>Ga0157369_10009924_pt1 | contig 10880 bp, 10 predicted proteins | sample C25metaG_FD_113461 | JGI IMG/M metagenome (GOLD analysis project Ga0157369, IMG submission 113461) | Corn rhizosphere microbial communities from Kellogg Biological Station, Michigan, USA - C2-5 metaG | ecosystem: Host-associated > Plants > Roots > Rhizosphere > Soil | place: USA: Michigan... | reverse complement strand
GACCTCGTCGGCGGCGCGCGCATAGGCGGCACGATCGGTGATGTCGAGCACGATGCCGTGCGCCGTGATGCCTTCGGCCTTCAGAGCCTCACGCGCCTTCTCGATCGCGCTCGCGCGCACATCGGCGATGACGACCTTCGCACCCCCGCGGCCGAATACCTGCGCCTGGCCGAAACCCGCGCCCGATGCGCCGCCGGTGATGAAGGCGATCTGATCCCGAAATTCCTTCACATCCATTCTCCGCTCTGAACGGAGTACACCCTATCAGGCCACCGGCATTCAATCTGCGCCCGGACCGAAGGACGGTGGAACGTCTAGAGAAGCCGTGCCCCAGTTCTTGTTGGGCGATTTCGACAGTGTGTAATCGAGCGTACCGCCGCTTGTCACAAAATGCGCGGGCAGCCATGGCCGGGTGGTTCCTTTTCCGTCCACGGAGAGCGCAGTGATATAGGGCGCGTCCATCGCGGCGCCATGCGCGTGAATGGCGAGTGCGCCACCGGGCCGCGTGACGGTGATGTCCTCGAACAGCGGGCTTCCGAGCACGAGATCGGCGCGCCCCGGATAGAGCGGATACATCCCAAGCGCCGCCCACACATACCACGACGACATCTCGCCAAGGTCGTCATTGCCGGATATGCCGTTGGGCGCATTGATCCAGATCTGCTTCATCGCCGCGCGCACGATCTCCTGCGTCTTCCACGGACTGCCCGCAAAATCGTAGAGCCAGGGCGAAGCGATGGAGGGCTCGTTGTCGAGTTCGGTGTGCGCGTAACCCGATTTGGTGACGGCGAGTGTGCCATCCGCCGCATAGAAGAAGCCGTTCATGCGCGCTGACGCCTTGTCCACGCCGCCCAACACGTCGAACAGGCCCTTCGGATCGAACGGCACCATCCAGAGATATTGCGCGCCGCTGCCTTCGACATAATCGTCGTCGTTTTCGACATTGAAATCGACCGTCTTCCAGCTCCCATCGGCGTTGCGCGGCTGGATGTATCCTGTCGCAGGATTGAACAAATTGCGCCACCAGCCCGCGCGCTGACGGAAGAGCCTTGCGTTCGCCGTATCGCCCATGGCTTCGGCAAGTTGCGCCACGCCGAAATCCGCGGCGGCGAGTTCGAGCGTGTCGGCCGCACTTCCCCATCCGGGCGCGTTCGTCGGCATGTAGTGCAGCTTCAGCCACTGATCGAGGCCGGGGCGTTCGCCGACGCACTGCACTGGACAGCCGCGATGGCTGAGATCGAGCGCGGTCGGCACCGTCGCGGCTTTCAGAAGCGAGGCATAGGCGGATTTGACGTCGAAATCGCGCCCGCCAAAGGCATGGATCGCGGCGATGGCGGGCGGCGAAGGATCGCCGTTCATCACGCTGGTGGCGCCTGTCAGATGCGTCCAGCGGTCCCACACGCCGACGTTCTGGTTCGCCTGATTGAGCAGCGATTGCGCGATATCGGAGCCGATCCTCGGGTCGAGCCACGTCACGAGCTGCAATTGCGACCGATAGACGTCCCAGCCGGAGAAATTCGCGTATTGCACATGCTGGCGGCCCGTGACTTTGTGTACCTTCTTGTCGAAGCCAAGATACTCGCCGTTGCCGTCGCTGTAGGTATTTTCTCCAAGCAGCACATGATAGAGCGCGGTGTAGAAGACGGTTCGCTCCTCCTTGGTGCCGCCTTTCACCGCGATCTGGTCGAGCTTTGCGTTCCAGATTTTGCGCGCCGCGTCGCGCACCTGTTCAAGCGACGTGCCTTTGGGGTTTTCGGCCGCAAGATTGGCGCGCGCATTGGCAAGGCTCACATAGGAAATACCAACGCGCATGTTCACCACCGGCGCCGTCGCTGGGTCGAACACGATCCACGCGCCAGAGCCTTTGCGCCCGGGCGGATGGCCGCGGTCGCCATAACTCGTGCCGCCATGGGCCTCGCGCGCGCCGGGCGCGAGCGTCAGGTCCTGCCATGCGCCACCTGCCGTGAACGGCCGGTCGAGTTCGGCCACGAAATAGAGTGTGTAGTAGCTCTCGCGCCGGTCGGGCGAGAGATAGCCGCAGAAATTGCCACTGGTGACCGAGCCTGTGACTTCGCGCTTCGCCGGATCGACGCTGACGGATGCATCGCTGCTGCCGATCTCGGAATCTGAAGTGCGAAACAGGAGATTGGCCGGCTTGTCCTTGGGCCACGTGAACCGTGCAGAGCCCGTGCGCAGGGTGGCACTCAGTTCCGCGGCCACACCGTTGGTGAGCGCGACCTTGTACCACCCCGGGGAAGCTTCTTCGTCGTGATGATCGAAGAGGCTTGCATACATCGCAAAGCTGTCGTCGGCCGCGGGCGAAAGCTCGACAGCCTTAGTCACCGGCATGATGGGAACATCGCCGCTCGCCCCCGTACAGCCGGTGCCCGAAAGATGCGTCAGGCTGAAGCCCTTGATGCCGTTCACGCGCCATTCGTAACCGCCCGGCGCTGCGATGGGATAGTTGCGGCCGGGGAGCGGCGTTTCCTCCGGACTGAACGCGGCCATGCCGAACGGAAGCGTCGCACCCGGAAAGGTGTTGCCGCCATTGGTCGTGCCGATGAACGGGTTGACCTCGCCGGCGAGGTCGGCAGCCTGTGCGGCGCCGATCGTGAAAGCCGCCACCACGAACGCAATCGAAAACCGCATGAAGCCCCTATTTCAAACCGACGAAGACATTCCCCTCTGTCGAGAGATAATTGGTTTTGTAGTCGAACCGGCCGGTGTTGGAAAACAGCAGCCAGTAATACTTCATCTGCTCGCTCCACCAGTAGCCGGGGCAGAGATCGCCCTGCTTCATCAGCTTGGCGGTGATGTCGTCGATGATTGTGAAGCCGTATTTGGCGCGGCTTGTCGTTTTCATGTTCTCGTAGTGGATGCGCGCGAGTTCGCGCCATTTGTCATCCGGTTCGAGCAGGAAGAGATTGAGACAGGAATCGACGAACTCCGGCCTGAGCTCGTTGGTGATCCGATCCGGCGCCATCTTCGCGGTGTCGTAGCCTTCCGGCAGCACACCGTAGCGCGCTTGAACATCGGCCCACGACGCGAGATAGTCCTTGCCTAGTTGCATCGCGCCACCTTGCGCGAGCAATCCCGCGTAAAACGAGGCCAGTTCGCTCTGGTGATGATCGAGGACCCCACCGGTCTCGAAATCGACCTGGGGAAACCACAGCCGGCCGTCCACACGCGTGGCCTGATATTTGACGATGGCGGCGGTGTGGACGTCGTACCACTGCTTGAAATCGGCATCGCCGAACAGCTGCCATCCGTCCCAGAGATATTCGAAATAGGAATCCGTCGGCGGGCCGATGCTGGCGCGGCGGCTGACCCAGGCGCCAGTTTCGATGTTGATGGTGTCGGCCACGAGATCGATCTTGGAGCGGCGGTCGAACAGCGCCTTTATCGCGCGCTTGGCCATGTCGAAATAGCGTTTGTTGCCGGTTGTCTTGCTCAGCGTCCCCCATTCCGCGATGTAGGTTCCAATCTCGGCCGGATAGCTTTCGGGATCGCGTACCGCTCCGGTCTTGAGGTTCACGAAGCGATAGGGCATGCCGGTCGGCGATTTCGTGAAGGCCGGCGACAGGCGGTCGGCCAGGTCTTTCGCGAGCGCGAGCAGCTTTTTGTCGCGCGTCCCGCACCAGCCGGAAAGCAACCCGCCGACGATGCGAATGCCGGTCTCGAAGACCTGCACCTCGCCGTCGATGTCGAAATGGAGGTTGTCCGCAATCCAGCGGACGCCTTGCTCGACCTCCTTGTCGAGACCCATCACATATAAAGTGTCGAGCGCCTCGACGATGGTAAGCCCGAGCGGCGATCCCTTGGGAAAGAAGAACGCTTCCGCGCCACCGCTGACCGGCTTGATCTGGTCCTGCCCGAAGCAGCGTTCGGCATAACCCTGCCACGCCCATTGCATCTGTGTGCGCACGTCATCGCCCAACGCGTGCCAGTTGGTTGCGGCTGCGGGTCCCGCGAGCGCAGGCCATGCCGCGGCGCAGGCCGCAACACCGGTCAACGCCTCACGCCGATTCAGCATTCCGTTCGACATCGTAAAAACCATCGTGCTGCCCGTGACGTTGTCCATCCTGCCACAGAGCGATGCCCAACACCTCCATAAGACTAAGGGTCTTTTTTGAGGAGAGAGACAGGCGCGCCTGCGCCGTGGCAAGCTTGGCCAGACCCAAGAGAGTTTGCCATGCCGCTCGAACCCGTCCGCCCGGTCACGCTTGCCGAAATCGAAGAAGCCCGTACGCGCATCGCGCCAACGATCCTGCGCACGCCGCTGGTGAAACTGCAGCTCGGGCCGGACTATCCCGACATCCGGCTCAAGCTCGAAAACCTGCAGCCGATCAACGCCTACAAGCTGCGCGGTGCTGCGAACGCGGTCGCGATGCTGTCGGACGAAGAGCGCAGGCGTGGGGTGTGGACGATCAGCGCCGGCAATGCAGGGCAGGGTGTCGCTTATGCCGCACGCGCTGCCGGCGTGCCCTGCACGGTCGTCGCCATCGAGACCGCGCCCGAAGCCAAGCGCGAACGCATGCGTGCGCTCGGCGCGCGGCTGGAGCTCGTCTCCTACGACCGCGCCTGGGCCGCGCTGAGCGATCGCGCCTATCCCGGTGTCGAGGGCACGTTCGTGCATCCGTTCGACGATCACAATTTCATCGCCGGCCACGGATCAATCGGTCTCGAAATCCTCGAAGACGAGCCCGAGACGCGGGCCGTGATCTGCGGCATCGGCGGGGGAGGACTGATCGCGGGTGTCGGCAGCGCCATCAAGGCTGTGCGGCCGGATATTAAAGTGTTCGGTGTCGAGCCCGAAACCGCAGCCCCCGCGGCGCTGTCGCGGAAGGCCGGTTCGCCGCAGCCGTTCAAGGACTGGCAGGTGTCGTTCGTCGACGGCGCGGGCGGGCAGAGCATGTTCCCGCGTATGTGGGAACGTATCGAACCGCTGGTCGACGATTATTTCGTCGTTTCGCTCGACGAGACCAAGGCTGCGATGCGCCTGCTAGCGGAAAAGGCGCGTGTGATCGCCGAAGGCGCCGGCGCCCTCTCCGTCGCCGCTGCCATGAAGGGCCTGGCTGGCAACGGCCCCGTCGTCGCGGTCGTCTCCGGCGGCAACATCGACCTCAAGAAGTTCTGCGAGCTTGTGACCTAACCTCACGCGTTCCTTGCCATTAGCCCGCCATCCACCGGAATCGTTGCGCCGGTGATGTAGGATGCGGCGGGCAGGCAGAGGCTGAGCGTGATGTGCGCGACCTCGTGCGGCTGACCGTAACGGCCGAGCGCGGTGCGGCGCTTGGCGAAGATCTCTTTGTGCTCCTCGGGGATCGAAGCGGTCATGCCAGTCACAATTGGGCCGGGGCAGATGCAGTTGACCGTAATGCCTTCGCGGCCAAGCTCGACGGCAAGCGCCCGTGTCAGGCCCGTCACGCCCGCCTTTGCCGCGGCATAGGGCGAGTCGCGTGACGTGGCTCCGAGCGCCTCGGTCGAGGCAATGTTGACAATACGCGGGTATGACGCTTTGCGCAGGTAAGGCAGCGCCGCACGGATCACGCGCTGCTGGGCGGTGAGCAGCACCGACACCGCGCGGGTCCAGACTTCGTCGTAGTTCGCGGAATCGATCGGCGAGAATGCGGAGATACCGGCATTGTTGATCACGATGTCGAGCCGGCCGAAGGTCTGCGCGACCTGATCGATCACGGTGCGAATTTCATCGGCGTCGCTGACATCGAGCTTCCAGGCTTTGGCTCCGATGGCGTGGGCAACCGTTTCGGCGCCCTCTCCGTTGAAGTCGGTAACGGCCAGCTGCGCGCCTTCCGCTGCGAAAGCTTCCGCGGTGGCGCGGCCCATGCCGCTCGCGGCGCCGGTGACCAGCACCACCGAACCGCGGACCGAGCGAAGTTGTGCGTGATCTGTCATGATGCACCTTATGAAGATCGATCTGTTGTCGCCGGAGAGCTTCGCAGCCGGGCATCCGTTCGCGCAATACCGCTGGCTGCGCGAGAATGCGCCAGTCTTCTGGCACGAAGAGCCGGACGGCGCGGGCTTCTGGGCGGTCACGCGGTTCAAGGAGGTTTGGGAGGTCGACCGCGATTTCCAGACCTACTCGTCCGAGCCTACGATCATGATCTCCGACCCGGCCGCGGAAGCCGCTCAGAGCTTCGGCGGCTATAAAATGATGCTGATGATGGACCCGCCGCAGCACACGGCCTATCGCAAGCTCATCCGCAGCGAGTTCACCCAGCCCGTCTCCGCCGATCGTACACCGCGCATGAACGCGCTCGCGAAACAGATCGTGGATGCCGTGATCGAAAAGGGCGATTGCGATTTCGTGAGCGATATCGCGGGCGAGATGCCGTCCTATGTGATTGCCGAGCTGCTCGGCATTCCGCTCGATGACGGGCGCGAACTCTACAAGCTCACCGAAATCATCCACACCGCGCCTGAAGCGCTGGAGCCGGGCGCGGGTGGCATGGCGGTGATGAAGATGTTCGAATATGGGGGCAAGGTGATCGCCGAGAAGCGCGCGCATCCGAAGGAAGATCTGGCGACCAAGATCCTTCAGGCCGAGGTCGACGGCAAGAAACTCAACGATATTGAGTTCCTGCTGTTTTTCCTGCTCCTGGTCGATGCCGGCGGCGATACCACCCGCAACCTTTTGTCGGCGGGCCTGATCGCGCTGCTCGAAAATCCTGCGCAACTCGCATGGCTGAAGGCCGATCTGCCGAACCGTCTGCCAAACGCGCGCGAGGAATTGCTGCGCTACACGACGCCGGTGATCTACATGCGCCGCACGGCGAAGCACGACACGGTGCTTGGCGGGCAGGAGATAAAGGAAGGCCAGAAGGTCGTGATGTATTTCGGCTCGGCCAATCGCGATCCGGAGAAATTCAACCAGCCCGATGTCCTCGATCTTTCGCGCAGCCCCAACGAGCACATCGCCTTCGGCACCGGGCCGCATGGCTGTCTCGGCCAGCATATCGCCCGCATCGAGATCGACGCCATCCTGATAGAAGTGCTGACGCGGATGGGCGATCTCGAAATTGCTGGCGCGCCGGAATGGCTGCCGTCAAACTTCATCTCGGGTCCGAAGCACCTTCCCGTCCGCTTCAAGCCGGCGTCACGCTAATTCACCTGGCATCCTTGAATCGCTTGCTCAGGAACGCATTGTCCTTCAGCCCATAACGGCGCTGTGCCTCTACGCCTTTGGTGAGGCCGATGCGAACGCCCGTAACAATCGTCAGACGCCGGTTGTCGCGCGTCAGAAGAAAGGGCGGGGCGGTAACCGCGCGGCCATTCTCTGCGCCTGTGATGTCGAGCGCCTGACAGAGCCGCCCAGGTCCCGCGCAGAGGAGCGCGTCACTGTCGGTGCCGCGTCGCGTGCGCATCCGCGCGACACCAACGGTCGGTTCGAGCGCGCGGATCAGCACCGCGCTGCCATGACCGCAAGTGAAGTTCAGGCACCAGTACATTCCATAGATGCGATAGACATAGGCATATCCCGCCGGCCCGAACATGATGCTGTTGCGAGGCGTGCGGCGTTCACCGTAGCTGTGCGAGGCCGGGTCGGTGGGATCGTAGCTCTCGACCTCGACGATCCGCCCCCCGGCGCCCCTGAACCGCAGTTCGACCCCGATCAGGGCCCGCGCCACGACGTCCACGTCGCGTGCGAAGAAGGCGGGGGAAATGGGCTGGGTTGTTGTGCTCATTGCGGGTTCCGGCTCAAGCCTCAAATACCCTTAGGCTTTGGACCAAGCCACGTTACCGGATGATGACGCGCCAGCAAGATTCGGCTAACATCGCGGGTAGGCTGAGTCAGCCAGACCATACTCGCGGGGGCAGAAATCATGAACGGAGTGAAATTCGCAGTCGCGTTCGCGTTGACGATGTCCGCTGCCGCAGTACTCACGACGCCGGCAACGGCAGGCTTCAAGGCGGGGCAATATACCCAAACGCTGTTCAGCGGACCGGATCACCAGGCGCTCGATCCGACATGCATTACCTTCATTAGAACAGGCGGAATCGGCGACTTCCGATCCAGCGGAACATGGAAGGTGAGCGATACAATCGGCGGCAATTATGTCGCCGACGGGAACGATTTGCACTGGTACGGCATCCGCACGGACACCTCCATCGTTATGAATTTCTACGCCAATGCGAGGACCGGCGAGGGTGGTTTCGATCTTTGGTTCCATGACACGAGCCTGCCGCTGACCCCGGCCGACGACGGTGCGCTGACCCTGACGCCGGGTTGCAATTAGACGGCGCTCTAAACCGGGCGGAACCGTCTGACTGCAAGGTATCCGGTCACAATATAGAACAGCAGCACAGCCCCTTGCGCGATGGCGAAGGGCGGCTCCGAGCCGTTGGGCGCAAGCGCGTGAAGCGCGGGCACCTTCAGGAAACTCTGCACGACCAGTACGAAGGTGTTGAACCACTGCGCCAAGATTGCTCCGACGATGTAGACCCATCGCCATGCTCCGCGCATGTGAAAGGCATAGCGCGCGGCGAACGTCGGAATGAGCACGACCGTCGAGATGATGCCGAGCGTCACCGCCGGCGTGACGCCGTGAAACGGAAAGCGGAAGCCCGTGAGACTCGTCGCGGCCGTGAACAGCAGGAAGATCAGCGTCAAACCGTCCATGCGTTCATTGCGCAGCATCCCGAATAGGACAATCAGGCCGTTCGCGATGGCGATCAGGCTGATTAGCACGTGGATGAACAAATAAAGCGACATACCAAATATCATTTTCCCCTCCCGTTGATGAAAATCTCAGCCCCAACGGCCCGCGACCGGGTGGGAGCTCGACAGACCTCCGTCAACAGGAAAGGCTTGGCCATTCACGTAAGACGCTTCATCCGACGCCAGGAACAGCGCCATATGCGCGATCTCCTCGGGATGGCCATAACGTTTCAACGGATTGAGCTGGCCGATCTTGCCCTCTGTCCCGCGCTCCTTGGCGCGATCGAAGATCGGTTTGGTCATGCCGGTCTCGATGATGCCGGGAGAGACCGCATTGATGCGCACCCCCGTACCAGCGAGCAGGTTGGCACTTGTCTGGGTGAGGGAGATGACACCCGCCTTGCTGGCGCTGTAGGGCGCGCCACCCGCGCCCGAACGAATCCCCGCCACCGATGCTGTGCAAACGATCGCACCCTTTTTGTTCGGGACCATGATTCGCGCGGCATGCTTAATCGCGAGATAGACCCCGATCAGATTGACGCTCAGAACGTCCATCCAGTCCTGCGCGGACAGTTCGAGGAAATTGCGGAACCCGCCGCTGACCCCGGCATTGGCATAGAGCGCGTCCAGCGTGCCGAATTCGCTGACAGCCCGGTCCACCGCCGCCGCGACATCGGCTTCGTTAGAGGCATCCATTTTAACCGAAAGCGCTGATCCACCGGCGTTTTTGATCATCGACGCGGTTTCATCCACAGCCTCCGCCCGGTCGCAGGCGACAACCTTAGCGCCTTCCTGGGCAAACAGGATCGCGCTCGCCCGGCCAATACCGCTTGCCGCGCCCGTGATCAGGGCCACCCGTCCGTCGAGCCGTTTCATGTCTTCCTCCCAATAGTTCCTTGGTCCAGCTTGCCTCTTGGGACGGGGCGGTCAAGCATGGCGGGGTCTAGGCCGTATCTCCGACGCCAGCTAGAGTTCGTGCGGGATGACCATCACAGATAGCGCCGCCGCGGACGATACCCGCGCGTGGTTCCGGATCGAGAAGCGTGCCCGGCTCGTGCGATTGCTCGCCGGCGGCGAATGGACCGTGCGCGACGCGCCACGGGTCGACCTCGAATTGCGCAAACTGGACCTGGGCGACGCAGCCGAGGCTGCCATCGACGGCATGGCTATCACCAAGCTGGACGCGGCGGGCGCATGGCTCCTCGTCCGCACCAAGCGGGAGATGGAAGAGGCCGGCAAGCGGGTCAGCCAGTTCACACTTCCGGAAATCTACGCGCCGCTGATTCACACCATCGAGCAGGAACACACCGCGCCGCCGGTGCAGATCGCCGAGCGCCACACCTTCCAGGCGTTTCTGGAGCGCACCGGCAGGGGCACCATTGGTACGCTGCGGCAGGGCTATGGGATGCTCGGCTATCTTGGTCGCTTCACCATCGAGCTCGGCGAAGCGATCTATGCCCCGCGTGGCAATCTAAGGGGTGCGGCCCTCATCCATCAGATCGAAGAGATCGGAATCAATGCGCTGCCCATTGTGGGGCTGCTCGCGTTCCTGATTGGCATCGTGATGGCCTATCAGGGCGCGGACCAGCTCAAGCGGTTCGGTGCCGAGATCTTCACGATCAACCTTCTCGGTGTCGGAATCCTGCGCGAACTCGGCGGTCTTGTGACCGCGATCATCATCGCGGGCCGCTCGGGCTCGGCCTTCACGGCGCAGATCGGCACCATGAAAGTGAACGAGGAGATCGATGCCCTTCAGACCATCGGCCTCAACACCTTCGACGTGCTGGTGTTGCCGCGTGTGCTGGGCCTTGCCATCGCGCTGCCGTTCCTCACCTTCTATGCGGACGTGATGGCGATGATCGGCGGCGCGGTGATGTGCTATTTCGATCTCGGCATCACGACACCCGCCTTCATGCGCCAGCTGCATGAGGCGATTTCGATGAACACGTTCCTCGTGGGCATCATCAAGGCGCCGGTGTTCGCTATCATCATCGGGCTGGTCGGTTGCTTTGAGGGCCTTCAGGTCGAACGCAACGCCGCCAGCGTCGGCAAGCTCACCACGCGTTCGGTGGTGGAATCGGTGTTTCTCGTCATCGTGCTCGATGCGGGATTTTCGATCCTGTTTTCGATTTTGGGGATTTGATGGCCGCGAACGAAAGAGAAGTCGTGATCAAGGTCCGCGGGCTCGTCAATGTAATGG
>Ga0157369_10009923_pt1 | contig 10880 bp, 9 predicted proteins | sample C25metaG_FD_113461 | JGI IMG/M metagenome (GOLD analysis project Ga0157369, IMG submission 113461) | Corn rhizosphere microbial communities from Kellogg Biological Station, Michigan, USA - C2-5 metaG | ecosystem: Host-associated > Plants > Roots > Rhizosphere > Soil | place: USA: Michigan... | reverse complement strand
TTGCGAACATTCTTGTAAATTTCTTTTGGCTTGAACACCTGCGAATTGAGCGGTTGACCTTTGTCATCGTTTAGCGCTTCGAATCTGGCTTTCACCTCATTCTGGAAAATTTCATATTCGCCAGGCGGAATCACTCCATTCGGCTCGCGTCCCTGCACATTGAAAAAGACCCGTGCGTAATACCCACCTTCACTCCAGACTCGCGTCTTGCTCCAGTTCACGTTGAGCTGATCAAAAGGAGTAATGGCCTTCGGGTATTCATTCAACACCAGCAGACCCTCTCGAATCAGCCATTCGTTGACCGCAATGCCACCGTCGAGACGCTGCGCACCATGATCGGAAACGACAAGCACGATCGTGTCCTCATCGAGGAGCTCCAGCGCTTTTCCTATCTGTTGATCCAGCCATAAGTAATATTCCGGGATTGCATACTGATACGCATTTCCGGGTTCGAACTGAACATGCTTCTCGTCAAAATAATTCCAGAAGCCGTGATGCATGCGGTCGAGTCCGATGTCCACAAAATGAAAGTAATCCCATTGCTGCTTTTTCAGGAGCCAGTGCACAACTTTCCATTGCTTCTGGCTCATACGAAAAATTTCATCCTTTACCCAGGTTTTGTTGTCGGTCCGGAAATTTTTTACATCCACCGGATACTCGCCGACCAGCTCATTGATATTGGCTTTGAAAGTTGCCGGATGCGTGAACTCGTTCTTAGTCGTATCCGGAGTAAGAAAACATCCGACGCTGATGCCGTTGATCCGCCGCGGAGGATAATTCGGCGGCACGCCTATGATGATCGACCGTTTCCCTTCGCGTCCGAGATGGTCCCAGATGGCAAGTGCCTTGATCGAGGCCGAGTTTGCGAACCCAAGTTTGTCGTAGGAATGATCAATCCGATTGCGAAAGCCATAGACACCCAACGATCCGGGATCCTGGCTGGTGCACATGCACATCCAGGCGGGAACAGTGATCGGTGGAATCACGCTCTCAAGCCGGCCGTAAACTCCAGCATTCACCAGGCGTTGAAGATTAATCAGGCGCTCATCGCTGAAAACCACTTCAGGCGCGGCGCAATCGAGGCCAAACACGCAGATTTTCATCGAAAGAGGCGAACCGGTTTACCGAACTCCTAATAATTCAGGATCGCAGGTTACAGGTCAATAACCTTTCGAACTCGGAAAAACGCTGCCGCGGGAACTCAAGAAGGAGTTTTGGTGGTCGGTCCGGATTTCGACTCCGCATCGGTAGGTTCGGGAGCGCGCCCGATTAATCTGAAAAATGCATTCACGAGTTTGTGCCAGAAAATGAGCAAGAAACCGACCAGGCTGGCGATTCCTGAAGTGATGGTCATCACCTGGTCAGGGCCGCCGTAAAGCGCGAGCAGATCAAAATGCATGCAATCTCCGTGAATCAATTTTACGAGAATTTCAACCTTAAAGGCTACCCGGAAGTCGCACTTGTAACCGCTAGTAACATTGGCCATCGCGGGACTTAATGAGATATATCAGCGGCGAGGGCGGCGGCGGCGCTGCGTCCCGCCGGAGAGTTGATCAGATTCGCCGACTCAGCGGGATCAGCCTTCCAATCAAAAATCTGGTCTCCATATCTTTCGTGACGGATGAGCTGCCACTGTGGCGAGACCACGGAACGCATCCAGCCGTCAGTGGCAAGCGGTATTTTACCCTGCATGGCGCGGTCCGCGGCCACAATGGTGTTGGTCTTAGGCAACTCGGAAACCGGATTTGGCCATTGCATGGGGCGGGAGGATGCCCATAATACAGTGAGCGCCGGACCCGGGAATGGATTTTGCTTTGCACCGATAAGGCTTAATACCGTACTCGCGATGTCGGCATTCGATACTGGCTCTGCAATGCGAATACCCGGCGAGATGCGTCCAGGCCAGGAAATAATTAAGGGCACGCGCACCAGGCCGGAATACAGAGCAGCTCCATGGAAGCTCAGCCCGTGATCACCGAGGGCTTCGCCGTGATCGGAGGTGACAATGACGATGGTGTTCTTCGAAAGCAGTCCGTGAAGCAATTGACCGATGAAGTCGTCGGTGTACTTCACCCCCGCATCATATTCGTCTATCGCGGTTCCGTGGTCCCATGCGGGCTTCGGATAACCATCCGGACCGCCGTATCCGAAATGCACATCGAGGTAATTTAGGAATGCAAAAAACGGTCGACGATCATCGCGTGCGATCCAGCGCAGAGTCTCGCGGTTCACCTCGTCGGCGCGCTTGCGAATTCCGTAGATTCCGCCGTAATCGCCGGAACCCTCGGAATCTTTATCGAGCCAGGAGCCCAGGCCCAAATGTCGAAAGACTCGCGTGATCTTGCTCCTGGAACTGCGATTCATGTATAGACGCGCGAACTCGCGGCCGAATTGCGTTCGCACAAACGAGTCGCCCACGCCATCGAAATAATCTTCAAAGTGAATAAAACCGCGGCCCAGTCCGACGTTGCTGGTGAAATAAATACGGTTTGCGGAAAACGCGCCGGTTCGATAGCCCTGTTTTTCAAGGGTTTCGCCCAGCGTCGGCAACCCATTCAAACCAGACTTGTCCCATCCCATCCACGGCATCGGTTCAACGTTGCCCATGCCATGCTCGTGCACAGCGCGTCCGGTGAGAAGAGACGCGTGGGAAGGCAAACTCCACGACGAGGGGGCGATGGCATTTTCAAAAATAACTCCATTGCGAGCTAGACTATCGATGTTGGGGCTGGTCGAGCGCGAATAGCCGTACGAAGAAAGATGGTCTGCGCGCAAAGTATCGACCAGAATGACGAGCACGTTTGGAGAAGCGGGTGCTGCCGTGGGCAAGTTTGAAATTGCATGACTTTCGCTGATCGATTTTCCGCCTTGAATTCCGATGATCATGACGGCCAGAGCGGCGGTCAACAAAGGCGCAGCGCGTCTCCACGCGCTAACGGCAGCTGTTTCGTGTTTGCGAAACCAGCGGCTGAACGCCACCGCCACTCCCAACGCAAACAAAAGCGCGGCGCGGCGGTAGAAGTGGCCGGTCAACATGAGCCAGTCGTACGCCGTGAAAACACTTATGAGTGAGACCAGTACTCGAGCAGCGGGCATACCTCGAAAAATACGTGCCACTATCGCAACCGCGAATCCAACCAACAGGAACAAGCAAAGATCAACCAGTGGCGAGATCCACAATATCTCTTTCGAAACGTGCATGATGCGCGCCCATTGCCGCCAGTTGATTCGCTGAAAAAGCAACAGGCCAACGCCTTCGCCGACTCCGGCGACAATTCCGAACCAGATTGAGATCGAAAGCAACGAACTCAAGGGCACAGAATTTTTGTCGACGACATGCTGGGATTTGGCGACAGGCAGTTTTTCGGCGTCACGGGAAGAAGAAACCATCTTGAGCCAGTTTAGCAATGCGAAACTTAAGGTCCCGAATAGAATACATTCGCATGGGAACCGAAGCCTCGACGACCGAGCAAAACGCACCGTCCCAGGACCCGGCTTCATGGTTCTATTTCCTTTTGATCGCCGCGGGGCTGCTTCTGCGGCTGCGATTGGCATGGCTGACGTTTTTAAATCCTGACGAGGCGCTGCATTATTTCCTCGCTCACCAATCGTCATTAAAGCGTGCCTATGCGGCCAGCCTCACCACCGCCCATCCCCCGCTCATGATTCTGTTTCTGCATTACTGGTCTTTACTTGGCCGCTCCGAGTTTTTCCTGCGACTCCCATTTGTAATCTCCGGCACATTGTTCTGCTGGGTCATGCTTCTGTGGATTCGCAGAGTTGCAGGCGAAACGGCAGCATGTTTTGCATTGGCGATGTTTCTGTTTGCGCCGTCGCTCATTTCGCTGTCTGCGGAAGTCAGGCAATACTCATTCTTGCTGCTTTTCTGCGCTTGCTGCCTGTTTTGGCTGGAACGCGCGCTGCAGAGCGAAGGCCAGAAGTCGGTTCGGTGGATGGTTCTTTCTGCCTTAGCTTTGTACCTGGCGCTGCTCACGCATTATTCGGCAATGATCTTCGCGGCAGCGGTTGGAGCTTATGGGTTGCTGTCCCTGGCACGCAAGAAATGGCCCGCAAGACTGACCGGGGCGTGGACCATCGCACAAGCTGGCGCCCTGGCCATTTGTGCGTTCCTGTACGAATCACAAATTTCTAAATTGAGAGAAAGCGGCGTGCCATCTGAGATCGCCGCGACCTGGCTTCGAAGTTCTATTTTTCAGTCAAGACAGAACCACCTCGCGAGCTTCGCATGGGGTAACACGCTACGGTTATTCCGCTATTTTTTCAGCCACGGGACTGTCGGCGTGTTTGGATTCGGTCTATTCGTGTTTGCCGCCGTGGCCTTGATTTGGCCTGACAAAAACCGTGAGCCTAAGACGCAACGGGAGTTGGCAATACTTCTCGCTATCCCCTTTCTGATTACATTGTTGCTGGCGATCGCGAGTGTCTATCCCTATGGCGGCACGCGCCACGACGTGGTGCTTGCACTTTTTGCAATTTCCGGAATAGCCGTGGGATTTGATCGCCTGCGGCGCGAAGGATCCGGCGCTACAGGCAGGCTGGTAAAGGCCGTGCTGCTGGCTTCAGCAATGCTCATCTGCAACCTACACTCTTCACCATCAGGCCCGTATATAGGGCCGCGTAATCAGGGACGAAAATTAATGCAGCAAGCCATCAACTCTCTACGTTCCCTGCCTCCTGATACAGTACTGCTCACCGATGCTCAAGGAAGCATGGTGCTCAATTACTACCTTTGTGGAGACGCAATGGCCCTGCCTTTCGCGACGCAACAGCCTATAAAATTGCGCTGCGGCCAATACTACTTGCTCACTTCGATGTCAGCGCAGGCAGGTTTTGACCGTACTAAGTTTCCTGAATTGCTATCGAAAGCCATGCAGGAACATGCGAGGCAAGCAACGTTATATCTGTTTCAGTCCGGATGGATCGACGACAGAGAAGAAGACTGGCTGACTGAATTGCGCGGGCTAGGTGGCAATCCGCGCAATTTCGGACCAAATATCTTGCTGTGCCCTTTTTCGCCGCTGAGACACGACCGGCGCCCGACTGCCTAGAAACACACCGTATAAGGCTTAACCTGGCCCGTAGCCACCTTGTTCAAATAAGTTACATTATCTGGCGGAGCGTAGGTTCCATCCGCCTGTAGCTTTTGGTGCTGCCACTTAACCAAGCCGTAGGGCTTGGCGACGTGAAACTCTTCTTTGTTTTTGCAATTTTGCAAACTGCTGTCACAACTGTACTGGTAGCTGATCACCAGGGTCTGAAGATTGTCCGGCAAGTCTCCACCTAGAGTTTCCGAGTAAGGTCCCCATACGGTATTCACTACACCGCCGAGCTTCTGCGTAATAAAAGTATTGCAGTCGCTGTGCGTCTCATAAGTCGAACTCGACGCGGCAACCGTGACCTTCGATCCCGGAAAGCCGCCTTGCGCGAACCGCGGCACCAACGGCAAGTTGTAATCGCCAAGCACCGGATCATGAAAAACTTTGTAAGTGCTCGGATTCTGCCAGTTGAGTTCCGTTACCCACAAGTAAATGTAGTTGTTATCGTACAACTGGATGTCCCACGGGTAACCTTGCCCGGTCTTAGTCCAAAAGAACCGGTCTGAGGCAACGTTGGTATAAACCGGATTCGCCGTTCCGGACATATGGTGACTAGCCGCGAGTGTCGGGTCCATGGTCATCCATGCGAGCATGTCGTAAGTCTGCACCTGCGGTTGGGGTGCCGGCGATGGCGGAGGCGGTGGACTCTGCTGGCCAGCTTGACTGGTAACCGTGGCGGGGGCAGCCATGTTCAAAGGAGCTCCGCATCCGACAAGGCACACGAGTAATGCGAGCACAATAGAGTACTTCATCCCAAGTCCTCAGTTTTGGTTGAGAGCGCTTGCGACTTGCTGGGAGGACTTTATCGCGGCTGTGGAAAATACAACAGGTTACGAAAGGAGATAAGACTTAGGTAGATAGTTCAGTCAGAAATGCGGAGTCTTTCAGTGACTTGCTGATCTAAGGGTTTGTTTTGGACAACTTTTGAGACTAGAAGATTTACTGGTCGATGGTCACAGTCTCAGATCCGCTCGAGCAGGTTCCTGACGACGTAATGGACGCGGTAACAGAAGTCGTTCCGGTAGTCACTAATTGTGCTAAACCGGGAGTTGAAGAAAACGCAAGTATTGAGGTATCACCTGACGTCCAAGTAGCGCTATTCGTAACATCGTTGTTGTTGCTGTCGGTTGCCGTGAACTGCACGCTCGGGGTCGTTGACAGACTAAACGGTTGTTGCGCGCTTGAGCTTATGGTTAGGGTTTGCCCGGTGCCGCCGGTAACACTCCCAGTGGCAGATCCGTTCACTCCCCCCACTGATGCAGTAATAGTCACAGCTGAGGCAGTGCCCAGGCCCTTCACGGTTCCCGCGCTAACTGTCGCGCATGGAGTCGAACTCGTCCAGCTGGCTGTTTTGGTAACGTCCTTGGAGCCGCTGTTAAAACTGGCGGTCGCCTGCAGTTGCACTGTCGATCCCTGGGCCACGGTAAAAGTGTTCGCTCCGGCGAGCGTGGTTACCGAGACTGAATTGGGCTGGTTGACAAAAAATCCCGTGCACCCGGCCCCTAACACCAGCAAGGCGGCCATCCCGATGATCCAACCTTTTTGCCCGAAGCTCCGCATTTTTAGATCCTTAAGCAGGACGTCCTTAGACGCTAAGAACTTGCAAAATTGTAGCAGAGAGATTCATCCCAACATTGCACTCTGTACCAACGAGTGACAACATCCCTGCCTCGGATTCAGAACGCTGGCTGGAGCCGGAACTTGCAGTAAAAGTGGGTTTGAATGCAGATTCTAGTTGGACCGCTTGGCATTCGCGATGCGCGGCGTAACCGGTTTACGGCCGGCAAAGCCTTCGCTCACGCCATGCCAATGGGTAATGGACTTCTCACCCAGCTTCCAACAAAGCAGCACAACCTGGCCATCGACTTCGCAGGGGAAGTCCAGCAGGCCGATGTCGAGGTCTTTGACTTGCACACCGATGGCAGCAATTTCGTCCATGGCGTCCTTTACCCGCTGAAAGGTCTTCTCGCGCTCGGCTTTGCGTCCTGCCAGCTGAACGACGTTAATCGACATTCCGCCATTCATGAAGATCCGATGGGCCACCGCCTGCAGTTCGGCGTCAACCGATTCAATCACCTTTTTGCCGTCAAGGGCCTTGCGCAGAAGGGATTCGAGGACTGGCAGCAGATCTTGCGCTTCGTCGAGAGTGAATGTGCGGGAGGACATGGTTTTATTCTAGTCCACAAGCCATGTGGCGCGGGCGCCCTCGCCCGCGAAACGGCTCATCAGCTTAACCCGCGGGCGTGGGCGCCCGCGCCACACTTACTGAATTTCCAGCATTCGATCCAGTGCAACTCTTGCCCACTGCTTCACGTCGTCCTTCACTTTGATCTGGTTCACGACATTTCCCTCCACCAGATTCTCCAGCGTCCAGCACAGATGTTGCGGCGAGATGCGGAACATGGTGGTGCAGAGGCAGCCCGAATCGTCGAGACTGATGACCTTCTTCCCCTCTGCGGCAAAATCCTTGCCCATGCGGTTCACCAGATGAATTTCAGTTCCCACCGCGAATGCCGTTCCGGCAGGCGCCTCGCGAATCATCTTCAGCAAGCCTTCAGTCGATCCAATGCCATCGGCCTTCTGACAAACTTCCCAGCGGCACTCCGGGTGCACAATCACCCGAATGTCTGGATATTTCGCGCGAACATTGTCCACGTGCTCAGGAAGAAACCGCTGGTGCACCGAGCAGTGCCCCTTCCACAAGATCACGCGAGCCTTTCGCAGCCGCTCAGGATCAAGGCCTCCATTCAGCATGTAAGGATCCCAAACCACCATTTCATTTAACGGGATGCCGAGCTTGTAGCCGGTGTTGCGGCCGAGGTGTTGGTCAGGAAGGAAAAGAATCTTATGCCCGTGTGGCGCGGACGCCCCCGCCCGCGAAGCGCTGTTTTGGGAGGCCCACTGAAATGCCCCCGCCGCATTTGAAGAAGTGCAGACCACGCCGCCACGCTCGCCGCAAAACGCTTTAATCGCGGCAGTCGAATTCATATAAGTGATCGGCGTCACGCCATCGCCGGCGTCGTTCGTAATGCCCGCGCGGACCAGGTTTTCCCAGCAGTCTTCAACTTGCGTGATCTCCGCCATGTCGGCCATGGAGCACCCGGCATTGAGATCGGGAAGGATGGTCACTTGTCCGGGCCGCGCCAGAATGTCGGCGCTCTCCGCCATGAAATGCACGCCGCAAAAGACGATATATTTCCCGCCCGCCTGCGCCGCCTCCTGCGAGAGCTTGTAAGAATCGCCGCGAAAATCCGCGTATCGAATGACTTCATCGCGCTGGTAGTGGTGGCCCAGGATCACCACATCGCGGCCGAGCTCGCTCCGGGCCGCAGCAATGCGGTCATCCATGGTGTGATCGGGAAGAACGAGATAATTATCCAGACTGCAAACTTGTGTTGCCGTAGCCATATTGGGTCACGCTTTCAGCTCAGGAGTTCGCGCGTCGGACACTCGTGCCCGACAACCGCAAAACCTCAACTCCAGAACGGGGATGTTGAAAGCCTCTCAGCGGCTCCAGCCGGCTCACTACGCGTGTTCGAACCCGAAGTCCGAATCCGCGCCCAGCCTGCGGGGATGTTGAAGCCACCTGTTACTAATAAATTGGATGCTCACCGGAGCCCGAAAGTGTCGCTTTTTCTCGCACCGGCTTGTGGAGCAGCCACCTACATTGTGCACTGTTTGCCGTGCAGGGCGCAACTGCGGATGTCGTAACCCCCGTACCGCGCGGAAAGATACTTAAGGTAACCTTTAATCAGGAGTCATTCGAATGCAAGAACAACAGATGTCTAAAAACGCAAGGCTGATCGGGTACACGTTAGGAGCGATCGTCGCTGTGGTCGCCGTCGCATGGAAGTTCTTCGCCCGCTAATAAGAAGCTATCTGCCCGCCGAAGGGTCGGCCGAGTTTGCGGCGTTCACGTCCACAAAGAGGTGGCTCGACGGATTGATTTCCGGCGGATAGCAGTTCCCGTCGCGATTGTAGTTGTGACATTTGGCCGCAAAATCCGGTCGCCGAGGCGTTTGCACGAACTGCCAGACATCTGCGAAATCGATCTTACTGTCTGCAGGTCGCGGAGGGTGGCTCGGGAACGCGCATCCTGGCGATGGCGGGCACACATCATTCGTGACCCAATAAACGATCCGCCGGCCTTGCGCGTTGGCGCGAATATCATCGGCGGTCACAATCGTTGTGTTCTTGTCCTCTCGTGCTGGAATGCCCGAGCAATACACGCCGGCGCGAAATCCTGAGCCGCTGACGGCATCGACCCACGCGTAAATGTAAGCCTTTTGCTGTGGCGACATGCGCCCGCCTTCTTCGATATCCAAAAAGATAATTGTGCGCGCAGGAAAGCCCTCATGCTGGGCTGACGATACGGCAGTCTGCCCATCGGTTTTTCCGAGCGGAGCCGGATTGCGCCGCAGTTGCTTGTCGAGACGGCCATTAAATAACACCAGAAATCCGAATCCAGCTGACTGGACGACTTGGCGCTTCCCCTGCCACGAATTCATATTTTCGCCGGGAGCATTGTTAAGCCAGAATCCGGCGTAGGAGAAAGTCTGCCGTAGAACTTTGAGATTCTCATCGCCAGGATACTGGTTACGATCAAAGCCCAAGTAGCTCTGCTGCGCCGCCGCGCCGCAAACGGCGAAACATACACCGCAGAGGAAAATGAATTTCATGAGAGTGTGCCGCTGAAGACCGTAAAAGCATAAACCACGAAGGACACTAAGGTTCACGAAGGAATTCCTTCCAGCTGAAGACACAAAGCATGCTTCGGTTCTCTCGGCGTGCTCGGCGGTGAATCGCTTTTGCTGACGGCCGATGGCTGACGGCTGACAGCTACCCGCCGATATGCACCATCGTCCGCGACGCTGGCACAAAATCCGGCTCCCCGATGTGATGGCGCGCTTCTTTCTTGCTGACAACATCCCTGATGAAAGTGGCGAGTTGGTCGTCTGATGCTCCGCGCCGCATCAGTTCGTGCAGGTCGTGGTCCCACACCGAAAACAGGCAGGTGCGAATCTTGCCGTCAGAGGTAATGCGAATGCGGCTGCAATGCCCGCAGAAGGGATGCGACACCGGGGCAATGATTCCAATCTCGCCAATGCCGTCGTCGAAGCGGTAACGCCGCGCGGTCTCACTTTTCGCGTGCGAAATCTCAACCAAAGGTCGAAACTCTGCCATCCGATTTAAAATTTCTTCAAGCGGCACCACGGTCGCAGGCGTCCATACCCGGTCTTCTTCAAGCGGCATGAATTCGATGAAGCGTACAATCACGCCCTCTTCGCGTGCGAACCTGCCAAAGGGGACGACCTGGTCTTCGTTGAAGCCGCGCATTAATACGCAATTAACTTTCACCGGACCGAGCCCTGCATCGCGCGCTGCACGCACTCCGGCGAGCACCTGATCGAAGCTGCCAGGCACACGCGTGATCTTTGCGAAAGTGTCAGAATCGACCGCATCCATACTGACTGTAACGCGATTCAACCCTGCATCCTTCAACGGCTTCGCCATCTCGGCCAGCAGGTGACCGTTAGTAGTTACAGCAATATCGAGGCCCGTTCCGCTGGATGTTCGCAGCTTCGATAATTCACGCACGAAATCAATCACTCCTTTACGCAGAAGCGGCTCGCCGCCGGTAATCCGAATCTTCGTGATTCCCAGCGACACCAGCACGCGCGCCATCCGCAGATAATCCGCAAACGGCAGCTCGCCATAAACTGCGCCTTCATTGCCAGTGCGGCAGTAGACACACTTGTAATT
>Ga0157369_10009921_pt1 | contig 10883 bp, 10 predicted proteins | sample C25metaG_FD_113461 | JGI IMG/M metagenome (GOLD analysis project Ga0157369, IMG submission 113461) | Corn rhizosphere microbial communities from Kellogg Biological Station, Michigan, USA - C2-5 metaG | ecosystem: Host-associated > Plants > Roots > Rhizosphere > Soil | place: USA: Michigan... | reverse complement strand
CCTGCGAGCCGACAACAAGTGCCGCGAGCTGTGACGCGCGACTCATCGCGCGCATGCGCATCGGGTCGACGCGATCGACGATGTACGCACCCGGCACATCAGTGGGAACGCCAACCGGCTCGTCCGCATGTACCTCGAGCGCGGGCGGTTCACTCTGTGCGCGCATCAACTCGATCGCGGTCTCCGCGCCGAAGTCGCGCACCCAGACGTCCGCGACCCAATCCGGATACGACAACTTCTCGGCACCGACGGGCAGCGACGCGACCAGCCCCCGGAACCCTTGTGCAAGCCGGCGCACAACGGCATTCGTGAACGGCACCGCACGCTCGCGGCCGGCGGCTCGGACGAGCTCGACTGCATCGTCGGCGATCGCATGCGCGGGCAGGTCGGTCCAGCCGATTTGGTACGCGGCAAGGCGCAACGCCGTACGTACGGGCGGATCGAGTTTGCGCACCGGCCGCTTGCCCAGCTGCTCGATGCCGAGGTCGATCGGCCGGCGCATCTGCACCGTCCCGTACGCGAGACGTTGCGCCAGGGAACGATCGCGGTCGTCGAGCCCTTCGACCGCCGACGCAAGCGCGCGGTCGGCGTACGCGTCCTCCTCGAACACGCGCCGCACGACCTCGAACGCAGCACGTCTCGCGGGAGCGATCAACGCACGCCGCGCAAGAACTCGTCGTACGCCATCGCGCGCTTGCCGTCCGGCTGCACGACGTCGGGGACGAAGCGTCCGTCCTCGAGATGCGCTTGCCAGACCGTCACGGAGCGGCCGTCGAGTTCCGCGCGCGCGCCGATGTGCGGCGACAGCGCCCGCACACGCCGCCACGCATCTGTCGGCTGCGACAGATCGAGCGTGCGATCGTCGGGGCGAATCTTGTCGGCGTAGGTCGCGCCTTCGCCGGTTTGCGTCGTGAACACCGGCTCGGGCAGCACGTCGCCGATCAGGCGCGCCGCGATCTCGGCGCAATGCGCGTACACCGCGCCGGCGTCGAGCTCGCCGATCGGGAACGCCTCCTGCGCGGCAATCGGGCCGGCGTCCAGTTCAGGTGTCGTCCGGTGTAGCGTCACGCCGGTTTCCTCGTCGCCTTCGAGAATCGCGCGCTCCACAGGCGCCGCACCGCGCCACCGCGGGAGCAGCGACGGATGAACATTGAGCCAGAGCGCGCGCTCGAGCATGCGCGACGGGATGTAGAGGCCGTACGCGCACATCACGACGACATCGACATCGCCGGGAAGCTCCGGCTTCTCAGCCTGGTGCACCGGAATGCCGAGCCGATCGGCTGTTTCTTTGGCGGGCGGCGGCGCGAGCTTGCGGCCGCGGCCCTGCGGCGAGTCGGGGCGTGTCAGGAGAAACGCGATGTCGTTCGACGCGGCGAGCAGTTCGAGAACGTCCGCTCCGAACGGCGCCGTTGCCGCGACGGCGAGCTTCACTAGGGCCTCCTAACGCAGCACTGCGCGGGGACGCAGCACCGCGAGCGCGCCTTTGCGGTGCTCGTCGTCTGTGCGGTCGATGATCAACACGCCGTCGAGATGATCGAGCTCGTGCTGCGCAACACGCGCGCCGTAGCCCTCGAGCTCGTAGCGCACGTCCGCGCCCGTCTCGTCCTTGCCGGTGATCGTGATCGCTGTCGGACGCTCGACCGGCACGCGCACACCCTGCAGCGAGAGGCAGCCTTCTTCGTCGGACTCCGTCTCGCCTCGGCGTTCGACGAGGACGGGGTTCACGATCGCGCGCGGCCCCTCCTCGTCCGGCTCGAACACGAACACGCGGCGCAACACGCCGATTTGCGTCGCGGCGAGACCGACGCCTTGCGCATCGTGCATCAGCGCAGTCATGCGCTCGACGAGGCGGCGCAAGTCGTCGTCGAACTCGGCGACCTCGTCGGCGTGCATGCGCAGCGCGATGTCACCGTACTGGCGGATCTGCGCGAGCGCGAACTGGCGGCGAAGTTCGGCCTCGGCCTCTACCTCGTCGACTTCCTCGTGGTCGTGCTCGTGCTCGTGAACGTGCTCGGACATCCGCGCCAGTCTAGAGCCGGTCGGCAGGGAACCGTTCGAGGATCCATGCAGCGTCAAGCGGCTCGCGCTGGTAGCGGCGTCCGCCCATGCGGACGAAGTCGCGCGTACGCGGGTCCATCGCAAGGCGCGTCTCGGCCGGATACCAGCGGTTGTGCTTCTCGATCAGGTCGTTGACGTCGTCGAAATCCCAGCGTTCGGCGAGCGCGCGCCAGGCGGCCGGCCCGCGGTCGTGCCCCGCATACGCCTCCGCCAGCCGCGCCACGTGCTCGTCGGTCGCGTGCTCGATCTGGCGCAGCCGCTGCATGTACGGTGGCGGGCCGGCGAGTGCGGTGAGGTAGTTGTCGGCCTCGGGCGTGAAGTTGCGGTAGCGCCGGCGAAGGCGCGTCCCGTGGAGCGGGTTCACGTCACGGTCCGCTTCGACGCGCGCACGTTCGCCCTGCGACGCCGGCGTGACGTCTCGCACGCCCCACTCGCCGATGATGTCCTCCGGCCTGCGCTTCACGAACGACATGGTGCCCGAGGACGATCGCCGTCCTCTGAGGCTCCTCTGAGGTTCCTCTGAGGCGGAGGCCCACTGCGCCCGACGAGAACACCCTGCAAACGAGGGGGTTTCCTCTGAGGAGCCTCTGGGGCGCGAGGTATCGCGCTAGAGCGACTGCGGGTCGACGTCGACGACCGCGGTCAGCCCTGCACGCCGCATCGCGGGCGCGGCGGCCGACAACAGGTGCGCGGCCTGCGACGCGATGCGCCGTGGCTGCTCGGCCTTCGCGACGAGCTGGGCGCGGTATTTCCCGCGCAGGCGCAGCAGCGGCGCCGGCCCAAGCAGCTCAGCGCCGCGAATGCCCGCCTTCAACTCTTCGAGCGCGCGCACGACCGGCTCGAGCGCAGGCCCGGCGATGACGATCCGCACGAGGTGCGTGTACGGCGGGTAGCCGAGCGCCTTCCGCCGGTCGAGCTCCTCAGCGAGGAAACGCTCGACGTCGTGGCGCGCCGCATACGAGACAGGGCGTGCATCGGGTTGGAACGTCTGCACGAGCACACGCCCGGGCGCGTCGCGGCCGCTGCGGCCGGCGAGCTGCGTGATCAGCTGAAACGTGCGCTCCTCCGCGCGGAAGTCGGGGAGTCCGAGCGCGCCGTCCGCGTCGACGACGGCAGCGAGCTCGACGCCGGAGAAGTGATGCCCCTTCGCCACCATCTGCGTCCCGAGCAGCACTGCGCCTTTCGCATCCGCGAACCGCTGCAGGGCGGTTGTGAGCTGCTCGGGCTTCGCAGTCGTGTCGGCATCGAGGCGGATCAGCTCGAGCTCCGGGAGCTCGCGCGCGAGCTCGCGTTCGAGTCGCTGTGTGCCGGCGCCGATACGCGCCAGGTCGGGCGAGCCACACGCGGGGCAGGCCTGCGGCGCGCCTTGCGCGTAGCCGCAGTGGTGGCAGCGCAGCGACGTTTCGCCGTGCAGCACGAGCGCGACGTCGCAGTTCGGACAGCGGATCGTGGTGCCGCAACTGCGGCAGTGCAACGCAGGAGCGACGCCGCGGCGATTCAACAAGAGGATTGCCTTGCCGCCGCGCTCGGCGACGCCGCGCAGCTCGGCGAGCAGCGGCGCCGACAGCGGATAGCCGGCCTCGCGGCGCAGATCGATCACGCGAACCGGCGGCAGCGACGCCCCGATTCGCCCGCCGAGCGTCAACCGTTCGAGGGCCGCCCAGCTCTCCGGCCGCGGCGTCGCCGAGCCGTACACGGCGACCGCGCCTTCGAGCGCAGCGCGCTTCGCCGCGACCGTGCGCGCGTCGTAGCGCGGGTCGCTGTCCTGCTTGTACGACGGGTCGTGCTCCTCGTCGACGACGATCAGCCCCAGTCCTTCGACCGGCGCGAAGATCGCAGAGCGCGCGCCGACGACGATCCGCGCCGCCCCGCTTGAAATGCGCTCGCGCTCGTCGCGTCGCTCCGCCTCGGTGAGACCGGAGTGCAAGATCGCGACGCGGTCGCCGAAGCGTGCGCGCACGCGGCCGACGGTCTGCGGTGCAAGCGCGATCTCAGGAACGAGCATGACCGCGCCGAGCCCGCGCTCGAGCGCCGCCGCGCACGCCTGCAGGTAGACCTCGGTCTTGCCGGAGCCCGTCGGGCCGTGCAAGAGAAACGTGCCGCCGCCTGCGTCGATCGCCGCGACGACGCGCTCCGTCGCCGCGCGCTGCTCGTCGGTCAATTCGACTTCGCGGTCGGTGACGGTCAGCGACTGCCGATCCGCCGGCGGCGACTGCTCCTTGCGCCGCTTCGGCGACTCCGGCGCGACGAGCGCGAGCGCGCGCGCCGGGGTCGAGCCGTAGTAGTCGGCGAGCCAGAGCGCGAGCGCGACGAGCTTCGGCGAGACGCGGCCGACGACCGCTTCGACCGGGCGTGTCTCGACGCCGGAAGGCGCCGCGTCGACGAGCGCGGTGACGATTCCGCGTGCGCGCGACCGGCCGAACGGGATGCGCACGATCGAGCCGACAGCGGCGTCGCCGTCGACCTCGTACGTGAACTCGCGCGCGACTGCGCGCGCGGTGATCAGTGGGACGACCGAGGCGTAAGGCACTCGGCCACCGTAGATCAGGCCCCGGCGGCCGTCAGGATGAAGTCTGTGCCGAAACCGAGCACGAGCCCGAGCAGGATCATCCACGCGACGAGCACCGGCATCGAGTAGCGGCGGCAGACCTCGAACAGTTGGATGACGACGTAGAGGATCGAGCCGCCCGCGGCCGCGAAGAACAGCGTCGCGATCGCCGGGCTCACCCACGCCTGGCCGATCGCGGTGCCGACGAACGTCGGCCCGCCGCCGATCAGGCCCATCAGCCCGAGGAAGCCCCAGCTGGGCATCTCCGGCTCGCCCGACATCGGGCCGACGATGCCGAAGCCTTCCGTCATGTTGTGGAGGCCGAAGCCGATGATCAGCACGAGCGCGAGCGAGACTTCGTTCGCGGCCGCCGACTGGCCGATCGCGAGTCCCTCGCCGAAGTTGTGCAGGCCGATGCCGGTGGCGATCAGCAGCGCGAGGCGGCGGCCGGGCGTCAGCGAATGCAGCCAGCCGATGCTTTCCGAGGCGGTGTGCACGAACTCGTCGACCGCCGCGGCGCCTGGGCCGACCAGCGGCGTCGAGCGGCTGCGCTTCAGCCACGCGTCGTAGTAGACGAGCGACATCAGCCCCAGGGCGAAGCCGACGAAGAGCAACGTCGCGTAGAGCGCGAAGTAGCCCCAGTCATGCCCTTCGAGGTGCGTGTCGACCGGCTCGACGCCGTGCGACATCACGTCCCAGAAGAGGAAGACGAGGATGCCGGTGGCGACCGCGGACAGCGACGCACGGAGCCCGGCGCTCGTCGAGCGCACGCGGCCGAGCGGCAGGCCGACGTAAATCGTGAGGCCGGCGATCGCTCCGAGCAGGAGTGTTGCGCCGGTGCTCATTTGTAAGGGTTACCTGACAACGACACTGAACGTAGCATGACGTCATGCCGGTTCAAGGCCATGGCGTCGACGAATACCTGGAAACCATTTATTTCCTGGCGTTTCCGATCGGCGAATACCAGCCGGCCCGCGCCGGCTCGCCGACACTCGCGTCGCGCGTGGCGGAGATGCTCGGCGTCTCCCGCGCCTCGGCCGGGGAGATGCTCAAGCGACTTGAGAAGGACGGGCTCGTCGAGCGCGGCGAGCACAAAGAGGCCATCCTCACCGCCACGGGGCGCGTGCGCGCCGAGCAGGTCGTGCGCAAGCACCGCATCATCGAGCGGCTGCTCACCGACTTCATGGGTTACACGGCGGCCGAGGCGCACGTGCATGCCGACGAGCTCGGCGGCACGTTCACGGACGACATGATCGAGCGCATCGAAGAGCGGCTCGGTCACCCCGACCGCTGCCCGCACGGCTGGCCGATCGACCCCGATGTCGAGCAGGCGGAGAACCGCGAGCTCGAGCCGCTCTCGGCGCTCGAGGTCGGTTCGAACGCGACGATCGTGCGCCTCGCCGAGCACGACGGCGACTTGCTGCACTGGTTCTACGACGAAGGTCTCGTCCCCGGTGCGTCAGTCGAGCTGCGTGCGGCCCAGCCGGCGGCGGGACAGTTCCGCGTCGCCGTGAACGGCAACGAGATGGCGATCGGCGAGAAGGCCGCGGCCGGCCTGTTCGTCAGGCCGGCGTAGCGACGCCGGCATCGAGGCCGGCAGCGGAGCGAAGCTCGTCGGCCTTGTCGGTGCGCTCCCACGTGAAGTCGTGGTCGTCGCGGCCGAAGTGGCCGTACGCCGCCGTCTTCGCGTAGATCGGGCGCTTCAAGTCGAGGTCGCGCAGGATCGCCGCGGGGCGCAGGTCGAAGTGCTCGCGCACGAGCTGTTCGATCAACGGCTCCGGCACGTGCTCGGTGCCGAAGCACTCGACGAGAATCGAAAACGGATGCGCGACGCCGATCGCGTACGCCACCTGAACCTGGCAGCGGTCTGCGAGCCCCGCAGCGACGACGTTCTTCGCGACGTAGCGCGCCGCGTACGCAGCCGAACGGTCGACCTTCGTCGGGTCCTTGCCGGAGAACGCGCCGCCGCCGTGCGGCGCGGCGCCGCCGTAGGTGTCGACGATGATCTTGCGGCCGGTGAGGCCTGTGTCGCCCATCGGCCCGCCGATCACGAACTTGCCGGTCGGGTTGACGTAGACGAAGTCGGGATCGTCGAGCTGCTTCTCCTCGTACAGATCCTTCGGCAGGATCGGACGCAGCACGTGCTCGATCAGGTCGGGCTTGATCATCGCGTCGGGGTCGAGCCCCTCGCGGTGCTGCGTCGAGATCAGGACGCGCTCGATTGCGACTGGACGGCGCCGCCCCTGCGAATCGACTTCGTAGCGCACCGAAACCTGCGCCTTGCCGTCGGGCCGCAGATAGGGCAGCACGTCGGCCTTCCGCACCTCGGACAGCCGGCGCGTGATGCGATGGGCAAGCATGATCGGCAACGGCATCAGCTCGCGCGTCTCGTTCGACGCGTAGCCGAACATCATCCCCTGGTCGCCGGCGCCGATGCGGTCGAGCGGATCGTCGTCGCCCGGGTCGTGCTGCACCTCGTACGCGGCGTCGACACCCTGGGCGATGTCGGGCGACTGCTCGTCGATCGCAACGACAACGCCGCACGTCTCCGCGTCGAACCCGTACTTCGCGCGCGTGTAACCGATGTTCTTCACCGTTTCGCGCACGAGCTTCGGGATGTCGATGTACTCGCTCGTCGTCATCTCGCCCGCGACAACCACGAGGCCGGTCGTGATCAGCGTCTCGCAGGCGACGCGGCTCTCGGGGTCGTTCGTGAGCGCAGCGTCGAGGACGGCGTCCGAGATCTGGTCGGCGATCTTGTCGGGGTGCCCCTCGGTGACGGACTCCGAGGTGAAGAGGAAACTGTGCGCGGACAATTCGCGGGCCACGATAGCGAAGGCGCCAGCTATTCCTGCGTGGGACGGCGACCCATCAGGCCCGCCGCGAGCTCGTGAATCGGGGTGCCGGCGAGCACCGCGCACACCCCCTCCGTGATCGGCATCTCGATCCCGAGGCGGTGCGAAAGATCACGAAGCACCGGCGCGGTCGTCAAGCCTTCGACGACGTGGCCGATCTGCGCCACCGCCTCGTCGGGCGCGATGCCCTGGGCGATCAGCTCGCCCGCCCGGCGGTTGCGGCCCCACGGGTGCCAGCACGTGGCGAACAGGTCGCCCATCCCGGCGAGACCGGCGAACGTCTCCGGCTCGGCGCCGCAGGCTTCGCCGAGCCGCGCCATCTCGACAAGCCCGCGCGTGACTAGCGCAGCCTTCGCGTTGTCGCCGAGCCCGAGCCCGTCGACCGCGCCGCACGACAGGCCGATCACGTTCTTGGCTGCGCCGCACAGCTCGACCCCGATCAAGTCGCTGTTCACGTAGACGCGGAAGAGCTGCGAGTTGATCGCGTCCTGCAGACGCGCGGCGAGCGCGTCGTCCTCGCTCGCGATCACCGTCGCCCCCGGCAGCCCGGCAGCGATCTCATCGGCGTGGTTCGGCCCGGAGAGCACCGCGACGGGCCGCCCCTGCACGAGCGTCGACAGGCGGTTGCCCGTGTGGGGATCGAGCCCCTTCGTCAGGCTGAGGACGGGGGCGTCGCCGCGCACGTGCTCGAGCACCTCGCGGAACGCGCGGCTCGGAACGGCGACGGCGACGAGCTCCGCCTCCTCGTACGGGGCGTCGTCGATCGTCGCCCGCGCCGCCACCCACACGTCGTGGCCGCGCCCGCGCAGCAGGTGGGCGAACGCGCTCCCCCAGGCGCCGGCACCCACGACCACAACTCTCATGTCCGCTGCCTGAAATCGATCGCCACCGGGACGCCCTCCAGCTCGAAGCGGTCGCGGAGCTGATTCTCCACCCAGTACGCATAGTCGCGCGTCACCAGGCCTGGGTCGTTGACCGTGATCCGGAAGCGCGGCGGCCGGCTGGTGACCTGGGCGGCGTAGAGCATGTTCAGGCGGCGCTGGCCCTTGGACGGCGGCTGGCGCGCCTCTTTCAGCTCGCCGAGCACGCGGTTCAGTTCCGCGGTTGGGACGCGGCTCGCGTAACGATCGAAGAGCTCGCCAACCTTCTCGAGCAGCCGCGACACGCCGCGGCCGGTGTGCGCGGAGACGGTGATGAAATCGGGACGCTGGCGCAGGCGGCGCTGCAACTCGGGGCGAACGTCTTCGATCGTCACCGCCGACTCATCCCATTTCGAAAGGACGATGAGCGACGCGCAGTGCGACTTGCGCGCGACTTCGACGGCTGTGATGTCGCCTTCGACGATGCCCTGACTCGCGTCGATGAGGACGAGCGCGACGTCCGCACGCTCCGCTGCTTCGAGCGCGCGCAGCTCGGAGTAGTACTCGATGCCTTGGCGCTGTTTTCTCTTGCGCCGCAGCCCAGCGGTGTCGACGAGGACGAAGGTGCGACCATCGCGCTCGATCACGGTGTCGATCGAGTCGCGCGTCGTGCCGGGGATGTCGGAGACGATGGTGCGCTCCTCGCCGATCAGCCGGTTGTACAGCGACGATTTGCCGACGTTCGGGCGGCCGAGGATCGCGACGCGAATCGCCTCGTCGCCGGTCGATGGGGGGCCGGTTCCGGGAAGGCGCTCGAAGATCGCGTCGAGCAGGTCGCCGGTGTTCGAGCCGTGCATCGCGGACACGGGGAACGGCTCGCCGAGCCCGAGGCGGTGGAACTCGAGAGCGAGCGTCTCCTGCGCGGGGTCGTCGATCTTGTTCGCGATCAGCAGCACGGGCTTCTTCGCCTCGCGCAGGATTTGCGCGAGCTCCTCGTCTCCGGGCGTGATGCCCGCACGGGCGTCGACGACGAAGAGCACGAGGTCGGCCTCGGCGATCGCGGCGCGCGCGTGCCCGGCGATCTGCCGCGTGATCGCCGACGGGTCGGCGATGTCGACCCCGCCCGTGTCGACGAGCAGGAACTCGCGACCTTGCCACTCGACGACGAGCTGTTTTCTGTCGCGCGTCGTGCCGGGTGTGTCGTGCACCACCGCCGCGCGCGTGCCGGTGAGGCGGTTCACGAGCGTCGACTTGCCGACGTTCGGGAAGCCGACGATGGCGACGGTCCCTTCCATCAGACGGGCGGCTTGAGGCCGCGCGGGCGGCCCTCCGCGTGCACTTCCGCCAGCCAGGTGACGAGCGCGTGGATGCGGCGTTCGATCTCGGCGGTCGCTTCCTTGTAGCCGCGGCCGCCCTTCGGGAGGCCCTCGAAGCGGATCGGCTGCCCGAAGGCGATCGAGCACGGCGCGAAGTTCGTCGGCTTCCAGAACTGCGTGCCGTAGATGCCGACCGGGACGACCGGCACGTCCTCCTGCAGCGCCACCATCGCTGCACCCGGCTGCGCGACGCCGGGCACGCCCGAGCGCTGGCGCGTCCCCTCTACGAAGAGACCGACGGCGTTTCCGCCATGTGCTGCGGCGCGCATCGCGCGCACCGCGTCGCGATCCGACTCCCCGCGACGGATGCCGATCGTGCCATGCCATTCCAGAAACGCCCCGAGCACGGGAAACGACGTCGCCTCGGTCTTCGCGACGAAGTGGACGTCGCGTGGCGACAACCCGCCGACGATTGGGATGTCGATCCAAGAGAAATGGTTGATCGCGTAGACGAGGCCGCCGCTTGCCGGGACGTTCTCACGACCGTAGGCGCGCGCACGCGAGATGAGACGGGCAGGCCCGCCCATGTAGATGCGGCCGGTGGCCCAGGCGAAGCGGTGCGAGTTCAAACCGTTGAGTGTGCGCGAACGAGCTCTTCGATGCGCGTCACGACGTCGTCGACTTCGAGGTCCGTCGTGTCGATCAGCTGCGCATCGTCGGCCGGCTGCATCCGCGCACGATCGGATTCGTCCCGCGTGCGCAAGTCCGTTGCGAGCGCGTCGGCGCCGATGTCCGGCCGCTCCGCTTGACGACGCTGCGCGCGCACCTCCGGATCCGCCTGGAGGTAGACCTTCACCGCGGCGTCCGGCGCGACGACGGTGCCGATGTCGCGCCCCTCGATCACGCAGTTTCCTTCTTGCGCGAGCTCACGCTGCCGCGTGCGCATCACCTCACGCACCTCGTGGTGGCGCGCGACGACAGGAACCATCCGGTCGATGCGCGACTGGCGAATTGCAGCCGTCACGTCGACGCCGTCGATCCAGACGCGCCCGACCTCGTCGAACGTGACGGGGTTGTGCTCCGCCAGGTCGCCGAGAAGCGCAGCGTCGCTGAGCGGCTGGCCCTCGCGCATCGCGAGCCACGTCAACGCGCGGTACATCGCCCCGGTATCGAGGTAGCGGAAGCCGAGCCGCTCCGCGAGCTTGCGGGCGACAGTGCTCTTGCCGGCGCCGGCCGGTCCGTCGAT
>Ga0157369_10009919_pt1 | contig 10883 bp, 10 predicted proteins | sample C25metaG_FD_113461 | JGI IMG/M metagenome (GOLD analysis project Ga0157369, IMG submission 113461) | Corn rhizosphere microbial communities from Kellogg Biological Station, Michigan, USA - C2-5 metaG | ecosystem: Host-associated > Plants > Roots > Rhizosphere > Soil | place: USA: Michigan... | reverse complement strand
TTTCGGCGCGCGACATGAGCAGAAAGGAACGCAAACACTATGACCAAGCGGCCCAAGACAATCCCTAGATTTTCCAGCGAAGCGGCCGAGCGTGCGTTCTGGGAAAAGAATGACTCGACAGGCTACCTTGACTGGAACAAGGCGCAGATTGCCTCATTCCCGAATTTGAAGCCTTCCACCAAAACGATCTCGCTGCGGCTGCCGCAGCATCTTTTGGATGCAATCAAGACGGCTGCCAATGCGCGCGACGTGCCGTATCAGTCACTCATCAAGGTGTGGTTGCAGGAGAAGGTGCGGCGTTGATCGGCACGCGCGTGCCCACCCACTATGTCGTGGCGTCGGCAGTGGACAAGCTGGCCGCCTGGGCAGCCGGCGGGCCGCCCCCGCCAACGGTCCCCCGCCTCACCATGACCCAGATCAGGCAGCGACCCCAACAGTCAGTGGTGGCTCGTGATAAGGACGGTCTGGCAGAAGGTGGCATCAGGCTTGCGGCGCTCGCGGTACCACGCAGTTCAATGTTGGTATCAGCAAGCCCGCCCGTCCAGATAGCGAACCAGCGCGCGAAGCGATCAGCGCTGGCGCCTGTGCCCGTTGGGGTTATTCGACCGACATGAGCATTGCACAGCTCAACGCCCGCTATCCCAGCCATGCCGCCTATGTCGCCAAGGTGCGCCGGGTGACCGACGAGAACCTCAACGAGGGATATATCCTGGCCGTCGATGCTGCGGCGACGATCCGCGCGGCTGTGGAAACCCGTGGGTTCGCGACCCGGCCGTACCTCAGTGAAAGAAGGATGTGCCAAATGGGGCTTATCGAGCTCCAGCGGACCGCGGTAGCGCCCAAGCCATCACGTAGTCACCCTTTGGAGACCCGAGCCCGTCGTGCCCTCCAGCCGCGACGACAATGAATTCGCGACTATCGGGACGCAGCTTAAAAGCGATCGGTCCGCCGTGCACGCCCGCGGGGAGCTCGAGCTTACCGATGCGCTCACCCGTAGCGGCGTCGTGGATCCGCAGGACGGGGAAGAACGTGCCTCCGTGGAACACCAGTCCACCCGCTGTCGCCAGTGGCGGTCCGTAGCCCGAGTTACCGAAATCGCCGGGACCCGTGCTCGTCGATACCGACCACGCGATCTGGCCCTTGTCGACGTCGACCGCCACGAGGCGACCCCACGGAGGGCGGTTGCACGGCAAGCCGTTGTACGCGAACAGCACGGGCTCATCGGCTATGCGGTACCGCTCCGTGGTGTCCCGGCCCGTCGGGGCAAGCCTTACCTCAAACCCTAAGTTGTTGACAGGCACGAAAAGCAGTCGCCGCACGGGGTCAAATGCGGCGCCGGACCAATTGGCACCGCCGCCGGTCGCCGGATGCTCCAAGGTGCCTCGAAGGCTCGGCGGCGTGAAAATGCCGTCGTTGCGCAGTTTCGAGAGTCGCTTCGAGCAGGCCTCGCGCTGTTCACGCGTCCCGTAGAGATCGGCCTCAGTAATTCTGTGCGAGGAAAGGGGCGGCGGCTTCACCGGAAATGGCTGGGTCGGCCAGGCCTCCTCGCCGGGTACGTCGCTAGCCGGTACAGGGCGTTCCTCAACCGGAAACAGAGGCTCTCCGGTCTGCCGGTCGAGGACAAAGACGAGGCTCGTTTTCGTGAGCACCACCACGGCAGGCACGTCGCGTCCATCGCGCCGAATGTCGATGAGGATTGGAGGCGCCGCCACATCGTAGTCCCAAAGATCATGGTGCACGGTCTGGAACTGCCACTTCAACCTCCCGGTCTTCGCGTCCAGGGCTACGACCGAGTCCGAGTAGAGATTGGCGCCGTGACGATCGCCGCCGTAGTAATCCGGACTTGCCGAGCTCACCGGCAGGAAAACCAGTCCGCGTACGAGATCCGCGGTGATAGTGGACCAGACGTTGGCGGCCCCGGTATGGTCTGTTCCGGTCTTCCACGTCTCGGAGCCGGGCTCACCCTGCGAGGGGACGGTGCGAAAGGTCCAGCGAAGCTTGCCATTGCGGGTGTCGAACGCGCGCACGATTCCGTAGGGCTCGTCCGCCCGGATCGAATCGGCGCCGGACGATCCGACGATGATCGAGTCGCCGACCACCGTTCCAGGAGACGTGACGCTGACCTCGCCCCGATTGACAAGGTGTCCGACACCTTGGTGCAGGTCGACGTCTGCAAAGCCGGGGCAGCGCTTGCCGGTGCGCGCGTTGAGCGCGATCAGTCGCCCGTCGAGCGTGGTGAGAAAAACGCGCGGCGTACAAGCGTCCCCCGAACTGCCCTCCCAGGCGGCGACGCCACGGTTAGTCCACATGTTGACATACCACGCGTGCCGGTCGAGACCCGGATCGAAAGTCCAGAGCTCCTTACCAGACTCCGGATCGAGCGCGATCACGCGGTTGGTGGGCGTCGTGAAGATCAATTGGCCGCCCACTAGAATGGGCGTGGTCTCCGACGATGTGCCGCGATGGAAGGGAAAGCTACCATCGAAGTAGTCACCGTCACCGTACCGATACACCCACGCCCGTTCGAGCTGGTCGACGTTGCGGGTATTGATCTCTGTGAGCGGGGAATAGCGGCCACCGCCGGGCAGGCCCTCGGTCACCGGCCAGGTCGCCGTTTGTGCCTGGGCAGCGCTTATAGCAGGCGCGAGTAACGAAAAGGCAGCGGCGAGCACGCAATGGAGGAATGCATGGGACAGTGTATGTCTCGCGTGACGGCGGCGAGAGAGGGGCGGCATTGTGGGCTCCAATCGGACAGGTGCCCGCATCCTCAAACGGTGGGCCCCGGGAAATCTTCCGGATTAGTTCAGTCGCTCGCGGATTTCAGGAAACGAGAAGGTTTTCAAGGTTTCAAGAGGGCTTGGTGTGCTGGCGCCGGTAAACGGAGGGGGTGCAGCCCTTCGCTTCCCGAAACGCCTGATTGAACGGTGCGACGGATTGGTAACCGACTTCCAGCGCGATGGTGAGGATCGGAAGATGGGCTTTGGTCGGGTCGGCAAGCCACGCGCAGGCATCCCGCAGCCGGTACTCGTGAAGCAACGCGTTGAAGTTCCGGTAGCCGAGCCGCTTGTTGATCAGCGCGCGCAGACGGTATTCGGGGATAGCCAACCGTTTCGCGAGGCCGCCGATCGAGAGGCCCGGCGTCAGATAGACCCGTTCCTCCTCGAGTGCCCGGATGAGCGTGGCAAGTTGCCGACCGACACCGGGGTCGACCTCGGGACCGGGCAAGGGCAACGCGCGATCCACCAGCCGTTCGAGGACACCGTTATCGAACCGGAGCACCGCCAGCGAGACGGTGATGTAGCCGACAGCCATGATGAGCGTAATGATGTTGTCGAAGGGTGCGCGTGACGAGTGAGGGGCGCCGAGCAGGTAGAGCTCGGTAACGCTGATACCGAGCGAGAGGCCGCCGACGACAACGAGGAACAACCCGCGAAGCAAACGCCTGCCTCTGTCCAGGTCGACCCGCCATCCGCGGGCGGCCCAGTACAGGGCCAGAAATGCGAAGGCAGACTGCATTGCGAGCGGCAGCGGGCCGAAGATGAAGCGGACGGTCGCAGGAAAGGCCGCTGATTGCAGCACGCTGCTGTCGCGACCCACGTAGCCGAATGCGTTGATCGCGCTCAGCAGGAACTGGACGGCGCACGCAACGATCATCCAGCGGGGGACACGTTTGTCGTCCTGAAACAGCGAGTATGCGAGGATCATCCAAAAACCCGTGCCGATGTTCATGAAGATCAGCAAGAATGGCCAGATCCGGAATGAGACCTGAACATCGGCGGGAAGCGCGTATGAGATCCTTCCCACGAGGTAGCAGGCCGAACTCACCGTGACGCAGGCAAAAACGCGCGCGTTGAAGGAACGTGGATTCGAGATCAGGCAGCCCGCGCCGGTGAGCAGAACGGCCGTCAGCGCCGCGATATCCGCGCCGAAGTAGAACAGGGCGGTTGCCATTTCAGAAGCCGTGCAAGGTTTCTGGCCAATTTCCCCCAGAAACTCTCATGTCACATTTTTGCCGAGTCAGTTAGCGCTGGCGTGCGTGCGACATCTTGCCGTGGCAACGAACCACGGAAGGCTGAAATTGCAGGTGCCATATAGGTGTCAAGCCGTTTTGAGGAGGCCCAAGCTCTTGATACGGAAAGCGGAATTCAGATCGTCGGTCCAGTCCATCATAGGTGCAATCGATAGCCTTCGATCTATCGATTGTTTTTGTCTATCAATCATAAACGCGAGCAATCTCGTCGTGGAGTCTACCGCAGTAGTCGCACCTGCGGTTCACCGCGGTGTTATCACGTAGCACCATCACACACTGACAATCCCCCGTATTTTGAATTGCGATTGGGGAGGGTCCGATGTTTCAAATGGCCGACGTCGACGCTTTCAATCGGCCGATACCATCGCTTTCTCCACAATACATGTCGTATTATATCCATCAAGGAGAATGGACTGTTCCCCCCGTCTCATGACAATCCCCGCTCGTGCGCCCTCGGTGCCCGCTGATCGGATCGTTCAGTCGATCCTGATCCTGCGAGGGCACAGAGTCATGCTCGATTCCGAACTCGCCAATCTCTACGGCGTAGCGACAAAGGTGCTGCTGCAAGCAGTGAAGCGCAACAGTGAGCGCTTCCCCGAGGATTTCATGCTGCGGCTGACCGTACAGGAGTGGGAGTTTCTAAGGTCACAATCTGTGACCTTAAAACAGGCAGTGGCCGCCACCGCAAATACCTCCCGTACGCGTTCACCGAGCAAGGCGTTGCCATGCTGTCCTCAGTGCTACGCAGCGCACGCGCGATCGCGGTCAACGTTCAGATCATGCGCGCCTTCGTTCGGATGCGCGAGTTGCTCTCCTCTAACAGAGAACTTGCAGCGAAGCTCGAGCAGCTCGAGCGCAAGCTCCAGTCACATGATGAAACCATCGTCGGCATCCTGAAGGCCATCCGAGAGCTCATGAGGCAGCCCCATCCGCGTAGTCGCCGGATCGGTTTCACCGCCAATCTGGACGAGAAGGCACAGCGCAGGAGTTGATGGCATCGTAGCAACGCCGCCGGCTGCAGGATCCAGCAGCCGCGGAGTCGGCCATGTCGACCTCGGCAGCCTCGATTTGGCGAATGTCCGCTGACGACCCCAAGAAGTCACTCGTGACTGGCGGCTATCGGGCAAGCTAACGAAAGCATGCCCGCGGGCCGCAAGCACTACGCCACGGCAGGCGTTTGCTCGCAATTAATCTCCCACGGTATGCCGAATTGATCCGTTAGCACGCCGAAGCGTGGAGACCAGAAGGTTTTCTGTATGGCCATTTGTACTTCACCGTTTTCGGCCAGGGCAGAGAATATGCGTTCCGCGTCCATCGTGTCATCGACGCTAAGCAGTACGTAGAAACCTTGTGGCTTTACGTACCGCTCAGGAAGAACGTCAGCTCCCGCTAGAACCGTCCCTCCCACTGCAAAGTTCGCGTGGACAATCTTGCTGCGCCATTCCGGCGGTACTTGTTCGGCCATGGGTGAATTGCCGTAGGTGAGAATGTTGACAATCTTGCCGCCAAGCGCCCGCTCATAAAACTGAAACGCTGCCTCGCATTGTCCGCCAAACACGAGGTGGAAACTTACTTGCACTACGCACTCCCGCTGTTGTCCCATCGCGACCGTGCGCATTAAGGGCGCTGGCTCGATTCGACCGGTCGATGACTGCCCCTTGGCCCCGGAGTAATGCCGACCAGCCGGGTCGGCTCAAGAATCTGCACCAGATGCCATTCACCTTTGGAAACGATACAAGCTTCTCCAGGCCCCAACTCACGGGGCTCGTCCGGTGCGGATTCCCCGATGACTCTCACTTTTCCAGAGATGATGTAGATCAGCTCATCGCCATCCGGATGCAACTCACCGCCGTGTGGCGGAGTACAAGTCATGTCCGCGATTGCAACGATAAGCCCGTCGCAGAGGGCCGGCGGTCCGGGTTGGTGCTCGACAGGAGACATAGATAAGTCGCGAGAAATCGCGATTGAGAACCGTGCGCTATCGACCTTGGTGATTTTCCCCAATCCACTCTCCCCAGCAGCCCAACACGATGCTCATAATGGAGACCGTATCGCGGTACATTGCCTTCATGCAGTGTGGCCTGTTGCCGCGAGAGACGCCAGCGACGTCTCAGACGCCACCATCATCACCGCTGGACAGTTCATAGTCTTGAAGAAATGGAAGGTCGTTGACGATCCAAGCCCTGGGCGAAGTGCCGGTGAAGGCGTTCCAATCCCGCGTCATGTGCGCCTGGTCGGCATATCCGCAAGCCGCCGCAACGTCGGGAAGCGGTAGCCGGAGATTGCTGATCAGCCCGCACGCGCGCTCAAAGCGGAAGATGCGGGCAGCAGTCTTAGGCGTGATGCCCAATTCGGCACGGAAGCGGTCAGCCATGTACTGCCGACTCCAGCCTGTGTCCTGCGCGAGACTTCCGATAGAACTGCGACCATGACTGGCCGCCAATTGTCGCCATGCGTGCGCAACAAGGGGCGAGCCTTTGGCCGGAGTAAGCCTGCGCGTGAGCACTTCATCGAGTATCGCGAAGCGCGCCTGCCAATCCCGAGTGCTGCTCAATCGTTCCATCAGCTCCGGGGCATCGCGCGGACAAAGATCGGAAAGCGCAACAGCGCCGCAAGCTAACTCAGCAGCGGTTGCTCCCAGAACTGCTTGCAGCCCAAGCGGACGAAAAAATACATGCAAGCCTTCCCACGAGCACGTGCGCTCCACCATCGCGAAACCATCGTGCAATCCGCTGACTAGAGCGGAAAAGCGTGCGGCGGGCAGCGCCTCATTCGACATCTGTCGAACATTGATCGGCGCATCCAGGCTGATGATGAGATGGGCATGGCGAGACGGCAGAGTTGTGTTGACGCCTGGTGTCAGTCCCCGCACGCGGGCGCCCCCATAGTGCGAGATGAAACGTCGCAAAATTGGCGCAGGCAGACGGGTTTCGATGTGTGAGTCCATTTGTCCATCCCCCCCGAACGTCGATAACCCGTTGGATGCGGGGCGCATATATTCTGTCCTAGATGAGCATCCCTAGTAGCATCGACGAGTAACGGCTATTAGGTCAAACGCCGGGCGTGGGCGATTGCCAGGAAGTGGCCGGCTGACGCCGAATTGATCGTGCTGAACGTGCCCATGAACGGTTCTTTTGGGAAAGTTCCAGCATGCGCTCTGATCCTGCATCCATTCAATCTACCCCGCGCGTGTGAATGACGGCTAAGTGGCGGCCAGTTCGAACCTTCCACCGACGGCTCCTGGCCGATTCCGGTCCACTCGCCACCGGTCCGTCGTCTCCAGAGCTTCTGGCGCAAATCCCCCGGAGACTCCGCGTGCGTATTTCAACCGGCTCACTTAGTGTTTTCCTACGCCTTGACCCCGACCTCCGCGAGTCGACTCGAACCGCCGAATTTCGAGGTGCCATATAGGTGACAAGGATTTTCGAGGAGGCCCAAGCCGTTGATGTAGAAAGAAGATTTTAGATCGTCAGTCCAGTCCATCATGGGGGCAACCGATAGCTTTCTATCAATCGATTGTTTTCGTGTATCGACGACCATAGCTTGTGTGAAGGCGTGCGATCTCGCCGCGGAGTCTACCGCAGTACCCGCATGTGCGGTTCACCGCGGTGTTATCAAGGGAGTAAGGTCGCACACCGACAAACCCGACTTGCTTGAATTGCGATTGCCGAGGCTCCGCATGATTCAAATGGTCGACGTGATCACGTCCACGCCGTCATGTAGTATTATATCCATCAAGGAGAAATGGAACGCTCCACAGTATCATGACAATCTCCGCCTCTACGCCCACGATGCCCGCCGATGAGATCGTTCAGTCGATCCCCGTCCTGCGCGGACACCGAGTCATCCTCGACTCCGAACTCGCTGCACTCTACGGGGTGAGCTCCAAGCGATTCAACGGGCAGGTACGTCGCAACCGCGAGCGCTTCCCAGCTGATTTCATGTTTCAACTGACGATCGAGGAGCAAGCGTGGTCGCGGCCAGCACCGCAAATACCTGCCCTACGCCTTCACCGAGCACGGCGCCATCATGGCGGCCACCGTTCTGAACAGCCCTCGCGCAGTGGAGATGAGCGTTTACGTCGTGCGCGCATTTGTGCACCTGCGGGAACTCCTCAGCTCCAACCGGGAACTGGCCTTGCGCTTTGGCCGACGGCGCCCTTCCATTCACCGCCTTGTTACTGGCGTCAAGCGAGTGGCGAGGCAGGTCATCGACGCGAACGAGGAATACAGGGCCGTCGACGACGTCCGCGCGCATGGGTGCAACGGAAAGGCACAGTTTGGAATCCGCGTGGGAGACTCGCGGCCGCTGACGGCGCTTCGCGCCGGCGGTTCTTGAGGAGACGCACAATGAAATCAAGAATACCTTTCGCTCTTATGCTTCTGCTGGCCGGCGCGCTCGGCAAGGCGCCGCCCGCCGCAGCTCAGAGCCCGTGCGGCTGGTCGCACGACCTGCGCCTCGTGAACGGCAAGATCCATACGATGGACGCGCAGGACCGCGTCGTCGACGAGGTGACGATTCAGGAAGGCCGCTTCGCGTACATTGGGTCGGCGCCGAAAAGTCTCGATCCGTGCACGAAGCTCATCGACCTGCAGGGGCGTACGGTGATTCCGGGCCTGATCGACGACCACAACCACTTCGTATTGTTCAGTCGCCGTCCGGGCAATGACGTCATGGTCGAGACGGCGACGAGCATCCCTGAGGCCATGGCCATGCTCAGGCAGCGGGCGCGGACGGCTCCGGCCGGCGCGTGGGTCACGGCTATCGGAGACTGGACGCCGCGGCTGTTTGCCGAACAGCGTGCGCCGACGCTCGCGGAGCTCGATGGGGCCGTTCCGGATCATCCGGTCCTGTTCGCCGCCTTCGGCCCGGCCGTCACGAATAGCCTCGGCAAGCAATTCTTCGAGAGCAAAGGCATCAAGGTCGACGCGCCGGGCAGCCTCAGCGGCGCTGCCGCTACGGCCGCCCTAAACCTGCTGCGCGGCATGCAGACGGACGAGGACCGGATTCGCAGCGCCAAGTACGCGCAGGCCTATGTGCTGCGCTACGGACTCACGACGAGCGTGGACATGGGCGTCTTCGCCCGGCCGGGCAGCCCGGACCTGCAGGACAGCGCTACGCTCGACGGCATCGCGAGCGCAAATCCCTGGACCGCCTACGATCAGATCGTGGCGCTGGATCACCGTCACGAGCTCGATGAGCGCGTGCGCGTGTTCCTGCTTTCCATGGACAAGACGCAAGACCTGCCGATTTTGAAAGCACGTCTAAACAACGTCTTCCCCAATTTCGGCGACGACATGCTGCGCGTCTCCGGCATCGGCGAGTTCGCGACGCCGTGGATTTTCGCGTACGACTGGAAGGCTGGGCAGCACCCGGACAATTACGAGGCGGCGCTGCAACTGGTCGCCAAGCGCGGCTGGAGCTATCAGCAGCACACCCTGTCGCTGCCCGAAGTGCAATTCACCGCGAAGACCTACGAGAATGTCAACGCGGTGACCCCCCTGGCCGGCCTGCATTGGTCCGTCGCCCACGTGCCGAGCATCGACCCTGCCACGCTGAAGGCCATGAAAGACATCGGCGTCGGCATGGCCCTGCACGGCTGGAAGTATCTTCAGGGCGCCGAAGGCACGCCGGCCGGGCAGCCCGCGGGCCCGCCCTATCGCACGATCCTCGCGAGCGGTATCCACGTCGGTGCCGGCTCGGACGCGGGCGACATCGCGTTGCTCGACCCGTGGTTTGACATCTACTACATGGTCACGGGCAAGGACTGCAGGGGCGCCCTCATCAATGCCGGCGAGCAGGTCACGCGCCAGCAGGCCCTGCGCATGTACACGGCGGACAACGGCTGGTTCTTCCGCGAGGACGATCGGCTCGGCTCGATCGAGACGGGCAAGCTCGGCGACCTGGCGGTCCTGAGCGATGACTATTTCGATGCCAAGAGAGTCTCGGACGAGAGTATAAAGCGGCTCGAGTCCGTTTTGACCGTCGTCGGCGGCCACATCGTTTACGACGCGATGCAGGGTGCGAGCACGAAGTCAACGCGCCCCAGCCGACGATGAGCCGCCGAGCGTCCCGTTGCCACCAGGGCGACCCGCGCCAGCGCGAGGCCTACCCAGATCGAGAAGATGACGCCGTGTGCAATGCAGAACCAGCATATTGGCTGCAACGGCGGATCAAGATACGAGCGCACTGTCAGCAGGACTAGGCCTCTGGGGAAGCGGGCGCCTCGCCGAAGTGATCGGAGGACCGCTGTTGGGCCGAAAGCGTACTCCCGACGCGAGTCACCGTCGCTGCTGCTTGCGGTCCTCCACCTGATATTTGTGGGCCTCGGATGGCCTGACGATGTAACCATTGGGCGGCCGGAGCAAAGCGAAGTGCCCGCGAACCAACCCTCACGATTGTCTTTCAACTATCGCTCAATCGGCGGTAGGGCTCTTTGACGATTTGCCACAACCCATAGGTCATCAGGCCGACAGCCATCGTGCCGAGGGTCCATTCACCGTAAGCCTGCTGCCTGAGCGTGCCGAGCGCGCCCGCCACGCCAATGGCGCTTTGGGCGTGGAGCCGCCAGGCGGCGAGGGTCACATAGATGCCGATCAGGGCAAACATCATTCCGCGAGAGAGCAAGCCAAAAATGCCGAGGACGTCAATGATCACTCGGAACCGCGTCCGGGTGAGGTCGACCCTGCTGTCCTTTCTCCGGGTGACCGCGCGAAAGCACTGGTACAGGCCGTAAAGCAGGACGCCGATCCCCACGGCGCCCACGACGTAGCGTCCCAGAGGCACTCCGAAAGCTCGCCCAACCCACTCCTTCTCGGCTCGCTCGCCGCGCGCGCTGCCCCCCAAGCCAAAT
>Ga0157369_10009918_pt1 | contig 10883 bp, 13 predicted proteins | sample C25metaG_FD_113461 | JGI IMG/M metagenome (GOLD analysis project Ga0157369, IMG submission 113461) | Corn rhizosphere microbial communities from Kellogg Biological Station, Michigan, USA - C2-5 metaG | ecosystem: Host-associated > Plants > Roots > Rhizosphere > Soil | place: USA: Michigan... | reverse complement strand
GGCGAGATCCGCACGAACCACTGGATCGCCACCGGGTAGACCGACAGCGGATAGAACGTCGCGCTGAACAGGAACATCGGCAGCTGCACGATCTGCACGAGCTCGAGGTCTTGCCAGGTCCGCACGAACGTCGACGCGCCGATGCCGATGCCCGCGAACGCGAACCCGACGACCATCGCCGCCGGCAGCGCGAGGATCGCCCACCACGAATGCATCAGTCCGAACGCGGCAACCGTGATGATGAAGCCGATCGCGTACATGACACCGCGCATCTGGGCCCAGATCGTCTCGCCGACCGCGACGTCCCCCGGGCCGAGCGGCGTCGAGAGCACCGAGTCGTACACCTTCGCGTAGCGAAGCTTCCAGAAGACGTTCGTCAGCGCGTCGTTCAACGCACCGTTCATCGCCGAGGACGCAAGCAGCGCAGGGGCGACGTAGCTCGCGTACGAGACGCCGTGGATCTTCCCGACGAAGTGCCCGAGCCCGACGCCGATCGAGAAGAGATAGAAGAGCGGCTCGAAGAAGCCGCTGAAGATCGTCATCCACGCGTGCCGGTAGACGAGCACGTTCCGCTCGATCAGCAGGTGACCGCGCGTGCGCGAGCGCAGTGAGAACGCGAGCGCGCTCACTTGATCAGCTTCTTCGTATACGCGCGGTGCGCGACGTATACGCCCGCCGCGATCACGACGAGGAAGTACGCGACATGTGCGAGTGCGCGCGGCCATGTCAACGTGCCGAGCGTGCAGCCGCGCACGAAGTCGACGGCATTCCAGAGCGGCGTCGCGTACGCGACCTCGCGCAAGCCGTGCGGCAGCCGCGTGATCGGGAAGAACGTTCCCGAGAAGAGGAACATCGGCATGATCACGAAGCGGAAGAGCGGGTTGAACGGATCGTTCTCAGCACTGATCGCGAGCGCCGACACCCAGCCGGCGAGCGACAATCCGAGCAGCACCCCGATCGGGATCGCGAGCACGGCGAGCGCCGAGTGCACCACGCCGAAGAACGAGATGATCAGGAGATAGACGGCCGTGACCGACGCCGCCCGCGTTGCGACGTACAGCAGATGGCCGAAGAGCATGTCGACGATGCGCAGCGGCGAGGCGAGCATCGCGTAGTAGCTCTTCGACCACAGCACCGCGCCGCGCACGGGGAAGGCGGACTCGATCGCCGCCACCTGCATCCCCACTGCCGCGAGCAATCCCGGCGCGACGAAGTCGAGGTACGGGACGCCGAGCGGATGCGCGCCGTGGTTGACCACCTTGCCGAGCCCGACACCCATCGCCGTCAGATAGAGCAGCGGATTGAGGATGCTCGACGCGATCGTCCCCTTGAAGATCCGCCGGTAGACGATCAGCCAGTACTCGTACGAGCGGAACGCGTACGACATCAGTCGACGAGCGTACGGCCGGTCAGACGGAGGAAGACGTCTTCGAGGGTGGAGCGCCGAACGAGGACGCTCTGCGGATGGAGCCGCTCGTGTGCGACGGGCACGAGCGCGTCGCCGTCGTCGGTGTAGAGCAGCAACCGGTCCGGCAGCACCTCGACGCGCGCAACCTGTCCGTCGAACGTCTCCGGCTCGACGGTCGGCGGCTCGGCGCTGAACCGCAGCTCCACGACTTCGCGCGTCGACAGCCGCCGGATCAGCTCGAGCGGATGCCCCTCTTCCGCGATCTTGCCGTTGTTCATGATCACGAGCCGGTCGCACAGCTGCTCCGCCTCGTCCATGTAATGCGTCGTCAGCACGAGCGTCGCGCCGCGCTGCTTCAACCGGAAGAGCCGGTCCCAGACGAGATGACGCGCCTGCGGATCGAGGCCCGTCGTCGGCTCGTCGAGCAGGAGGACGTCCGGCTCGTTGACGAGCGCCCGCGCGATCGTCAGTCGCCGCTTCATGCCGCCCGACAGAGACTGGACCTTGCTCGTGGCGCGCTCGGACAGTTGGACGAACTCGAGCAGCTCCTTCGCCCGCTCGCGCACGTCCTTCCGCGACAGGCCGAAGTACCGGCCGTACACGAAGAGGTTCTCGTGGACGGTCAGCTCCATGTCGAGGGTGTCCTCCTGTGGGACGACGCCGAGGCGCGCGCGGATCTTCGCGCCCTCGTGCACGGGGTCCATGTCGAGGATGCGCAGCGAGCCGCCGCTCGGCGGCGAGACGCAGCCGATCATCCGCATCGTCGAGCTCTTGCCGGCGCCGTTCGGGCCGAGAAAGCCGAACGCCTCGCCCGGCTGCACGGCGAAGTCGATGCCGTCGACGGCGGTGAAGTCGCCGAAGCGCTTCAGCAGGCCTTGCGCATGGATGAGCGGCGCGGACACGCCGCCTGACCGTATCTACAGCCGCTCGAGCGCTTCGACGATCTCCGCGAGCTCGTGCTCGTCGGCGAACGTGAGCTCGATCCGGGACGCGGTGACGCGGGCGCGGTAGCCGATCAGCCGCTCGAGCGCGTCGCGCGCGCGGGCTGCGAGCGCGGGATCGACCGGCGCCGTGCGCACACGCGGCTTCCGCCGCGCGCCGGCCCACTTCGCGCGCTGCTCGGCGACGCGCACCGACAACCCCTTCTGCACGATCTCGCGCGCGAGCCGGCGGCGGCCCTCGTGATCGGGCACTGCGAGCACCGCACGCGCATGCCCTTCGGTCAGCTGGCCGCGCTCGACCATCCCGAGCACGTCGTCCGGCAGGTCGAGCAGGCGAATCCGGTTCGAAACCGACGGCTTCGAACGGCCGACGCGCTCCGCGACGTCGCCGAGCGACAGCTGGAACTCGTCGAGCAGCACCGCGTACGCGCGCGCCTCCTCGACCGGCGTCAGCTGCTCGCGCGCGACGTTCTCGATCAGGCCGAGCAGCAGCGTGTCGCGATCGTCCGCCTCGCGGACGACTGCGGGCACGGTCGGGATCCCGGCCTCCCGCGCGGCGCGCCAACGGCGCTCGCCCGCGACGATCTCGTAGCCGCCCGCCGCGCGAGGGCGCACGAGGAGCGGTTGGATGACGCCTTGGTGCTTGACCGACTCGGCGAGACCGGAGCCGGCTTCGCCGTCGAATTTCCGCCGCGGCTGCTTCGGGTTCGGGTGGACGGCGTCGACCGGCAGCTCGAGAAGCTCGGGCCCCGTGGCCTCGATCCCGCCGACGAGCACCTCGAGCCCGCGCCCCAGCCCTCTGCGATTAGGCGCGCTCGACAAGCTCCATCGCCACCTTCCAGTACGCGTCGGCGCCGCGCGAGCGGCGGTCGTACGCGATCGCGGGCAGCCCGTGCGACGGCGCCTCCGCCAACCGAACCGAGCGCGGCACGGTCTGGTCGAACACGAGCCGGCCGAAATGCCTGCGCACCTCCGCCTCGACGTCCGCTGCGAGGCGCGTGCGCGAATCGACCATCGTCAGGAGCACACCGCCGATCCCGAGTTGCGGATTGAGCCGCCGGCGGATGAGATCGATCGACTGCATCAACTGCGACAGGCCTTCGAGCGCGTAGTACTCGGCCTGCACCGGCACGAGTACGCGGTCGGCGGCGGCGAGCGCGTTGACGGTCAGCGGCCCGAGCGACGGCGGGCAGTCGAGGAAGACGAACGAGTACTGCGACGAGCCGGACGCGAGCGCCTCCTTGAGGTAGCGCTCGCCGTCCGCGCGCTGTGCGAGCTCGACGACCGCGCCCGCGAGCTCCGGCTTCGACGGCACGAGGTCGAGGTTCGCGAACTGCGTGTGCTTCGCGAGCTCCGCGAGCGGCGCCCCGTCGAGCAGGTCGTAGCTCGAGGAGCCGTTCGCGCGCATGCCGAGCCCCGAGGTCGCGTTCGCCTGCGGATCGAGATCGACCACGAGCGCCCGCTCGCCGGCCTCGGCGAGGCAGGCCGCGAGGTTGATCGCGGTCGTCGTCTTGCCGACGCCGCCCTTCTGGTTCGCGAGCGCGTAGATCTTCGCCATCGGCTGCCCATTGTCGCGACTGCGGCGGACGCGGTTGAAATTGCCGGATTTGGCAATACGCCTCGTGCGGGCGAGAAGGGACAGGATTGACCGAATCGGACGAACAGCGGAAGCGGCGGCGCATGAACGCGGACCGGCGGCGGCGCTTCGGGGCGGCGAATCGCGTCCTGGCGCTGCTGTGCGAGTGCGGCGAGATCGACTGCCACCGCACCGTCGTCCTGACGGCGGAGGAATACGACGCGCTCCTCCCGGGAATGGTCGTCCACGGCGACCACGGCTCAGCCGAGTGGCCGCTTCTTCGCGACGCCGACGCGGCGGGGGAAGCCGGGAGCCGGCTCGAGCTTCGGCACGACGACGAGCCCCTCGCGTAACGCCGGCTCGCCGCCGCCGACCTGCGCCGCGACCCGCGCGACGAGGTCCAGGTCGGCCGAGGGCCCGAGCCACAAGATGGCGATCCCGCCGGGCGCGACGAGCGGCAGCACCCATTCGACCGCGGTCGCCGGCTGCGCGAGCGCCTTTGCGAGCGCGACGCCGTAGCGGTCGACCGCCTGCTCTTCGGCCCGGCCCCACACGACATCGACGTTGGCCGGCGCCTGCGTGCGCAGGAACTCCGCCTTTCGCCGCTCCGCCTCGACGAGCGTGAAGGCGCGCTCGGGCAGCTCGAGCGCGAGGGGGATCCCCGGCGAGCCGCCTCCTGAGCCGACGTCGACGACGTCGCCCGTCGACGCACGCAGCAGCGGCACTGCGCGCAATGCGTCGTCGAGCAACATCGCGCGCGCCTCGTCGATGTCCTTGATCGACGTCAGCCCCGGCGTCGCCAGGACCGCGGCGAGCCAGCTCTCAGCCCCAGATAGATCAGACAGTTGGAAGGACGACGACGTAGCGGTTCGGCTCCGTGCCCTCGGACGCCGTCTCGACGCCGTCGAACTCCTTCAGCCGCAGGTGCACGACCTTCCGTTCGACTGCGGTCATCGGCTCGAGCTCGACCCGGCGGCCGGTGTCGAGAACCTCACGCGCGACCCGCACGGCGAGTGACTCGAGCGTCGACCGTCGGCGCTCGCGATACCCGGCAGCGTCGACGACGACTTCCTTGCGATCGGCGCCGTACGTCCGGTGCGAGATCGCGTTCATCAGGTACTGCACCGCATCGATCATCTGGCCGTGTCGGCCGATCAAGAGCGCGACGTCGGCGCCGGAGTAGGTGATGGTGATCGCGTCCTCGCTCTCACGCACGTCGGCGCGGCCCTCGACGCCGACCGCATCCATGATCCGCTGCGCGAGCCCGCGCGCGTCCGCGGCCGCGGCACTCTGGTCGGCGCTCAGCACGTCGAGCGCATCCGCCGGCGCGTGCGCAACCACGCGTGCCGGCTCGTAGCCGACACCGAGCAGCCCGCGCTCTCCCTCCGACACGACCTCGAATTGCACGGCGGACTTGTCGAGACCGGGATGCCGCTGCTCGAGCTCCCGCAGCGCCGCCCACTTCGCCTCGCCGACCGTCTCGCCGGTGGCTTCGACAGTCGCGTCCTCCGTCAACGACGTCCGGCCTTCTTTTTCCTGCGCACCTTGCGCGGGCCGGTCTGCGCAGCAGGCTTCGCCGGCGGCGCGGCAGGCTCGGGCGGCGGCTCCGGTTCCTTCGGCGGCGTGCGCGACGACCGCTTGAACAGGTCGGGCGGCGGCGTCTTCGGCACGAGCCGGCGCGTGATCAGCCCCTGGCCGACCGTCCAGAGGTTGGTCGTCACCCAGTAGAGAACGAGGCCGGCCGGGAACCGCGAGATCACGAACACGAAGATCAGCGGCATCGCCATGAACAGGTAGCGCTGCATCTTGTCGACGGTCGCCGACATGTAGAGCGTCGACGCCATCTGCGAGCCGACGTAGACGACGAGCAGGATGAAGCCGCCCCAGTGCGCAGTGGTCTTGTCCGCGATCGACGGGATGAAGTGCAGGAACGAGAGCGAGCCCGGGTGCAGCCTCGCGGGCTCCTTCGAGAAGTGGCGCAGCGAGTAGTAGAGCGCGATGAAGACCGGCAGCTGCACGAGCATCGGCAGGCACGACGCAGCCGGGTTGATGTTGTTCTCCCGGTAGAACTTCATCAGCTCTTCGTTCTGCTTCTGCTTGTCGCCCTTGTACTTCTTCTGGATCTCCTTCATCTGCGGCGCGTAGCGCTGCAGGTTCTGCATCGAGTGGATCTGCTTGACGGTCAGCGGCACGAGCAGCATCCGGACGATCACCGTCAGCGCGACGATCGACCACGCCCACGGCAGGCCGACGTTCAGGTGCAGGAAGTTGAGTGCGTGCCGAGCGATGTGCTCGAGCGGCGTCAGCGGGCTGAAAACGATCATCTGACGGGGTCGAACCCTCCGCGCGACCACGGGTTGCAGCGCAGCAGGCGCCAGCCGGCGAGCAGCGATCCCCGGAACAAGCCGCGCGACCGCACCGCGTCGATCGCGTATTGCGAGCACGACGGGTGGTACTTGCAGGTCGTCGGGAACAGCGCGCCGACGGTGACGCGCCAGAGCCACACGGCCGCAACGCCGGCGCGGTACATCAGGCGGCGGCCTTCGTCTGCGCCAGCATCTCGTCGACCCGCTCGCCGAGCCAGTCGAAGCCGTTCGAGCTGACCGCCTCGGGCAGGCCGGGGCGGACGATCAGGACGTAGTCGTGCCCTGGGGCGACGCGGTCGAGCCGCGAGCTCCAGACCTCGCGCAGCTGGCGCTTGATCCTGTTCCGCTCGACGGCGCCGCCGACCGCGCGCGGAACGGAGAAGCCGAACCGCGGCGACCCGGCCTCCTCCTGCGGGAACCAGTAGAGGACGAGGAAGCGCGAGGACACGGAGCGGCCGTGACGGTAGACGGCGTCGAAGTCCCGCGAGCGGGACAAACGGTTGACGCGCTTCACGGTCAGAGCTTAAAGGCCGCTACGCGGAGAGCTTCGCACGGCCCTTCGCGCGACGCCGCTTCAGGATCAGCCGGCCGGCACGCGTCTGCATGCGCGAACGGAAGCCGTGCTTGCGCTTGCGGCGGCGGACGTTGGGCTGGTAGGTGCGCTTCATCGTGAAAAGGGCGAAACGGCGGCGCAGTATAGCCGTCGTCTATCCACCGACTTTTCCACAGTCGAAGTCCATGCAGGAAAGCGGGATCGAGCAGTTACCCCCACTGTTCTCCACAGATGTGGAGGGATTCCGGAGGGGTGCAAACCACCTGCAAACCCGGCACATTTGCAGCGTTTCGGCAGCTTGGTAGGGTGGGCGCTCGCACTCGTCCGAGCAGGGGGCCAGGAACCGGGGTGGAGCATCAAATCGAGCTGACCGCGGAGAGTCTGTGGCACGAAGTTGCCGGTCGGCTCAGAGGCTCCCTCAACGAGACCACGTATGGGACGTGGTTCGGCGAGGCCCGCGGCGTCGCGCTCGAGGGCGGCCGCTTCGTCCTCGGCGTCCCGAACGACTTCACGCGGAACTGGATCGAGGGTCACTTCCTCAGCCTGATCGGCGCGGCGATCCGCGACGTGACCGGCGAGGAGCGGCCGATCGAGCTCCAGGTCGTCGGCGGGGCGACGCAGGTCGAGCCGGCGAGCACGGTGGACGAGCCGGTCGAGCCCCCGCGGCCGCGGGTCGTCGAGCGCCTGCCGAGCCGACCGGAAAGCGGCGGCTTCAGCTCGAAGTACACGTTCGACTCGTTCGTCATCGGCTCGTCGAACCGCTTCGCCCACGCGGCCGCGCTCGCCGTGGCCGAGGCGCCGGCCCAGGCATACAACCCGCTCTTCATCTACGGCAGCACCGGGCTCGGCAAGACGCACCTCCTGCAGGCGATCGCGCAATACGTCAGCGAGCACGCGAAGGACCTGACCGTCCGCTACGTGACGAGCGAGACCTTCATGAACGACTTCATCAACTCGCTCCGCGACAAGCGGATCGAGGGCTTCAAGCAGCGCTACCGCACGTACGACCTCCTGATGATCGACGACGTGCAGTTCTTCGAGCACAAGGAGCGCATCCAGGAGGAGTTCTTCCATACGTTCAACTCGCTCTACGAAGCCGGCTCGCAGATCGTCATGTCGAGCGACCGGCCGCCTCGCGACATCGCGACGCTCGAACAACGGCTGCGCAGCCGCTTCGAATGGGGCTTGATCACCGACATCCAGCCTCCCGACCTCGAGACGCGCATCGCGATCCTGCGCAAGAAGGTGAAGACGGACGGCATCCACGTTCCCGACCCACAGGTGCTCGAGTTCGTGGCGAGCCGGGTCTCGACGAACATCCGCGAGCTCGAAGGAGCCCTCACCCGCGTCGTCGCCTTCTCGTCGCTGACCGGCCGCGCCATGTCGGTCGAGCTCGCCCAGGACGTGCTCAAGGACGTCTTCCCGCAAGGGGAAGCCGCCGAGGTCTCGATCCGCCGGATCCAGGATCTCGTCGCCGAGCGGTTCAACCTCTCGCTCGAGGAGCTGTGCGGCGACAAGCGCTCGCAGAACATCGTCTACCCACGTCAGGTCGCGATGTACCTCTCGCGCGAGCTGACCGACTCGTCGCTGCCGAAGATCGGCAAGGAGTTCGGCGGCCGTGACCACACGACGGTCATCCACTCGACGTCGAAGATCGCCCGCCTAATCCGTGAGGACAGGTCTGTGTACAACCTCGTGCAGGAACTGACTGCACGCGTGAAACAGGTCAGGTAGCGCGTGGTCCTGTCGAAAACCGCCGGCTCTCCACAAGCCCTGTACCGACCGGAGATGGCTCAACCAGGCCGTCTGGCGCCGTCTTCCCCGACGTCCACAATCCTTACTACTCCTACAAGGAATTCATTACATGATTGAAACTGCAGACATCGTGGGCACCGGGTTGAAAATCACCGTTTCGAAGGACGAGCTCGTCCAGGCGCTCGGCGTCGTCTCGCGCGCCGTCTCGAACCGGACGTCGGTCCAGATCCTGTCGGGGATCCTGCTCGAGGCGGGCGGCGGCGAGCTGCGCGTCGCGGCCACCGACATGGAGCTCTCCCTCCGCGCGACGATCGCCGCGCAGATCGACGGCGACGGTTCGGTCGTCCTGCCGGGCAAGACGCTCGTCGACATCGCACGCCTGCTGCCGTCGGAGGAGGTGACGATCGAGCACCGTCAGAGCGAGTCGGTCGTGCACGTCACCGCCGGCACTGCGAGCTACACGCTCCACACGTACAACCCCGAGGACTTTCCGCGCCTGCCGGATGTGACCGCGGTGCAGACCTTCCCGGTCGACCGCGAGTCGCTACTCGAGACGATCCAGCGCGTCGCACGCGCGGCGTCGCGCGACGAGTCGCGTCCCGTGCTCACCGGCATCCTCGTGCAGTTCGCGGGCGGCACGCTGACCATGGCGGCGACCGACTCGTACCGGCTGGCCGTCAAGGAGACCGAGCTGAGCAGCAAGGCGCCCGACCTCGAGGCGATCGTCCCGGGCCGCGCGCTGACCGAGCTCGCACGCATCGCATCCGCCGGCGACTCGATCGACGTCGGCGTGCACGAGAACCAGGTGGTTTTCGGCACCGAAGGCGTCTGGCTGACGACGCGCCGCATCGACGGTCAGTTCCCGAACTACCGGCAGCTGTTGCCGGAGCAGTTCGAGCACGAGCTGACGCTGCCGCGCACGGAGCTGCTCGAGGTCGTCCGCCGTGCGTCGGTGATGATCCAGCGCGCGACGCCGCTGCAACTGCGCTTCGCGGAAGGCGAGATCACCGTGATCGCGCGGACGCACGAGGTCGGCGAATCGCAGGAGTCGATGCCGGCGCCGTACAGCGGCGAGACGCTCGAGATCGGGTTCAACGCCGACTTCCTGCGCGAGGGTCTCGAGTCCGTCGACGGCGACGACATCCGGTTCAAGCTGATCAGCCCGTTGCGGCCGGCGGTGCTGCAGGGCGACGGTGACGAGTTCACGTATCTCGTCATGCCGATTCGTCTTCCTGGTTAGAACCTCAATTGGCATGTAGCACGGGCCGCCGGAACGCGCTGCGCACGCGCGCTAGGGCGTCCTCAGTCGCGTCGATAGCGCTGCTATCGCCGCTCCCTGCGTCCTTCTATCGCACGCACGCATCACGCCCCGTCAGTGCGTGGACATGCCAACCGAGGTTCTGCTGATCGTCACCGACGTCTCGCTGCGGGACTTCCGGTCGTACGAACGGCTCGAGTTGACGCTGCAGCCGGGGCTCGTGCTCGCAGTCGGTCCGAACGGCGTCGGCAAGACGAACCTGCTCGAGTCGCTGCACGTCGCGACGCAGGGGTTCTCGCCGCGCACGCGTACGGACGCGCAGCTGATCCGCTTCGGCTCGACTGCATCGCGCGTCGCGGTCCGCGGGACCCGCGCGACGACGCCCATCGAGATCGAGCTCGTCCTGCAGAGCGCGGCCGCGAAGCAGGCGAAGGTGAACGGGGCTGCGTTGCGCACCGCAGAGCAGCTGCGCAGCGAGACGGCGACGCTCGTCTTCACCCCCGACCGCCTCGGAGTGATCAAGGGCGCACCCGCCGCACGACGCGCCTACTTCGACCGCGTGCTCGGACGTCTGTCGCCTGCGCGCGCGTCGCTGCCCGCGGAATACGGTGCCGCGATCGCGCAACGCAACGCCGCGCTTCGCCTGCGTTCGTCCGCGCTCTCGACCTGGACGCAGCAGGTTGCCGAGCTGGGCTCGCAGCTCGTCGCCGCGCGCAAGGAGACGCTCTCGCTCCTGTCGCAGCCGTTCGCGGAGCGGGCAGGCGAGCTCGGCCTGTCCGAAGCGGAGCTGCGCTACGCGGGCGAGCCGCCGACCGTCGAGGCGCTGGAGGCGCGGCTCGAGCGCGATCTCGAGCGCGGCCACACGGGGCTCGGCCCGCACCTCGACGACATCGTCGTCTCCTCGGGGCCGCGCGACCTGCGCAGCTACGGCTCGCAGGGCGAGCAGCGGCTCGCCGTGCTCGCGCTCCTGCTCGGCGAGGCGGGGCTGATCGCGGAGCGCCGAGGCTTCGCGCCGCTGCTCCTGCT
>Ga0157369_10009917_pt1 | contig 10883 bp, 9 predicted proteins | sample C25metaG_FD_113461 | JGI IMG/M metagenome (GOLD analysis project Ga0157369, IMG submission 113461) | Corn rhizosphere microbial communities from Kellogg Biological Station, Michigan, USA - C2-5 metaG | ecosystem: Host-associated > Plants > Roots > Rhizosphere > Soil | place: USA: Michigan... | reverse complement strand
TGCCGGCGGTGGAAGCGCCACCGATCACGACGATCACGACAGGTTGATGTTTGCGGAGCTGCTCGCTGAGCTTCGGCAGCTGCGGATCGTCCTGGAAGAGCTCCGCGGGCGCCGCGCATTTGTTGTTGCCCGGCTGCGCCGGCTGTTGCTGTGGTTGCGGCTCCTCAGCCCAGAGAGGCGGGGATGTGAGACCGATGCCCAGCAAGCCGATGAGGAGGATAGGAAGGCGCATCGGGATCACTCCGAAGGTGCCGAAGGGACGGGAGAGCCGGAGGCAGAGGCTGGGCGTGTGGGGCGGCGGGACGCGTTCTTGAACCAGTTGAGCAGCAGCGCGATCACGATCATCATGCCGATGCCGACGAGATTGACGGTGACTTGCATGACGAACCCGCCGGAGAATTCGGCGAGCAGGAAATGCCCGAGCACCGAGAGCACGATGCCGAGGCAGAAGATGTAGAGCGATTGCTGGCCGCAGATGATCACCGGTCGCGCCCAGCGATGCTGCAGGAAACGGCTCTCCGGCTTCACGACATCCACGGTCGCGACCGCGAGGATGAGGAAGCTGATCAGCCGCAGTGGCGCGAGATTGGTCTTGTCGAGCGAATAGCTCCACAGCTGCTTGGCGAAGAGCGGCGGGAACGGATCCCAGATCCAGTGGAGGGTCCAGCTGAAATTGATGATCGCGATTGCCGCGGCGAGGATGATCGCGGCCTGGCCGACCCAGGCGGCGCTGGGAAACGGCCACTTGCCGGTGACGCGCGCATAGCCGGCCGTCGCGCCGATGACGAACAGGAATTGCCAGGCAAGCGGATTGAAGAACCAGACGTCGTGCGAGGGCCGCGTGTGGAGCGCCCAGCCTTGGCGCAGCGTCAGCACGTAGATGGCCAGCGCGATCAGTAGCGGCGCCATACGCCAGCGCGCCATCACGATCAGCACCAGCGGGAAGGTCGCGAGCAGCACGATGTAGAGCGGCAGGATGTCGAGGAACATCGGCTGAAAGGCGAGCATCAGCGCGCGAATGATCGCGAGATGCGGCTCTTGCAGGAAGTCCGCGACGCCCATCTCTTCGGTGTAGAGCGGGTTCTGCACCACGAGGATCGCGTAGCTGACCTCGGCGGTGAAGATCACGAACAGGAAGATATGCGCGACATAGAGCTGCCAGACGCGGCGATAGATCTGCGCCGTCGCGAAAAGCGGCCCGTTCATCGCGAGCGAGCGGCCATAGACCAGTGCGGCGGTGTAGCCCGAGATGAAGATGAACACCTCGGCGGCGTCGTTGAAGGCGACCGAGCGCAAGGTGAAATAGGCGAGCGCGTTCTCGGGGATGTGGTCGATGAAGATGAAGAACAGCGACAGGCCGCGGAAGAAATCGAGCCGCAGATCGCGCGTCGGTTTCGGTACCGCTTCGGCCATCGCGCTCAGCGGGCGACGCGGACGAGCAGCTTGCCGCGATTGGCGCCGCTCAAGAGGCCGATGAAAGCGCGCGGCGTGGCTTCGATGCCGTCAACGATGTCTTCGCGGTATTTGATCTTGCGACTCCTTAGCCACTCGCTCATCTGGGTACGGAATTCGCCCCAGCGCGCGCGGTGATCGCTGACGAGGAAGCCCTGCACCAACGCGCGTTTGACGAGGAGCTGGCGGTTCCAGCGCGGGCCCGTATCGGCCCCTCCCATTTGAGATTGGCCGAGGCGGTCATAGGCCGAGATCGCGCCGCAGATGATGGTCCGTGCATTGAGCGCCAGATTCATCATCACCGCGTCATGCAGCACGCCGCCGACATTGTCGAAGAATACATCGATGCCGTTCGGCGCATGCTGCGCCAGCTCGGCCGAGAGCGCCGCCGCGTCCTTGCCCTTGTAATCGATGCCGATATCGAAGCCGAGCTCGCGCGTCACATAATCGAGCTTATCCGCCGCGCCGGCGGTTGCGATCACCTTGCAGCCTTTGAGCTTGGCGATCTGGCCCGCGACTTGGCCGACGGCGCCGGAGGCGGCGGAGATCAGCACCGTTTCGCCGGATTTCGGCTTGCCGATCGTGTCGAGCGCGAAATAGGCCGTGGCCCCTGGCATGCCGAGCACGCCGAGGAGATAGGACAGCGGTAGGCTGCCGAGCCTGGCGCGATCGATCTTCTCGCAGCCCTTGGCGGGCAGCACGGCATGGCTCTGCCAGCCGGCATAGGCGAGGACGATGTCGCCGGGAGCGAAGCCGGGCGCGCGCGCGGCGACCACTTCGGCGACGACCTCGCCGGTCATCACGCTGCCGATCTCCGCCGGCGGCGCGTAGGAGCGCGCCGCGCTCATCCGGCCCCGCATATAGGGATCGAGCGAGAGGAAGAGCGTCTTCAGCATGAGCTGACCGTCGCCCGGCTCCGGCACCGGCACGGTCTCGAATTTGAAATCGCTTTCGCGGACAGCGCGGCCTTCGGGCCGCTCGGCGAGGAGAAAACGCTGGTTCGTCAGGTTGGACATCATCGGCGTCCCGCTTCAGGAACGTCGATGATAGCAGAGCCTGGCGCTCAGATCGCGTCGAGCTGGTACTCGATGTCGTTCGAGATATTCCAGAGGTAACCGATATCGGCCGTACCGACGAGGGCGTAGGCGTGGCCATGGTGCCGCCAATACAGCATGTTGAGATCGCCGCGCCGGTCGAAAGTCGGGGCGACGTCAGGCTGGCTGGTCACACCGATCACGACCGTCAGCGGGCCGAGCTTCTTGTTGTCGGTCGTGTAGAAGAGCTGTGTCGCCGGCTGACCGCCGACCACGAGATAGCGCGCACCCTGGAAGGCGAGGCCCCACGGCTTCAGATTCGGCAGCTTGAAATCCGACGGCAGCTTCTGCACGACCTTGCGATTCGGATCGTTCGGATCGGGCGGCACATCGACCAGCGCCTGATCGTTGCCGCCGGCGCTGATCAGCATCTTGTGGTAGCCGGCGATGCTGTCGAGCCAATTGGCTGCGTTGGCACTCGCGAGGGCGGCTGTACGCGTGCTCTCGTCGTATCCGGTGGCTGCAAAATAGCCGACGCCACCGCCGATCAGCAGACCGCCGACGCCGGCCGCCATGGCAAAACGCGCCCAGGGACGCTGCATCAGCGGACGCGGCGCATGCGCCTTCTGTGCGGCCTTGAAATCGACGATCTCGACGTTGGAAGCGAGTGTGCCGCGCGCCGCTGCCAGCAGCCGCTCCGGAACCGGCTCATGCAGAACAGGCTCGAATGCCGCGCGCAGAGCCTCGGCGCTGGCTGCCAGCGCGGCGACATGATCGCGCAGCTCGGCATCCGCTTCGAGCCACGATTCGACCTCGCTGCGCGAGTCGGCATCGAGCTCGCCATCGAGATAGGCTATCAGCGTCTCATCACTCGGCTTCAGCATCGTTCCTACTCCTTCGCGTGTGGACCCCGAGATCAAGCTTCGAATTCTCGAGCTTGCCTTGAAGCGCCACCCGCGCCCGTGCCAGCCGGCTCATGATTGTGCCGACCGGTACATCGGCGACTTCCGCCGCCTGCTTGTAACTCATGCCATCAACTGTCACGAGCAACAGCGCCATGCGTTGCTCGGCAGGAATTTGTGCCAACGCGGCACGCACCTCCTGCAGTGCTAGACGGGCTTCCACGCGCCGGCCCGGCTCATCGCTGCCGACATGCATCGCCTCATCCTCCACGACCTCCTTCCGGGTGTTCCGCGATCGCAATTGATCGATCCAAATCGTCTGCGCGATCCGGAACATCCAGCTATCGAACCGTGTCCCCTCCTGAAACTGATGCGCCCGGGTCAGGGCCCGTTCGCATGCCGCCTGGACGAGATCGTCGGCTTCGGCGGCAGAGCCGGTCAGACCGCGGGCAAAGCGCCGAAGACGCGGGAGGACGGCAATAAGCTGGTCGCTGATCGACGCGCTCATGGTGCCGCCCCGGGGCGGAACGGGGGCCTTGCGGCCGGCCTGACGATATAAGAACGGGGAGTGATCAGATTTATTCCCTGTAATCTAGGTGCCATCTCCGAGTAACCGTGCCGCCGGTTTCCGGCGCCACCGGGCCAAGGCCCAGCTTCCACAACGGTTAACGCATCTTAACACCTGTCCCCCGCCAGGGAAGCTTGCGGGAGCGGGCCGAGTCGAGCCTCGGCCTACTCCGGCGGCCGCCCCGCCGCCTGGCGAGGCTTCGTGGCACCAACCGCCTCGCGCTCGGCGACACGGCCGGACATCTCGCTGAAGGCCGCACGAAGGTTCCGCGGCTTCACGCCATCCCGATCCATCATGAGCCTGATGATCGGCTCGTTTAATAGCTCGTCGAGGCTGGGCTCGTCGTTGGACAGGTAAGCCTTGCGGCGGGCGAAAAGAAAACGCCACCACTGGATCGGCGTCGCTACCATTCCGGATGTTCCTTTTGTCATCGGCAGCAAATCTGAAGCGGCGGCGGTCGTTATCGCGGCGCTCTATCTCGATCGCGGTCGTGCGATGACGATTCCGTATCGTCCGATGGCCCTGTAGAGAGTGACGCGCGAGATTCCCATCTCCTTGGCCGATTGCTTGACGTTGAAGCCGTTGCGCTCGAGCGTCACGCGGATGAGTGCTGCTTCGGCACTGGCGCGCGCGGCGCTGAGCCCTTGCGGGGTCGCGATGGTGTCGGCTGGTTCCTGCCGTATCGAGTTAAGCCCCAGCGCCTCGATCCGGATCGCGGCGCTTTCCTCCATGACAATGGCGCGCCGCAGGCTGGCGACGAGCTCGCGGACGTTGCCGGGCCATGGATAGGCGACGACGAAGCGCTTGGCTTCCGGCGAGAGTTCGAGCTTTGGGCGGCCGGTCTCTTCCGCAAATCGCTCCAGGAAGAAATCGGCGAGCAACAGGATATCGTCGCCGCGCTCTCGTAGCGGTGGCAGGGTCATCGTGAGCACATGCAGCCGATAGAACAGATCCGCCCGGAACTGATGGCCGGCGACAGCCTGGCGCAGATCGACATGGGTCGCGGCGATGACACGAGCATTGACGGTAATCGGTTTGCCACCGCCGATCCGCTCGATCGTTCCTTCTTGGAGAAAGCGCAAGAGATGCGCCTGGACCTCAAAGGGTAGATCGCCGATCTCGTCGAGGAAGATGGTGCCGCCGGCGGCGGATTCGATGCGGCCGATCTTGCGGTTGACGGCGCCGGTGAAAGCGCCCCTCTCGTGACCGAAGAGTTCCGATCCGATGAGCGTCGTCGGCAACGCGCCGCAATTGATCGCGACGAACGGACCGTTCTTGAACGCCGAGCGTTCATGGATCGCGCGCGCGACCAATTCCTTTCCGGTGCCGCTTTCGCCCAGAACAAGCACGGATGCGCTGGTGAGCGCGTATCGGCCAATGGCATCGAAGACGCGCTTCATTCGTGGATGATTGCCGACCAGAGAGGGCAATTGGCTTTTCTCGATGGAGGGCGGTGTCGCGGCGGGCGCGGACGGCACCCCGTCGAGTAGTTGCCGCAAACGCCGTTGCACCGACGCGTCACGTGCGCTGACTTCAAAGAGAAGCTTGGCCATCTCCGAAGGGCTCACGCGGCTCAACGCCGCGAGGCTCATTGGCGCAGCATTCGCTGCGAGCATGACCGCATGATTATTCGTGGGCGGGCTCATCATTTCGACGCGATTTGAGTCCAAGCGCCGGCCGGCGCGACGAGATCGAAGCGAACAAGCAATCGAAAGATCGGCACAGTAAAGACCTCATATGAAGTTTAGCTGCGTTCGATGAAACAAGCGTGGCGAGGGCATAGCGCTAATCCCAAATGGGTAGAGCGGTCCCCTCGTAATAGAGTTGCTGTGCCGGGAAATTGCATCGTATCTCCGTGACTTCGGCGTCGTGGCCGAACGTGGTCGTCTCATTTTGTTGATGAGGATAATGGGCGTGCCCGGGCTAATCTTGGCGATCCATGACGAGCTTTTGCGTGGCTTGCCAAATTCGTTTGGCGACACGGAGCGTTGTTTTTCGTCCTTGTGATTAACAAACAAGGGTTCGACGATAAGATGTCAACTGCGCGATTGTATCGTCCACTCAAGGCTTATCCGGGCTTTCGAGCGGCCAATCTTCAGCAACTTGCTGAGATGATCGGAGCGAAGCTGGGAGCGCACATCATCGATGTGGATGATGCGCCGGCATCGTTCGAAGCAAAGGGTAATCAGTGCAAATTACCGTCGAGCGAGTTGCGGTTTTGCGACTACGGTATTCCGATCACGCTTCGCTTTCCCGAAACGGAAGACGTGCGCATCCAATTCGGCATGAGCGGCGCCGGGAAGACTCGCCTCGCTAACGAGGTCATCCCGGTAACGCTCGAATCGTCTTGCATCTCGTCGCGGCCGGTCGATGTGTTTTTCGGCAATGGCTTCAGCCAGATCGCCTGGCGCGTCACGAAACCCACGCTGCAGAAAAAACTCGCGGCGCTCACCGGCCTTCCGGTGTCGCGCCCGATCGAATTCGATTCCGCATTGGACATGAATTCCGCGCTGCCGCCGCTGCGCGACATTCTTCATTCTCTTCTGAGTGCCGTCGACGGAGCATCGCCGGATGCGTCGCGACTAATGGTCTCCGAGCTGGAAGGCGTGCTTCTGACGGCCGTTCTCTGCACGGCACAGCATAACTACCGCGCCATGCTCGATCGGCCTGTATCCGTGGCCGGGTTCTGGCAGGTCCGTCGCGCCGAAGCCTATATCGAAGCGCATTGGAACGAGCCGCTGACCATCGATGCATTGGCGGAAGCGACGGGGACAAGCGGACGCAGCATCTATCGCGCATTCAAAGCATCGCGCGGCTATTCGCCGTTCCGGTTCGCGAAAGACTTACGGCTGCGGCGGGCACGCGAAAAGCTCGCCCATCCCAAGGATGATGCGGTGACGGTGACGGCCACCGCCCTTGCTTGCGGCTTCGAGAATGTGAGCCGCTTCAGCAAGGATTTCTCGGAAGCGTTCGGCGAGACGCCGTCCGCCGTTCTGCGGCGCGCGAAGGGCACCGTCGACTGACGGGACAATGCGCGGCGCCCCCGCCGTTCAGGGCCGCCGCGAAAATCGTCCGCTTCCCTTGATCGCGTTGCTTTTAGGGTAATTGCGGTGCGAGCTCCGGTTCCGCGACGCGGCCCGGTTCGTGCGTGAGACCAATGGCAACAATGATCACCGCGCTTGTCGCGACGAAGAACCAGCCCAGCGCCGCGTAGCCGAGGCTCTGCGCCAAGGCCCCGACGATGAAGCCGGAGAAGCCGGCGACGAGATGGCCAACGCCGCTCACTGCGCCGCTATGCGCGCCGAGATCCTCGGCGCGGGCGAAATCCTGCGCATAGGCGATGCCCAGCGGATAGAATGTACCGTTCGCGGCCTGGAAGATCGCGGCGAGGATCGCGGCCGACCAGAAGCTCTGCGGGAACATGAAGAGCGGCGCGGCGAGGAGCAGCGCGATGGTGCCCATCAGCAGCAATGTGCGCCGACGCCCCAAGTGATCGGACATGTAGCCGGCGAGGAAACTGAAAGCGAAGGCCGACCAGCCGGCGACCGACGCGACACCCGCGGCTTCCGATAAGCTGAAATGCTGGCCGACGCGCAGATAGGTGACGAAAATCCCAAGGAACCCGTACTGCGTCAGGCCCCAGAACATCATGACGATCAAGAGCAGCAGCATATTGCGATTGGTGAGCCAGGCCCAGCGCGATTGCGTGTGCGTCGTCGCGGGGGCAGGGAGCTCATGCAGTCGGGTCTCGTAGATCGGATTCGCACCGCGTCCGACCAGGAAGATGCAGCCGGCGATGATCAACCCGAAAACGCCAAAGCCGATGAACGGCGTGTGCCAGGAACCGGTGGCACGGAACATGTTTTCGGTGAGGATCGGATTCAGCGCCGCGCCGACCGTGAACATGCCCGCGAGGCCCCCGAGCAGAAGACCGCGACGCTTGCCATAAATTCCGCCGACGAAGGCGAAATAGGCGGGGATGAACATTGCTTGGCCGACGCCGAGCAGAATCCGCATCACGTACAAGGTCGTCACATTTGTCGCGACGGCGGTCAGAACGCTGAACAGGGAGTAGATCGTGATGCCGAGGACAAGCGTGCCGGTGCGGCTCCAGCGATCGGAGACGTGACCGAAGAACATCTCGGTAAGGCCGTCCCCCAGAAGGGTCGCGGTCGAGATCATCCCCGCGGCGGCGAGACTCGTCACGCCGATGCCGTTCATGACCTCCTTGAGAATGATCGCGATGTCGAGGCGCGTCGGCGCCAGAAGCGCGAAGCCGATGGCAGCCAGGGTAATCGCGATCCCAAGATGTCTCTTACGAGAAGCGCTCAGCTTGCTGTGAGAAAGACTCGCCGAATCCATGGGTGCCTCGCTGTTGAGAGGTGGAACCGTGAAAATGCACCGTTCGTCTCAGCGTCGCGTCACCTGCTCGGTTATCCAGGCGACGCGCTGCGGGAATAGCTGTGGCGTTCGGAATCGGAACGGATGTAGAGCACGTGCTCGTTGCGAGCCGTCATTGGCGTACTATCTCCCGTACCCCTGACTCTATTGGTCAGGGCGTTACAGAGACATTACATTCGAAATTCGGGCAGAGGAAGGGTGACGGTTGGCGGCCCAGGCAAGTACGATCGGACTTGTTCGAGGGAGGAGGGCATGGAGCAAAATCACAAAAGCGCGAAAGACGCTCTTCGGCTCGACGATCGGCTCGTAGAGATCGTCGAAAGCGAGTATCCGCGCTTCAGCGCTGAAGAGATGGCGCGCCGGCGCAAGGCGATGGCGGCAGCGATGGCCGAGGCGGGCGCCGATCATCTCGTTGCTTATGGCGCGGGCTTTCGCGGGGGTCCCGTGACCTGGCTCACGCAGTGGCTCGTCACCGTCGAAGCGCAACTCGTCCATACGCCAGGACAGCGCGACGCGATCGCGGTGCAGTATTTCAATCACGTCCCGCTGGCGCGCCTCCTCGCGCCCGAATCCGATATTCGCTGGGGCGGGCGCTCGACGATCGAGACGACGATCCAAGAACTCGAACGCCGCGGCGCTAAGCCAGGGAAGATCGGTCTCGTCGGGTCGCTCCCCTTCGCAGCCTATCGTGCGCTTGCGGCCAAATTCGGCGAGCCGATCGATATGAACCGCGCCTATGCGCGGCTTCGCTTGGTCAAATCGGCCGAGGAATTGGATTGGTACCGGATCGGCTCGCGGCTGAGCGATCTATCGATCGAAGCGTTGATCCGGGATATGCGGCCGGGACTGACCGAGCGGGATCTCGGCGCGATCGTCGAAGGCGCCTACCTTCCTTGGGGCGGGGTGAATGTCATTCACTTCTTCGCCGTCAATTCGATGCGCAACCCGGTTTACGGCGTGCCGCGTCAACATCCCTCGACCCGCCGCATCCAGAAGGGCGATGTGATGTCGACCGAGATCACGGCGAATTTTTGGGATTACGGCGGGCAGGTGTTGCGGACCTTTTCCGTCGGCGAAGACCTCAATCCGCTCTTCCGCGATTTGCACGCCGCAGCGGATGCGGCGTTCGACGCGATCCTCAAAGTCCTGAAGCCCGGCGCGCATGCCGAGGAAATCGTTCGTGCGGCGCAAGTCATCGAGGATGCGGGCTTTACGACCTATGACGACCTCACCCATGGTGGAGGCGGCGGATACGGCCCGCCGATCGTCGGTTCGCCGAGCCGACAGAACGAGCCGATTCCGGATTTCCGCTTGATCGCCGGTATGCTCGTGGTCGTTCAGCCCAATGTCGTCACCAAGGACGCGAGCGCCGGCGTGCAAATGGGCGAATGCGTACTGATTACCGAGGCGGGCGCAGAGTCGCTTCATACGCTGCCCCGCGGTCCATACCGGGTTGGCTAACGCGCAAGAGAGGTGCACATGCAAGCAATCGATTTGCAGAAACTGCCGCCGCGAGACGCGCTCCGCGCGATGCTCGCCGCGTACAACAAGCTTCTGCCCGGCGAAGAGATCGTGGTCACTCTAGCCTCTTACCCGAGCGGATTGCGGATGGGGCTCGTCGAAGCCGGTGCCAAACACAAGGCGCAGCGCGGCGATAGCGGCAACTGGCAGCTTGTCGTTCGCGGCGCATCACAGTCGCTATCGGGCGCGCCCGGCATTCACCATGTCGTTGCCGGGAAGAGCGGCGATGTGTGGACTTGTCAGCGCGCGCGCTGTGCCGCGCGTGTCGACGGTGCGGCCGGTGTGGTCGCCGCGCAGCGCGAGGTCGCCGTCACAGCATCGCACATGGCCTTGGACGAAGCGCATGGCAGGCTTTTCGTCGGCGATGCGGGCGATAACGCCCTCTTCTGCTTGCGTGCGAGCGACCTCGAGCCGCTTGGCCGCTGGCAGGTCCCCGGTTCGCCGCAGCTTCCGGTCGTCACCGCCGAAGGCATCGCATGCATCACCGGCGGCGGCGCAGGCGTACTCGGCATCGTCTGGCCGAGCGCGGGCGAGTTCCGATCGAAGGTGGTCGAAGTCGGCAATGGTCCGCACGACCCGGTGGCATCGCCCGACGGGCGGTCGGTGTTGGTGCCCTGCGCGGGCGATGGCGAAGTCGTCCAGGTTAGCCTCGCCGATGGCACGATCACCGGGCGGTTTGCGGTTGGTGACGGTCCGGCGCATCTTGCCGTTCATCCCGACGGAACGCGCATCTACGTCGCCAATACCTTCGACGGCACGCTTGCCTGCATCACGCCGGAGGGAGATCTGTTGGGCCGCGTCGAGAGCGGTGGCTGGGCGCATGTGCCGGAAGTGACGCCGGACGGGCGGCTTGTCTATGTCGCGAACTTCTTCGACGACACCTTGTCCGTGTTCGATGCGACGACGCTCGAGCGCGTTGCGACCTGCGCGACGGACGCTTATCCGCACGGTCTCAATATCAGTCCGGACGGAAAGAGTGTCGTCGCCACCGGCTTCTCCGCCGAT
>Ga0157369_10009915_pt1 | contig 10885 bp, 11 predicted proteins | sample C25metaG_FD_113461 | JGI IMG/M metagenome (GOLD analysis project Ga0157369, IMG submission 113461) | Corn rhizosphere microbial communities from Kellogg Biological Station, Michigan, USA - C2-5 metaG | ecosystem: Host-associated > Plants > Roots > Rhizosphere > Soil | place: USA: Michigan... | reverse complement strand
GTCTGTGTCGCCGCTCCGGCTCTCGAGGGCCATCTGGGACCCTGAAGCAGGAAGGATGAGACGCACTGGCCCTTGCCCTTGATCGTCGCGGTCCGGCTGACATACTCGATCCACCATGTCAGGGCTCATCCGCTTCGGCACCGGCGCCTTCCTGCTTGCCACCGCATCGCTTGCCAGCGCCTGCCGCCGCGCCGACGCTCCCACGACGCGCGACACTGCTGCCGCCTCCATCCGCCGTGGCCACGCACTCCTCACCGCGACGCGCGACAGCCTCCCTGCGCACGTCGGCAACAGTCTGCGGTGCACGAGCTGCCACCTGAACGACGGCCGCCGGCCAAGCGCGCTTCCATGGATTGGCGTCACCGCGCGCTACCCGCAGTACCGCAGCCGCAACGACGCGGTGAGCACGATCGAGGATCGCATCAACGACTGCTTCGCCCGCAGCCTGAACGGCTCGCCGGTGATGCCCGATTCGCGCGACATGCGCGACATGGTGGCCTACATGGCATCGCTCACCGATTCCATATCGAAGAGCGACGGCGCCGCCGACGATAGCCGCGCAGCGATGATCCCCCTCACGCCCGACAGCGCACGCGGCGCACAACTCTTCGCGACGACGTGCGTCTCGTGTCACGGCGACCATGGCCAGGGCACGGCGATCGCGCCCGCGCTGTGGGGTGCGCAGTCGTACAACATCGGCGCCGGAATGGCGCGCCTCCGCACGGCCGCGTCATTCATCCGCCGCAACATGCCGTTCGGCAACGCGACGCTCACCGATCAGCAGGCGTTCGACGTCGCGGCGTACATCAACTCACGACCTCGGCCGGACTTTCCGGGCAAGGAGAAGGATTGGCCGCGCGGTGATGCGCCGCCGGATGTGCCATATCACACCGAGGCAGGGCGCGCCGGAGCCGCGGCGCGTTCATCGCGCTGATCGGCCGGCGCACCCGACCCTCCGACCACCCTGATGATGTCTCCGTCTCGCCGCGAAGTGATCGCCCAGCTGGCTGCGCTCGTCGCGCTTCCGGTGCCGAAGCTCGATATGCTCGCCGGCATCGGTGCTCGTGCGCTCGCCGCCGATCCACTCGCTGGCACTATCGCCGGCTTCCAGGCCGGCCGTCGTCGCGGGCTGTGGACGTCGGCCGACGTCACCGCCCGCGCGCTCGAGCGCTGCCGCACCGACGGCGCTGCGTGGCGTGCCATCGACAACCTCACGTCGACTGCGCTCGCCGATGCGCGTGCCTCCGACGCGCGCCTTCGCGCCGGCACGTTACGCGGCGCGCTCGACGGCGTGCCCGTCTTCGCGAAGGCCATCTATGACGTGAACGGCCTGCCCACCACCGGCTCCAACGCCGAGTGGGCGCGCCTGTTCCCCGACCCCGTTCATCGCGACGCGCTCGAGGTCGCGCGGCTTCGCGCCGCGGGCGCCGTCGTCCTCGGCAAGACGGCCGCCGACGACTTCGCCTATCACGGCAACGGCACGAGCAGCTTGACCGGCCAGGTACTCAACCCGCACGATCGCACCGGCACACGTACTCCCGGCGGCTCCAGCGCCGGCTCGGCGGTGGCCGTGTCCGATGGTATGGCCTTCGCCGCGCTCGGCACCGACGACGGCGGGTCCAACCGCATCCCCGCGCAGTTCACCGGCGTGGTGGGAATGAAGCCGACCTTCGGCCTCGTGCCGCGCACCGGCGTGATCCCGACCTGGCCATACCTCGACACGCACGGCCCGCTCGCGCGATCGGTGGCCGACGCAGCGCTGTATCTCGCCGCCATCGCCGGTCCGGACGCGTCGGATCCGCTCGCGCTCACCGCGTCGTTCGATCCAGCGCCCTTTACCCGACTGCGCGACGACGCGCTTCGCGGCGTGCGACTCGGCATCGTCGACGTGCACGTGCCGCGCGAGCAGATGACCGCCGAGGCGCTTGCGACGTGGGACCGCGCGGTGAGCGATCTGCGGGCGGCCGGTGCGACGGCGGAGCCATTCGACGCCGCGGTCACGCGCGTGAACTACCGCGACCTCTTTGCGGCCGCCGCAAAGGAGCGCGGCGACGTCGCGCCCGATTCGCGCTCGCCGGCTCCGACCGCGAACGCGCTGTTCCGCTACTTCGCCGGCCGCACCGAGGACCCGCGCGCCGCCGTGCGTCGTGGCTACGCCGCGTACCAGCACTTCTACGACGTGCTGCCGAAGACGTATGAGGAGTGCGAGCCACTGCTCGAGCAGCCGATGGAGCGGGATCCGGCGGGACAATCGTTCGCCCGCTCTCGCGCCGCCGTCGTGGCGGCGCTCGCCGACTCGATGCGCGCCGCCAACGTGGCGGCGATGGTCTATCCGACGATGCCCTTCAACGCGCCGCGCGCAGTGGACGACTGGCCGGACGTCCGAACGGCGCTCGGCTATGGCAACTGGATGGGATTGCCCGAGGTATCGGTACCCGCAGGCATGGGCGCGGACGGAATGCCGGCGCTCAACCTGTCGATCGTCGGGCTGCCGGGCGAGGACGCGAAGGTGCTCGCGCTGGCGCATGCGTACGAGGTGCAATCGCGGCGGTTCGTCATGCCGGGACGGCCCGCCTGATCGCATGGGCGACCATGTTTTCGGATGCGGCATACCCTGAATCATCGGCGCGTGCATCATTCGACACACCACTGACCCGCTCTTGCCAACGCTTTCCCTGGGACGCAACTACTAGAATCCACGGTCCGGAGGCGCGGCCCGGGCGATAGCCCGACTCGCGCAGCCTCTCCGCGTGCGCCCACCATGGTGGCTGAGCGCGACCATCTTCACCGGAGAAAAGGCACATGTCGTTTCCCGCACGCATGCTCTTCGGTATTACCGCGCTCGCGGCGCTTGCCGCGTGCTCGGCGGACGACACGTCAACGCCCTCGGCCATCACGGCGCCGAGCAACTCGTCGCTCAGCGCGAGCAGCACCGGGCAGACGATGCGCTATCTGAACGCCCGTGTCTGTCCGGGATCCGTGGTCGGCACGGCGCACTGCCATTCATGGGTGCGGGTGGATGCCTCGGGCAAGCCGGTGGCGAACGCCACGCCGCGTGGCCTGGGACCGGCTGACCTCCAGTCGGCGTACGTCCTCAACACGAGCGGCGGCGTGGGACAGACGATCGCAATCGTGGACGCGTACGATGCGCCAAGCGCCGAAGCGGACCTTGGCGTCTACCGCAGCACCTATGGCCTGCCGCCCTGCACCACCGCGAACGGCTGCTTCACGAAGGTGGGTCAGACGGGCACCAGCAAGCTCCCGAGGGCGAATGGCAACTGGGCGCAGGAGATCTCGCTCGACCTGGACATGGCGAGCGCGATCTGCCCCAACTGCAAGATCCTCCTCGTCGAGGCCAGTTCCGCCTCGTTCGCCAACCTGTCGGCGGCGGTGGATCAGGCGGCCAGGATGGGCGCGAACGTCATCTCGAACTCGTACGGCGGGCCCGAGTACTCGAGTGAGGTCAGCGACCAGTCGCATTACAACCATCCCGGCATCGCAATCACGGTGAGCTCGGGCGACAATGGCTATGGCGTGGAGTTCCCTGCCGCGTCGCAGTACGTGACCGCCGTCGGCGGCACGAGCCTGAGCCGGGCGAGCAACACGCGCGGATGGACGGAAACCGCATGGAGCGGGGCTGGCAGCGGTTGCAGCGCCTACATCAGCAAGCCGAGCTGGCAGTCGGGCAGCTGCGCGAAGCGCGCCGTTGCCGACGTCTCCGCCATCGCCGATCCGAACACGGGCGTGGCCGTATACGACTCCTACGCGTATCGCGGTGCGTCAGGCTGGATGGTCTTCGGCGGAACGAGCGTCGCCTCACCGATCATCGCCGCCGTGTACGCACTCTCGGGCAATGCAGGCTCCGTCAACTACGGCTCGTACTCGTACAGCCACCTGTCGTCGCTCTTCGACGTGACGTCGGGCAGCAACGGCAGCTGCGGGGGCTCGTACCTGTGCACCGCGATCGCCGGCTACGACGGCCCCACCGGCAACGGCACGCCGAACGGCACCGGCGCGTTCTAGCCTCGCGAGCTTCGGCAGTAGTCATGCAGACCAGATACGGGCTCGGCCACCTGGCCGAGCCCGTATTTCGTTTCTCACCGAACGCCGGCCCGATTCCGATGTCACCTTCTGCCACGCTGGTCGTTCTCTGCGCGCTCGCCATCGCCGCTTGCGATCGCGATGCCCGGGGCACGCGCGCATCGACGTATGTGCCCCGAACGCGCACCATCACCGTCACCACCGTCCCGCTGCTCGTGAAGGAGCAGAAGCAGCTCTTTCCCTTCCTCGATTCCGCCTTCGCGAAGGGCGGCGTGCTCGACGGCAAGGAGGTGTACGCCTTCTCGCCGAGCAGCATCACCGTGATGGAGGGCGACACGATTAATTTCACCTTCATCAATCCCGAGGACGACGTGCACTCGTTCGTGCTGCCGGACTTCGTCGTCCCGCTCCCCGGCAACCGTAAGGTCGACACGACGTACGTCGCGCGACGCGCCGGCATCTATCCGTTCGTCTGCGCCGTGCAGGCACACCTGCCGATGATGTCGGGGCAGCTCGTCGTGCTCTCCCCGCCGCGGTAGCCGTCCGAACCGGCGGTTTTCGGTATTTGCCGCTCAGTCCGGCGACGGCCAATGCTCCGCAGCATATCGAGGCATCCCTGCGGGGGCGCGGCTCGTGCATGAGCGTGGTCGTCCGTCAACCGAGAGCCGCTCATGCCCGACAAGGAATGCCTGCCGCTGCACGTGCTCGTCGTCGGTGCGTCGCTGCGCCGAGATTCGCTCAACAACCAGCTCGCCGGGCTCGCCGCCTCGGCGGTGAAGAGCGACGGCGCCACCGTCGACCTCACCACCATCGCCGATTTCGACTGCCCGTTCTACGACGGTGACGTCGAAGCCGAGTCGGGCATTCCCGACGGCGCCAAGGAGTTCTGCCGACGACTGAAGAAGTCGGACGCGCTGATGATCTCGTCGCCGGAATACAACGCGTCCTTCTCCGGCGCGCTCAAGAACCTGATCGACTGGGTATCGCGCTTCCGGCCGCAGCCGTTCAATGGCAAGCAGGTGCTTCTCATGTCGGCGTCGCCGGCGATGGCCGGCGGAAACCGCGGCGTCTGGTCGCTCCGCGTTCCCCTCGAGCACCTTGGCGCGCGCGTCTATCCGGACATGTTCTCCCTCGCCCAGGCGCACGAGGCGTTCGCCGCCGACGGGCGCATCGCGAACGACATGCTCCGCAAGCGGTTCGACGACACCGTGGATTGCTTCCTCGACCTCGTCGAGGCGGCGAAGCGCTACCCGACGCTCAAGAAGCAGTGGGTGGAGTTCCTCGGCGAGCGGCCGGACGCCGCCATCGATCGCGTGGAGTCGAGCGAGGTGACGGCGGCGTAGCGGCCGATCGCGATCACGCTGCCCGCGCCTGCTCCATCCGTGGCGCGGGCTTGCGCATCGCACCCGCGCCGGTGAGCACGATCCCGAGGGCGATGACGCCGAGTGCGATCGTCAAGCTCGTCGGCTTGGTGACCATGTCGAACACCACGGCGAGCGCGATCCCCGTGTTGACCGCCGGCAGCGTGGAGACGAGACGCGGCGGCACGAGCGTCGGCGCCGGACGATCGGCGCCGTGGCGTGCCATCTCGGTGAGCACGTCCCGGAACGCGCGCGCCTTTGCGCCGAGGTACACGCCGCTCGCCAGCAGCAGGACGACGCCGGTGAGCCCCGCCACCACGTAGGCCGACGTCCACACCGACCCCTGTGCCACGCGGAGCATGTACGCACCGCTGGCGACGAAGAACGCGAGGCAGATGGGGAACAGGCGCGCCGCGGACATCAGGACACCGTGCCACTCCTGGAGCTCGCCCACCGTGCGTGCGCGCATCCGGCGCGCTGCGGCGAGCTTGGTCACGGCGGTCACGCTCGCGGCGACGATGAGCGTCAGGAGGTGAACGAAGAGAGCGATATGGTAGCTGTCCATGGGTCGATCGGTCGAGGGTTGGATTCTGCCGCGCCGATCACAACGAATGGACAGCCAATGGGGTTTCGCCACCCCCCATTTCCGGGGACATGCCCGCGCCAAGCCCGGTACCCTGCGGGCCCGCCGCGCCGCGGCCTAGGTGTGCCGATCTACCGCCCGCGCGCCGCGCTTGATGAGTCCCCACACCAGCAGGATGATGCCGACGATGATCAGGAGGTGGATGATCCAGCCGACGATATGGAAGCCGAGCCAGAGGACGGCCCACAATACGATGAGCAGTATGCCAAGCGAGACGATCGGACCCATGAGGATCTCCATTCCGGGTGGACGGTGGGGCGACGTTGCCGATTGACGACGGCCTCGTTGCCGGACCGCACAGGTACAAGTTCCATTCCGGCGTGACCGGTGCGGCAGACGTATCCCGCGCTAGCTTAGGGCGTGCACCGCGCGCTTCGCTTCATCTCCGCCGCTGTCGTCGTCCTCTCCCCGCTCGGCACGCCGGCCGTGGCGCAGGGGCGTTGTCCCGCGCCCTTCGCTTCGCCGGACACCACGCCGCTCACGCTCGTGCTCTCCGGCGGCGGCGCGCGCGGACTGGCGCACATCGGCGTGCTGCGCGTCCTGGACAGTCTCGGCATCCGGCCGCGCACGGTCGTCGGCACGAGCATGGGCGCCCTCATCGGCGCGATGTACGCGAGCGGTCGCTCCGGCGCCGAGATCGACTCGCTCGTGCGCGGCCTGCATTTCTCCACGCTCTTTCATCGGTATACCCCCGTCACGCTGCTCACGGCCGGTGACTTCACGTCGCCGGTGACCGCGCTCGCGCCGACGTTCGTCGTGGAGTTCAAGGGCGGTTCGCTCAGTCTCCAGAGTCCGGTGGCGCGCGAGCCGGAGATCAACGCGCTGCTCAACCAGATCCTGCTGCGCGGGAACCTCACCGCCGCCGGCGACTTCGACCGCCTTCCGCGTCGCTTTCGTGCCGTGGCGACGGACATGAAGAAGCGCGAGCCCGTGGTGCTCCGCGATGGCGATCTCGCCGAAGCGGTGCGCGCGAGCATCGCCATTCCGGTGGTGTTCACGCCGGTGGAACGTGAGGGACGCCTGCTCCTCGACGGCGGCCTCGAGGCCAACGTGCCGGTCGACGCGGCACGTGCCGGTGGCGCGGCGACCGTGCTCGTCTCCGACGTCGGTGTCAGCGTCGCCGATTCCACCGACGACATCTCCACTGCGGCGATGGTGACGTACCTGATCGACGAGCTGTTCCGGCAGCGCGGCGATTCCCTGGGACCGAACGACGTCCGCATCCGGCCCGACGTCCAGAAATACAACCCGATCGAGTTCACCGACGCGCTGGTGGGTCCGCTCATCGACTCGGGCTACGTGGCCGCGACGCGAGCGCTCGCGGGCTGCGCCCCGTCGTCGTCCCCGGTGCTCACCATCTCGACGTCCGCACGCACGGCGGACGCCGGCCGCATCGCCGATCGTCTGGCGCGCCTCGCCGACGAGCGCGCGTACGAGTCGGTGTGGCTGCGCCCGAGCCTCGCTGGCGACTCGCTCGCCTTTGCGCCGACCGCCGTGCCGGCTTCGCCGCGCGTCGTGTCCGTCGGACTGTCGTACGACGCGCAGCAGGGCGCGCGCGGCTGGCTGTCGGCGACGAGCGTGTCGTCGCCCGGCGGACGGATGCTGTTTCGCGGAACGGTGTGGGCCGGCCAGTGGCGGCAGCAGTTCATGCTCTCGGCCACCGGCGTGCGGAGGCGCTCGCTGCTCGACGCCGTTGCCGATTCGGCCGGTGGCCCGATTCATCACATGCCCCTGCCCGACCCGCGCTCCGACCGTCCGCCCTGGTCGATGCTCACGCGTAACCTGCTGCACAGCGAGTTTTCCGTCACCGGTTCGCGCGAGATCGTGCGGCTCTACGACGATCGTGGCCACGAGCGCGACCGGCCGGCAACACGCGACCTCATCCTGTTCGGAGGCATCGGCGTCACGCCGACCGCGGGGCAGCGCATCGTGCTCGGCCCCGTCGCGCATCTCTGGAACGTGCGAAGCGGCGCCGCCCCGACGGTGGACGAGGCACATGCGCTCGGCGGGATGGTGCGCGCAGCGCGATGGTTTGCCGTGCCCGCCGTAGGACCGGACGTCAGCGCCGTCCCGACCATCTCCAGCGAGGTCCTCTGGCTCGACCGCTATCGCCGGGCAGATGCGATGGCCGACCTGCGCGTGCAGCGTGGCGAGTTCGTGCTGCGCCCGCGCGCCGCCGTCGGCTGGGGGCGCGACCTGCCGCTCGACGCGCAGTTCGTGCTCGGCGGTTCGCGCGGCTTCGCCGGGCTCCGCACCGGCGAGCGTCGCGGTGATCGCGTGGCATCGGTGTCGCTCGCCGCGCTGCGGAGTGTCTACGGCCCCTTCTACCTCCGCGCCGAAGCGGGTGCGGGCTATACCGCGCTCGAGCACTCGCGTCCGTTCGAGGGATTGGAGCAGATGGGACACGGCTGGGTGCAGGGCGTGGAGCTGGGAATCGCCAGCGACACCCCGTTCGGATCCTTTTCCATCGGCGTCGGCGTGGCGACGACCGACCGCCCCGTGTTCAAGGTCAGCCTGGGATCATGACGAAAGACCAACTGCTCGCGCGACTCGACGACGCGTGGAAGGACTTCGAGGCATCGTACGCCGGTCTCACCGAGCGGCAATTGCTCATTCCCGGAGTCACGGGCGCGTGGTCGGTGCGCGACATCATCGCGCACGTCACGTGGTGGGAGGAGGAAGCGCTCGAGCACCTGCCGCTCATCCGTGAAGGCGGCCGCCCGCCGCGCTACTCGGTGAAGTACGGCGGCATCAACGCCTTCAATGCGTTGATGACCGAGAAGCGGCGCGGGTTGTCGCTCGCCGAGGTGCTACGCCAGCACGACGACGTGCATGCGCGGCTCGTGGCGTACATCCGTGCCGCGCCGGAAGATCTCATCCGCACGGAGACCCGCTTCCGGCGCCGGCTCAAGCTCGATGCGCTCGGCCACTACCCGATTCACGCGAAGGCAGTCCGCGCGTGGCGCGAGCGGAACGCGTAGAGGCCTCACTCGCCGGGCCACGATGCGGAAGACGCTGGGCATCCGGCTCGCGTGTCGGTTACCGGCAGTCACGACCATGTGGTTGGTGTGAGCGGCGTGCATCGGTCACGAGGGTGCGTCGCTCAACGAAGCCATCCGCGCCAGGAGCAGCTCGCGCTCGCGCTCGTTGCGGGTGAGTGCAGCGGCACGCTCCAGCTCCCGGCGCGCTTCGTCCTTCCTGCCGAGCTTCGCCAGGAAGTCGGCACGGACGGCGGGAAGCAGGTGATAGCCGGCGAGCGACTTCTCGCCGGCGAGGGCGTCCACCACCTCCAGCCCCACTGCCGGCCCGAACGCCATCGACAGCGCGACGGCTCGGTTGAGCTCCACCACCGGCGACGGCGCGAGCTGCGCCAGCGCATCGTACAGCGCCGCGATGCGCTTCCAGTCGGTCTCGTCGGCCGTGCGCGCCCGCGCATGGCAGGCGGCGATCGCGGCCTGCAGTGCGTACGGACCGAGCGCACCGCCGAGCGACTCGGCGCGCTCGAGAGCGGCGAGGCCGCGCGTGATGAGCAGTCGGTCCCACAGCGCACGGTTCTGGTCGAGCAGCAGCACCGGTTCGCCGGACGGGCCGACGCGTGCGTGCAGCCGCGACGCCTGGATCTCCATGAGCGCGACGAGCCCGTGGACTTCGGCTTCCTCCGGCATCAGCGTGGCGAGCACGCGCCCCATGCGCAGCGCATCCTCGCACAGGTCGGTGCGCACCCAGTCGTCGCCGGCCGTTGCGGAATAGCCCTCGTTGAACACGAGGTAGATCACCTCGAGCACCGAGGCGATCCGCTCGTACAATTCGTCCGCTCGGGGTACCTCGAACGGCACCCGCGCTTCGGCGAGCGTGCGCTTGGCGCGCACGATCCGCTGCGCCACCGTCGCCTCCGGCGCGAGAAAGGCGCGCGCGACTTCCGGCGTCGTGAGTCCGCCGAGCAGCCGCAGCGTGAGTGCGACGCGCGCCTCGGTGGAGAGCACGGGATGACAGCAGGTGAAGATCAGCCGCAGCGTCTCGTCACCGATCGCGTCGTCGAGCTCCGCGTCGAGGTCGGGAACGGCGCGCTCGAGCTGCGCCTCGATCTCGTAGCCGAGCTGCGCCTGCTTGCGCTCGAGCAGGGTCCGGCGACGGAGCGTATCGATGCCGCGACGCTTGGCCGCAGTCATGAGCCAGGCGCCCGGATTGTCCGGCACGCCCGACTCCGGCCACTGCTCCAGGGCAGCGAGCAACGCATCCTGCGCGAGATCCTCGGCGAGTCCCACGTCGCCCACCATGCGCGCGAGTCCCGCAATCAGTCGCGTGGATTCCATTCGCCAGACCGCGTCGATCGTGCGCTGGACGTCAGGCACTAGTGCTTCGCGCCCGCCTTGCCGAGCTGCCCGGACTGCGCGCGAAGCCGCTCCTCCTTGGCCCGTAGCTCCGGCGTCAGCGCTTCACCAAAGTCGGGCGCCTCGAAGATCTGCCGGATCTCGAGCTGCACGCCGGCGGGGAACGGCGCGCGCTTCGCCCACTCGATCGCCTCCGCGAGCGACTTCACCTGCCAGATCCAGAAACCCGCGATGAGCTCCTTGGATTCGGTGAACGGACCATCGACCACCGTCTTCTTTCCCCCGTCGCCGAAACGGATCCGCGCACCTTTCGAGGTGGGCTGCAGTCCGTCGCCGGCGAGCATGATACCTGCCTTCACCAGTTGTTCGTTGTATTGCATCATCTCGCTGAGCTGCTGCTCGGTGGGCATCACGCCCGCTTCGCTGTCCCTGTCCGCGGGGACCATGACCATGAATCGCATCGCTCTCTCCAGTTTCTGGTGGGAAGCCGATCGTCCGGCGGGCTGACC
>Ga0157369_10009914_pt1 | contig 10886 bp, 8 predicted proteins | sample C25metaG_FD_113461 | JGI IMG/M metagenome (GOLD analysis project Ga0157369, IMG submission 113461) | Corn rhizosphere microbial communities from Kellogg Biological Station, Michigan, USA - C2-5 metaG | ecosystem: Host-associated > Plants > Roots > Rhizosphere > Soil | place: USA: Michigan... | reverse complement strand
TCGAGCGGTAGATATGTCAAGCCTTGGGAATGTTTTGCGCAACGCGCCGCGGCACGTTGCGCTTGGCGGCGTCATCGGCGCGGTGATGGCTTTCATCCCCGCCGTGGCTGATCAGCACGCCTACGCCGTCGCCACCGTTACGGCGACGGTCCATGCGCCGGTCACGATCCATGGCGCGGGCGGTCTCGACCGTCCGACGGTGCGCGCTTCGACGCCGCGCGCGTATTCGCTGCGCCTCATCCACGACGAAGGCGAAACGGCGTCCGGACTGCGCACGATCTTCATAGACTTCGAATAGCCCACCTGCTGCGCTACTGCTCGCGGCGATGCGCCGTGATGCCGAGCCCGGTCTTGATCGCGCCAGGCGCGACATCGAAGGCTTGCGGCAGAACGAAATCATAGGACGCTGCGCGGCCCGCGCTCCGATCGATCGCCACCGAATAGTGGCCGGGCACCAGCTTCGAGAAATAGAAATAGCCGTCATAGGCCGAGGTCGTTTCCTGCACGACCTTGCCGTTCGCATCGAGCAATTGGATCTTGATGCCAGGAAGCGGATGCGGCTCGCTCTGATCGCCAAGCTGTAGCGCGCCTTCGGCTTCTGCCGTTTCGACCACCGCCAGATCGATGTTCTCCATATGGCCGGGACGCGGCACGAAGGACGTGCCGCCGACCGGCTTCATGTAAGGATCGGTCAGGCTCGCCTCGTTCACCGAGATATTGGTGCGGCGATACGGATCGATACCGGTGCGCACGATATCGCCGTCGACATTCTCTGCGAGGAAATCGCGGCGATGCCCGATATCCAGCGATGCCTTGGGCAAAAGCTCGTCGCCGGTATCGTAGACACCGTTGAGGTTGCGATCGAGGAAGACGCGCGCGGCGAGCGAGCCGCGATCGGCGATCGGTTTCGAGCTGGTCAGCAGATGACCATTCGGCGTGCCGGCGAAGGAAACCGAGAGCGTCAGACCGAAGGTCAGGCTGCCATCGGTGGCGATGCGGCCACCGGCGCCGAGCAGGAAGCTGCCGAAATCACGCGAGGCGGACACGCCGAAGCCGGTGATGCTCTGGCCGACCAGCGTCTGATCAAGGGTCGCGCGAAAGAGCATCTCGGGCGAGGTACGATATTCGGCCGTGCCGTTGAAGCTTTGGAGCTGGAAGGACTCCTGCGGCGCGTATTGGAGCTGGCCGCGCATCGTCACCTTGCCAAGCAGCAGATTGCCGGTCGCGAGGCCTTGCAGCGTGTTCGACGTCACGCCCGTGTTCTGATTCTGGGCGAAGTTGACGCTGTTGCTGAGATAGGTGCGGCCGAAGCGCAGGAAGAGCGAATGCAGTACCGAGGTCTCGACGCGCCCGCTCTGGAAACGGTCGCGTACGCCCTCGACCGCGAAATTCACTGGATCGGCCATGAAGGGCAGCGGCCCGAAATCGCCGTCGAGATGGATGCGCGCGCGCTCGACCAGCGCGTCGGGGCCGAAATCGATCGCCTCGCTCTCGAATTTGTTGAGACGAAGATATTCGCCCGTGAGCCCGTAATCGCCGATCGTCGTCTGCGCGACGCTATCGAAGGCGGTGCCGCCCGAATCCTCCAGCGTCGCCTGCTCGGTGAAGAAGATGCCGAACTGATTGGTGCGCAAGATCGCCGAACCGTAATTATGCGCATCCGGCGGGACCGGAACCGTCGCATTGTTCGGCGGCGCGCGCACGAAACTGCCGCCGATCGACCAATCCTGGTTGATGCCATAGAGATATTCGGCGCTGCCGACCGGGCCGGAGCGCGGCTCGTTGGTGAAGCCGAAGAGCTGCGAATTGTTTTGATTGATGTTGAAGAGCGTCTGGTTGGCGTCGCTGAGCGAGAAGCGCCAATAGGATTCGCCTGGCCCGGCAACGCCCGGACCGACATAGAGCCGCTTCACATCTTCGCGCCGCTGGCCCTGCGGTCCGTAAAGCTCGACGCGCAGGATATTGGTGCCGATCAGTAGCGGCACGTTGATGAAGCGATACTGACCCTGTGCCGGGATCACCTGGTAATCGAGCAGCGTGTCGTTGCGGTAAAGCTCGGCTTCCCAGCCCGGCAACGCATCGCCCTGGATGACGGTGGTGTCGGAGCCGCTCGGCAGATCGAGTGGAAAACTCGAGGCGATGGCGCCGCGCTCCAACCGGCCGTTGGTGATGTTCTGAAAAGCCGGCGTCGTGATGTCGCCGACCGCGAATTGCTTCATCGACGGCAGGCCAAAGACGCCGCCGGCGCTGTCGGCGCGCGACAGGTTGAAGCGGACATCCGGCGGCGAATTGACCTCGGCGCCGCTGACGAACAGCCGTCCGGTCATATAGAGAAGATCGCCGCTCGCCAGCGCCGAATAATATTGCTGCGAGGGCTGCGAGCGATCGACTTGCGAGGAAAGCTGCAGATCGCCTTGCGGAATGCTCCAGAGCCGATACGGGCTCGGCCGCTGCGGGAAGTCGGGATAGACGAATTGAGCATGCAGCCGCTTATGCGCTTCCTCGCGCGCGAGGCGCTCCGCAATCGGCAATGGTTCTGTTGATTCGACGGTGACGCGCAAAAGATTGAGCTTTACCCCGATCGTCACCGGCCAGATCTTCTCGAACAGCCGGCTGTCGAGATAGATGTCGTCGCCCATAATGAAAAAGCTGCCCGCGGGCAGCGCTTCCTCGTCGCTGCCATGGCGCAGGACGCCCTTGGCGACATCGACCGACCACTCGATCTGCTTGGCGCCGACTTTGCCCGAAACTTGCTTGCGATCGAGATGGAGCTCGGCGCCGAGCTCCAGCGCCTCGGCAAATTGCGCGACCGGCAAATACGTGATGCTGTCGCCGAACTGGGCGACGAAACTGTCGGCGACAATGTATTTGCCGAGGCGGATCTCGACGATCAAATCCTCGGTCTTCGGCGCGGCCGCGGCCGGGCTCGCGCTCGGCTTATCGGCCGCGAGCGCGGCAAAGGCGGCGACCACAAGGATCGCTGCGGCAAGAAGATACGCGGCCAGGCGCGGCATCGCCTGCCCTCACCCTGCTCTGCCGATGGGTTAGCTGATGGGCTGCTTGGTTTCCGCGAGCGTTCCGCCGCCGGCCTCGGGCGGGGCGCGATAGATCAGATGGAGCTGGCCGCCGGCGCGGCGCTGCTCAGGCGTCAGGGTCACGCCGATCGTCGTGCTGCGCTGATTGTTCGGCAGCAGCACCGAGACGCCATCGACTTCCTGCAATTGCACGGCCTTACCGCTCGGCGGCTGGTATTCGACGGCAAGGTCGCCATAGAGGCTTTCCGTGCCGCTCCGGCCGATCGTGGCCGTGATGTCGTAGCCGCTGCCTGAGGGCTTCATTGCCATCGCCAGCGTCGCGCTCGCGCTGAGCTGGCCCTGGCGCACGATCACCGGGATCGACACGCCATAGACGAAAGCGAGCTGCACGCCGACATTCTTGACCTCGCCGCCGCCCTTGGCCGTCGGCGCCGGGATTTGACGCGGCTCGGCGGTAAAGGCGAGATGCGAGCGATATTCGCCGGCCGGCAAATTGTCGGGCTTGCGCAGCATCAGCCGCACGGTCTGCTGCTCGCCGGGCTCCAAGGTGATCTGGCGCGGCGAATAGCGGATCATATCGTCGGCGAAATGCTCGCCCGGGCCAGGCGTCTGGATTTCGCTGTACTGGCCATTGGGAAGCTGATGAAGCTGCTTCCAGGAGATGCGATAGGTCTCGGTCGCATCGCCGCTATTGACGAGGGTCAGCGTCGCGGCGCGATCCTGCTCCTCGAAAACAATACGCTGCGGCACCAGCAGAAGATCGGCGCGCGCCGGCGATGGGAGACCGATAACCGCCGCGGCCAAAGCGAGTGTCGAAAGAACCAGGCCTTTTCCCACGAGGTGCTTCATGTGCTTTCAGGCGTTCAGACGCCTGCTCCTTGTTGTTAAGTCTCCAGGCGTTACATGGCGCTGCGTTCACCCCGCCGCGGCGCCATGTCGATGGCATTGATCAGTACGCAACCGTCACGGTGACCGTATCCGCGTAGGCACCGGCCGCCTGATTGGCCGCGACCGCGAGGCTGCCATAGACAGCGATCGTCGCGGCGCCATTGGTCAGATGGGTCGGAGCGTTGTTCTGCAGGGTGAGCGCCATGGTGTGGCCGGCGCCGTCGCTCAAATTGGCCGAAGTCGCGGCGACATTCGTCGTGAAGCTGCGATTGCCCGAGCCGCCGACGGTAAAGGACGCGGCCGAGACCGTCCCGCTGCCGAGCGAGGCGCAATTGCCCGTGATGGTCTGAACGTCGGCCGCGCTCACGGCCACCGTGCAGCCTGCCTTGTCCGACGTGAAGTCGCCGAAGGAAAGATCCGAAGTCTTGGTCAGGGTGATCGGGGCCACGACGTTGGCGGTCACATTCGCCGTCGCCGAAGCCGAATTGTTGCTGGTGCCGGTGCCCGCCGCTTGGCTCAGCCCCGCAGCCAACAACACCGAACTGAATGCAACGATTGCCGAGATACGCATAGTTTGATCCCCTCAGGTTCGAAAAAAGTATTTGTCGTGCAGACAAATATCCTTTCGCACCTGCGGAATAAACTTAGGGTTAACGCTGTTAGTACTATTACGGACCCCAAAAGAATTCGCACTAAGAATTGCTTAAAAACCCGTTCATCAATACTTCAATCAGATCTAGTTTAATTCATTTGAACTAGATATATCCGATGATAAACCCATCCGCTTTCCCGGTTTTGGATGCACGTATAGGTCGAAAAACTAATTTTCATAGAAATTTTATCTACAGTGCAGCGCACAATAGGTCATAGTAATTGCCACTAAATCTAGTATTTACAATGAAACGGTGTGGCGCGAGCGTCACCGTGGAGAGACGCGATGGTCTCGCCACAATCTCGCCTCAATCGGATCGATGAAATTTAGTCGCCGCGATCCCAATTGGGTTTGTTCTTTTCGGTGACGTTGCCACGCGCAAAGAACTCGTCGTAGCGGCCTTCTCCCGACTCTTGGCCGCCGCCGACATACTGGAATTCCCAGTAATTGTCGTCGAGATCGCGGAAATAGAAAGAATAGCCCCCGTGATGGTCGGTGATCCGCGAAATCTGATGGATGCCGTATTTATCCTTGAGCTCATGCGCGAGCTGCAGCGCGCGATCCACCTCCGCGCGCGACGCGAGATCGAGGCCCCAATGATGCTGGCGATCGACCGGCTTCACATGCTCGCCGACCTCGAGGCAGACGATGGCGAGATAACCGCCCTTGCGCAGCAAGATGCCGCGCTCGGTGTGCTGCACGGCATCGAGGCCGAGGAATTCCTCATAGAAGCGCCGCGACGCCGCGAGGTTTTTGCAGGTGATCGTGCCATGCGACAGCATCACCGGCTTGTTGAGCGGCTCGACCTTTTCTTTCAGCGAGGCATCGGGCCCAGTCTTAGCCATGGGGCGGTCTCCTTCCCGCCTCCGATTTTACGGCGCGCTTGGCTGCTGCGCCATGGCGGGCGCAGCAGCCGGCGCGAAGCACGCCGCGGCGATGCCGCGGCCGTCGGTCATTTGGTGAACTCGTTGTCGATGATCGCGGCGTAATTGGGCAGCTTGTCTTTCTCGGTCATGAAGCCGGCGGCGATATTGAGGAGATCGGCGTTCTCGAGCGATTTCGGCGTCGTGATCGGCGGCGTCGGCGTCATCGCCCTAAGCGCCTCGTAAGAGGCTTCGACGACTTTGTCGTCGAGCTTGAAGTTCTTCTTGATGATCGCGAGCGTTTCCGCCTTGTGGTCGTGAACGAATTTCGCGGCCTCGACGATGCCATGCACCATCTTCTGGCAGATCGAGCGATGCTCGGGGCAGAAAGAGGCTCGTGTCAGCAGCAAGGCCGAGGAGACGGGTGAATATTCCTTCGGCTCGCCCTTGGCTGAATCCGAGACCAGCACGCCCGTGCCTTCGATCAGCGCTTGTTGACTGAAAGGCGGGCCCGAGACGAAGCCATCGATCGCCTTGCGCGAGAAGGCTCCCATGAATTCCGGCGGCTGCATCGGCGTCGTCGTGACATCGTCGCGCGGCACGCCGGCGATCTTCTGCACGGCCTTGAGCACGATATCGGGTATTGCCCCTGCGCCGCCGGTAGCAATGGTCTTGCCCTTGAGGATCTTGCCGCGCTCGGAGAGCGGCGCGTTGGGATTGAAATGCGCCGCCTCGGCGACCTCTTTGCGGATCACGATGTATTCATCGGATTCAGAGATCGACGTAGCGAGCGCGGTGAGCTTCTGGCCGCGCGCATTGGCACGGGTGATCGAAGGACCGGACGACATCGAGAAATCGACCGAGCCCGCGATCACCGCGTTCATCGAGCCGATGCCCTGGATGTGCTGGACCTTCACATTGAGGCCCTGCTTCTTCCAGAAGCCTTCTTCCTCCGCGACATAGCGCGTGAGGAAACCGAGATTGATCGCCGGCACGGCGAGCGTGGTGTTCTCTTCCGCCGCGATGCCGGGCCGCGCCAGCGCCGCGGCACCGACAAGACCGAGCGCAATAATGGTGAGCGATTTCATGAACCGAACCTCCCTGCTGACAAACAAACCGAGCACGTTTTCGTGCTTCGCGAGGGCGATCTTAGCGCAAAGCCGCCCTCAAACGCGACAACAGCAGCAATTGCCAGGCGCAGAGCGCCGCCAGGAAATAAAGAGCCGCGGCAAACCCACCGGTCGCATCGTAGAGCGTGCCGATGGTCAGCGGACCGAGCACGCCGCCGATCTCGCCGGCGGTGAAATACATGCCCGCGGCCGCGCCCATGCGCGTCGCATCGACCTCGCGCAGCTCCATCATCACCAGCACGACAACGACCGAGAGCGTGCCGCGTGCGAGGCCCTGGAAGATAAGGCCGATGATCAGCGTGCTGCCACCCCATTCGATGCAGAGCGGCGCAAGCAATTGCGCGAGGAACAGCGCGGCAAGAATCTTCATCCGCCGCTCCGGGATGGCGAGGCGCGGAAAGATCAGTGCGCCGATCATGCCGATGACGACGGGAATGCTGGCCCAGAGTCCGGCACTGGTCGGATCCATCCCGCCGAAGCGCAAAATCTCCGGCAGCCAATTGTTGAGCGCATGGCCGAAGAAGAACGTGCCGACCGCGAGATAGAGTACCGTGCGCATCGCCGGCGAACGCAGCAGATCGAGATATTGCGCCGAGGACGCGGCCGGCTTCTCGGCGCGGCGCTGGCGCTCTTGTGCACGGCTCGCCTCATGGCTGCTGATCGCGAACCAGCCAAGCGCCGCGGCGAGCGCGACGAAGCCATAACCGATCAGCACCAGCCGCCAATCGTCGCCGGCGAGCGCGAGGCCGATGCTCGAGGTCAGCGATAGCGCGCCGATCGTGCCGAGCGACTGGCCCATATTGTAGATGCCCATGGCAAGACCGCGTTCGTGTCCGGTGAACCAGTCGCGGATCACCGTCGGCGCGCCGACGGAGACCAGCGGCCCACCGATCCCGAAGGCGCCGACCGCGAGCAGCATGGTGATGTAGTTGGTGGCGACGCCGCGCAGGATGCCCGAGATGGCGACGACCAGCGCGCCGAGCGCCAGGCCGCGACGCGGCCCGATGCGATCGAGCAGCGCGCCGCACGGGATCGCCGCGCCGATATAAACGAGCTGCCACGCGCCGAGGATCGAGCCCATCTGGGTATGACTGAGATCGAGCTCGGCGGTGATGCGCGAGACTAGCGGCGCGATCGCCGCCGCCGTCGAGCCGAAGCAGAAATAGACTATCCACACCCCGGCCAGCATGGCCCAACGATGCGGATGTAACGTGGTGTCTTCCCCCATGCTGGTGCGACTAATGGAACGATCGGACGTGTGCAAGAGTGCTGCAATCGCACCCTGCGTCCTTCGACAAGCTCAGGATGAGGTGGATCGTATCGGGCATCTGCCGATGGGAGATGCCCGATTCATTTTCTCCTCATCCTGAGCTTGTCGAAGGACTCGTGGCGGTGCTGCAACAAAAAAGGCGCCGAGAAAACCCCGGCGCCTTTTCTTGAAGTAACAGCGAAAGGCCTTACCCCAGCGGGCCGAGCAGCGTCTCGCCGTCGAACGTGTCGCTCTGCCCGTTGACCGTTTCCGGCCAGTTGCTGTTGTCGATCTTCGGGCGCTCGGCCGAGCCGCGCACCCGCGCGTCCCAGCCGACCTGCTCCATGTAGTAATAGAGCTGGATCGTGTGACCATCCGGGTCGACCGCGAAAGCGGTGTAATCCATGCCGGGGAAGAGTTCGGGCGGCAGGTATTTGATGGTGGCGCCGTTCGCCTTGAGGAAGTCGACCGCGTCGCGCAGCTGCTTGTAGTCGCCGACCTGATTGCCGAAGCTCATGCAGCTCGTATGCGGCGAGAGACCGAGCTTGGCGCGCAGCGCTTTGGGATAAAGCGCGATCGAGTGATGCTCGGTGTTGCAGCGCAGAAACACGCAGCGATGGCCGTCATAGACGACCTCCTCGGTCACACGCAGGCCGAGGATGTTCGTATAGAAAGCGAGGCATTTATCGACATCGTCGACGAAGAGCCGCACCGGCCCGATCTTGATGACCTTGAACGGCCGCGGCAGCAGCACGCCGCCGACATCGTATTTGAACGGCAGGTTCTCGGTGTTGCGCATGCCTGAGGTCAGATCCATGCCCTCAGCCTTGAACATCTCGATCTCTTGATACTCGCTGATCTGCGGCAGGTCGGGCTTCTCGTGGAAGCCGCGCTTGCGCACCGCCGGCGGCTTCGATTGCAGATTCCAGCCGATCTGCTCGATGCCGTAGTAGATCTCGTTGGTGTGGCCCTCCGGATCGGACGGATAGGAATGCCAGTTCGAGCCCGGCACGTCGCGCCCAACGCGGCCCGGGTTGATGCCGATCGATTTGAAATAGTCGATGCCATCGCCGACTTCGCGCAACGTCCCGACCTGCCAGGTGATCTGGTTGGTCGTGACTTCGGCATTGGTCACATGGCCACCGGCGCTGCCACGGCCCATGCGATCGAGCGCGGCTTTCGGGAACAGCACGAAGGAATGATGGTCGGTGCCGTGGGTCGTGAAATAGCCAACGGCTGATATGCCTTCGAATAGCTTGGCACCATCCGGCCGCACACGCGCGAAATCGAGCGTATCGGTGATCCGGAAGCCAAGCAGGTCGTGATAGAAATGCATGGCCTCGTCCATCTTGTAGACGTTGTAGCCAAAGTGGCCGAGGCGCCGGATCTTGAACGGCCGGTCGAGCAACACGCCGCCGACGTTGTACTTGCTCCCGATTTTGCTGGTGCCATCCATGGTGCATCCTCCGCGAGAAGCCGGTTAGCGCGTGTTTCACGCGCCAAGGTTGTTCTGGCGGGATGATCGCCGAGCGCCCCAAAGCTGTCAACGACGCCTCCGGCAACGGAAAATGGCAGGCGATACGATTGGGCGAATAAAGCCACCAATCGCATGCTAGAAAGAATAAATCCTTCGTAGGGGTCATCGGTCGGCTATGCCGGCGGGATCAATCAAAGCCATCATTGCGGCGCTGCTCGTCGCGCTCGGCCTCGGCGCGCCGACGCCACCGGAGCGCCTCGGCCTGCCGGCGCTAATGCTGTGGAGCTGGGACCGCGCCGACGACCTCCGCTTCATCGATCCGGCCGATACCGGTGTCGCTTATCTCGCTGGGTCGATCCGCGTCGGCGCGGACGGCGTTGGGGCGGTGCCGCGCCGTAACCCGCTGCTGCTGCCGCCCGGCACGGCGACACTCGCCGTCATCCATGTCGCGCTCGATCGCGCCCAGCCGCCGGCGCTCGACGACGCCGCGCGCGACCGGTTGGTTGCGGCCATCCTCGAATTGCGACCGGAAAACGCCGCCGCGCTGCAGATCGATTTTGAGGTCGCGCAATCGCAACAAGCCTTCCTCGCCGCGACGATCCGGGCGCTGCGCCAGAAGCTGCCCGAGACGCAGCTCTCGATGACTGCGCTGTCGTCCTGGTGCCTCAACGAAAGCTGGCTCGACGCACTGCCCGTCGATGAGGTGGTGCCGATGCTCTTCCGTCTCGGCCCCGATCGCCTGCGCATCGCTGCGCATTTCAGCGCCGGCGGCGATTTCCGCGATGCACGCTGCCGCGGCAGCTTCGGCATCGCCACCGATGAGACACGGCGCGCCGGCTTCGACGCGCCAAGCCTCGCCGGCCGCCGCGTCTATGTCTTTGCGCCCAAGCGCTGGACCGCCGCTACCTACGCCACCATCCGCCAAGAGATCGCCCAATGATCCGCGCTGTCTTGTTTGCCTTCGCTTTGTTAGTCGCTGCTATCGATGCCTTGCCGCCGGCGCATGCTTCGGGTCCGTTCCTGCCTGCCGTGCGTTTCTACAGTTATTCGGGCGTCGATGCGGATAGCGACACGGCCTATTTCAAAGGCCGGCTCGGCATAATCCGTCCGACCTTCGGCGAGAATCGGCTCTACGCCGCCTACCGCATCCTGCTCGGCCATTCCTTCACGGACGATCAGGCACGGCAACTCCTGGCGTCATGCTGCGATATCCGCCCGCCCGCCGTCGCCTACGACATGCAAAAAGGCTGGCTCGAGATCCGTGCGACCGTCACGCCCGATAAGCCGAAACCCAATCTTGATCCCTATCGTCCGACCAAGAATTATTGGGACCTTCTCAACTGCTACCCGTCGGCTTTCGACACGGCCGCGGCGACGCTGAAAGCGCGCATCGCCGCTTACGGCGCCAAGGATCGCTCGGTGATCGAATGGGTCAAAGGGCAGGATGAGGTCTTCGCCAATTGCTCGCAGGCCGATCTGTCGCTGCCCGCTGCCGATCTGCCCGACGCGCCGGACTGGCTGAAAGCCGACCGTGCCTATCAGATCGCGGCGGCTTATTTCTATCACTGGGATTATGCCGCGGCGCGGCAGCG
>Ga0157369_10009913_pt1 | contig 10886 bp, 7 predicted proteins | sample C25metaG_FD_113461 | JGI IMG/M metagenome (GOLD analysis project Ga0157369, IMG submission 113461) | Corn rhizosphere microbial communities from Kellogg Biological Station, Michigan, USA - C2-5 metaG | ecosystem: Host-associated > Plants > Roots > Rhizosphere > Soil | place: USA: Michigan... | reverse complement strand
TCGCGGCCCCGGCGACGGTCCTGTCGATCGCCGCGATCCAGGGTACGAACACGGACACCTCGCCGTACGCCGGCCAGACCGTCACCACCCAGGGCGTCGTGACCGCCGACTACCGTACCGGCGGCTTCAACGGCTTCTTCGTGGAGACCGGCGGCGCGGGCGGCACCGCGGCGCAGGACTCCACCCCGGGCGCCTCCGACGGCATCTTCGTTTTCGGCTCCAGCTCCGCCGGACAGGTCAGCATCGGCGAGAGCGTCCAGGTCACCGGGAAGGTGCAGGAGTTCCAGGGCGAAACCGAGATCAGCTCGCCCACGGTCACCCAGTTGGCCGACGCGTTGCCGGCCGTCGTGCCGGACACGATCCCGTGGTCCGACCTCACGACGGACGCGCAGAAGGAGGCGCACGAGGGCGAGCTGATGGCGCCGCAGGGCGACTTCACCGTGTCGGACAACTTCGACACGAACTTCTTCGGCTCGATCACCCTGGCCTCGGGCGACACGCCACTGCGCCAGCCGACCGACGCCGGAGCCGCCGGTAGCCCGCAGGCGCAGGCGGCCGCCGCGGACAACGCCGCCCGCATGGTGACCCTCGACGACGGTTCCAGCGTGAGCTTCAGCCCGACCGGTGCCAATGCGAACACGCCGCTGCCGTGGCTCACCCCGACCACCCCGGTCAGCGTCGGCACCCGGGTGACGTTCCACGCGCCGGTGATCCTCGACTGGCGCTTCTCGCTCTGGAACTTCCAACCGCAGCAGCAGGTGACCGGCGACGGCTCGGCGATCGCGACCTTCAGCGACACCCGCGCCGGGAACCAGCAGCCGACCGCCGTGGGTGGCACCGTCCACCTCGCGACGTTCAACGTGGAGAACTTCTTCCCGATGACCGGCCAGGCGTACGTCGCCAAGGGCCTGGGCACCTGCACGTACTTCAACGACCGGGCGGGCAACCACATCGCCGTGAACACCTGCACCGGTACCGACGGCAGCGCCGGACCGCGCGGCGCGGCCGATGACGTCAACTTCCAGCGTCAGCAGTCGAAGATCGTCACCGGCATCAACCGGCTCGGCGCCAGCATCGTGTCGCTCGAGGAGGTCGAGAACTCGGCCAAGTTCGGCGAGCCGCGCGACACCGCACTCGCCGGCCTCGTCGCCGCGCTCAACGCGGCCGCCGGTTCGACCGTGTGGGCCTACGTGCCCTCGCCGTCGGCCGACAAGCTGCCGCCGCTGGACCAGCAGGACGTCATCCGTACCGCGTTCATCTACAAGCCGGCGGACGTCGCGCTCGTCGGACCGTCCACTGTGCTCACCGGCGACTCGGACCCCGGCGAGCCGTTCTCGATCGCCCGGGAGCCGTTGGCGCAGGGCTTCAAGAAGCTCAGCGCCACCGACGCGGACGCGTTCCTGGTCGTCGCGAACCACTGGAAGTCCAAGGGGGCGGACAGCGACCCGCTCTACGACGGGGACCTCGAGGACACCTCGTCGCCGGCGGTCGACCAGGGCGCGTTCAACGCGACCCGGGTACACGAGGCGCAGGACGTGAACGCCTTCGCCACGCAGGTCGCGGCGAGCCTCGGTACGGACCGCGTCTTCCTGGTGGGCGACTTCAACGCGTACACGCAGGAGGACCCGCTGCGGGTGCTGTACGGCGACGGGTACACCGACCTCGGCAGCGCGTTCGACCCGTCGGAGCAGACGTACTCCTTCGACAGCATGGAGGGTTCGCTCGACCACGTGCTGGCCAACGCGGCCGCACGCGCGCTGGTCACCGGGGCGGACGTGTGGCAGATCAACGCCCAGGAGGCGGTGGCCTACGCGTACAGCCGGTACAACTACAACGCCACGCTGCTGTTCAACGGCGGCGACCCGTTCGCTGCCTCGGACCACGACCCGGTCGTCGTCGGACTGAACGCGCCGATCCCGCCCGCGTGGGACCCGTCGAAGATCTACTACACCGGCGACTCGGTGACCTACCAGGGATCCACCTGGCAGGCGCTGTGGTGGACGAGGAACGATGTGCCGGGCAACCCGAAGGGCGCGTGGGAGGAGATGGTGACGGCTCCGGACGGTACGGCGGTCTGGACCGCCACGCGCGTCTTCGTCGCCGGTGACGTCGTCGTGTACCAGGGCAAGAAGTACGTGGCCCAGTGGTGGACGCGCGACGACGTACCCGCGCCGGGCAAGAAGAACCCGTGGAAGAGCGTCGGCTGACCCGACCCTGACACACGCCGGGGCCGCCTTCCGCAGGGAAGGCGGCCCCGCGCCGTTTGGGCACACGACTTTCACACGGTACGGGCACAGAACCCGCACAGCCAGCGCCACCGTTACCTGGTACCGAACTCCATCGTGGTTTCGCGCGGCTGCCCGCACCACTGCGACTTCTGTTACAAGGACGCGTTCTTCGAAGGCGGCCGGTCCTTCTACACCCAACAGGTGGACGACGCGCTCGCGGAGATCGACCGGTTGCCCGGGCGGCACCTGTACTTCCTCGACTTACGCCGACATCGGCGTAAGTCGAGTTATGCCGCGCGGCGAGTTATGCCGCGCCTGGGCTGGGACTCCTTTGGAGAGCGCGGTCTGTAGTGCTTTCTCCCGGCATAGTTGTGGTCTGCGTGCGCCGTGCCCGGATGGCAAGCCCGGAGCAGCCGGGCGGATCAGTGGTTTGCTTCAGTTGGTGGCCGTCGCAGCATCCCGGCTCTGCGCCGCGGTTCGTCGACCGCCTCACCTTCGATGCGTATTTCATCGAAGCCGGCAGTGAGTTCTACCGGCTCAAGACCGTCCGGCAGAAACCGCAGAGGCCGCCTGACTGCCAACAGCAGGCGCGCCCGTCTGCCCGGCACAAGGCACACCAACGCTGATGTACACCCGAGCCTGTTTACCCCCGGCGTCAACGATCAACGGCAGACACGTCGGCTGATCAACGAAATAGCCGCCCACGAAACCCAACCACTGGGCGGCCAGCCCGGACGACGTGCAGCTTGAGTAATGGCACGGCTGCGGGCAGGCCGGCACATGAACACCCAGGCTCGGCGTCAGCGGTTCTTGGCCCCACGCGATGCGCGCTCGGCCCTCCCAGCCCGGCGCGACCCGCACGCCAACGACGGCGCCCGCCCGCGCCACCAGGCCCTCCTTGGCATACAGCCGGGCCGGAGGATCCGCCTTACCGGACGGACGGGTCTGCAACACCCAGCCAGTCGGCAACGCGAGATCCCCCAACACCACCTCACGGTCCGGCGGTGGGGCCGGCTGTGCCCCGTTCACCGACCTACAGACAAGCACCGATGCATCCGCAAGACCCGGCAACGGCGAGGCAGCACCCGGTGCCGAGGACAGAGCGGGCGCGGACGGCGCTGCAGCTGAGGGGCGTCCAGATTCGCCCGAAGACGTGCAGGCCGTCAACAGCGGTACCAGACACAGTCCGGCAACTATCCGTCTGAGCCTCAACCAGCCCGAACCCGGCATGCGTCCACTATCGCAAGATCCGGGCCATCAAATCTATCCGCAGGTGGGCTGGGCTGTTCTCATTGAGGAAACCAGGACGAGCGAGGCGCGGGGACTGCTGTCAGCGCGCGTCGTTCGTCAGGTGCTGGCTCTGGGTCGATGGTCAGAGATTGTTGAGGAAGCTGAGATCAGAGATTGTTGAGGAAGCTGAGAAGAGTGTCCGGTGGGGTGTAGCGGCCCGGTCGGCTCGTGGGCAGGGCGACGCGGGCCAGTGCGCGCTCCTTGATGGTCATGTCGGCGTGCAGGTAGATCTGGGTGGCTTCGGTTGTCTCGTGGCCGAGCCACATCGCGATCACGGCGATGTCGACGCCGCCGCGTAGCAGCGCCATGGCCGTGGTGTGCCGCAGGGTGTGCGGGGTGACCTTCTTGCCTGCCAGTGACGGGCAGTTGGCGGCGGCGGTCTGGGCGTGCTTGGTCACGAGGCGTTCGACGGCGTCGCGGCTGAAGGGTCCATCAAGGCGGGTCGGGAACAACGGGTCGGATGGCTGCCCGCCGCGTTCACGCACCCAGCTCCGCAGTATCTTGACGGCGGCAGGGGTCAGCGGTGTGCAGCGGTCCTTGCGGCCCTTGCCGTGGCAGCGAACGTGTGCGCCCGCGCCGAGGTGGACGTCTTCGATGGTCAGTCCGGCGAGCTCGGCGTTGCGAAGGCCGGTGTGGACGGCCACGAGTAGCAGGGCGCGGTCGCGTCCGCCTGTCCAGGTCGTGCGATCGGGCGCGGCATGGACGGCGACCGCCCCGACGCGTTCGACCGTACCGTCGACTGGGCGGTCGGCCAGGGCATCGAAACCGCCACGTTCCACATCATGACCCCGTACCCGGGAACCGGCCTGTACCAACGGATCCACGCCGCCGGCCGGTTGCTGCACCACGACTGGGACAGGTACGACACCAGGCACGTGGTGTACCGGCCGATCGGCATGACGCCAGGTCAGTTGGAGGACGGCTACTGGCGCGCGTACCGCCGGTTCTACCGGTGGAGCGCGATCTGGCGGGGCGCCTCGTCGCATGCGACGCCGCGCGACCGGATGCGGCACCGGACGTACGCCGGCGGCTGGAAGAAGTTCGAGCCGCTGTGGCATCTGCTGATCCGTACCGGTCAGGTGACGCGCGCGCTGCCGTTGCTGGAATCGTTGCTGGGCAGCTTCGGCGGCCGCCCGTCCCCGCGCGCCGCGTCCCCGCGCGCCGTTTCCCCACCGGCCGCTTTCTGACGATCCGCGGGTGAACGCAGTCGCAGCGCGGCGGGCACGCCGAGTTCGTTGAGGATGGTCACCGCCCGCTGCCAGGCCGCGCGGGCCCGGTCGGGGTCGCCGGCCGCGGCGAAGGTGTCACCCAGATTGGCGACGGTGTCCGCCAGCTGGTAGCGGTCGCCGATGTCGTTCAACAGGTCGACGGCCTGCTGGTAGCGGTCGACGGCGTTGTCGTACCGGCCGAGGTGCCGGTGGATGTAGCCCAGGCTGTCCAGGGTGGCGGCCGCGCCGTCCCGGTCGCCGATCTGCTGCTGCAGGGCCAATGCCTGTTCACAGAAGGGCAGCGCCCGCTCGTACTCGCCGAGGTGCGCCCGGTGCCACCCGATCGCGTTGAGCACGACGGCCTGCCCGCAACGGTTGCCGGCCTTTTCGAACAGGGCCAGGGCCTGCTCGTCATGCGACAGCGCCGGGACGGGCTCGCCCGCGCGGGCGTAGCTGCTGGCCAACGTGCGGTGGAGCTGTGCACGCAGGGCCGGGTCGTCGAGGTGGTCCAGCAGCTCGAGGGCGAGCCGGAGCTTGGCGCGGGCCTCCTCGTACCGGCCCAGCCGGATCTGCGCGCTCGCCAGCCCGCGCAGCGCGTACACCTGGGCGCGGCGGTCGTCGAGCCGGCGTGCGGCGGCCCAGGCGACGCTGTGCACCCGGGCCCGGTCGTGCCAATGGGCGTACCGGTCCAGATACGTGGCCATCGCCCAGGCGAGCTGCCAGGCGTGCGCGTCCTGGCCGCCCTCGGCCGCCTGCTCGGCCGCCGCGAGCAGGTTGGCGTGCTCGGCGGCGAACCAGGCCATCGCGCGCACGTGGTCGCCGACCGGCGCCAGGCTGACGCCGGGGGAGCGCGGTGCCGGCTCGATGTCCTCGCGCAGCGGGGCCAGCAGCCGGTTCGCCGCGTACGCCGTGTGCAGGTAGTGGTCGAGCAGCCGTCCCCGCGCCGCGGGCCCTTCGTCGAGCGTCGCGGCCTGTTCCGCGGCGTAGAGCCGAACCAGGTCGTGCATCCGCCAGCGGTCCGGCTCGGGCTCGGCCGCCAGGTGCGCGGCGGCGAGCTGGCGCAGCAGGGCCCGGGTGAGCGGCACCGGGAGCGTGGCGAGGCTGGCCATCGCGGCCAGCCCGACGTCGGGTCCGGCCACGAGGCCGAACAGCGCGAACAGCCGGGCCGCGCGCGGCGCGAGGGACTCGGTCGAGCAGGAGAGCGCGGCCCGCAGGTTCACCGACAGCTCGCCCGCGTCCAAGGCGTCGAGCCGGGTCGCCGCCTCGGCCAGCTCGTCGGCGAGCGCCGCGAGCGGCAGGTCGGGGTGCACCGCCGCCCGGGCGGCGACGATTCCCAGCGCGAGCGGCAGCCCGGCGCAGTGCCGCAGCAGGGCGTCCACCGCCGCCGGCTCCGCGGCGATGCGGCGCTTGCCGAGGTGGCCGGCGAGCAGTTGCCGCGCCTCGTCGTCGGTCAGCAGCCCCAGCGCGAACGGCCGGGCACCGTGCGCGGTCACCAGGCCGACGAGCTGGCGCCGGCTGGTGACCAGGACGGTGCAGCCGGCCGCACCCGGAAGCAGCGGGGCGGCGTGCGCGCTGTCCCGCGCGTTGTCCAGCATGATGAGCAGCCGCCGGTCCGCGACGAGGCTGCGGTACAGCGCGGTCTGCGCGTCGAGGTTCGCCGGTATCGCCTCCGGTGCCACGCCGAGCGCGTCGAGGAACCCGCGGACCGCCACCGACGGGGGTACCGGTGAACCGGCCGGGTCGAACCCGCGCAGGTCCACGTACAGCTGCCCGTCCGGGTACCACGACAGGTGCTCGTGCGCCCATCGTTGGGCGATCCAGGTCTTGCCGACGCCGCCCGGGCCGACGATCGCGCACAGCGGCGCCGGTACGGACGGCTCCGGCTGGTCGGACAGCTCCGCCAGTTCGGACAGCCGCGCCAGTTCCGCGACCCGGCCGGTGAAGGTGCGCGGGGGCGCCGGTACCTGGCGCGGCACCTGGGCGCGTACCGCCGCCGGCCCGCCCACCGATTCGCCCACCGCCTCGCCCACCGGTTCGGCGCCCGGTCGGTCCACAGTGGACTCTTCGACGAGCAGGGTGGGATCCGCCCGCAGGATCCGCTGGTGCAGGCTGCGCAGCGGCTCACCGGGATCGATGCCGAGCTCCTCGACCAGCAGCAGCCGCAGCCGCCGGTAGCAGGCCAGCGCCTCGCCCTGCCGGCCCTCCCGGTACAGCGCGAGCATCAGCTGCCCGGCGAGCCGCTCGTCCAGCGGGTAGGCGCCCGCGGCCGTCGACATCTCCCCGAGCAGCCGGGCGTGCCGGCCGCGGCTCAGGGCGAGGTCGTTGCGCGCCAGCTCGGCGCCGAGCCGGGCGAGGTCCAGGGCGGTACGCGCACCGTTGAGCCACGGCGTGTCCAGCACCGCGAACGCCGCGCCGTGCCACAACCCGAGCGCCTGCTCGAACAGCTCCAGCGCCGCCCCGGCGTCGGCGGTGCCGCGCGCCGAGGCGACCAGCCGGTGGAACCGGTGCACGTCCACCGCGTCCGGGTCCACGGACAGCAGGTACCCGGCGGCTTCGCGGCTGATCCGCACGTCGCCGGCGACGGCCAGCGCGGAACGAAGGCGGGACAGGTAGCCGTACAGCGTCTCGCGGGCGCGCTGCGGCGCGCGCTCACCCCACACGCGATCCACCAGCTCGTCGGCGGGTACCGGCCGGTTGGCGTCCAGCAGCAGCACGGCCAGGACGCACCACTGCCGCAGGTGGCCCACCTCGAGGACGCGGCCGTCGACCCGCGCCTCGATGGAACCCAGCAGGTGGAACTGCGTCCTCACCAGGACAGCGTGACGCCTGCGCGGCCGGCCGGCTCCGGCAGTGTCGCGCACCTGACGGAAACTGTCCGGTCAGGTCGCTGGCCTGGCGATTCAAGGTTCACCGCAGGTTTCCCCATGGTCAACGCGCGACGCTGTGTTCTCCGGTGGCCGGGCCCTGCCGGCCACCTCCTGGCGATAGCGACGTCGCCGACGGTCACCCTAGATTTCCAGCGCTCGACGAGGTGTCCCTCGGAGACAGGTGGTCAACGTGATATTCAACGGACGCGCCCGACGACCATCTGCGCCGGAGCTGGACCCGGACCGGATCCGCGAACACTTCGACTTCGTACGCGCCGGCCGCGTGGTGACCAACAACGCGGCGAGCACCCAGCCGCCCCGCGAGTTGATCGACCTGTACCGCACCCTGTCGCCCGGGTACGAGAACGTGCACCGCGGCCAGTCGACCGCCTCGCGGCGCATGACCGAACTGTTCGAGGAGTCGTACGACACCATCGCCGCGTGGTTGAACGCACCCAGCCGGCGCAACCTCGCCATGTTCCGGAACACCACCGAGGCGCACAACGCCGTCATGTACACCCTCATGACCGAGTTCCGCGACGGCGACAACGTGGTCACCACGATGCTGGAGCACAACTCCAACTACGTTCCCTGGCACGGCCTGTGCCGCGAGATCCTGCCCAGGTTCGGGCGGCGGGTCGAGTGCCGGATCGCCCGCTTCGACCCGGTCACGGGCGGCCTGGACCTGGCGCATCTGGCGTCCCTTGTGGACGATCGGACGAAGCTGGTCTGCTGTACCGGGGCGTCCAACTTCTTCGGTACCAAGCCCGACCTGGCCGCGGTGCGCCGGATCGCCGACGCGAGCGGCTACGAGCAGCCGACCGGCGAGCGCAGGTCGCTGCTGCTCGTCGACGGCGCGCAGCTGGTACCCAGTACCGCCGTCGACGTCATCACCCTGGACGTCGACTACCTGTCCTTCTCCTTCCACAAGATGCTCGCACCCTTCGGGGTCGGCGTGCTGTACGCCAAGGAGCACCTGCTGCGCCACGCGCTGCCGTTCCTGTACGGCGGCGACATGATCGCCGAGGGGCAGGTGACCCCGGTGCAGGTGGCCTACAACGACCTGCCGTGGAAGTACTCCGCGGGCACGCCCAACGTCCTCGGCGTCATCGTCTCGGCCCAGGCGCTGCGGCTGCTCGTCGACCTGGCCTCGTCCTCCGGGGACCGGCACTACTTCGGCGCGGTCACCCCGTTGCCGCGCCGGGCGGTCGAGGACACGATGGCGCGCGTCGGCCGGTACACCCGGAGCCTGACCGCGCAGGCACTGGAGGTACTCAACGACGTCGACGGTCTGACCGTCTACGGCCCGACGACCGCCGAGCAACGCGGCCCCCTCGTGGCGTTCAACATCGAGGGCATGAGCCCGTTCGCGGTCGCCGAGGCGCTCGACCGGTACGGCATCGAGTCCCGCGCGGGCTGTCACTGCGCGACGCTGGCGCACGGCGAACTCGGGCTCGACCCGCCGGCCAGTTGCCGTCTCAGCTTCTACATCTACAACACGGCCAAGGACGTCCAACGGGCCACCCGCGCGGTCGCCCGGATCGCAAGCGAGGTACGGCAACCGGTTAGCCGCCGCTAGATGGGGTAGCTGCTCCAGGTACCGGCTGGACACGAACCGGGAGGCGGACATGGGAGTCCAGAGGAACCAAGAGGGCGGTAAGAACGACAACCGGCCGAATGACGGCGTGTCCATCGCCATCGACCAGAAGCGCAAGGCGCAGGAGCAGGCGAAGTCGATCGGCGAGCAGGTCCGCGAGAAGCTCAAGCAGCATTACGAGGGAACGGCCTGACCAGCGCAGTCCCCGTCCATGTGCACGGTCGAGGGGCCGCGGCGAGCCGCGGCCCCTCGACAGGTTCGTGCTAGCTACAGGTGGCGCCGTTGAGCTTCAGGCCGCTCGGCGTGCTGCTGCTGCCGTTGGCGGTGAAGCCGATGTCGATCGTCGCGCCCGCGGCGAGCGAGGTGGCCCACGTCGGCGCGTTCACCGTCCAGTTGGTACCGCTGACGCTGAACGTACCGTTCCAGCCGCTGTTGAGCGTCACCCCGGACGGGAAGGTCCAGGTGACCGCCCACGGGTTCGCGGCCGAGGTGCCCTTGTTCGTGACCTTCAGGTCCGCCTGGAAGCCACCCGGCCAACTGTTGGTGATGGTGTACACGCCCGTGCAGCCGCCGCCACCGCCGGCGGTCGGCGACGTGGTGGGCGACGTGGTGGGCGATGTGGTCGGGGAGGAGGTCGGCGACGTCGTGCGGGTCGGCGAGCTCGTCGGCGAGGTGGTGCGGCTCGGCGAGCCGGTCGGCGTGTCACCGATGGTGCCCCCACCGGTCGGGGTCGAGCCGGTACCGCCGACGGGCGGGATCAGGTACGACCCGATGATGTTCATCTTCGCCTGGTTCACCGTGTTCCAGTCGTCGCCGACGATGCCGCCGGTGTCACCCGAGTCGGGGTTCCAGGACCAGAAGGTGAAGGACATGCCGTTCACGCCGGTGCCCATGTACGCCATCAGCGCCGTCATCCACTTGGTGTCGCGCGGGTCCTGCAGGGTGCTGCCGAACTCGCCGACCATGATGGGCGCGATGTTCTGCTTGAAGAGGTAGCCCCAGAAGTGGTCCCACACCGCCGGCAGGTTGTTCGGGAAGGTCGCGTCCTTGAACCAGGGCTGCCCGTCCGGCGGGTTGACCGAGACGCCGTACTCGTGCGGCGAGTAGACCAGCCGGTTGGCCACGTTGAGCTGCACCGGGTTGTTCAGGGCCTGGGCGAGGTTGCCGCCCCACCAGTCGCAGCCCATCGGGTCGTCGGGCTGGCTGTCCCAGACGTTCGGGGTACCGCCGCCACCGTCGCAGCTGACGCCCTCGACGAAGATCAGCCAGTTGGAGTTCGCGGCCAGTACCGCGTTGCCGATGCGCTGGGCGGCCAGGCGCCAGTCCTTCGTGGTGTCGCCGCAGCCCCAGCACGCGCCGGTGCCCTGTGGCTCGGTGCCCTCGGCGTGCGGCTCGTTGAACAGGTCCGCGCCGATGACGGTCGTGTTGCCGGCGTACCGCTGGGCCAGCAGCTGCCAGTCGGAGATCTCGCTGGCCTCGGAGACCGCGGCGGTGTACCACAACGCGGTCTGCCCCGCGGACGACGGACGGTGCCGGTCGAGGATGATGCGCATCCCCTTCTGCCCGGCGTACGTGACGACCTTGTCGAGGATCTGCAGCGGGCTCAGGCCGATCAGGTCCGGGTTGGTGTCGGTGTTGATGCTCGTGGCCGCCGCCCCGGAACGCAGCGAGTCGCCGGTGAAGGGAACCCGGATCG
>Ga0157369_10009905_pt1 | contig 10891 bp, 9 predicted proteins | sample C25metaG_FD_113461 | JGI IMG/M metagenome (GOLD analysis project Ga0157369, IMG submission 113461) | Corn rhizosphere microbial communities from Kellogg Biological Station, Michigan, USA - C2-5 metaG | ecosystem: Host-associated > Plants > Roots > Rhizosphere > Soil | place: USA: Michigan... | reverse complement strand
GATCGGCGCCGGGATCCAGCTCGGGCCCAACGCCTTCTCCGCCTTCGATGCGCTCGGCGTGGGCGGCGAGGCGCGCTCGCTCGCGGTCTACACCGACCGGCTCGTGCTGATGGATGCCGTCGACGAAAGCGAGGTCGCCTCGGTGTGCGTGGGAGAGGCGTTCCGCAAGCGCTTCAACAATCCGTACGCCGTCTCGCATCGCGCCGACCTGCACCAGGCGCTGCACGAAGGCGTGCGCCACAACCCGCGCATCGAGGTGCTCACCTCGACGCAAGTCGAGCGCGTGGAGCAGGACGACCACGGCGTGCGCGCCATCGATCGCCAGGGCCGCGTCCACCAGGGCTCGGCGATCGTGGGCGCCGACGGCGTGAAATCCGCGGTGCGCCAGCAATTCGTCGGCGACCCGGTGCGCGTCTCCGGCCACGTGGTCTATCGCGCGGTCGTCGACACCCCCGACTTCCCGCCGAACCTGCAGTGGAATGCGCCCTGCGTCTGGGCCGGACCCAACTGCCACCTGGTGCATTACCCGCTGCGCGGCGCTGTCCAGTACAACGTCGTCGTCACCTTCCACAGCCGCAAGCACGAGGAGTGGGGCGTCACCGAAGGCAGCCGCGACGAGGTGCTCTCGTACTTCCACGGCATCGGCGACCGGCCGCGCCAGCTCCTCGACCTGCCCAAGAGCTGGAAGCGCTGGGCGACCGCGGACCGTGAACCGATCGGACGGTGGTCCTTCGGGCGCGTGACCCTGCTCGGAGATGCGGCGCACCCGATGTTGCAGTACCTCGCGCAAGGCGCTTGCATGGCGCTCGAGGATGCGGTGACACTGGGAGAAGCGGTGCGCGCGGAGCAGGGCGACCTCGTGCGCGCGTTCGAGCGGTACGAGCGCGCGCGCGTCACGCGCACGGCGCGCGTGGTGCTCCTCACGCGCGAGATGGGACGCATCTACCACGCGCACGGCGTCGAGCGCCTCGTGCGCAACGACCTCTGGCGCGGCCGCACGCCGGAGCGCTTTTACGACGCACTCGAGTGGCTCTACGGGTGGCGCGTGGAGAATTGCCTATGAACGACCTCACCTCGCAACGCGAAGCGTTCTACCAGCGCATCGACCCGCATCACATGGCCCCGCTCTGGACGCGGTTGAAGGCCCTGGTGCCGAAGGAGCCGGCACCCATCGGGGTCGTGCACCACTGGAAGTACGAGGAGCTGAGGCCTTACGTCCTCGAGAGCGCGCAGCACATCAGCGCGAAGGAGGCCGAGCGCCGCGTGCTGATCCTCGAGAACCCGGCGCTGCGCGGCACCTCGCAGGTGACGAACGTGCTCTACGCGGGGCTGCAGCTCATCATGCCGGGCGAGGTGGCGCCCGCCCACCGCCACACCCAGTCGGCCCTGCGCTTCATCCTCGAGGGCGAAGGCGCCTATACCGCGGTCGACGGCGAGAAGACGACGATGCATCCCGGCGACTTCGTGATCACGCCCGCGTGGACCTGGCACCACCACGGCAACGAGAGCGCCGAGCCGATGGTGTGGCTGGACGGCCTCGACATCCCGCTCGCGATGCAGCTGGGCTCCACGTTCCGCGAAGACCATCGCGCGGACGAGGCCCCCGTCACGCGGCCCGAGGGCGACGCGCTCGCACGCTACGGCAGCGGCCTGGCGCCCGTGACCCGGGGCGCCTCCAACCTCAACTCCCCCGTGTTCAACTATCCGTATGCGCGCACCCGCGAGGCGCTGCAGGCGCTCGCGCGTGCGGGTGCCCCCGACGTGCACCACGGCCACCTCATGCGCTACGTGAACCCGAACGACGGCGGCTGGGCCATGCCGACGATGGCGACGATGATCCGCCTCGTGCCGCGCGGCTTCGCCACGAAGCGCTATCGCGCCACCGACAGCGCCGTCTTCGTCGCGGTCGAGGGGCGGGGAACGGTGCACGCGGGCGGCCAGGCGTTCGACGTGGCCCCCCGCGACGCCTTCGTGATCCCGGGCTGGATCCCGTACCGCTTCGAGGCCTCCGAGGACCTCGTGCTCTTCTCGTTCTCCGACCGGGTGATCCACGAGAAGCTCGGATTCTTCCGCGAGGAGCGGCTGTGACGTCCGCCCTATGGGCCCACGGGGCGCTGTGACAGAATAGGGCCGTTTTCCGCGCCCCTTCCACAACGAGAACGATGAACGTCACCAGCCGCCGCTACGGGTCGGCCGCCGTGCTGAACGTGTCCGGCCGCCTCGACCAGGACACGTGCGAGGCATTCCGCGGCGAGCTCATGAAGCAGGTGGAAGCGGCGGCGCGCGCGGGCGGTGGCGTGGTGCTCGACTTGTCCGGGCTCGAGTACGTCTCGAGCGCGGGCCTGCGCTGCTTCATGCTCGCCTCGCGCCAGGCGAAGCAGCACCAGATGAAGATCTTCGTGGCGGCGCTGCAGCCGATGGTGCGCGAGATCTTCGAGATCAGCCACTTCAACCTGATCTTCCAGGTCTTCGCCACGGTGCGCGAGGCGCTCCTCGCGATCTCGGCCGACGCCGCGTCGGCATACGAGAAGGGATAGCCGCCGTGCGCGTGCGCTTCTGGGGAACCCGAGGCTCGATCCCCGTGGCGCTCACGTCGGCCGACATTCGCGACAAGCTCGCCCTCGCGCTCGTCGCGGCCTCGGGGCGCACCTTCTCCGGCTACGAGGAAGCGCACGCCTTCGCGGCCACCGAGCTCGACCCTTCCATCACGCGCACCTTCGGCGGCCACACGCCCTGCGTCGAGATCGAGGTGGCGGGCGACGAGTACTACGTGTGCGACATGGGCAGCGGGGCGCGCCCGTTCGGCGTGCACGTGCTCGCGCGCCAGGCGCGGCGGCCCGCGACGGTGAACGTGCTGATGTCCCACGTGCACTGGGACCACATCATGGGCTTCCCCTTCTTCGGCCCGGCCTACGTGCCCGGCACGAGGATCCGCATCCACGGCTGCCATGACGTGCTCGAGGAAGCGTTCCGGCTGCAGCAGCGCGAGCCGTGCTTCCCGGTGGATTTCTCGCAGCTCGGCGCCTCGGTCGAGTTCGTGAAGCTCGAGGCGGGCAAGCCCAACCGGGTGGGCGCGCTCACGGTGACCCCGCACCTGCAGCTGCACTCGGGCGACTCGTTCGGGTACCGCATCGAGCACGAGGGCAGGAGCGTCATCTACTCCACCGACTCGGAGCACAAGCTGGAGAATCGCAAGGAAGCGGAGAGCTTCGCCGCGTTCTTCCGCGATGCCGACCTCGTGATCTTCGACGCCATGTACGCGCTCGCCGACGCGATCAGCGTGAAGGCGGACTGGGGCCACTCGAGCAACATCGTGGGCGTGGAGCTCTGCCAGATGGCGAGGGCCCGCCACCTCATGCTCTTCCACCACGAGCCCGCCAACAACGACGCCACGCTCGAGGGGCTGCTGCGCGAGGCGCGCCGCTTCGAGGAGCTCACGCGCGGCGAGCAGCCGCTGCGCATCTCCTCGGCCTACGACGGCCTCGAGGTCGACCTCTGAGGTCGCTCGCCGGTGTGCGCATCCTGGCGGGCCTCCTCGCCGCCGCGCTCGTCCTGCTGCTCCTCGCCTCTCCCGTGCCCGTCGCGGTGCTGCGCAACGCCGTGTTCGACGCGTACCAGCGGCTGGTTCCCCTCGAGCGCGTGAGCGCGCCGGCGGTCGTGGTTGCGATCGACGAGGGCTCGCTCGCGCGCGTGGGCCAGTGGCCCTGGCCGCGCAACCGCATGGCGAGTCTCGTCGACGCCATCGCGCGGTACGAGCCGGCGGCCATCGGCTTCGATGTCTTCTTCCCGGAGCCCGACCGGTTCTCGCCCGCGAACGTGATCGCGCAGATGCCGGGGCTTTCACCCGAGGCCGTGGGCGAGATCGCGGCGCGGCCCTCGAGCGATGCGGTGCTGGCAGCGGCGATGCGGCGCACGCACGTGGTGCTCGGCATCGCCGGTGCCGACGAGCCCGACCCGCGCTTTCGCGAGGCGCCGCGCAATCCGCCGGTCGTGGTTCGAGCCGAGGCGCGCCTGCCGCTGTGGAGCTTTCCCGGCTACGTGGGCGACGTGCCCGTGATCGACGCGGCGGCGGCGAGCCACGGCCTCATCACCTCGGGGCAGGAAGGCGAGGTGATCCGCGTGATCCCGATGGTCGCGCGCGTGGCGGGCGCGATCGTGCCTTCGCTCGGCGTGGAGACGCTGCGCACCGCGCTCGACGCGGGCATCACCCTGACGCCCGCGAGCCACGGCCTCGCGCGCCTCGCGTTCGGCGGGGTCTCGACTCGCATCCATGACGACGGCACGGCATGGCTGCGCATGGGCCCGCACGACGAAGCGCGCTTCGTCCCGGCCGCCGATGTGCTGGACGGCCGCGCCGATCCCGAGGCGATCAAGGGCAAGGTGGTGCTCGTGGGCATCACGGGCCTCGGCATGCTCGACTTCAAGACGACGCCGCTGGGCGAGCGCGTGCCCGGCGTCGAGGTGCACGCTCAGGTCGTCGAGAACCTCTTCAACGGCGTGTCGCTCGTGCGCCCGGACGATGCCCTCGCGGCCGAGGCGCTGTCGCTCCTCGCGTGCGCGATCGGCGTGATCATCCTCGTCCCGCGCATGGGGGCGATCGCGAGCATGAACCTGCTCGTGGCCCTGGTGGCGCTGATGGGGGCCGCGGGCTTCGTCCTCTTCCGCACGCAGAGCCTGCTCTTCGATCCGGCGTCTCCCGCCGTGGGAACGATCGCGGTCTACCTCGCGGTCGTGGTGGGCACGCTCTCCGTCGCCGAGCGCCAGCGCCGGGCGTTGCGCGAGCAGGCCGCGCGCATGGCGGGCGAGGTCGATGCCGCGCGGCGCATCCAGATGGGCCTGCTGCCCGACCCGCGCGAGGCCGAGGCGAACGACGCCCGCTTCGCGCTCGCCGCCCTCCTCGAGCCGGCGCGCACCGTGGGCGGCGACTTCTACGATTGCTTCCGCCTCGAGGACGGCCGCCTCTTCTTCGCGGTCGCCGACGTGTCCGGCAAGGGGCTGCCCGCGGCGCTCTTCATGGCGGCGGCGAAATCGCACATCCAGAGCGCGGCGATGGGCGGCGGGAGCGTGGGCGAGATGCTCACGCGCGCGCAGGCGCGCATGATGCGCGAGAACCCGGAGAGCCTCTTCGTCACCGTGTTCGCCGGCGTGCTCGATCCGGCGACGGGAATGCTCGAGTACGCCAACGCGGGACACGAGCCGCCCTTCGCGCGGCGTCCGGGCGCCGAGGTCGAGCGCCTCGGCCTGCCGCAGGGCCCGCCGCTGGGCGTGGTCGAGGAGTTCGAGTACGGGTCGGCGCGAGCGAGCCTCGCGGCGGGCGAATGGCTCTGCGTGGTGACCGACGGCGTGACCGAGGCGATGAATCCCGCGCGCGCGTTCTTCGGCGTGGACCGCCTGCGCGCGGCGCTCTCCGGCGTGAGCCCCGAAGCGCGCGCGGCCGACGTCCTGTCGATCGTGCGCGCGGCGGTCGGCCGCTTCACCGACGGCGCGGAAGCCGCCGACGACCTCACGTTGCTCGTGCTGGCCTGGGAGGGCGCGCGCCCTAGCGCACGTTGATCTCGACGCGCCGGTTGCGCGGCTCGTCGACGTAGTCGTCCGTGGGCACCAGCAGCTCGCGCTTGCCGCGCCCGCGCGTCTGGATGCGATTGGCGGGGATGCCGTGCTCGACGAGCAGCTCGCGCATGCGATCGGCCCGCGCCTTCGAGAGCTCGTCGTTGTGCGAGCGCGTGCCCATCGTGTCGGTGTGGCCGATCACGACGATCTCGGGCGCCGCCCGCCGCTTCACCTCGGCCATGATGCGCGCGACCTGGGACTCGCTTTCCGTGGTGAGCTCGTCGCTGTCGTGCAGGAAGTAGAGCGTGAACGTGGCCGGCGGGATCGGCAGCGCCGCGAGCGCCGGGCCGAACTCCTCGCGCACGCGGCGCGCGTCGAGCTGCTCGGCCACCACGCTGCCGTCGGCCTTCACGCGCTGCGCGGCGTAGGCGGCGTGGATCACGCGCTTCTCGCCGCCGGCCTCGACCACGATGGTGCCGATGTGGCCGTCGGATTGGTCCGGGATGACGGCGAAGAGCGCCGGGCGCGGCGCGGCGCAGCCGCACACGGCGGCCGCGAGGAACGCAGCCGCGGCGAGACGAAGCAACGAAGTCCCCTTCAGCGCGAGGCGGGCTCGTCCACCTGCACGACGAATTCCGTGCCGCGCACGCCCATCACGGCCGAAGGCGTGCGGATCTTCATCGACTCGGGCGCCTGCTTCACCATCTTGCCGGAGACGGCGGCGAGCTTGCCCTGCTTGAGGTTGCCCTCGAACTCGCCCGCGTAGGTCGTGGTGTCGAAGCGGTACTTGTCGATCGCGAACACGCTGCCGGGCCCGACGGAGACGAGGCTGTTGTCGGTGAACGTGATGCCGGCCGCGCCGTCGCGGCCCGTGACGATCACGTCGGAGGCGCGCACCGCCGTGCCGACCGGCGCTGCCATCCGCGTCCCCGCGCGCTCGACGTAGACCTCGCCCTTGGACACCTTGATGAGTCCGGCATCGGCGGCAATGGCCGGGGCGGCGGCGAGAAGCAGTGCGGCGAGCAGGGGGTGGCGCATGACGCTCTCCTTGCGGTTTCGCGGTTTTTAGGCCCCAATGATGCCAAAACCGCAAGGGCCCGCATGTGAACGCCGTCACAACGCGCACCGCGATGTTTCCGTCCCGGCTGCACGAATGGAGCCGGGCGCGGGGCTTCATCGAGGAGTTCTGCAACGCCGCGGGCGTGCCGCGGCCGGCGTGCCTGCGGGCGAACCTCGTGGTCGAGGAGCTCTTCATGAACACCGTCAAGCACGGCCACGCGGGCGGAAGCGACCTGCCGGTGTGGATCACGCTGGCGGCACAGGCCGGCCGCATCGGGCTCACGTACGAGGACTTCGCGCCCCCTTTCAACCCGTTCGCGCGCGAGCGCCGCGAGATGCTGGAAGCCCTCGCGCAGCAGCGCCGCGAGGGCGGTCTCGGCGTGATCCTGGCCCAGGGGCTCGCGGGCGAGGTCGAGTACGCCTACGTCTTCGGGCGCAACCGCATCCGGCTCGCGATCGGCTAGCCCTTGAGGGCGTGGGCGAGGGCCTTCAGCACCTCGACGCGCGCGAGCTTCTTCTGGTCGGTGGCGACCACGTGCCAGGGCGCGATCTCGGTGGAGGTGCGCTCGATCATGTCGTTCACCGCGCGCTCGTACGCCGGCCACTTGCGGCGGTTGCGCCAATCCTCGGGCGTGATCTTGTAGCGCTTCCACGGCGTCTTCTCGCGCGCGCGAAAGCGCCTCAGCTGCTCGGCGGGCGTGATGGCGAGCCAGAACTTCACCACGCGCACGCCGCACTGCACGAGCTGGTCCTCGAAGTCGTTGATCTCGTGGTAGGCGCGCATCCAGTCGGCTTCGGCCACGAGGCCCTCGACGCGCTCGACCAGCACGCGGCCGTACCAGGAGCGATCGAAGATCGCCATGCGCCCCGGAGCGGGCAGGTGGCGCCAGAAACGCCAGAGGTACGGTTGCGCGAGCTCCTCGTCGGTCGGCGCGGCGACGGGCACGACGCGGTACTGGCGCGCATCGAGCGCACCCGTGATGCGCCGGATGGTGCTGCCCTTGCCCGCGGCATCCATGCCCTCGAAGACCACCACGACGGGATGCTTCGCGCTCGCTCGCGAGCGCATGCGGCGCGCGACCTGGCCCTGGTACTTCGCGAGCTTCGCGTCATAGGTCTCGTCGTCGATGCGGCGCGAGTAGTCGAGGCTCGTGAGCAGCGTACGCCGGTCGATCGGCGGCGCGGGCGGTGGCGGCGGCGGCGCCGTGCGCGGCCGCTTGCCGGCGAGGCGCGCCTCGAGCGCATCGCGCAGGAGCGTCGCCGCGGCGAGGTTGCGGTACTCGTCGTCGCTTCCGTCGATGATCTCCCAGGGGGCCTCCGCCGTGGACGTCTCGCGCAGCGCCGCCTCGGCCGCCGTGATGAAGCGCTTGTAGTGCCGGTTCTGGTGCCGCTGCTCGCGCGTCACGCGCCACGCCGTCGCCTTGTCCGACGCGAGCGCGTCGAGCCGTGCGTCCTGCGCCTTGCGCGAGAGGTGGAACCAGAGCTTCAGGATGAGCGCGCCCTCGGCGGCGAGCATGCGCTCGAAGTGGCGGATGCGCTCGAGGCTGCGCTCGAGCGCGTCGTCGTCCATGCCGTGCCACGCGCGCCGCTCGATCGGCTCGCTGTACCAGGAGCCGACGAAGATGCCGATGTGGCCTTTCGGCGGCAGCGCCTGCCAGAAGCGCCACAGCGCGGGCTTCCCGGGCGGGGCGCCTTCGTCGCCGCCGAAGGCGTGCGTGCGGATGTGGCGCGGATCCATCCACGCGTTGAGGAGGTTCGCCGTCTCGCTGCGCCCGCCACCCTCGACGCCGTGCGCGAGGATGAGCACGGGGAATTGCGCCTTGCCGAGCAGCTGGTATTGCAGCTCCAGCAGGCGCTCGCGCACCCGCGGGGCGCGGCGCTTGTACACCGACGCGCGCAGCTTGTGTCCGGCTTCGGCCACTTCGAACATCAATGCTTCTCCCAGGGAGGCCGCGCATCGCGCAGCCGTTCGAGGCACGGGACCGCGCGCCGTGCCGCCTCCTCCTCGCGCTGCGCGAGCCAGCGGCGCGCGGCGCGCTCCCATGCGCGGGCCGCGCCCATCTCGCCCAGCAGCGCCGCGGCCACGCGCGCGTCGTTCGCATCGCCCAGCGCGTCCTGCAGCAGCGAGAGCGCGGCGGTGTAGTGCTTCACCCGCTTGGCGCCGAAGAGGGGGGCGCAGGCATCGAGCGCGTAGCGCAATCGCTTGGCGCGGATGCGCAGGCGGTGGCGTCCCGCCGCATCGAGGGACGCGAAATCCGAGCTCGCGGCGCGCAGCCCGCGCGCCGCCTTCGCCAGTCGCGCCGCGCAATAGGGGGCCACGCCGCCGTCGCCGCCGTGGTGGGCGCCGGCTTGCGCGATGCGGCTCACGCCGAGCACGGCGAGCGCCAGCTTTCTCGATGCGAGCGCGGCCACGAGCTTGCGGCGCGCGCGCCGGCGTGCCGCGTGCAGGCGGCGTGCCAGCCTCGCGTCGTCGAGCGGCGTGGAGGTCGCCTGCGCCATCGCGGGCAGCGTCTGCGTCGCGAAGACGTCGAGGTCGCGCGCGCGCCCGGCCACCGCGGTGGTCGCCTTCAGCGCCGCGCGCAGCTCGCGCGCCTGCGCCTTGCCGAGGACGGGCGCGAAGGTCTGCAGCGCCGAGCGCGCGCGCCGCAGCGCCACGCGCAGCTGGTGCACGAATTCCGCATCCTCGCTCTTCGCGACGCCTTCCGCGTTCGCGAGGAGCTGCGCAAGGCCCGCTCCCAGCACCGCCGCGGCTCCTTGCGCCGGCGTCATCGCGTGCGCGAGCGCCGCAGGCCGCGCATGGGCGGGCTGGAGCGTCTCCTGCCGCGCCAGCCGGTAGCCGCGCTGCGCCTTGGTGACGGCGCTCGGCACGAGCCGCACCTCGTCGAGCAGGTGCCGCGCGAGCTCGAAGACGGCGCCCTGCGGTCCGGCCTTGTGCTCGATCTCCACCTCGCACACGGCATCGCTCGCGGCACCGTGCCGCACCTCACCGACGTCGAGCGCGACCTCGAGGGCCACGCCTCGCGCCGGGCGCACGTTCCACGTCGTGCGCTCGACCTCGACCTGGAAGAGCACGGCCAGCCGCTCGTGCAGCGTGGCCGCATCGGGCAGGGCGCCGAGCGGCGTATCGCGCCAGCGCGCCAGGTCGAGCGAGCCGTCCTCGCTCGGGCTTTCCCATTCCTCCCGCGCGTGCAGGCCGCCGGTCACGCCGCCGCCGCCCTTGAGGGTCTGGATCCACTGGCGCCCCTCGCGACGCAGCCGCAGCGCCATGCCGTGGGCGGCGAGGACCTCGTCGGGCGTATCGAAGTAGAGCGCGAGGAGGCTCTCGGTGCGCGACTTCACGCCCGCGAGCACGCGCGCCCGGCGCAGGCGCCGCACGTCGGCGAGCGCGATGTCGAACTTGAGCTCCACCTCCGCCACCGGCTACAGCTCCGTGCGCGCGCGCCAGAGCTCGGGGAAGAGCTCGACCTCGAGGAGCTTGCGCAGGTACGCGACGCCCGATGTCCCTCCCGTGCCGCGCTTCAGGCCGATCACGCGCTCGACCGTCGTGGCATGGCGGAAGCGCCACTGGCGGAAGGCGTCCTCGAGGTCCACCAGCTTCTCGGCGAGCTCGTAGAGGTCCCAGTGCGCCTCGGGATCGCGATAGACGCGCACCCACGCCCGGCACACCATCTCGTCGGGCGCGCGAGCCTGCGTCCAGTCGCGCTCCGCGGCGCTCGCCTCGAGCAGCCCACGCCTGGCGAGCACGCGCAGCGCCTCGTCGTAGAGCGAAGGCTCGCCGAGGAGCGCGTCGAGCGTGCGCGCGATCCCGGGCCGGTGGCGATGGGGCTCGACCATCACCGCATCCTTGTGCCCGAGCAGGAACTCGATCGCGCGGTACTGGTAGGACTGGAAGCCCGAGGAGGCTCCGAGCTCGCCGCGGAACGCGGAGTACTCCGCGGGCGTGAGCGTGGCCAGCACGTCCCAGGACTGGTTGAGCTGCGCCATGATGCGGGCGACGCGGGCGAGCATCTTGAAGGCGGGAGGCAGGTCGTCGCGACGCACGTGGCCGCGCGCGGCCATGAGCTCGTGGATCGCGAGCTTCATCCAGAGCTCGGTCGCCTGGTGCTGCACGATGAAGAGCATCTCGTTGTGGTCGGCCGAGCGCGGCGCCTGGGCGCCGAGGAGGGCGTCGAGCTGCAGGTAGTCGCCGTAGCTCATGGCGCCGGCGAAATCGAGCCGCGCGCCTTCCGGTCCGGACGGGGTCTTCATGGCGCAAGCATACCGCCCGTTGGTAAGATGGCTT
>Ga0157369_10009903_pt1 | contig 10892 bp, 10 predicted proteins | sample C25metaG_FD_113461 | JGI IMG/M metagenome (GOLD analysis project Ga0157369, IMG submission 113461) | Corn rhizosphere microbial communities from Kellogg Biological Station, Michigan, USA - C2-5 metaG | ecosystem: Host-associated > Plants > Roots > Rhizosphere > Soil | place: USA: Michigan... | reverse complement strand
TTGGCGAGTGGATGCTCCACGAGCATCTCCGAAACTGCTGTAGCGGCCCGCTATTCCGGCATTAACCCGCACAGGCGCGTAGCTCAGTTGGTTAGAGCGCTTCCTTGACACGGAAGAGGTCGCTGGTTCGAATCCAGTCGTGCCTACCAATTTAAATATCTGATTCTTCGTAGGTTGGATTCTTACCGACGAGACCCACTGTCGGTGCTTTAACCCGTTATCCAGCCCGTTATCCGAAGCAACGCCGCATGCCATGCGCACGCGCGATTTCAGCGACCGTCACACCGGGTTCCAATGTCAGCTCAACGATCCGACGCTTCTCTGATATCGTTCATCGCTCCGACCTTGGAACTCTGTGGCGAAGCTCAGATATACGATTCCCCATCGGCCGATGGCGGGAATCGCGGCTCTTCCTCTTTTCTCGCCGGGCAGTTCTACGCACGCCTGGAACGCAGCGCGAGTCCCCGCTTTGAGGTCCCCGCTTTGAAGTCCCCGCTTCGAAACTTTCGCGATCGCTCAGTAGTGGATCTCCTTTTAAACACGCGATACTCCTGTACCGAAAGTCATGTGCTGAACGAATGTAATGGTGGAGTGAACCAGAAGATCCGGTCCATGCGCCGGCCCATTGCGCCGCGTCGACGCACGAACGATGGCGACGGATTCTGGAAGATTGAAACGCGATTCAGCAGCGTTACGTGGCGATCGATAGAACAGCCGGTCTACCGAATGTTCTCAGCGAGTAGGGCCCTCATGGCGCCGCATCAAGCCATCGGATACACGCTTCGCGACCAGTGCAACGAAGCTGATCGGCCGATGAGCGACGACATCGCCGACGAGGTGATTAGCTCAGCAGCCGAAATCGCTCGCATCCGATAGCATTTCGGACAGGCGTGGAGGTGAGATTGCGGCAGTCGACAAACACGATGGAAGTCCTAACGCGGGGCCAAGGTCTATACGAATGCACATCGGGCATCACACAATGGGTGACCCAACAGGAGATGCAGACGGGCATCCTAACACTGTTCTGCCGGCACACGTTTGCATCGCTCCTCATCCAGGAGAACGCCGATCCCAAGGTGCGCTTCGACCTCACAGCCTACTTCGACCGCATCGCGCCTGAGAATGGCCCGTACGAACACGATTCGGAAGGTCCCGATGACATGCCGGCTCACCTGAAAACCGCTCTAACACAGGTACAGATCTCGATACCGCTTGTGAACGGCAAACTCGCTCTCGGGACTTGGCAGGGCATCTACGTGTTCGAACACCGGGCGCGTCCTCACCGGAGGCAGGTTATCCTGCACCTGATCGGAGCGTAGCTGCCCGCATGGAGGAGATCGAGGCGACAGCATGTGTGCCGACCGGCGAGATTGCGGAGCGTGTCTTCAAACATGCGAGGGAGCGCGCAGAATGCAATCGATGAGCGACTTGGGCTGCAGTCAACATCAGAGATTCGTCACACCGACACTACAGCAGAGAGGTCATCGGAACCAGCAGTTTGCCATTTGTGAGGATTCTGGCCCGCAATCCTCCTCTTCCCTGGAGCAGTTCCTCGGCTCCAGACGTGATTGCCCTGTCCATCCAGTAGCAGGGTTTGCACTCGCAAACGCCCTCGAAGAGTACATCCTGAACGATGAATCGCGTTCCGATGAACTGATTCGGATCGACGCCTTCGGTAATAACGTTGCGGCGCACGGCAGCCGGCGACACGACGGAAATGCCGAGCCTGGCACAAACGTCGCGAAGCACCTCGATGGAGAAGAACGTGATCTGGCCCTTGTAGTCTTCACGATAGTCGAAGAAGCGGTCGCCGCGAATTCCTCTCCCGGCTACGCACTCGATGCTTGCAACTTCGAGGTTCGGGCTGGTGCCGGGTTCTTCTCCATGATGGCCGAAGTAGTTATGCGCGGCCGAAATGAAGAGATGGCGAATCAGTATTTCCTGTGTGACTTCTCTCGTGCCTGGCGCGTCCTTGATCGCGGCCCTGTGCGTCATTGATCATCCTTGGTGGCGGCTATCTAGTGGTTGGCGCGCTGAGGCTCGCCCCATCGGCAGACAACTTCAACATAACCGAATTGAGCATTGTGGTTCGCGGGATAGATGCCGGCAATCGCGCTCTTGCCGTTCGCGTGGCCGTAGTAGAAGTTGGCGGTGACGCTCTTTGTTGCCTGCCAACTCGAGGTTACGTCGAATACGGTTGCTAGTGAGGAGTGGCCGTTGGAGGGCCGACCTACGTAACCGAAAGCCTTGTTGTCGTAGGCTCCTCCGCTCAGGTACCAAAGATCCTTGTTCGACGCGAGTGTGAGCCAGTGCAGGTCGGAGCGGACCTCTAAGCGCTTGGTTGGGTGATCGACGATCTGAAGGTATCCGTCGCGATTGTTCATCAGGTTGTAGAAAGGGAAATGCGCGTAGATCCAGGGCGTCGGCAACACCTGAAAGAACGTTCCATGGCGTTTGTCGCTCGGATCATTATCTCCGCTCCCATAGAAATAGCCGCCGCGCAGCCAGGGCGCGGTCGCCAGGCGCTTCCATTGGTATCCGGCTTCGAGCGCACCAGCCTGTGCATGTTGCTCAAGCGTTCCCCACTGCCCATTTTGCACCACGCCCCAGCCGAGCAGGTCGATGGCGCCTCCGGCCGCCGGAATGGTGGCAACAATGTCGCCTCCGTACGTTCCGACGCGGATGTTCTGGTGGTCGGCATTGCGCAAGGGCAGCGGCCGGTTGTCAGTCTTCGTGATGCCCGTGCGGCCATCATGATAACCAAGCGCGAATGCTCGCCAGAGCATGTGATTGTGCAACGGAGCGTGTGTGAGCGCCAGGTACTGCACGTCCACATTTAATTCCGGATTGCCGTTCATGTTGAAGACGCCCTGGTCAGCGCGGGCAGCCATGCCGGTCACGGTCCACGCGCCGGTGCTCCAGTGAGCGTCGAGCCCGTCGAAGCTGCGCTGCGCCGTGCTGAATCCGAAGTTACCGATGAGTCTTTGCGAGATGCGATTGGTCTGCAGCCAATCGAGGGTCGCATCCTTGGGCTTGGTCTCCTGACCCTCGAAGAATTCGAAGCGGCCCAGGCGCACGTTGCGGCCTTCTCCGGCACGGTACCGGATGAAGCCCTGCTTGAGGAATGCCGCCGCTGCATACGAATTGTTGCCGTTGGCGGCGTAGTAAGTCGCGCCAAGTCCCATCTGCCCCTGAGCAGGAAGGCTGGAGATGGCGTCATCTGGAACGCCCAGGACGGAGGCTTGCGAGAGCTCCAGTTGCCAGTCGAGCCGCTTCAGCTCCTGGCTCACGCCCAGCCGAAGCAACAATCCGGCATAGCTGTAGGTCTCCGATTGAGGCGGCGCGGCAAACCACTGCCAGCTTTCACTCCGGGTGCGGTCGTACACGCTGACTGCAACTGGCGAACTGGAGCTTTTGGGCTGCGACGGTGATTGAGCGATAGCGACTGCGCCGGCGGCAGTCAGCAAGGCGTAAGCGAACCTGGCGAAAGGGGAATTAGAGCGCACAGAATGTCTCCGAATACCTGATGCTGTTCCCATTAAAGAGAAAGGGCTGTTTGCCAGCAGTGACCAAAGTCGCTCGTTCCGGCGACTTTCCACGACGGAAGACTCTCCGCAACGTTCTGCGGCTTGAATGACTTAAGTCACTGCGAATTTGTTGCGAACCGGGCAATCTGGAGGAAGAATTGCAGACACTCCACGCAACAGGTTCGATCGACCGATGCAAACTTCGTCTTCTTCGGCTCCAACGCAGCTGGCCCTTGGGACCGGCGCATTTGCTCTGTGCTTTGCTGTGTTCGGCTCGTTGTCGGCCATGATGCCGATTTTGAGCAGGCAACTGCATCTTTCACCCATTCAGAAGAGTGTTGCCGTGGCTGTGCCTGTTCTGCTGGGCAGCCTGGGACGCATCCCGCTGGGTCTCCTGACCGATCGATTGGGCGGGCGCTGGGTATTCACTGTCGTCATGGCACTCTCGATCGTTCCTGCGTTCCTGATGGGCGGCGTGCATGATTATGCGCACGTCCTGGCGTATGGTTTCTTAATCGGAGTGGGGCTGGCTAGCTTCTCGGTGGGTGTAGGCTTCGTGAGCGGATGGTACCCGGCTGAGCGGCAGGGCTTTGCGCTGGGCGCGTATGGGGCGGGCAATATCGGGCAATCGCTGGCTGCGTTCGGAGCTCCGGTCATCGCCGCGGCGTGGGGATTTCGCTGGGGGTTCTGGACGTTCGGCGCGCTACTCGCTCTGTGGCTCTTGATTTTCGCGGTCAGTGCGCGAAATGCTCCACGGCGCAGTGCGCCTAAGAAGCTGATAGATATGCTGAAGCCGCTGGAAGACCGCCGCAGCTGGGTGCTGAGTCTTTATTACTTTCTGACGTTTGGCGGATTCGTCGCCATGGCGATCTACCTGCCCATTTTCCTCACGGAGATGTTTCACCTCACTCCGCAGGATGCGGGGTTGCGCACGGCCGGGTTCGTCGTTCTTGCAACTGCGATGAGGCCAATCGGCGGAGTGCTTGCCGATAGGGTCGGCGGGCGGAGCATCCTCAAGTGGGTATTTCCGATTGCGGGCGTGATGGCTGTCTTCATGGCCTGTCCGCTTATGGTCACGTTTACCGTGGGCGCACTGGGAGTGGCGGCGTCAATCGGGCTGGGCAATGGCGCCGTGTTCAAGCTGGTGCCGCAGTATTTCCCGCGCTCGGTTGGAAGCGTGACAGGGCTGGTGGGCGCGGCAGGAGGCCTGGGAGGATTCTTTCCTCCGCTGGTTCTCGGCTTTGTGAAAGAGGCAACCGGGAATTTTGTCGCTGGATTCGTTATGCTGTGTGCGTTCTGTTTTCTTTGCCTCTTCACGTTGCTTAAGCAGGAGAAATCAGTTCGGGAGATGGTTTCCACGGCATGAATCGCATTTCTGCTTCCCCTGTTCGCCCGGGAGTTTCCGACACAGCACACGCCACGATTTGGGGTCTGCTTGCCGCAGGTGTGCTGATCGCCGGCATTTTCGCCGGGAGCCGCGGCCTGCGCGACTTCGATCCGGCGCTGGTTTCCTACGCCGGAGCTTCAGTGCTGGCGGGCTTTGGACTCGGCTATCGCTACGCGATGTGGCTGCGAAGGCCGCCGACGCGGCTTTACTGGTATCGGGGATGGCGCATCTTTCTCGAACCGCGCCGGTTGCCGCGCAACATTGCCCACACGGTGAAGCTCGCGTGGAATTCCATCGTGCTGCAGCGGTTTATTGACCACCGCTCTCATCTGCGCTGGTCCGCGCACTGGTTCCTCGCGTGGGGCTGCATCCTCGCCGGGGCTGTTACGTTCCCGTTATCGTTTGGGTGGGTGCGGTTTGAAAGCGCTCCGAGCAATCAGGACATCTATCGCGCCTTCATGTTCGGGATCCCGATGGGGAGCTTCCATCTGGGAACCGCAATCGCGGAACTCACGTTCAACATTCTCGATATAGCGGCAGTGATGGTGCTCATCGGCGTGTTCTTCGCGTTCTGGCGGCGCGGGCGCGATCATGGCGCGTGGTCGGTGCAGCAGTTCTCAAACGACATGCTGCCGCTGATTCTGCTTTTCGCCATCTCGATTACGGGGCTGTTCCTGACGGTGTCGACGCACTTGATGCGCGGCATCTACTACGGATTCCTTTCGCAACTGCACGCTATCACCGTGATCCTCACGCTACTTTACATGCCGTTCGGGAAGTTCTTCCACATCTTCCAGCGGCCTGCCCAGATCGGCGTCACGTTCTACAAGGAAAAGGGTGCAGCGGGTCCACAGGCGCTGTGCGCGCGTTGCGGTCAGCCCTTCACGAGCTTGATGCACGTTGAGGACTTGAAGCAGGTACAAGCTGCGCTTGGCATCAAGTACCAGCTCGCGGACGGTACACATTACCAGAACATCTGCCCGGTTTGCCGGCGTAAAAACGTTGCGCTCACTCAGGATGGGCTTTGGAAGGCCCACACTCTGAGCGCGCGAGGTCAGCAGTAAATGGCGAAGATCCCCACGAGTATCCCCCAAATCGTCGAGCAGTACGGGCCAACGCTGCACACCGTGCCATCGGGCGGATGGATTCGCAATCCGCAAGATGAAAAGCTCGTCAAGACGCACTGCTGCTTTTGCGGCCAGCAATGCGGCATTCAGTTGCGCGTCAACAACAACAAGGTCGTCGGCTTCGAGCCGTGGGAGAGCTTTCCATTCAACAAGGGGAAGCTCTGCCCCAAGGGCGTCAAGCGCTACATGCAGGACGAGCACCCCGACCGGCTGAAGACCCCCTTGCAGCGGGTGGAAGGTAAAGGCTTCGATCCGATTAGTTGGGACGCGGCCATGGAGAGAGTCGTCGGCCAGATCCGACGAATTCAGGAGCGTTACGGCAAGGATGCCTTCGCCGTGCTCACGGGAGCTTCTCTCACGAACGAGAAGGCGTACCTGATGGGCAAGTTCGCGCGCATAGCCTTGCAGACCGCCAACATCGACTACAACGGCCGCCTCTGCATGGTTTCGGCAGGCGCGGCATCGAAGAAGATCTTCGGCATCGATCGCAGTGCGAACCCATGGAGCGACATTCCTAAGGCAAAAGTGATCCTGGTAGCAGGCGCGAATGTAGCCGAATGCGCGCCCATTACGACCGACTATCTGTGGCAGGCGCGGGAGAACGGCGCGAAGCTGATCGTCCTCGATCCGCGTATGACACCCATCGCTCGCAACGCTGATCTCTTCATTCCCGTTCGTCCCGGCGGCGATATCGGCGTGTTCAACGGAATGCTTCACGTGATGATCGAGCGCGGCTGGATTGATCCAGCGTTCATCGCCGAACACACCACCGGCTTCGATGCTGTGGAAGAGGTCGTGCGCAAGTACACCCCCGAGTACGCAGCAAAGATTGCCGGCGTGCCCGCGGAGATGATCGTGAAGGCGGCGGAGATGTGGGGGCCCGCACCCACAAGCTTCCTGCTGCATGCCCGCGGCATTGAGCACCACTCCAAGGGAGTGGACAACTGCATGGCGGCGATCAACCTTGTTGTGGCAAGCGGCCGCATCGGGCGCGAAGGCTGCGGATACGCCATGATCACCGGACAGGGGAACGGCCAGGGTGCGCGTGAGCAGGGACAGAAATGCGATCAGCTCCCCGGTAATCGCGACATCTCGAACCCCGAACATCGCAAGTTCATCGCCGGCATCTGGGATGTGCCGGAGGAGTCGATTCCCGGAAAGGGGTTGTCGGCGGTTCCGCTCGTTGAAGCCATTCACGACGGCCGCATCAAAGGACTGATCTCCATTTGCTTTAATCCCACAGTCTCGTTGCCCGATGCGAATTTCGTTCGCGAGGCGTTTTCCAAGCTCGAGTTCTACGTCAACATCGACTTCTTTCTGTCGGAGACCGCGCGCTACGCCGACATTGTTCTGCCGGGATCGCTGATGGAAGAGGACGAAGGCACGACGACAAACGTTGAAGGGCGCGTCATCCTGCATCGCAAGGCGGTCTCGCCGCCGGGCGAGGCGCGTGAAGACTGGAAGATTCTGTGCGATTTGGCCGCGAGGCTGGGCAAAGCCGACAAGTTCGACTACGCCACGCCGAAGGATATCTTCGGCGAACTGCGGAAGGCCTCGAAGGGAAGCATCTCCGACTATTCCGGCATGACGTGGGAAAGAATCGATGAAAACAACGGGCTGTTCTGGCCGTGTCCCGACGAGATTCATCCGGGCACGCCGCGCCTTTATGAAGGCGGCAAGTTCGGCCACCCGGACGGCAAGGCACACTTCATGCCTGTAGAGTGGCGGCCTTCCGCAGAGATGCCGGATGAGGACTACCCGATCATTCTCACGACGGGGCGCGTTGTTTCGCATTTTCTTTCCGGCACGCAGACGCGCCGCATCGGGGCGCTGATGGATCAGACCCCGCAACCGCGTTGTGAAATGCATCCGCGCCTCGCGGAAAAGCTTGGCATCGCCGACGGCGACTTCGTCAAGATGGAGAGCCGGCGGGGCAATGTGGTCGTGCGAGCGATGGTGGTAAAGACGATCCGGCCCGATACGGTGTTCCTTCCATATCACTGGCCGCTTGATCGTTCGGCCAACAACATGACCGTACGGGCTATCGATCCGGTGTCAAACATCCCCGAGTTCAAAATTTGCGCGGTGCGCGTAAGCAAGACCGAAGCTCCGGCCGATGAGATTGCAGCACTGGGACCCGAGGCCGGGGGCATCCGATGAACGAGATGCACTTCTTCCTCGACCACTCACGCTGCATCGGGTGCCAGTCGTGTGTGCAGGCATGCGGGGAATGCGACACGCACCGCGGCACGAGCATGATCCACCTGGAAACGATTGACCGCGTCGACAGCGTACAAACAGCGCCGCAGGTCTGCATGCACTGTGAAGATCCCATCTGCGCGCGTGTATGCCCGGCAGACGCCATCAAGAAGACGCCCGATGGCGTGGTGCAGAGTTCGCTGAAGCCGCGCTGCATCGCCTGTTCAAACTGTGTCGTATCCTGTCCGTTCGGCGTGCCCAAGTATATGGCGCAGTTTGAGCAGATGATGAAGTGCGACATGTGTTATGACCGCAGCAGCGTTGGCAAGAAGCCGATGTGCGCTACGGTGTGCCCGTCGGGAGCGCTGACATACACGACGATGGAGGACATTCAGCGCACGCGGCGCGGCATACCGGTGAACAGCTGGAGGTTTGGTGGAGAGGAAGTGAAGACCAAGGTCTACGTTATGGTGCCGCGCGAAGTGGAGCGGATCGACATTGGGCTCGTGCAAATCCAGTCCACCCCGAAGCAGCTGCCCGAAGATCCTTACGATGTCGCCCTGATGCTGGAGGTTGAATGATGCAGTCGAATGATTTGGCGGACAATCCCCTGGGCTGCGCTGCGTGCGAGGAACAATCGTGCCAGCAGCAGGATTTTCCCATCGAGTGGGAAGGCGATCACTACGTTACTCGCAGGGAGATGGTGAAGTTCCTCACGCTCGGTTCCGGTATGCTGGCCGCCGCCAACTGGGCAACCGCCCTGGGCAAGCGGTTTGTGCGCAGAGACTCAACCGAAGTGAAGCTGCTTGGACCCGCCAAAGATCTCGAAGAGAACGGATCGATGCTCTTCCGCTATCCCAACGAAGAGTCCCCCTGCATCGCCATCCGAACACCGGAGGGCAAGTTCGTCGCCTACTCCCAGGTGTGCACACACCTGTCCTGTGCGGTTGTCTATGACAAGGCAGAGACCCAGATCCTCTGCCCCTGTCATCGGGGCGTGTTCGATGTGAACAACGGCACGCCTGTCGCGGGACCACCCACACGCCCGCTGCCGCGGGTGAAGCTCGAACTGCGCGATGACCAGTTCTACGCAACGGGATGGGAGGCCTAGATGAGCATGCGCTCCCAGGGCACGACTCTCTTCAGCGCCATCCTGGCGCTGGTTGCTACAACCGTGGTGCTGCAGCTCTGGCTGCTCACCTTCTCGATGGAAGCCCTGCTCCGTCGCAGCTACTCGACGCTCGTGCCGGCGGCAATTGCCTCCACAGTGCTTTTCGCCGTCAACGCCGGTCTGCTGCGATATGTGTTCCGCTTCGACCGCGAGGCCAGGCGAAGTGCCAGACGCTGATTCAATTCGCTGCTAGTGCGCCTTGCGGATCCAGCGGAGTAAGAGACTACAACCTGTGGTTGAGTTACGGCTCAAACTGTAGGTTGAGCGGGCATTTTTCCAGTGACTTTGGTCGCTTTGTGCTGCGCCAGCTGGCCTCTATGGTGACGTGAGTCCCATCGAGGCTCAGATGCACTTGAACGATAAGAACAGCGCTCCGGCGCCGACAAGCTGGCGCTCTGCGCTTTCGCGCAGCGCAGGGGCAGTTCTCCTCTTTGAACTGATTTCGGGCTTGGCGATCACCTTCGGCCCTTTCCACCCACTGGTGCAATGGGGACTTCTGTTTCACACGGCCGTGGGCCTGCTCGCCATTGTTCCGCTGACCTGCTACTTCTTTTTACACTGGAGAAGCTATCGCGATCAGGCCATGTCTGACGTAGTCATCCTCGGCTATGCCGGAGCGCTGGTCCTATCGCTCTGCTGTGTTTCCGGCATCGCCCTCACGGCCCAGGCGCTGTTTGGAGTGAAGACCTGGGCATGGCTGCGCTACATCCATCTCGTCTCAACGCTCATCGGGGTTGCAGCCACGCTCCCGCATCTTTGGCTCGCTCTGTGGAGACGGCGCAAGTTGCACGTGTCAGCCGCTGCGGCGGGGTGGGCGTCCATCGCATTGGCTGGAACGATGGCTGCGATTGTTGCCGTGTCGGCCGCGAGCGCCGCATACTCCGGCACGAAATATCAAAATCGCTTTCCTGCCGATTACAGCTACGCATACGGAGCGAAGCGGCCCTTCGCTCCCAGTCTCGCGCACACATCCACAAACGGTGCATTCGATCCGCGGTCGCTAGCCGGGTCGGAGTCTTGTGGCCAGAGCGGCTGCCACACCGAGATCTACAAGGAATGGCAGAGCAGCGCGCATCGCTATGCAGCCATGGATCCGATCTTCCAGGGGATCCAGAACGTGATGGCCAAGCAGAACGGGCCTGAGTCAACGCGTTACTGCGGCGGATGCCATGATCCAATTTCGCTCTTTTCTGGAACCAAGAACATCTTTGTCGCGAACCTGACAGGAACGCTCGGCTACAACGAGGGCATCTCGTGCCTCGCTTGCCACGCGATCCAGAAGACCGACATTCAGGGGAACGCGAACTACACGGTGTCGCAGCCGAAGGAGTATCTCTGGCAGTGGAGCGCGGATCACACTACCGGTGCTATGGCGCGCAATTTCCTCATCCGGTCGTGGCCCGCACAACACAACCGTTTGAACAAACGCATGTACAAAACGCCGGAGTACTGCGCTGCCTGCCATAAGCAATTCATAGACG
>Ga0157369_10009902_pt1 | contig 10892 bp, 11 predicted proteins | sample C25metaG_FD_113461 | JGI IMG/M metagenome (GOLD analysis project Ga0157369, IMG submission 113461) | Corn rhizosphere microbial communities from Kellogg Biological Station, Michigan, USA - C2-5 metaG | ecosystem: Host-associated > Plants > Roots > Rhizosphere > Soil | place: USA: Michigan... | reverse complement strand
GGGAAGCCCATCGCCTTCAAGATGATGCCCGAATAGAAATCGACATTCGGATAGAGCTTCTTCTCGATGAAATAATCGTCGGTCAGCGCGATCTTCTCGAGCTCCATCGCGAGATCGAGCAGCGGCTCGTCTTTCACGCCGAGCTCGTCGAGCACTTCGTGGCAGGACTCGCGCAGCACCTTCGCGCGCGGATCGTAGTTCTTGTAGACGCGATGGCCGAAGCCCATCAGCATGAAGTTGTCGTTCTTGTCTTTCGCGCGCTTGACGAATTCGGGGATGCGGTCCCTATGGCCGATCTCCATCAGCATCTTCAGCACGGCTTCGTTCGCACCGCCATGCGCCGGGCCCCAAAGAGAGGCGATGCCCGCGGCGATGCAGGCGAAGGGATTGGCGCCCGAGGAGCCGGCGAGCCGCACGGTCGAGGTCGATGCGTTCTGCTCGTGGTCGGCATGGAGGATGAATATCTTGTCCATCGCCTTGGCGAGCGTCGGGCTGATCTTGTACTCCTCGCACGGCACCGCGAAGGTCATGTGCAGGAAGTTCTCGGCGTAATCGAGCGCGTTCTTCGGATACATGAACGGCTGGCCGAGCGCGTATTTGTACGTCATCGCGGCAATCGTCGGCATCTTCGCGATGAGCCGATGCGAGGCGACCATCCGCTGATGCGGATCGGAGATGTCCGTCGAGTCGTGATAGAAGGCGGAGAGCGCGCCGACGACGCCGCACATCACGGCCATCGGATGCGCGTCGCGGCGGAAGCCCGAGAAGAACCGCGTCAGCTGCTCATGCACCATGGTGTGGCGCGTGACCGTGCGGACGAAATTGTCTTTCTGATCGCGCGTCGGCAGCTCGCCGTAGAGCAGGAGGTAGCAGACCTCCATGAAGTCGCTCTTATCCGCCAATTGCTCGATCGGATAACCGCGATAGAGCAGCTCGCCCTTATCGCCATCGATATAGGTGATTTTCGATTCGCAGCTGCCGGTCGCGGTGAAGCCCGGATCGAAGGTGAAGTGTCCGAGGTCGCTATAAAGCTTGCGGATATCGATGACTTGCGGGCCGATCGTGCCGTCGAGCAGAGGCATATCGCTCGATTTGCCGGTGACGTTATCGGTGACGGTGACGGTCTTTCGATTGGTTGTTTTCTTATCCATTCCCCGGCCTCCTTAAACGCATGCTGCGGCGCAAAACCCCGAGCAATCGGCAGAATAGAGGGCCGCTCCTAATTTGGCAATTCGTCGCTTAACCTCCTGCCGCATCTGCGAGACGTGCCAGGCTCTCCGCGCGGCCGAGCACCGCCATCACCTCGAAAATCGGCGGCGAGGCGGTGCTGCCGGTGAGGGCGGCGCGCAATGGCTGCGCCGCCTGGCCCAATTTCAACCCCTGCGCTTCGGCGAAAGCGCGCACGGCGGCTTCAAGCGACGCTGAATCCCAAGCCGTATTGTCCAGTGCCTGCGCCAACGCGCCGATCAGCGGCTTGGCGGGCGCGAGTTGCGCCTTCGCCTTGTCGTCGACCGGGATCGGTCGCGGCGCGACATAGAAATGCGCGATCTCCGCGAGCTCGATGAGCGTCTTGGCGCGCGGCTTCAATCCCGGCATCGCCGCGGTAAGCCGCTCGCGTTCGCTCTCGCTCAGAGGCCGCGCCAGCGCGCGCTCGATGAAGGGGGCGGCGAGTGCGACCAGGCTCTTATCGCCGGTCTGGCGGATGTAGTGGCCGTTGAGATTGGCGAGCTTGGCGAAATCGAAACGCGCCGGCGCGCGGCCGACGGCGTCGAGCTCGAACCATTCGATCGCCTGTGCGGTCGAGATAATCTCCGTATCGCCATGGCTCCAGCCGAGGCGAAGCAAATAGTTGCGCAAAGCGGCTGGCAGATAGCCCATGTCGCGATAGGCATCGACGCCAAGTGCGCCATGGCGCTTCGAGAGCTTGGCACCGTCCGGCCCGTGGATCAGCGGCACATGCGCGAAGACCGGCACGTCCCAGCCGAGCGCGCGATAGATCTGCGTCTGGCGGAACGCGTTATTGAAATGATCGTCGCCACGGATGACGTGGCTGATCGCCATATCATGGTCGTCGACAACGACCGAAAGATTATAGGTCGGTGTGCCGTCGGCGCGGAGGATGATGAGATCATCGAGCTGCTCATTGGCGACAGTGACGAGGCCTTGCACGCGATCCTCGATCACCGTTTCGCCGGTTTGCGGTGCCTTCAAGCGAATGACGGGCGGCACGCCTGGCGGCGCCGTCTTCGGGTCGCGATCGCGCCAGGTGCCGTCGTAGCGGACCGAGCGGCCTTCGGCGCGCGCTTTCTCGCGCATCGCCTCAAGCTCTTGGGGCGTGCAGAAGCAGTAGTAGGCCTTGCCTTCGGCGAGGAGTTGACGTGCGACTTCGGCGTGGCGCGTGAGCTGCTTCGATTGGAAAACGATCTCGCCATCCCAGTCGAGTTCGAGCCAGCGCATGCCGTCGATGATGGCGTCGACGGCTTCCTGGGTCGAGCGTGCGCGATCGGTATCCTCGATGCGCAGGCGGAAGGTGCCGCCGTGATGCTTGGCGAAAAGCCAGTTGAACAGCGCGGTGCGCGCGCCGCCGATATGCAGGAAGCCGGTGGGCGAAGGGGCGAAGCGGACGATGGCACTCATCGTCCGCGGTTTAGCACATCAGTCTCGCCCGGTCATCGCGGCAGGGCGGCGACCGATTCGTAGAGCGGCACCCAGCCTTTTGCCTGCCAAGCTTGGTCGCATCCTTTCTGCGCTTTGTCGATCGCACCCTTGAAGCCCTGCATCGGGCCGCAGCCGGCGGCCACTTGGCCGGTCTGCGGGTTCTCGAATGCCGTCGCTTCGGTTTTGGCGGGCACGAGGCCGCTGCAGGCGGCGAGCAGCAACAGCAGGGGCAGAGCCAGAATGCGCGTCATCAGGTGTGTCCATCATCTTTTGTTTTCTAATTCTGGGCTCGGCAAAGGGTTCACCCGCGTTAGGTGGATTTTGCGCACTTGGCTACAATCCTGGCATGGCCTCTGCCGGCGATCTCGCTTTAGAACCGCACCGCACTTTCATCGCCGCGCTGGGCGAGCGTCTATTGTCGGAGCGCGAGCGCTGGCCGCTCTGGCTCCCGGTGCTGATGGGCGGCGGCATCGCGATCTTTTTCATGCTTGATCAAGAGCCGGCGCGCTGGATCGGTGGCGCAGCCTTTGCGCTCGCGAGTATAGCGTTGCTGCTCGCGTGGCGCTTCGGGCAACATCTCATCTCGTGCAGCGCGATCTTTGCTGTTGCGCTCGGCTTTGCCGCGGCACAATTCGAGGCGTGGTGGGTCGCGGCGCCGGTGCTCGATCATCGTCTTGGGCCGGTCGAGATCACCGGGCGCCTCGTCTCGCTCGATCCGCTGCCTGAAGGCGCGCGGCTGCTGATCGCGCCCAATCGGGTCGGCGATCTCGCAGCCGATCGCACGCCGGCAAGAGTGCGCGTGCGATTGCGCAAGGGCGATGGCGGTGTTGTGCCGGGCGATTGGTTGAACGTGCGCGCGATGCTGGTGCCGCCGCCGGCGCCTTCGACACCCGGCGCGTATGATTTCGAGCGCGCGGCGTGGTTTCAGCGCTTGGGTGCGGTGGGCTATGCGCTCGGTGTGCCGAAGGCAATCGTGCCGCCAGCGGGCGAGAGCATTAGCTGGTGGCGCCACGCGGTCGAGGCGTTGCGCACGATCGTAACGCAGCGCATTCGCGCGGCGCTGCCGGAGCACTCAGGTGCGATCGCCGCCGCGATCATCGCCGGCCAGACGCATGACATCGCGCCTGATGATGCGGGCGCGTTCCGCGATGCCGGTTTGGCGCATATCCTCGTCATCGCCGGTTTGCATATGGGCATGGCGGCGGGCGCCGCGTTCTTTGCGCTGCGGGCCCTCTTCGCGCTGATCCCGGCGATCGCGCTCAACCGCCCGACCAAGAAATGGGCCGCGACCGGCGCGCTCGGCGTGGTGTTCGTCTATATGCTGCTCTCCGGCGCGACCGTATCGTCGCGCCGCGCCTTCGTGATGATCGGGCTGGTGCTGCTCGCGGTCCTCGTCGATCGGATGAGCGTCTCGGCGCGAGCGATCGCGCTCGCCGCGGTGGTCGTCATGCTGATGACGCCCGACGCCGCGACCGGGCCGAGCTTTCAGATGTCTTTCGCGTCCGTCTCCTGCCTCATCGCCTTTTACGAGACGATGCGGCCGCGTCTTAGTGCCTGGCATCGCGATGCCGGCACGCTGCGCCGCTTCGGGCTTTATGTGCTGGGCCTCGCTTTCACGACGATGGTGACCACGGTCGCGACCGCGCCTTTCACGATCTATCACTTCAACCGCTTCCCGCTTTATTCGGTTATCGCCAATGCGGTCGCGGTGCCGATCGCCGGCTTCTGGGTGATGCCTTGGGCGATCGCTTCGTGTCTGATGATGCCGTTCGGCATCGAGAAGCTGGCGCTCGTGCCGATGTCTTGGGGCATCGATGCGATCTCATGGGTCGGTCACACCGTCACTTCCTGGCCGGGCGCGGTGGTGCAACTGCCGAGCCCATCGAGCCTCGCTTTGGCCTTGATCGGTGCCGGCGGGCTTTGGCTCTGCATCTGGCTCGGCCGCTGGCGTTGGTGGGGCTTGGCGCTGATCGCGCTCGGCATCGCCAATATCGCGATAACGCGGCCGCCGGATCTGCTGATCGCGGGCGATATGCGGCTGATCGCGGTGCGTGCGCCGAACGGCAGCTATCTGCCCTCCGCGACGCGCGGGCAAGCGGCGGTGGCCGATACCTGGACGCGGCGCGCAGCGGCGCAACTCGGTCCGATCTGGCCGGCGAGCGGCAGCGCCGCCGATGGCGCGCTCACGTGCGACAGCCAGGGCTGCTTCTATCGCCGGCGCGGCGAGACGGTGGCGCTCATTCGCGACGGCGCGGCGCTTGCCGATGATTGCCGCAGCGCCGATCTCATCGTCAGCCCGGTTGCGGCGCATCGCGCTTGCCGGGGCGTGCATATCATCGACCGCATCGACACCTACGAGAACGGCGGCTACGCGGTGTGGCTCGATCCCGGCAATACCATCACGGTCGCGACCGTGCGCGCCTGGCAGGGCGAGCGGCTCTGGTCGCCGCATCACGCTTCAGCAACGGCACAGGCTCCATGACAAGCGACGAAGAACGAAAAGCCGCGCGCAAGGCCCAGGGCGAGCGGCTCAATCAGATCATGTGGGCCTATCTCTGCGGCAGCATCGTCTTTCTGTCATTCTTCGTCGGCCTTGGCGCGAGCTTCATTCCGCTCGGCTTCGGTATTCTCGGCTGCGTTCTCGCCTGGCAGCTCAAGCAGAAGGGCGAGACCCGCCACAGCACGATCGCGGCGGCGATCCTGCTTGGCGGGATTTTGATCTGGCTGACAGTCAACTGGGGCTGGATCGGACCCAGTATCGGTCTTTAGGGGCGAGGGGCCCTTACTGCACGCGGCGATAGCCTTGTTGCTGCATGCAGGCATCGAAAACCGGTGTGCCGATGATCGACGGGGTCGCGCCATTGCCGTTTTGCTTGCGGCAAGTCGCCTCGGCGGTCGTCAACGCGTCGATCATTGCGTCCGGTGATAATTGACGGCCGTCGGTAGGGAGGTAGCGCGCTTGTCCCGGCATCGCGGGGAAAGCGATGGCTTCACGATCGGTCTGGCTGAGACAGCCGGTAAGCGCCAAGGCAGCGGCGCTCAAAACAATCCAACGCAGGCGTGTAAGCATTTTGACGCTCGAAGCTATTGCAACGAGCCAACCCTAGCGCGCCAGCGGAAGTTCCGGCAAAAGCCGTGACACATGACAGCGTCGCGCGGGGATCAGTAGCGGCGCAGCAATCCGACCAGCTTGCCCTGCACCTGCACGCGGTCGGGCCCGAAGATACGCGTCTCATAGGCTTTGTTGGCCGGCTCGAGTGCAATCGAATCGCCACGCTTGCGTAACCGTTTCAGCGTGACCTCGTTCTGATCGACCAGCGCGACCACGATGGCGCCGTTTTCGGCGACCGTACACTTCTGAATCAGCACCGTGTCGCCATCCATGATACCGGCATCGATCATGCTGTCGCCCGCAACTTCGAGCGCGTAATGATCGCCGCTGCCGAGGAGAGTCGGTGGGACCGCGACGGTGTCTTTGTGACCCGTGAGCGCTTCGATCGGCGTGCCGGCAGCAATGCGCCCCAGCATTTCCACCTCGACGGCCTCATTGGCGTTGGCGGGCGCCGCGTTGCTGGCGTTGCTTTTGAAATCGCCACGGATGACGGTCGGCGAGAATTTGTTGCGGTCGGCGGGAGGCGGATTCGCTGCCTGACGGCGTTGCGCGACGGCTGTCTCTTCCGGCAGGCGGACGACTTCGAGCGCACGGGCGCGATGAGGCAGGCGCCGGATGAAGCCGCGCTCCTCGAGACCACTGATTAGCCGGTGAATACCGGATTTCGATTTGAGATCGAGCGCCTCTTTCATTTCCTCAAAGGATGGCGACACGCCACCCTGGGATAGGCGCTGGTTGATGAACAGAAGCAATTCCTGTTGCTTGCGCGTCAGCATCGGCGGACTCCCAAACCGAAGCGGCAGCATTGGCCGCGAACGATTCAAAATCAGCGGCGAAAAAGCCGCCGCGAACAAAACCAAAACTCCTGTGGATGTTCTAGTTTAGTTCCGCGCCGCAAGTCAAGGGTGATATCGTCGAAATTGATCCGGGGGAAGGTGCAAAAAAAGCCCCGCTGCACCGATGCAACGGGGCTCTGGTCACCAGCCTGATTAGGCCCGAGGAGGCTTAAAGGCTGCTGCCAATGTTCGTGAACGTCGCGGCAACCTTGCCACCTACCGCCCCGGCCCCGGTAATGATGGCTAGCGCGATAAGCGCGGCGATCAGGCCGTATTCGATGGCCGTCGCACCGGACTCGTCACTCCCCAAACGCTTCAGAAAACAAGTCACTGCTCTCTCCTTCAGAGTACGGGCGGCAGTTTTGACGGGAAAATCTTAAGAGGGCTTTTACAATCCCTAAAAATCTATCGATCCGAATGGCGCAATAAAAGCCCCGCGGAAGCGGGGCTTGCGCTGAGCAGGGGACTGTCAGAGTCCGGTCAGTGGGATGGTCTCGACCCAGTCGCCGGCTTTGGCCGGCGGGGCATGCGGTGCGCGAATCACCAGACAATCGGCGCGCGCCAGTAGCGAGATCATCGAGCTATCCTGCTTCTTGAACGGCTCGGCTTCGGGCGTGCCGTCGGCGGCGTAGGAAACGGTCGCGCGCAGGTAGTCCTGGCGGCGATCGTTCTCCTCGAGCGGCACTTTGAGGCGCGCGCGGCTTGGCGTCGGGAAGACGTCGCTGAGGCCCGACATCTTGTCGAGGGCGGGCTTGGCGAAGAGCAGGCCGCAGACCAGCGTCGAGACCGGATTGCCCGGCAAGCCGATCATCGGCGTCTCGCGGTAGCGGCCGACCATCAGCGGCTTGCCCGGGCGCATCGCGACCGTCCAGAAATCGAGCGTCAGCCCATCCGCGCCGAGCGCGCCGCGGACGAGATCGTGATCGCCGACCGACGCGCCGCCTGTCGTCAGCAATAGATCGGCACCAGCCGCACCCATGGCGATGCGCTGGAGTGCGGAATTGTCGTCGGGCGCGATCGGCAGATGCACCGGTACGCCGCCGCAAGCGGTGACGAGAGCGGCGAGGGCGATACCGTTCGAGGAGACAATCTGATGCGGGCCAACCGGATCGCCGGGCATCACGACCTCATCGCCGGTCGGCAAAATGGCGACGCGCGGTTTGCGATGGACGAGCAGCCACGGCCGGTTCATCGCCGCGGCAAAGCCGACATCGGCGGCGCTCAATCGGCGACCAGCTTTGAGACCGATCTCACCTTCTTTGAAATCGAGACCGGCGGGGCGGACATAACGACCAACTGGCGCGCCTTCGCGCACAATAACGACATCATCCTCGCGATCGGTGTCTTCCTGGATGACAATGGCATCGGCGCCGGCAGGTACCGGTGCGCCGGTGAAAATGCGCACCGCTTCGCCCGCTTTCACCGAATGCGGATAGGCGCTGCCCGCGGGCACGGCGCCGACGACTTTGAGCTTCGTTGGCACGCTCGCGACGTCGGCGGCGCGCACGGCATAGCCGTCCATCGCCGATACCGCCCAAGGCGGCGCCGTCCGCCGGGCGACGACATCTTCGGCGAGCACGCGGCCGAGCGCTTCGGTAAGCGGCACTTGCTCCGCGCCGAGCGGCTTGATCATCGCGATGAGGCGCTGTTGTGCCTCGCCAACCGGAATCATCGCCATCTTATGCAGCCTCGTAGGTACCGGACTTGCCGCCGGATTTATGAAGCAGGCGGATATCGCCGATGCGCATGCCGCGATCGACTGATTTGCACATGTCGTAGACGGTGAGGGCAGCGACGGCGACCGCGGTCAGGGCTTCCATCTCGACGCCGGTGCGGCCGGTGATCTTGGTGGTTGCAGTGATCTCGACCGACGATGTGTCCGGGTCGCAGCTCAGTTCGACCGCGACCGAAGTAAGATTGAGCGGGTGGCAGAGCGGAATGAGATCGGGCGTGCGTTTCGCGCCCATGATGCCGGCGAGACGCGCGACGCTCAGCACGTCGCCCTTTTTCATGTCGCCGGCCATGATCTTCTCGAGCGTCGCTTTCTGCATGGTGATGCGGCCGCCGGCGACAGCAACACGCTCTGTCTCGGCCTTTGCCGAGACATCCACCATGGTTGCATCGCCCTTGGCGTCGAAATGCGTGAATTCGCTCATTCGCCCTCTTCAGATAGCCTTTGTCAGGCCTGGGCCGGCTCTTTGCTCAGAATCTTCGCCGTCGCCGCCGTGACGTCCGCCTGTCGCATCAACGCTTCGCCGATCAGGAAGCAGGAAACGCCGGCGCGATGCATGCGCACCAGATCCTCGGGCGTCGAGAGGCCGCTTTCGCTGACGAGGCGCTTCTCTTTCGGCACCAACGCCGCAAGCCGCTCGGTCGTTGCGATATCGGTCTTCAGCGTCTTGAGGTCGCGGTTGTTGATGCCGATGAGGCGCGTGCGCAGCCGTAGCGCGCGTTCCAGCTCCTCGCGGTTATGCACCTCGACCAGCACATCGAGGCCGCGGCCATGCGCCGTCGCTTCGAGCTCGCGCGCCTGGCTATCGCTCAGCGCCGCCATGATGAGGAGGACGCAATCGGCGCCCATGCCGCGCGCTTCGACCACTTGATAGGGATCAATGATGAAGTCCTTGCGCAGCACCGGCAGCTTGCAGGCATTGCGCGCGGCGGTGAGATGTGCCGCTTCGCCCTGGAAATCGGGACCGTCCGTCAGCACCGATAAGCAGCTTGCGCCGCCTTGCGCATAGGCGCGGGCGAGGGCGGGCGGATCGAAATCGGGACGGATGAGGCCGGCGCTCGGCGACGCCTTCTTGATCTCGGCGATGAGGCCGAAGCGGCCGGATTGCGCGGCGCGCTCCAGCGCGGCGATGAAGCCGCGCGGCGGCGTCGCTTCGGACGCGGCGCGCTCGACATCGCCCCAAGTGCGAGACTGCCGCACGCGCGTAACCTCGTCGCGCTTGCCGGCGATAATGCGGGCGAGAACATCACTCATTCATGGCATCCGGTGTGTTGGTGATCGCGACGAGCTTCGCGAGCGATTGCTTTGCCGCGCCCGAGGCGATCGATTTGGCGCCGATGGCGACGCCTTCCTTCAAATCCTTTGCTTTGCCAGCGACGATCAGCGCCGCGGCGGCGTTGAGCAGCACGATATCGCGGATCGGGCCCTCGGCGCCGTCGAGCAACTCGTGCAGCTTCGCGGCATTGGCAGCGGGATCACCGCCACGGAGATCGTCGAGCTTCGCCGGTTTCAGCCCGGCCATCTCGGGCGTGACCTCGAAGGTCTCGACCTTGCCGTGATTGAGCTCGGCGACGACGCTGGTGCCACAAGTGGTGAGCTCGTCGAGGCCCTCGCCATGGACGACCCAGGCACGCTCGCTGCCGAGCTTGCCCAGCACTTCGGCGACCGGCTTCACCCAGGCGGCGGCGAAGACGCCGACGAGCTGGCGCTTGGCGCCCGCGGGATTCGAGATCGGGCCGAGCAGATTGAAGATCGTACGCGTGCCGAGTTCGACGCGCGTCGGGCCGACATGGCGCATGGCGCTGTGATATTTCGGCGCCATGAGGAAGCCGATATTGGCTTCGTGCATCGCGCGCTGCACCGCGCCGACGTTGGCATCGAGATTGACGCCGAGCGCTTGCAGGATGTCGGCGGCGCCCGATTTCGACGAGAAATTGCGGTTGCCGTGCTTGGCGACCGGCACGCCGGCGCCAGCGACGACGATCGCGGCCGCTGTCGAGATGTTGAAGGTGCCGGCACCGTCGCCGCCCGTGCCGACGGTGTCGATCGCGCCGGGCGGGGCACTGATCGGCAGCGCTTTGGCGCGCATGGTGCGCGCCGCGCCGGTGATCTCTTCGACGGTCTCGCCGCGCAGCCGCAGCGCCATCAGGAACGCGCCCATCTGCGATGGCGTCGCGTTACCGGACATCATTACGTCGAAAGCGGCGGCGCTGTCGTTTTCGCTCAGGCGCTCGCCGGCGGCGAGGCGAATAAGGACGGCTTTGAAATCGATTTCGGTCATGCAGCGATAGCGGCCTGCGCCGCGAGTTCGAGAAAGTTCTTGAGCAGCGAATGTCCCGCGACGGAGGCAATGCTCTCGGGATGGAATTGCACGCCATGCAGCGGCCGCTCGCGATGGGCGATGCCCATGACGAGACCATCCTCGGTCCAGGCGTTGACGCGCAGGCTTTCGGGCAGGCTCGCGCGCTCGACGATCAGCGAGTGATAGCGCGTCGCCTTGAGCGGATTGGGAAGGCGGGCGAAGACGCCGGTGGCATCGTGATGGATCGCTGAG
>Ga0157369_10009900_pt1 | contig 10895 bp, 9 predicted proteins | sample C25metaG_FD_113461 | JGI IMG/M metagenome (GOLD analysis project Ga0157369, IMG submission 113461) | Corn rhizosphere microbial communities from Kellogg Biological Station, Michigan, USA - C2-5 metaG | ecosystem: Host-associated > Plants > Roots > Rhizosphere > Soil | place: USA: Michigan... | reverse complement strand
GGTGGCGATGCCCTGGGTCACCGTCAGCTCGATGGGGGTCGAGGATTCGGGAGCTGTCGTCATGGGAGGCCTCTCTTATTCTTGGGTTGATTGGCTGCCCGGATCTGCGCCAGGCTTGAAATCAATCTGCGCGAGGAGACCTGTCATGACAACGCAGCCATTCCACCAGGTGGAACACGCCGTCGCCGAGCCGCACGCCGCCGACATGCCTGGCCAGGGCAAGGCACCGGCCAACCGCTCGCTGGAGCGTGGCCTGGATGTCCTGCGCGCCTTTCGTCCGGGCACCGAATACCTCACCAATGGCGACCTCAGCGACCTCCTCGGCCTGGCCAAGTCCACCGTCAGCCGCCTGACCCAGACCCTGGTGCGTACCGGCTTTCTGGACTACGACGGCGGCCGCAGCGCCTATCGCCTGGCGCCGACCTTTCTCGGCCTGGCCCATGCCATGCACCAGGGCAGCAGCCTCCTGCAGGCCGCCTCGCCGCTGATGATCAAGGTGGCGCGGGAGCACCAGGTCAACGTCAGTCTGGCGGCGGCGGACCGCGACGAGATGATCTACCTGGAGTCGATTCGCCTGAGTCAACGCAAGACCCCGCGCAACGTCCTGGTCGGCCAGCGCCTGCCGATGGACATCACCTCCCTGGGCCGCGCCTGCCTCGCCGGCCTGGGCGAAGCCCAGCGCGAAACGCTGATCGCCACCTTCTGCGCCCGCCGCTGCGAGGCACGCCGGGCGCCACTGGAACAGGAGATCCGCGCCGCCCTTGCCAGCGTCCGCAGCAAGGGCTACTGCCTGGCTGCCTGGCAACCCGAAGTGGTCGCCATCGCCGCCCCCCTCGGCCTCCCCGGCTATCGCACCCATGCCCTCAACATCAGCCTGGCCACCCCGCTGTCGGAGGCGGAGATCGAGGAGCGCTATGCCGGGGTGCTGCTGGAATTGGCCAGGGAGATCAGGGCGGCGTGTGGGAGTGATCCTGGCGGACTGACGTGATGTCTCGGGGCAACATCTCCGCCCGAGAGGCCATCCTTCCGCTCCGTGGTGTCACTCCTGCCTATTACTGAAGACTGGTTGAGCCCGGTAGTACAGCGGGGGCACCGCCCTACCTGACCGGGCTACGTCCCGGCCCGGCCAGGTTCACTCGGCACGCCCGGCCTCGCCCAGGTGCTCCAGCGCCCACTGCTCTGCGCTGGTCACCGCGAAACCGTGCCGGGCATTGAAGGTGGTTTCCATCGGCCAGGCGACGCCGCGGCCCTGGGCGAAGACGGCACGGTACTTCTTGATGTGCTTGGCATCCTCGTCGGACTCCTGCTCCATGGCGTCCACCAGGTAGGGAACCGACCAGACATTGGTTTTGAAGGGACGCTTCAATACCCGCTCCAGCAGCTCGGCCAGCTCGCCATAGGCCAGGGTATCACCCGCGAGATAGACGATTTCATTGCAGAAACGTGGCTCGAAGAAGACGATCTCGGCGGTCAGCCTGCCGATGTCGTCAGGGGTGGTCAGGGTCACGCAGGTATCCAGGCTGCCCAGTGCATTCACGGTAGCCGTTACGAGGTCTACCACCCCGAACACGGGTTCGAACAGGAAGCTGGTGAACATCCCGGTGGAGATGATCACCCACTCGGTCTGGTGCTGGGCCCGCAGGAGTTCACGCACATCGAGCTGGGCATCGAACAGGTCCTGGGGGCTGCCGCGGCCGATGGCCTCGAAGTCCACACCGAATTGCCAGGGGAAGTAGCGCTTTACCCCGGATTGCAGCGCGGCGCGAGCCAGCTTCATGGGGGTTTCGCGTCCCGCAACCATGCCGGCACAGCCGACGACGGTATCGAATTGGGCGAAGACCGCCGCCAGGTGCTCGATGGAATCCCTGACCAGGTCGGCAGCAACCAGCTCGACGCCGAGCGCGCGCAGCTCGTCTATCTCCCTTTTCTTGCCAGGCTCCTGGCTGTCGAGCGTGGCCTGGCGCAGCAGCACGCTGATCCGCGAGCCCGGCTTTTGCCCGGAGAGCCGGGCGAGATTGCGCAGCACCGGCAGACCGAGTTCGCCGGCGCCGAGTACGAGAATGGATTGGGTAGCGGTAGGGAATTGGGCAGTCATCATGCCTCCTGACGTCAGGTGTAAGATGAGCGAATGCTGGCAGACGCCAGCGGCGCTCAGAAGAAGGCACACGCGTGATACCAGGGGACGAGATGACCGATCTGGAGATCCTCCGACAGTCCGAAGCCATCTGCCAGACGCTCAGGCGGGACGAAGACGGCGTACGCCGGGAGGTGCTGACCCATGCGGGCAGTCGCTGGTCCCTGGGGGTCCTGCATGCGCTTGGGGTCTATGGCGTCATGCGGCATGCCGAGCTGGCGCGGCAACTCTCGGGCATCACCCAGCGGATGCTGACCAAGACCCTGCGCGCCCTCGAACGTGACGGCCTGCTGCTGCGCCACGACTTCGACGAAGTCCCGCCCCGGGTCGAATACGAATTGACGCCGCTGGGCCTGAGTCTGCTGATCCGGATGACGCCCATCTGGACCTGGGTCATCGAGAATGTCGAAGACTTCCGCGCCGCGCGCCGTGCCTTCGATGAGCGAGTTCACGAGAAGCCGGCGTGGCAATCGCCAAGGCCCATGCCGGACGAGCCAATTGACGAAGACCCACGGCCCTGAATGGAACCGCCAGGACAGCCACTGCGTTCCGCGGTGGCTGCCATCGTGACCCAGGCCTGGCCGGTGAACGCCAAACGGACCCTGCCGCCCCTTTCGTGCTCGCACCTCACCCACTCAGGAGTCGCACCCATGAGACGTTCCAGCCTGGATCATCTGGTCATCGTGGCCCCGACCCTCGCCGCGGGCGCTCTGCATGTCGAGCAGCGCCTGGGCGTGGCGCTGCAGCCCGGCGGCAAACACGCGCGCATGGGCACCCACAACCTCCTGCTGCGTCTGGGTGACTGCTACCTGGAAGTCATAGCCCCGGACCCGGATGCTCCACCGCCGACCAGACCTCGCTGGTTCGGGCTGGATGAGCTGGGCCCCGATGCCGAGCCCCGCCTGGCGCACTGGGTGGCCAGGACCCGGGGATTGGCTGAGGCGGATGCGCGCCTCACGCAGACCTTCGGCCGCATCGAGTCGATGAGCCGCGGCACGCTGGCCTGGCAGATATCGATCCACGCCGATGGACAGCTGCGGCTGGGTGGTGTCCTGCCCAGCCTGATCGACTGGGGCGATGCCCGGCACCCCGCGTCAGGGCTGATCGACCAGGGCTGCTGCTTGCAGCGTCTGGAACTCAGGCATCCCGCTGCCGCAGTGCTCGGGCAGCAGCTGGAGGCGATCGGTTTTTCCGGGCCCGTCGCGGTGATGCCTGGCGAGAGACCCGACCTGCTGGCCTATCTGGAGACGCCAACGGGTCTGAAGACCCTCTGATGGCCAACCGCTGGCGGCCGACCCGCACGCCCACTCAGCCCGGCACCACCAGCCCCTTGGCGCGGTAGGCGTCGATATCGATGCCATAGGCACCCGAGGGTTTTACCGCGCGGACGCTGATGAGGCGCCCCTGCTCATCGAGCGGATTGCGCGCCAGGTCGAGTACCTGCTCCGGTCGCGGCTGCTTGCTGGTGTCCAGCACGATCAGCACCCGCGGCTTCAATTTGCTGCCGGCGTCGAAGCCGATGATGATGCCCACCTCGCCGGTGCTCAGCTCGACGATCTCGCCCGGCGGATAGACGCCGATCAGCTGGATGAAGGCCAGGACGACGACTTCGTCGAATTGCGTGCCCCGGGCTTCGAAGAGGACGCGCAAGGCTTCCAGGCTGGAACGGCCCTCGCTGTAGGGGCGATCGCTGGTGATGGCGTCGTAGGCATCCACCACGGCGATGATCTTGGCCTTGAAGGGGATGCGCTGCGCCGGCAACTGGCGGGGGTAGCCCTTGCCATCCATGCGTTCGTGGTGGGTATGGGCGACGTCAACGGCGGCGGGCGGCACCTCGCTGTTGGCCATCAGCAACTGATAGCCGTAGGTGGTATGGGCCTGCATGATGCGGAATTCTTCCTCGGTCAGGCGGCCTGGCTTGTTGAGGATCTCGTCGGGCACCTTGATCTTGCCGACGTCGTGCAGCATGCCGCACACCCCAAGTTCTTCCAGTTCGAGGGGCAGCATTCCCAGCGCCTTGCCCAGGGCGATGGCATAGAGCGAGACGCGCAGGCAGTGTTCCGCGGTGTAGTGGTCACGCTGCTTGATGCGCGCCAGCCAGAGGCTGGCCGCGGGGTGCTTGAGCACGCTCTCGACGCACTCGCCGACCGCCCGCCGGACTTCGCTGACGTTGAGTTCCTTGCCGAACCGGACGGCGTCGAGCATCCGCATCGATACGGCGCGGGCCTCGCGCCACACCGGTTCGGTGGTCTTGACCTCATCCCGGTAGTCGATGGCATAGGTCTTGGCCTGAGCGCTGGCCGCCAGGTTGGCGGACAGGTTGGCCGATAGCGGCGTCACGTCAGGACTCTGGCGCCGGTCCACCCAGACGAACTCGCAGGTGTCCTGCAGGGTGCGGAGGTCCTGCACGCTCTGGATGGGGAATCCCTGGAACAGGAAGGGCGTGCCTTCCCAGGGCCGATCCAGTTCGCAGACGTACATGCCCAGCTGCAACTGGGACACGGGCACTCTGATGCTGTATTGGGGCAGCGCCATGGCTTCTCGGCAAGCACGTCAGTGGGCGGGATCTAATAGGTATTACAATAACCATTGATACCAAAATGCCACCACCCAGGGAAGCATCCAGCCTGCCCGCGCCGATGAGCTGGCAAAAAACAGTGGTCAGAGGTAACTGTTTGTAACTTCGGGGCGCGCGATACCAGACGGCGCGCCCTCCCCTCACGCCAGCTTGAAGCGTCGCACCAGTGTCTGCAGTTCGCCGGCCAGTTCCGACAGTTGCTCGCTGGCACCCACGGTTTCGCGGTTGCCGTCGCTGGTCTGCACCGACAGATCGCGAATGCTGATGAGGTTGCGGTCCACCTCGCGGGAGACGTGGGCCTGCTCTTCGGAGGCAGTGGCGATCTGCAGGTTGCGCTCGTCGATCAGGCGCACGGCCTGGAGGATGTCGCTCAGCGCCGCCCCGGCTTCCTGGGCCACCGCATAGGTGGCCTGGGCCTGGGTGGTGCTGAGCTGCATGGAATCCACGGCTTCGGCCGAGCCCTTCTGGATCGCCTGGATCATCTGCTCGATCTCGCGGGTGGAGGTCTGGGTGCGGTGCGCCAGGGCGCGGACCTCGTCGGCGACTACGGCGAAACCGCGACCCTGTTCGCCCGCTCGGGCGGCCTCAATGGCCGCGTTGAGCGCCAGCAGATTGGTCTGCTCGGCGATGGCGCCGATCACGCTGAGCACCTGGCTGATGTCCTGGGCCTGTCCGGCCAGGCCTTCGACCTGCACCGAGGTGGACTGCACCTGCTGGGTGAGGCGCTGCATGGCATCGAGGGCCTGGCCAACCTTGGCATTACCGCTTTCCGCGGCGGCGCTGGAGTCCCGCGCAGCCTGGGAGGTGGACGAGGCGTTGCGGGCCACCTCTTCCACGGCGGCGCTCATCTCGGTGACCGCGGTAGCGGCCTGGTCGATCTCGGCGTTCTGACTCGCCAGGGCACGGCTGGCCTGGTCGGTGACGGCGTGCATGGTGCGCGCGGTGTCGCTCAGGCGGCTGGAAGAACTGGATATGCCATGCAGGGTGTCCTTGAGGTTGTCCTGCATCTGCGCCAGGGCGCGCATCAGCCCGGCGGCTTCGTCCTTGCCGGTGGGATCGATCTTGCCGGTCAGCTCGCCCTGGGCGATGGCATTGGCCACGGCCAGGGAAGCGCCGATCGGCTGGGCCAGGCTACGGGTCAGCCGCCAGGCCAGCAGCAGGGTGACCAGCACCGCCAGCAGCATGATGCCGACCACGATCCTGACACTCTGGTCATAGATGCCCGTCGCCGCTTCCCCGGCATGGCGGGCGCCTTCGCCGTTGAATTCGCGCAGCCGGGTCAGTTGCTCCTGATAGCCTTCGGCGCGCTGGCGCTGCTCGCCATTGGCCAGTTTGAGCGCTTCGGCGCGATCGCTGGCGGCCAGGGTCACCACCCGATCCAGTCCGTCCAGATAGCCTTTCATCTGCAGCGCAGCCTGGTCGAAGTTGCTGCGTTCCTCGGCGGTGGAAATCAGGTGGTCACGGTAATAGGCCGTCCGGGCGTTCATCAGATCGCGATTCACCTGGATCTGCCGGGTGGCGAGGGCCATGGCCGCGCTGTCCTCGCTGGCCAGCAGCCGGATGCTTTCGAGGCGGGTGTGCAGCAGCGCGACCTGGATGTCATCGGTGGTCTGGACGCTCGCCAGCCATTCGGCTTCCATCGCCTGCTCGGTGGCGCGCAGGGCCTTGAGCTGGACGAGGGCGAAGGCGCCGAGCAGCATCACGAACAGGGTGACCGCACCGAAGCAGAGGGTGGCGCGGGGGGCGATGCGTAGCTGACGAAGATTCAAGACGGGCTCCTTGGATCGGCGGAAGGCGATCCTCTAAAGCCCGTATCGACTGACTAATGCCTTTCTTTAGCGCGTCAGCGATTGGCGCGACAAGAAAGCTGCGGAGGCTGTCCAGCGGCTGCATGGCGCGTAGCAATGACCTAGCCGCGTGACGCCTCCAGCCGCTCCACCATCTTGACCAGTTCCGCCAGGGAGCCGGCCTGCAGCTTGCGCATGAGGGCCGCGCGGCGCACCTTCACGGTGATCTCGCTGACCCCCAGCTGGGCGGCGATCTGCTTGTTGAGCAGGCCGGTCACCACCCGCGCCAGCACCGCCCGTTCGCCCTCGTTGAGCGTGTCGAGGCGGGTCTGCAGGGCCTGCAACTGCCGGCGCTGGGCATGGGCGTCCTGCGCCTTGCGCAGCGCCTGGTCGATGGCATCGAGCAGGTCCTGGTCACGAAACGGCTTGGTGAGGAACTCTAGAGCGCCCTGTTTCATCGCCCGGACCGACATGGGGATATCGCCATGGCCGGTGATGAAGATGATCGGCAGGGCCAGGCCACGCCGCTGCAATTCCTGCTGCAGATCCAGGCCGTTCATGCCGGGCATGCGCACGTCCAGCACCAGGCAGCCCGGTTCGTCCAGCCGCGCCCGGTGGAGAAAATCGGCGGCCGAGACATAGCTGCGGGTGCTGAGCCCCACGGACGCCAGCAGGTCTTCCACGGCGGCGCGCACCGAGGCGTCGTCGTCCACCAGGTGGACCCGCGCGGACTGGGTCTGGTCGGTCAGGCTTTGAGAGGTCATGGTTGTGGATCCTTGGGCAGGCTGCAGTAGACCCCAGTGCCGCCTTCCGGCAGCGAGGTGGCCCAGATCCGCCCGCCATGGGCTTCGACGATGGAGCGACTGAGCGCCAGTCCCAGGCCCATGCCCTGCGCCTTGGTGGTGTAGAAGGCCTCGAACATCTGCTCGCGCGCCATGGGCGTCAAGCCGCGACCGCTGTCTTCCACGCCCAGGCGGATGGCGCCGGCGGTGTCCTGTCCCACCTGGATGACCACCCGCCGCTGCTCGGGCGGCATCCCTTCGAGGGCGTCCAGGGCGTTGAGCAGCAGATTGAGGATGACCTGCTGCAGCTGGCTTTCGTCGGCCAGCAGCGGCGGCAGACCCTCCTGCAGGCGGACCTCCACGGCGACCTGACGCTGGCTCAATTCGGCGCGGACGAAATCCAGCACCTGCTCCACGGTATCGGCGACGTTGAGCCAATCCTTGGCCACCTGCGCCTGGCGCACCAGGCTGCGTACCCGGGCGATCACCGCGCTGGCGCGGTGGGCGTCGTCGATGACCCGCTGCGCCGCCTGCACGGCGCGCTCCACCTGCGGCGGCTGATTGCTCAACCAGCGCTGGCAGGCGTTGCCACTGGCGGCGATGGCGGTGAGCGGCTGGTTCACCTCATGGGCGATGGATGCGGCCAGTTCACCCAGCTGGCTCAGGCGCCCGGCCTGGGCCAGGCGTGTCCGGGCCGCGTCGGCGGCGCGCTTGGCGGCCTCCAGGCGCAGGGACAGGGCGGCGACCGCGACGATGGCCAGGAGGCTGATGATGCAGTTGACCAGCCCGGCCTCCTGGTCGCCGCTCCGGGTGGCGACATAGCTGCAGAGCACCAGCAGCGTGCAGCCCAGCGCGGTGATCGTGACCCCGCGCGCCGACAGAAAGCCGGCCGCCAGGAGCACCACCACCACCTGGAAGACGCCGATGGCGATCTCCCGGTCGGTGAAGGTGTCCAGCAGGGCGATGCCCAGCGCCAGGGCGCAGAGGCCTCCTAGCCGCAGCCAGTGGGTGGTGGTGGCGAAGGGTCGTCGATCCATGGCCAGTCTCTCGTTCGAAGGCGTGCCTAGCCCGGGTTTTCCAGGCTGAAGATATCGGCCGCCTGATCATAGGCGAAGAGTTCACCGTAGCGCCCCCACTGGATGGCGCTGCCGAGGGTGCGGGCGGCGTCGGCTTCGTCCATGAAGTCCTCCAGCTCGTCGCGGAAACGCCGCGCCGGCGCCGTGTGACCCTGGCGATCGTCCAGCACCCGGCGAATATGGGCCACCAGGGGCACGAAGTTGAGCAACTGGCGGGCGAACAGCTGCTTGCGCACGTCCACCCCCGCCTCGACATAGGCGCGCCCGGCCGGCAGCAGACGCAGATCACCACCTTCGAGGACCGCCAGGCGCAGCAGTTGCAGCACCTCGGCCAGGGGAAAGAGCTCGTCCAGTGCATAGCCCAGCCCGCCGGCCAGTTCCGGCAGGTCGGCGCGACCGTCGTAGGGCGCGGCCTGGACCGCCTCCAGCAGACCGGCCAGGGCATTGGTGGACACGGTCGGCAGCCGCATGCCCAGTCCGTTGCCGGGAACACCCCCTTCGTGGGGTGCCGGCGTGGTCTCGCCGGTCATGCGCACATAGATTTCCTCCACCAGTTCGCGGAAAGCCGGATCATGGCGATTGCGCGGCTGCGGCAAGTCGATACGGATCTCGCTGGCGACGCGGCCAGGATTGCTGGAAAAGATCAGCACCCGATCGCAGAGCAGCACCGCCTCGGCGATGTTGTGGGTGACCATGAGGATCGAGCGGATCGGCATGCGCCCTTCGACCCAAAGGTCGAGCAGGTCGGTGCGCAGGGTCTCGGCGGTGAGCACGTCCAGCGCCGAGAAGGGTTCGTCCATCAGCAGCACGTCCGGGTGCACCACCAGGGCACGGGCCAGGCCGACACGCTGGCGCATGCCGCCGGAAAGCTCCTTGGGATAGGCGCTCTCGAAGCCGTCCAGGCCGATCAGGTCGATGGCGGCCAGGGCGCGGCGACGGCGCTCGTCCAGCGGCACGTGCAGCGCCTCCAGGCCGATCTCGACGTTCTGCAGCACGGTCAGCCAGGGAAACAGCGCGAAGCTCTGGAACACCATGCTGACCCGGGCGCGCTGGCCGTCGTCCTTGGGCGGGAAAGCGACGCTGCCGCCGCTGGGGGTGAGCAGCCCGGCGATGGATCTGAGCAGGGTCGACTTGCCCGAGCCGGAGCGCCCCAGCAGGCCGACGATCTCGTTTTCGTGCAGGGTCAGGGACACTTCGTCCAGCACGACCCGGGCCGGGCCACCGGCGTTGCCGTACAGCTGGCGGACGTTCTGCACGTCGATGAGCGGACGCGGGTTCAGGGTGGTCAGGTTCATGATGGTTCTCCTCTGGAGCCTGTTTAAAGGCTAGCGAGCTAGAGACAGACAAGGCGGAAATGGCTGAGGAAGCGGAGTTTACGAGCGGTAAATGAGCATTCCGAAGCCATTTCCAACGCAGTTCGGCCGACGCGCAGCAGCCTTTGAACAGGCTCTTAGTCGAGCCGCAGGCGCCGTTCGGCGTAGGCATACAGGGGCCGCCAGAGCAGCCGGTTGAAACCGAGGACGAAGATCGACATCACCACGATGCCCAGGGCGACCCGGGGGAAGTCGCCGGCGGTGGTCATCTGCGCGATGTAGGCGCCCAGGCCATGGGCCTGCAGGCGCTCGTTGCCCCAGCTCACCACCTCGGCGACGATGCTGGCGTTCCAGGAACCGCCCGCGGCGGTCAGGGCGCCGGTGACGTAGTAGGGAAAGATCGCCGGCAGGGCCAGCTGCCGCCACCACTGCCAGCGCCTGAGGCCGAACAGCCGGGCCGCTTCGCGCAGGTCGTTGGGCAGCACGCTGGCGCCGGCGATGACGTTGAACAGGATGTACCACTGGGTGCCCAGCACCATCAGCGGCGACAGCCAGATGTCCGGATTGAGGTGGAAGCTGACGATGCCCACCACCGCCACCGGGAACAGCACGTTGGCCGGAAAGGCGGCGAGGAACTGGGCCACCGCCTGCAAACGCTGCGACCAGCCCGGGCGCAGGCCGATCCAGACGCCGATGGGCACCCAGATCAGGCTGGCGACGGCGATCAGCAACAGCACCCGGGCCATGGTCAGCAGACCCAGGCCCAGCACCGAGACCGCTTCCACCCAGTAGACGTCGGCGGCGATGAAGCGATACAGCGCAGAGATGCCATAGGGCAGCACCAGCAGCAGCGCGCCGTACCAGAGCACGTCCAGCCCGCGTTGCAGCCAGGCGCGGCTTTGCGGCGCCAGGTGCCAGTGCGGCCAGGGGCGGCGGATCCGCGGGGTGGCGAGCTGGATGCAGAAGCTGCCGAAGCCACCCAGCATGCGGCCCAGGCGCGCGCGGCGGACCAGGTCGTAGACCCAGGAGCGCGGTACCTGCTGGCTGGCGGTCTGCTCGACGCGGAAGCGGTCCGCCCAGGCGATCGCGGGGCGGAACACGAGCTGGTCGTACAGCAGGATCACCGCCGCCATGGTCGCCACCGCCAGCGCCACCGCGCCGAGATCGCGCCGCTCGATCGCCAGCCCCAGCCACGAGCCGACGCCGGGCAGCATCACCTGGGTTC
>Ga0157369_10009899_pt1 | contig 10895 bp, 13 predicted proteins | sample C25metaG_FD_113461 | JGI IMG/M metagenome (GOLD analysis project Ga0157369, IMG submission 113461) | Corn rhizosphere microbial communities from Kellogg Biological Station, Michigan, USA - C2-5 metaG | ecosystem: Host-associated > Plants > Roots > Rhizosphere > Soil | place: USA: Michigan... | reverse complement strand
GTCGTCCTGATGGACGAGCCCTGCTCGGCCCTCGACCCGATCTCCACGCTCGCCATCGAAGACCTCATCGAGGAGCTCAAGCAGGAGTACACGATCGTGATCGTGACGCACAACATGCAGCAGGCGAGCCGCGTCAGCGACAAGACCGCGTTCTTCAACATCGCGGGCACCGGCAAGCCGGGCAAGCTCATCGAGTACGACGACACCACCACGATGTTCTCGAAGCCGTCCGTCCAGGCGACCGAGGACTACGTCTCGGGTCGCTTCGGTTGATCTGACGCCGGCATCACGACAGCCCCGCCCGGGATTCCCGGGCGGGGCTGTCGTCGTCTGCAGCACGTCCTCGGGTCTGTCGAGGTGAAGCCTGTCGACCGGCTCTCGCGGACCGGAGGGAACGGACTACGCCGTCTCGATGACCATGATCGGATCGGTGGTCGGCTGCTTGGAGCCACCCTGCGGCTCGACCGTCACGCCGACCTTGTCGCCCGCACTCATGGCGCCGTCGAGAACACGCCAGGTGGTGCCGTTCGCTGCCGAGAAGGTGCCGGCCGAGACCGGGCCTCCCTCGCCGATGTACCAGAGTTCGTAGACCTTGTCCGACGGCAAGGACCCGAGTCCGTCGACGAGCAGGGCGGACTTGCCGAGCTCACCCGACCAGACGAGGGTCGCCGTCGCATCGTCCATCGACACCTTCGCGCGCTGGACGTCGGACGCCGCGTTGATCTCCGCGAGCGCGACCGTCTGTGTGAGGGATCCACCACCGAAGGTGTTCGCGAGTCCGACACCGCCGAAGATGAGGCCGACCGCTGCTGCGGCGCCGACCACCATGCCGACGACGCTGCGACGCCACCGTGAGGCGGCCTTGCGTTCCGCCGCACCGACCACCGGGGTGGTCGCTGCTGCCGCGGGCGGTGTGGCCATCGGCGTCGAGACCGGCGTCTCGTCGACCTCCGGGACTGCGGTCGGAAGCGTCTGCACCTCGGCGACAGGAGCATCGACGGGGGCCTCAGCGGGCAGCTGCGGCAGGTTCTGGATCGCGGCCATGAGCGAGTTCTTGAGCGCTGCCGACGGCTGCACGGGAGGTGCTGCGAGGTCGAGCATGGCGACGGTCTCCTCGAATTCCGCCGCTTCCTCGCGGACGGACTCGTGTTCGGCTCGCAGGCGGTCGAACCGCTCCTGCTCGCGCGGGGTCAGGGTGTGCAGCGCGTTTCCGGCTGCCAGGTCTGTTGCATCGTCTCGCTCGGTCATGTACGCACCCCCAACTCGTCTCGAAGTCTGATCATTCCGTCTCGCAACCTGGTCTTCACCGTGCCGATCGGCACGCCGAGCAGGTTCGAGATCTCGCTGTGACTGTAGCCGCCGTAATAGGCGAGCGAAACAGCCTCGCGTTGCAGCTCGCTCAAGCGGACGAAGGCCCGCTTGACGCGCTCGTGCTCGATCCGGATCTCGACCGTCTCCTGCACGTTGTCGACACGCTCGTCGAAGTCGCGGATGCCGATCTTGAGATCGCGGTCGCGCCCGGCCTGTGAGGCGCGCACGCGGTCGATCGCACGACGGTGGGCCATGGTGAGCACCCAGGTCGTCGCCGTGCCCTTGCCCGCCTCGAACTTCTGGGCGTTCTGCCAGACCTCCAGGAACACCTCCTGGGTGACCTCTTCGGACTGCGCGTGGTCGACGAGCACCCGCTTGACGAGTCCGAGGACCCGCGGGGCGACGTGGTCGTACAGCTCGCTGAACGCGACCTGGTCGCCGCCGGCCACACGGATGAGGAGCGCGTCGAGCACGTTCGCCAATGACACCTGCGGTGCAGCGTCAGCTTCCGGTCCCGTGGTCACAAGTCTTAGCTTCTCACGGACACCGGCCGTTTGCGCGACGCCCGCCCGAGGTCGGGTCTGCGTGTACAGTGCGGCGGTCATACACGGAGTTCGGTGCCGACCCGGGATCCGATTGGAGGAATCGACGCGATTCGACACCCCAGTTCCGGTGTCATCACGGAATGGGCGTCAGGGGGGCGAAGACCTCTGGAGAAAGCAAGTGCCAGGCCGCAGAAACGCCTCTCGGCGCAAGGCCGCTCGAAGCGGCGATTTTTGGAGCCCGGGGTTACTGCGGCCCGGCTGAATCAGTGTAGCAAGTGATCGGCGATGGATATTCCCAGGTACCGGGCCTTGACCGGACGGGTCGCGTCAGTCCAGGGAGTCGGTGCGCCACAGTCGCGCGCAGCCGGCGAGTTCCTCGGCGATGGTGCCGAACCGCGCGGCTTTCGTGGTGAGTCTCGCGGCGTCTGCGGGGTCGACGGCGTCCCGGTCGTCCGCGAGGGAGGTGCAGCCGACCGCGTTGATCCGGCAGAAGGAGGCCGCCCGCTCGAGGGCGATCGCGAAGTCACCGGTGTAGAGGCCACGGAGGATCTGGTCGGCGAGGACGATGATCTCCTCGGGCCCGGTCGGTTCGGCCGCGCCGGCGATCACGGGGTCGACGGTGGTGATGAGCTCGGAGCCCCGCTGGAAGCTGAAGCTCGTCCCCACCGGGTCCTGCCGGATGAGCAGGCGCAGTAGGTAGATCCGCCAGAGGGCTCCTGGGAGACTCCGCGGGCTGGCGTGCGACCAGAGCTCCGCGATGGCGTCGATCCCGTGCTCGTCCGTGTACGTCACGAGGCGATCGACCACGGCAGGGTCCGGGTCCGCCCGCACCCGGGTGAGGAGTGCGACGGCCGTCTCGTGCGTGATCCTCGACACGGCCTCCGGGTCGAGACCGCCCTGGATCGCTTCGAGCATCGACGGCGGCAGCTTCGTCGGACGATGGAATCCCTCGGTCATGCCTGTTCCTCCCTGCGACGCGCTTCGCGCACCCGACAACGGTACTCGCCCCGTGGGACGATCCTCCCCTGGGGCGCTGACCTGCGCGTCAACGGGTGCCGTCGAAATCTCGTAGAGTAGAGCGCGTATGGGCCTGTAGCTCAGTTGGCAGAGCATCGGACTTTTAATCCGCGGGTCGTGGGTTCGAGCCCCACCGGGCCCACCCATGATTCTCAGGAGAGTACGGAATCTCGTCTCCCTGCGACAGCCCGTAGGCACTCCAAAAACACTCTTCCCGCTACGCTGGTCGGCGGGGGAGGGTTCATGCCATACATAGACGTAACTGTCACATCAACGATCGAGCTCGTTGATGTGATCTTGAAACTCGGCAGAGAGCGCGAGGGGCGACCTCTTTGGCATCGGGGCCACACACACGCCGATCATGCACTCGTGCCGAGCCTCTATCGAAAGCTCAGCGGCGCTGACGAGATCTTCCAAGTAGAACGCCGCTTGCTGACCCGCTTCCGGCAGCGGAGCTTGCCGTACTGGCCGGCTGGCTATCCGCAGAACGACTGGGAGCACCTCTTTGCGATGCAGCACTACGGCATCCCGACCCGGCTCCTCGACTGGACAGAGAATCTGCTCGTAGGTCTGTACTTCGCCGCTATGCCTGCACCAGACGGCGTCGTGCCCGCGATCTGGACCCTTGACCCGATCGGCTGGAATCAGACCGCGCGACAGCTACAAGAGTTCACAGACATTGGCATCCTCACAACGGATGCCGACGAGTTGAGCCCGTACGCCGCGATCAGCAGAGAGGGGCAAGACCTCGTTCAGCGATACAAGACCCCTCTCGCAATCTATGGCACCCACAACTCCCCGCGCATCGTCGCTCAACGCGGCGCATTTACCGTTGCCGGAAAGAGCCTCGACGGTCTTGAAACCTTCGCCTCAGACGAACAGCACACGCTTTGGAAGATTGAGCTTCGGTACGAACGAGCTGAGATGGCCTCGGATCTCGCGGCGCTCGGCTTCGCTGAGAGCATGGTTTTCCCCGATCTCGTAGGCCTCAGTAAAGAAATCACTACCTCTGAAGGGCTCTCATGACCGACCCAGCCTCCTCGCTTGATCTCGAGATCGGCACGGCGCGCAGGAAGATTTCAACCGATAGCTACCCCATGAGCATCGGCGAACTTACCAACCTCTACAGGGCGGGGGAGCTCATTATCGCCCCAGCCTTCCAACGCCTTTACCGTTGGGAATTAGAGCAAAAGTCCCGTCTTGTCGAGAGCATCCTACTCGGCATTCCGCTCCCTTCTGTCTTCGTTTCGCAAAGCGACGACGGAAAATGGGAGCTCATCGACGGCCTTCAACGGGTATCAACCATCCTGCAGGTTCAGGGGCTGTTAGACGGGTGGGATCCTCTCGAACTGACCGCCACCAAATACCTCCCTAACCTCCAAGGGAAGTCCTGGGAAGGCCCGGACCCGCTATCAGAGGCTCAACGGCTCGACTTCAAGCGGTCAAAGATCGATATGAAGATAGTCAAACGTGAGTCCGATCCCACCACGAAGTACGACCTGTTCCAACGCTTGAACAATTACGGATCGCCGCTGACAGCTCAAGAGATGCGACATGCTCTCCTCGTCGGTGTCAATCCGGAATTCGTTGAGTGGCTTTCCACCTTGACGTCTCGCGAATCATTCATCGATACGGTCGCGTTGCCCGAGAAGTCGATGGACGAGAAGTACGACGAAGACCTTGCGCTGCGATTTCTATTCCTGCACGACGCCGCCGACGTGAGCGCCGTGGCTTTGCGCTCTTTCAACCAAAAGCTAGACGATGCGGCAGTCGTTATGGCTGAGCGATTCCGTCCGCAGTCGGACCGCGAGGGCGAGGTATTCCGCGAGACGTTCGATTTGATTGCGTCGCAGCTTGGCGAGGAGGCTTTCCGCAAATGGAGCGTCGCCAAGAATCGATTCGAGGGTGGCTTCTTGAACACAGCGTTTGAGGTGATAGCCATGGGCGTCGGCTACCACATAGCCGCCGGATCACCCGTCCGGAGTGACCTCCGCGTAGCCGCTCAGGAGCTATGGACTCGTCCAGAGATGACCACGCGCTTCGCAACTGGAGTGAACACGGAGAGGCGGCTCAGCCAGACGCTGCCCCTAGGACGCCAGCTGATGGCAGGTTAACGGCTACGCTCCGACGAATGCATCGAACTTGGCTACGTGTTCGGTGTAGTCGCTGGGGTAGAGGTGTGCGTAAATACTGTCAGTCGTAGTGATGTTCGCGTGGCCGAGCCACCGACTCACCTCGTAGGGCTTGAACCCAGCCGCGAGCCATAGGGACGCCGCCGTATGGCGAAGGTCGTGGACGCGCATGTCCGGCATCCCCAGAGCTCGCAGAGCGGGTCGGAAGTAGTTCCGCCGGAAGCTACCGACGTCGAGAACGTGGTCGTAGTTCAGCACATGAGAGCCGACGTTGCGCCCCGGCCAGAGCAGCGCGTCGCCGTCGCCAGAGCGCGGGTGGCTCATCTTGTACCGACGCAGGTCTGCGATCAGTCCGCTATGCATGAGCGGTACGTCGCGGGTGGACCGTCGCGACTTCGGCGTTCCGACGACCCACTCCCCCGCGATCCTCTGCATCGTCTGCCGCACCGACACGTGGCCGGCAACAAGGTCTAGGTCGCGGACCCTCAGCCCCGCCAGCTCAGCAGCCCGGAGTCCGGTGTATGCGGCGAACCGCACCAGCAGGTCATACGGCGCCACCGGTCTCAGTCGGGTCGCGAGCCGTTCGACCTGCGCAGCCGTCAGGAACACGACCGCGGGCTCTCCGCTGGCGTGCGTCTTCGGGAGCGTTACGCCGTCGCACGGGTTGTGGTCGATGAGCCGATCGTGGAGGGCGTGCTTGAAGGCCTTCTTCAGGGCGACGTAGTGGTGGTGCACGGTCGCTTGCGACAGCCCGTCAGCGTGGAGCTTCACTACCCAGGCCTGTACCTCGGCTCGGGTGACCGTCGAAGCGCGGCGCTTCCCGAACATGGGCAGAATCCGGTTGCGGTAGATGGTCTCGTAGCTCTGTCGAGTGCGCGGCTTGAGCCCGGGAGCGCTCGCCGTCATCGAGGCGGCCACGATCTCCGCTACGGTCTTCGAGTTCTTGACGAGGCGGTCGGTGCTTTGCCCCACGGCGAGGTCTGACTCTACCTTCAGCGCGAAGCGTTCGGCTTCGCGCTTCACCTTGAAGGAGCGTTGCTTGAAGCCGTTGTCGCGCCATCGGACGATGTAGCTCGGCTTGCCGCCCGCTCGCTCGACTTCCTTCACATGCGCCATCACTTCACCGCCTTCAGGATCGGGGTCGCCGGGGCGAACTTGCCGAGGCTCCAGTCCGGTTCGGCAGGGCGTTGCCAGATGTAGCGGCAGCGGAGGTTCACCCGCCCGTTCGCTCCTACTTGGTGAGCGGAGGTCACGGTGGCCGGGTATTCGTAGCTCTCCAGGACAACGTCGCCAACGCGAATCAGGTCTGCGCGGGTGGGCCGGGTCCTCGGGCGATAGGGGTTCGCCTCCGGCTGGTCGGGGCTCTGCGTGTTCGTCATGCTGCTTCCTTCCATCGACGCACAACGCCGCCGACAACCGTGTGTGTCCACTGTCCTGCACCGCTTTGGGTCGGGGTGCCGTCCTCGTTGAGGCGGCGGGCGATAGCCGATAACGACAGCCCGGAGGTGTGTTGCTGGAGGATGCGCGCCTGAACCTCGGCTGGGACCTGGGAGGGCTTGCCGAGCTGCGCACCTTCAGCCTTCTTCACTGCGAGCGCCGCCTTCGTGCGCTCCCCGATCACCTCGCGCTCGAACTGGGCGAACTGGACCATGACACCGGCGAGCATCCGGCCCACTGCTGTACTGGTGTCGAGGTCGAAGTCGAGCACGACGATCGACCAGCGCTGGCGTCGTGAGCGCTCCAACAGCTCGCCGAAGTCGATGACCGAGCGTGAGAGCCGGTCGAGCTTGGCCGCGACGAGCCCGTCAGCGTTGCGCTTGCCTGGGCGGCGCAACGCGGCGAGCGCGGCGGTCAGGCCGGGTCGGTTGGTGTCCTTGCCTGACAGTCCGTCGTCCTCGAACCACTCGACGATGGTCCAGCCCTTTGACTCGGCAGCACGGCTGATCGCGGCACGCTGTGCTTCGATGCCGAGGCTCGTGTCTCGAGTGCGGTCAGCCTTGCTCACGCGAACGTAGCCGAGTACGCGCTTGTTCATGGGGTCTCCTTATGGTCGTTCCGATCGGTGTCGTTCGTCACCGCTCTGAAGAACTCTCGTGGTCCTCCTGAGCGGTCCGCTTGAGCTCCTGAGGAATCAGAGGCTGCCGAGAGAAAACGAGTCGGAATGGCCCGGTCTACCGGCCTCGGGGTGTTCTCTCGGCAGAGCTCAGACGCTGGGCTGCTCCGGTAGTGGCGCGTCGGGAGCCGGGCCAAACGCGTCGTTGAAGACGCGCTGCGCTCGCTCTACGTTGTGGAGGTCGGCCTCGGGATCGCGACCCTCGTCGCTCGTGCTCGATAGGACGTCCTCGATCACGTGCTTACCCCAGGCGACGTCCTGTCTCCGGGCGCTCATGCCCGGCGTCCTGTTCGCTTCTGTACTCGGCGCTGCTCGACGCGACGTTCGATAGCTCGTCGCTCCATCAGCTCGTCTGCGTCGGCTTCGTCGTTGTCGTGAACAAGCTCGGCGTCGATGATGTCCTCTTCGGTTGCGACGTCGACCAGGATCTCTGCGTCGATCGCGTCCCACTTCGATACCGATACCTCGACGCTCAGCTCTGCCTTGCTCACGAGTCCGGCTCTGTCGAGCAGATCCCTCGCCGCCGACACACGCACAGCCGGAGGGATGGTCACGTCTTGCATCATCTGCACCAGCGCGAATGCAGCCTTGTCGCTGGCCTCCAGAATCCGCTGCTGAGCGCGCCGCTTGACCTGCGGCGCTGCCCCTCCGTGCATCCGACACACAGAGCTACCGAGCATCGGTGCGTTCCCACACGGCTGTCCGCTTCGCTTCCTGGCTGTGCATAGGGTCTTCTCGTGCATCAGGTCGTTCATGTCAGTCTCCAGTTCTCTTCTTCGTGCTTCTCCATGAGGGTGGTCAAGTCAACCCGCCTCCCTAAGGGACGGAGGCGAGGCGGGTTGGTTACCCGCCCTCGTCCCTTCTGATGCCCGGGGTCAGTGAGTCGCCTCCAAGTAGCCCCGGGACCGAGGTGACTTGAATCCCCAGGTGCCGCCTGAGGATGCGGCCCTCCGCCAGAGGAAGTCGCCTCCGCCCGGGGCGGGTTCGGGGTTGGTTGCCGCGGAGCCGGAATCAAGTCGCCTCTGAGGGAGCGAGCCGGGGTGGTCATTTCTCGGCCTCCGGGGTGAGGCGGAGCGGCGCGTTACCGACACCGGACATGCGCCAGCGAGGCCGGATCTTGCCCTCGCTACCGGGAGCGGACTCAGAGACGACCCGCCCAGCCGCGACCAGCTCGTCCCACACCTGTTTGAAGCGAGCCTCACCGACCCGGGCGCGCTCCTTCACAGCCTCCTTCACCGCCGTCACAGTGAACTCGAGGGGCTCCTGCTCGAGGAGATTGATGATGTGAGAGGCGACGTTGTTGTCCTTCTCGGCGACGGCCGACGACTTCGCTCCCCACTCCACGGGTAACACTGAGTAGCTGAGGTCGCCGATGTGCTCGCCGGAATCGGAGTCGAACCGGCCGAGCGACCAGTTGACGAGGTACTGCTGACCGCCCCACTGCCGCGACCCGAATGCCGCCCCGAGCGCGAACTCACCCTCGTCTACGCGGGGCGGAGTGTCGTGTTTCTGCAGAATCCAGCTGTCAGCCCACTGGCCCACACCCGACTGCGCAATGGAGTCGAGGTCAAGGTCGACGTTGCCGGTCTTGCGGAAGTGGTCGGCAATCAGGAACGCGCACCCTGCCGGGACCATCTGCTGCATCTCCGCCAGCATTGCGCCGCGCGCGTACAGATTCTGAGCTTCGATCTCGGGAGGGTGATACGCGTACAACGGGTCAACGATCACAAGACCAGGGCTGTCCTCTCGCACCGCGACGTCGAACGCCGTCAGGAACTCCTCGCTCGTCAGATCGCCTGCATCGAACACCATCCGCAACGGCAACGCCGCCAGGTCCACGCCCATGGTCTTCGCAATGCGCTGCAGCCGATGCTGCGTCGGCCCCTTGCCACCCTCACCGAGATACATCAGCACCGAGCGGGGCTTGGGAACCTCGAATTCACCCAGGAACGGTTGTCCGCTCGCTACCGCCAAAGCAAAGGCCAGACCGTTGTAGGTCTTCAGGGTCTTCTTCTCCCCAGCAAGCACCCCATACGATCCCTCCGGCCACACCCCCTTTACCAGCCACTGCATCGGCGGCACAGCCTCCGCAAGCTCCGCAGCCGAGACCGTCTTGAAGCGCTCTCGGGTCTGAGACCGCAGGCGCTCCATTTCGGAGGCAAGGCGCTCGGCGGTCCCGGCGTACTTCACGAAGAAATCGGTAACGTCTTCTTTCGAGTCAGGCGAGACACCGAGTCGTGTCAGGTCGAGGACGCGAGCACGCGCACCGGCCTGATTCAGCCGAGTTGCGACCTTCTCGGCTCCCGCTCGACCGGCCTCGTCCGCATCGTAGGCAACGAACACCTCTCGACCGCTGAGAGGGCTCAGGTCTCGCGGGGGCGTCTGCGCTCCGCCCGTCCCTGTTACGGCGACGTATAGACCTTCCGACTCCTGATTCGCAAGCAGTGCGTCCCACTCCCCCTCGCACAGCAACACCGGCAGCGTCGGATGGTCGGACAGGAACTCCTGCGGCCAAATCATCGACACCGAGCCCGGCGACTGATTCACGACCTTCGATGAACCATCCTCCGGATACGTGATGAACTTGATCTGGAGCCACGGGCCTCCGCCGGAAGCGCGCTGCGGAATCGTAAGCGACCGTCCGTCAGTGCCCACGTGCACCCGTTCCCAGGTCTCACGCCGGATGGCTCGTTCAGCAAGCAAGTTGCGGTGACGTTTGATGGACGAGTGGTCGCTCTGAGTGAGCTGCTGACTCCATTCGTACGGTTTGTCCTGGTTCGAATAGGGCTCACGCTCGGCGGACCGCTTTACGCTCGGAAGCTTGAAGGTGTTCGATGCCGGCCCGAGCCTGCGGGTTGATAGCCCGGTTGCCTTCAGTCCCCGTCGAACCCCTTCACTGTCGTCGCAGCCGAGACAGTTCCACACGACCGGCAGCTTCTTTCCCGCCCGGAAGCCGAAAGACTCGTTCTCATCGGGGTGATCGGGGTTCGGGCAGTGCGCGGCCCATTGGTTCGAGCCCGTCCTCCTTGCTCCCAGAGCTTCGGCGTACGCCTTGACAGCGGACGGCGGCTCTGGCCAATCGTCGTTGTTCACCGTGGCCACCGTCAGCGCTTTGGTGCGTCGGAACGCGAGCCGAGGATGTAGTTCTCGATGTCCTCGCTCGTGAGCAGCACGATCAGTCCACCGGGCCGGGCGTAACTGATTCGTCCTGACTGTACAGCCCTGCGGAACTGGCGCTCGGAAATCTCGTACTTCCTTGCAAGGGGATGCTCCGGCGCTTCGGAGAGTCGGTACACCTCGCGGTTGTTCTTACTGCTCATGGCTGATCCTGCACCTTCTATTGGGTGGGTCAGCCAGGGCAGGAGGGCACAAAAATAGGACCTTCCGAATCCGACCAACCCTTGACTGGTTGGTTCGCGATTTCGGGGTCCTTTCCCTCACGAGTTTTGAAACTATTCAGTTATGGCAATTCCGTGGCGGGTCCTACCGCGCTTGTCACGAGAACTACTTTACCGCACCGAGCTTGTTCGCCGCTGGCCGAGACGATCCGCCGTGGCATTCGATCGAAAGAACAAATGTCGAACTTCATCGCTTCGCACTGTCGACACCTCGCCAAGACGAGCTGGGTCGATGACGATCTCATCGGTGGCCCAGTAGGACAGCAGCCCGAGGGCGTCGAGAGAAACGATGCTGCGTCCAGTCGCCATGAGGACCTGTTCCGGTTCGATGACCATGCTGTACCATCCCCGCTCGGGGAGGCCAACCGTCAATATCTCG
>Ga0157369_10009897_pt1 | contig 10895 bp, 7 predicted proteins | sample C25metaG_FD_113461 | JGI IMG/M metagenome (GOLD analysis project Ga0157369, IMG submission 113461) | Corn rhizosphere microbial communities from Kellogg Biological Station, Michigan, USA - C2-5 metaG | ecosystem: Host-associated > Plants > Roots > Rhizosphere > Soil | place: USA: Michigan... | reverse complement strand
TGACGGCCGTCGCGACGGTCGCCGGCTGGGCGCTCGGCACGGGCGGCGGCGCTCTGCTCGCACGGCACCTCGGCTCGCCGGGAGCGCTCGTCGTCGCGCACTCGATCCTGACGCTTCGCGCGCTCGGCATCGCGGTGGCGCTCGCAGCCGTGACGGTGGTCGCCATGCTCGCCGCGGTGCGTGCCGAGGCGATCTCCTTCGGCGGCTTTCGCGTCACCGTCGCCGACGCCGCGGCGCTCGGCGCGCTGGCGGCCATCCTGCTCGCACTCGCGCGCGGGAAGGCCGACGCCTCCGCGCTCGAGCAGAGCGGCGGCACGGGCGTGCTGCTCCTCCTTCTGCCGGGGCTCGTGCTCTTCGTGCTGGCCGTCGCAGCGGCGCGGCTTCTGTCGCCCGCCGTTCGCGCGCTCGAGCTGGGCGCCCGGCATGCGACGCCGTCGGTGCGGATCGCCCTCCTCTCGCTCGCACGGTCGCCAGGCGACGTGCTCCTGACGGTCGTCTTCTTCGTGCTCAGCGTGGGAATCGCGGTCTTCGCGATCGCCTACCGCGGCACGCTCGTGCAGGGCGAACGGGAGGAGGCGCGCTATGCCGTGCCGGCTCCGTACGTCCTCCAGGAGGACCTCCAGAAGCTCGTCACCGTGCAGCAGGTCACGGTGCCGCGGGTCGGTTCGGTCACGCCCGTGCTGCGCGGCTCGGGATACGCGACCGCCGGCGGCAGCCGCGACTTCACGCTGCTCGCGCTTCCCGCCGGTGCCGTCGGCTCGATCGGCGGCTGGCGCTCCGACTTCTCGGCGCGATCTCCGGCCGAGCTCGCCGCGCTGCTCCGGCCCGCCGCGACGCCGCGCCTGCGCGGGATTCGACTGCCGCATGATGCACAGACGCTGACGCTGCCGCTGAGGATCACGGGCGACCGCCTCGGGCTGACGTTGATCGTCGAGAACAGGCGCGGCGACTTCACGCCGCTCGCCCTGGGCGAGCTCGGCCGGGGCACGCACGCGCCGGCCGTGCGCGTGCCGCCGGAGTCGCGCGGCGGCACGCTCGTCGCGCTGCGCCTCTCGTTTCCGGTGCTCGCGGCCTTCCTCGCCGGGCATCGCGAGAGCGGCACGTCGCTCTCGGTGTCCGACGCGTCGACCGGCACCCTCGAGCTGGGGCGGCTACGCGTGGGCAACATCCAGGCGCCCCGATTCGCGGGCTGGTTCGGCACGAACGGGATCCGCGTCGAGGGCCGCCGCTTCCACTATCTCCTGAACCGCGCCGCCGACTCCGTGATCCGGCCGCACGAGCCGCTCGAGGGGGAGCTCGTCCCCGTCGTCGTCTCGCCCGATCTCGCGCGCGCCGCCGGGCCGAGCGGCGTGCTGCCCGTGCACTTCGCGAACAGCGTCATCTCGACGAAGGTCGTCGCGACGACCCGCTACTTCCCGTCGGTCGACGGGGACGTCGTCGTCGCCGACCTCCCGACGTGGCTGACGGCTGCGAACACCGCCGAGCCGGGTGTGACGACTCCGTCGGAGCTCTGGCTCGATGCCGGCCCTCGCGCCGCAGCCCCGCTCGCGAAGCTGCCGCTCTCCGTCGCCTCGCAGCGTGCCCGGGAGCGCGAGCTTCGCACCGATCCGCTCGCCCGCGGCGCGATCGCCCTGCTCCTCGTCACGGCCCTCGTCGGGCTCGGGCTTGCGGCGGTCGGCCTGCTCCTCACCGTCGCGGGCGATCTTCGAGACGATCGAGGTGCGCTCTTCGACCTCGAGGCGCAGGGCGCGACGCCGGCCGAGATCCGGCGCCATGTCCTGCTGCGCGCGGGCGTCGTCGGCGCTCTCGGAGTCGCCGCGGGCGTTGCCGCGGGCGCGATCGTGTCGGCGCTCGTCGTCGCCGTCGTCACGGTCACTGCGGGAGCTGCCGACGCACTGCCGCCGCTCGCGCTCGTCTTCGACCCGAAGCTCGTGGCGGCGGCGCTCGGAGTCGTCGCGCTCGCATCGGCCGGTGCTGCGGTCGCCGCGACGAGGCGAATGCGGTGAGCGCGATCGAGGCGAGAGACGTCTTCCGGCTCTACTCCTCGCACGAGGGGACGTCGGTCGCGCTGCAAGGGCTGACGCTCGACGTCGCAGGCGGCGAACTGCTCGTCGTCTTCGGCCCGAGCGGCTCCGGCAAGAGCACGCTGCTTCGCATCCTCGCCGGCCTCGACCGGCCGTCCGCCGGCACGGTCAGCGTGCTCGGCCACGACCTGCGGACGCTTCGAGGCCGCGCGCTCGTCGAATACCGCTCGCGCACGCTCGGGTACGCCGACCAGCACTACGCACGCGCGCTCGCACCGGAGCTCACGGTGCGACAGCTCGTCGGACTGCGGCTCGCCCTGCTCGGCGTCGGCCGCTCCGAGCGCGATCGCGTCGCGGACAGGCTGCTCGAGCGCGTCGGCCTGCACGACCGCCGCCACGCGTTCCCACGCGAGCTGTCGGGTGGGCAGCAGCAACGGGTCGCGATCTGCTCCGCCCTCGCGCACCGGCCTCGGCTCTTCATCGCCGACGAGCCGACGGGCGAGCTCGACTCGGCGAACGCCGCGCAGATCTACGAGCTGGTCCGCGCGCTCTCGCGCGACGCCGGCGCGACGACCGTGCTCGTGAGTCACGACCCGGAGTCGGCGGCGGTCGCCGATCGCGTCGTCCAGATTCGCGACGGGCGCGTCAGCGGCGAGGGAGGCGATGCCGTCGTCAACCGCGGCGGCTGGGTCCGGATCCCGGAGGACCTGCTGCACGGCGCGTCACGGGCGCGGCTCGAGCCGGCACCGGAGGGTGTGATGCTGCGCGTGCGCGAGCGCGCGGCCGAGCCGGAGCGCGCGGTCGACGTGCAGGCCCCCGGCGAGGTCGTCGCACGCACCGTCTCGCTCGCGAAGAGCTACGGAGACGAGCGCGTGTTCAGCGACCTCTCGATCGAGCTCCCGGCGGGGCAGCTCTCCGCCGTCACCGGGCCCTCCGGCTCGGGGAAGTCGACGCTCCTGCACCTGCTCGCGGGGCTCGACCTGCCGTCGGCCGGCGAGGTGCTCGTGCTCGGCACGTCCGTGCAAGGGCTCGACCCGACGCGTCGCGCCCTGCTTCGCCGCGACCACATCGGCCTCGTCACCCAGGGGACGGATCTCGTCCCCTTCCTCACGGCGAAGGAGAGCGTCGAGCTCGCGCTCGCGCTGCGCGGCGTCTCGCGGAGCGACGCGTCGTCCCGTGCGGTCGCGACGCTCGCCTCCGTCGGCCTCGACGAGCTCTCGGGCCAGCGCGTCGCGCGGCTCTCGATGGGGGAGCGGCAGCGCGTCGCCGTCGCGCGCGCGCTCGCCGCTCGGCCCGAGCTCCTGCTCGCCGACGAGCCGACGGCACGGCTCGACGAGGCGAACGCGCGGGCGGTGGGCCGGCTCTTCGCGGAGCTCGCCGCGACGACCGGTACGGCGATCGTCTGCGCGACCCACGATCCGGTGCTGATCGAGGCGGCACGGCTCGAGGTTCCCCTGGCTACGCTCGCGGCATGAGCCCTGCGTCGGAGCCCGGATGAGCCAGGCTGCGGTCGACCTCTTGTTGCGCGGATACCGAGCCTTCGTCGCCGGCGATCTCGCCGCGATCGAGGGCATGCTCGATCCGGAGGTGGAGTGGATCGGCGCCGGCGAGGTCGCCGCGATCGCGGAACGCGGCGACGTGCTCGACGTCCTTCGTGACCGCCTCGCCGAGGACTACTCCGTCACGGTCGACCGCTGCATCGGCGTCGGCGACGACGTCGTCGTCAGCATGCGCTTCTCGCGCGTCGAGACGGATCCGACCGACGAGCGGCCGCTGCAGTCGCGCCGCTCGTACCTCGTCGGCCGCTACGCCGCGATCGTGACGATGCACGACGGACGCGTCGCGCGCGTCGTCGAGTACCCGCACATCGCGGGCGCGCTCGCGGCGGTAGGCCTCGACGAGGAAGCGACATGACGTATCGTCAGGAGGTGCGCGCCGCCGTGATCGCCGAGCTCGGGTCGCCGCCGCGGCGGGTCGAGCTCCCGGACGTACCGGCCGGGGTCACGATCGAAGCGGTCGCGCTCAACCCGCTCGACCTCGCGGTCGGAAGCGGCCGCTTCTACGGGGGCCATCCCGAGCTTCCGTATCCTCCGGGCTGCGAGGCTGCCGGGCGGACCGAGGACGGGACGCCCGTCTATCTCTTCGGAGCGGGGCGGGGCTCGGCGCGGCCGGGCTTCCTGGCCGAACGGGTCGCGGTGCCCGAGGAGCTGCAGCTCCCCATCCCGGAGGGCGTCGAGCCGGCGCTCGCGGCGGCCGCCGGGATCGCCGGAGTCGCGGGGTGGGTCCCGGTCGCGTGGAAGGCGAAGGTGACGCCGGACGACCGGGTGCTCGTGCTCGGCGCGAGCGGCGTGGTCGGGCTCGTCGCCCTGCAGGCCGCGAAGCTGCTCGGGGCCGCCACGGTCGTTGCCGCCGGTCGCGACGTCGGGCGGCTCGAGCGGGCGCGCGAGCTCGGCGCGGACGAGGTCGTCGCGCTGGACGGCATCGCCGCCGCGTTCGGCGAGGAGGGCTTCACCGTCTGCATCGACCCGCTCTGGGGCGAGCCGCTCGCCGGCGCTCTCGCCTCGGCGGCGCGCCGCGCGAGGATCGTCCACGTCGGGCAGTCGGCGGGCCCGGAGGCGCCGCTCCGCTCGGCCGACGTGCGGAGCAAGGAGCTGACGATCCAGGGCCACTCGAACTTCGCCCTGAGCAAAGAGGAGGGGGCCCGCGCCTACCTCGAGCTGCTGGGCCATCTTCTCGCCGGCAGCATCGTGATCGACGTCGAGACGTACGACCTCGACCACGTCGAAGAGGCCTGGGCGCGCCAGCAGGAGGGTGGCGGAAAGAAGATCGTCGTCACGCTCTGACCACCGAGGGCGGGGGGTCGCGTTCCGCCCCCGGTGGCAGCTCGTCGGTCAGATCTTCCCGCGCGCCCTCCACTTCGCGTAGATGTCCTTCACCTGCGAGTTGATCGACTTCACGGAGTCGGCGGCGCTCATCTTGCCCTGCGACACCTGCGCGAACATCTGCGGGATGAGGTACTTCGAGAAGACCTCGTCCATCGCGGCGTTCGTCGTGCCCGGGTAGCCGATGTTGTGCGTGTACTTCTCCGCGATCGTGGTCAGGATCGTGTACTTCCCGTTCGGCTTGTTCTTGTCAGCGGCTGCTGCCTTGCGGATCTGCTTGAACGGGAACGCGCCCGGGAAGCTCGGGAAGTTGTACAGCTGCGACGCCATCGTCGCCTGCTTGTAGTTGACGCACAGGTCGACGAGGAACTGCTGCGCGTTCTCCTTGTTCTGCGAGAACTTCCAGATGTTGTAGCAACCCATCACGTGCTCGAGGCCGAGCCGTCCGTGCGGCCCGTGCGGGATCGGCCAGATCCAGAGATCCTTCGAGAACGGAAGGTTCTGCGCCTCCGGCGTGCGCGTCGCGGAGATCGCGTTGAGGATCATCGACGCCGTGCCCGCGTAGAGGTAGTTGTTGTTCGAGGCGGGGTTCCACCCGAAGATCGCCGGGTCCTCGCCGTTCTTGTAGATGTCGGCCATGAAGTTCACGGCCTGGATCGTGTTCTTCGAGTTGAGCGTGGGCCGGTTCGCGTCGCTCTGGACGAACGAGCCGAAGCACATCATGAAGGCGAGCAGGGCCATGTTCGAGTCGAGCTCCTGCGACTGCCCGATCCCGATCGGATGCCCGATCGCCTTCAGCTTCGGAGCGGCCTTACGCACGTGGTCCCACGTGAACGGCGCCTCGCCGATCCCGTTCCAGAGGTCGTGGCGCCACACGACCGGATCGGGCACGTAGTTGTCGGAGACGGCGAAGTACTTCTTGGTCTTCGGGTTGTACGTCGACGCCTTGGCGAGCGGGCCGTACTTCCCGACCTTGCGCTCGATCTCCTTGATGATCGGCGCGTGGTTGATCACCTGGTCCTCGTACGAGGCCATCGGGTGGAGGTTGAAGAACAGGTCGTGCCCGCTCTGGGCGGCGACCTCCGCGGCCGCGCGTGTGTCGAGCAGCGTGTTGTTGATGTGCTCGACATTCACCTGCACGTCGTTCTTCTCGCCCCACTGCTTCACCCACGTGTTGTCGAACCAGTCGTCGTACGCAGGCACGAAGTGAACCCACTGGATGATCGAGAGGTCGCCCTTCAGGAAGCGGTTCTTGAACCGCATCGGGCCTGCGAACGAGAACGGAGCGGCCGCACCGGCTGCGCCGGCGGCGGCCGCGCCGGCACCGGCCTTCTTCAGCAATTCGCGCCTGCTGAGGCGTCGTCCCTCCTCTCTCGGTTCGTCCTTGACGTCGGACATGCCTCCTCCTTTCAGCGGAATGCGCCGCCGGTGAATCCGGCGATGAATCGGTTCAGGAACGCGTTGTAGACGAGGGCCAGAGGGATGCTCGGGATCAGGATCGCGGCCATGATCCCGGGCCAGTTGAAGAGGTCGCCCCGGATCAGGTCGGTCGGGACGCCGACGGTCAACGTGCGGTTCGTCGAGCTCGAGATGAACGTGATCGCGTAGACGAACTCGTTGACGACGAGCGAGAAGGTGAAGATGACGACGGTGAGGATCCCCGGGATCGAGATCGGGAAGACGATGCGGACGAGTGACCCGAGGCGGGAGCAGCCGTCGATCAGCGCGGCGTCCTCGAGCTCCTGCGGGATCGTCTTGAAGAACCCCATCAGCAACCAGATCGCAAACGGGATCGTGAACGACGGATAGACGACGATCAGCGCCCATAGCCGGTCGCTCAGGTGCAGGTACTGGGCGATCACGCGCGACAGGGGCAGGAAGAGAAGTGTCGGCGGCACGAGGTACGTGAGGAAGATGCCGACCCCCATGCTGCGGCCGACGCGGCCCGAGAGCCGCGCGAGCGCATACCCCGCAGGCAGTGCGACGAGCAGCGTGATCAGGACGACCATCAGGCCGACGAAGCACGAATTGCGGATCCAGCGCAGATAGTCCGTGTGGTGGAACAGGAAGCCGTAGTTCGCGAGCGTCGGGTGGAAGCTCCAGACCTTCGTCGGGTCGTAGACCTGCGCCTCCGGCTTGAAGGAGGTGACCGCCATCCAGAAGAACGGGAACGCGAGCACGATCGCGAATGGGATCGCGACGCCGTACGAGAAGGCGTTGTACCGCCAGCCGCTCTTCATCTCATGTCACCTCGGCTCTCCGTGCGAAGACGAGCATCCCGATCACGACGAGCGCGAGCACGGGCAGCATGAAGAGCGCCACCGCCGCTCCCTCTCCGATGTTGCCGGCGTTGATCCCGGTCTGGAACGCATAGGTGGTCAGCACCTGCGTCGAGTTGAAGGGGCCTCCGTTCGTGAGGATGAAGGGAACGATCATGTCCGTCGCCGTGAAGACGATCCCGAAGAGGATCGCGACCATCGCGATCGGCAGCTGAAGCGGGAGCGAGACGTACCAGAACTTCCGCAGTCCGGTCGCCCCGTCGATCGCCGCCGCGTCGTCGACCTCCTGGGGAATGGACGAGATCCCCGCGAGGAAGATCACGACCGCGAACGGAATCGTCCGCCATGCCTGCACCGTGATGATCGACGACATCGCCGCCTTCGGCGTGCCGAGCCAGTTCGGCACGTGCGATGCGCTGACGATGTGCAGCTTGATCAGGAACCAGTTGAAGATGCTCGCCTGCGGGTCGTAGAACCACAGAAACCCGATCGCGGTCAACGCGATCGGCGCCGCCCACGGCAGGAGGATGAAGAAGCGCAGCGCCCAGCGGCCCCGGAACTTGCGGATGAACGCGTGCGCGATCAGACCGGCACAGAGGATCACGACGACCTGCGAGATCACCGTGAAGAGGAACGTGTGCCAGAGGGCGCCGCGGAAGATCGGGTCGTGCACCGCGTGCCGGAAGTTCGCGAGGCCGACCCATTTGCCGGTGAGCGATCCCGCCTGCGCGTCGGTGAAGCTGAGATACACGGCGAGCACGAGCGGCACGCCGACGAGGGCCAGGATGAAGAGCACGGCCGGGGAGATCAGGAGCGTGGCGAGGAACCCCCGACGCTCGGTGATGTAGCGAAGCCGCGTCCTGCGGCTCCTCCCGACGGCCGCCACCGCTGACATTGAGGCCGGGACTCTAACGGGTTCCGTTGCACGCGGCGGAACCCGCCGAGTAAGGTTCCGGGCCGTGGCGGCCATCGAGCTCGACGGGCTGACCAAGGTCTACGCCGACGGCACTCGCGCGGTCCACGAGCTTGCCCTCGAGATCGAGGACGGGGAGTTCGTGGTCTTCGTCGGGCCCTCCGGCTGCGGCAAGACGAGCGCGCTCCGGATGGTCGCGGGCCTCGAGGACATCACCGCGGGTGAGGTCCGGGTGGGCGGCGAGGTCGTGAACGACCTGCCGCCGAAGGCGCGGGACATGGCGATGGTCTTTCAGAACTACGCCCTGTACCCGCACATGAACGTGTTCGACAACATGGGCTTCGGCCTCAAGATGCGCGGGATCGACCGCGCCGAGATCCGGAAGCGCGTCGAGGGCGCCGCCCGGATCCTCGGGCTCTCCGAGGTCCTGAAGAAGCGCCCGCGCCACCTGTCCGGAGGACAGCGGCAGCGCGTCGCGATGGGGCGGGCAATCGTCCGCGAGCCGCAGGCGTTTCTGATGGACGAGCCGCTCTCGAACCTCGACGCGAAGCTTCGCGTGCAGATGCGCGCCGAGATCGCGCGCATCCAGCGCAATCTGAAGGTGACGACGATCTACGTCACGCACGACCAGAGCGAGGCCATGACCCTCGGCGACCGGGTGTGCGTGATGCGCGGCGGGCTCCTCCAGCAGGTCGACCGCCCGCAGGTCCTCTACGACCGTCCCGCGAACCTCTTCGTCGCAGGCTTCATCGGCTCGCCCGCGATGAACCTCGTCGAGGCGGAGCTCGCGGAGCGGGGCGGGGCCCTCGTCGCCCGCTTCGGGCCGCACGAGCTCTCCGTCCCGGACGCGGTCGCGGCAGGGCGGCCCCGGCTCCGCGACTACGCCGGCAGGAGCGTCGCTCTCGGGATCAGGCCGGAGGACCTCGCCGACGCCCGCGGCGCGGAGCCTGCCGCCGGGCAGGGCCTGGAGGTGACGGTCGACATCAAGGAGGACATGGGCCACGAGATCTTCCTGCACTTCGCGGTCGAGGCGCCGTCGGTGAAGGCGGACGAGCTGCGGGAGATCATCGGCGGCGAGGCGATCGAGGCCGCCGAGGAGCAGACGGGCCATCACGGCAGCCCCTTCATCGCCCGCGTGGAGCGTGGCACCGAGGCGCGCGAGGGGGAGAAGGCACGGCTCGCGGTCGACACGGGCCGCCTCCATTTCTTCGACCTCGAGACCGGCGACGGCATCTACGGGCAACCCGCCGCCGGCGACCGGCAGAGCCGGTCCGGGTCCCAGGCTCGGGCAGCTTCGCGGGCGTGACGGTTCCATGAGGTTTCCGTAGCAGGGCCTGGCCCCAGCCTCCGGAAACCGCGTCGCTCTGCGAAGGCCGGGGCCAGGCCCCGTGCCGAAAGGCTCACGAAGTCGTCAAGGCCCATGGGTCAAAGGCCTCCTGGCTCAAAGGCCCCCTGGCTCGAGCCCTCTCGGGGCCGGGGCCCCGTCGCTCCTCGAGGTTCGGAATGCCTAGACCCCAAGCTCCGTTCGACTAGGTACAATTCCGATACCTAGTACACGAATGGAGAGTGAACTGATCGTGAGCGACCTGCTGCTCGTCCCGCTCGAGGACACCGTGGTGTTCCCGGGCATGACCGTCACGCTGACGGTCGACGCGGGTGACGAGGATCGCGTCCTCCTCGTGCCGAGGCACGAGCAGGAATACGCGAAGGTCGGCACCGTGGCCGAGGTTGCCGACCGCGTCCGCCTGCCCGGCGGCGCGACCGCCGTCGCGCTGACCGGCCTGCACCGCGCCGTGCTCGGCGCTGCACACACAGACTCTCTCGGCCGCCTGCGCGTCGAGGTCGAGGAGCGGCCGGACGAGAACCCGCCGCCCGTGCAGACGCGCGAGCTCGAGCGGGAGTACCGCGCCGTCGTCGAGGAGATCCTCGAGCTGCGAAACGCCGACGAGCGGATCAGCGCGTTCCTGCGCTCGATCACCGACGCCGGCGCCCTCGCCGACACCTGTGCCTACGCCCCCGACATCAGCTTCGCCCAGCGCGTCGACCTGCTCGAGAAGGTCGACGTCGTCGAGCGGCTCGAGCTGGCGCTCGCCCTGCAGCGGGAACGGCTCGCCGAGTACCAGGTGCGCCGGCGGATCCGCGAGGACGTCGACTCCGACGTCCAGAAGCAGCAGCGCGACTACGTGCTGCGAAAGCAGATGGAGTCGATCCGCAAGGAGCTCGGCGAGGACGAAGGATCGGTCATCGACGAGTACCGGCGCAAGATCGAGGAGGCCGGCATGCCGGAAGCGGTTCGCGCGCAGGCCGACCGGGAGCTGCGCCGCCTCGAGTCGATGGGCGACTCCTCGGGCGAGGCGTCCATGATTCGCACGTATCTCGACTGGCTGACGAGCGTGCCGTGGTCGAAGCGCTCGGACGAGCGTCTCGACCCCCAGCACGCGCGCGAGGTGCTCGACTCCGACCACGCAGGCCTCGACGACGTGAAGGAGCGGATCGTCGAGTACCTGGCGGTGCGCAAGCTCCGCGAGGAGCGCGGCATCCCGAACGACAAGCCCAAGGCTGGAAGCGCCTCCGGCGGGGGCGGGGGCGGAGCGATCCTGACGCTGATCGGGCCACCGGGCACCGGCAAGACGTCGATCGGCGAGTCCGTCGCCCGTGCGTTGAACCGCGAGTTCGTGCGCATGTCGCTCGGCGGGATCCGCGACGAGGCGGAGATCCGGGGCCACCGCCGCACCTACATCGGCTCGCTGCCGGGGCGGCTCGTGCGCGCCCTGCGCGACGCGGAGACGATGAATCC
>Ga0157369_10009895_pt1 | contig 10896 bp, 9 predicted proteins | sample C25metaG_FD_113461 | JGI IMG/M metagenome (GOLD analysis project Ga0157369, IMG submission 113461) | Corn rhizosphere microbial communities from Kellogg Biological Station, Michigan, USA - C2-5 metaG | ecosystem: Host-associated > Plants > Roots > Rhizosphere > Soil | place: USA: Michigan... | reverse complement strand
TAAACAGGGTGGCTTCAGGGCGGGCGGTAGGGTTCCAGCCAGTGCCGCCAGTGGTCGTCGGCAGGCAGGTGTAGCCCTGGCTGCCGCGAGCATGCCCGACTAAGTAAGCAGCGTTTCCTGAGGGCACGGTAATCGTGTCAGGGGTGGGTGGAGGGGAGACTTGCGCCGAAGCACTACTGATTGCGACGAATGCGCATGCGACCACGAGAGCAGGTAAGAACTGAATCCGAATTCTTCCCGCATGTCTAGGTTGCTTACCGAAATTGTAGTTCATCTTTATTAGTCTCCAAAATTCTGAGTGTGATTTCAGGGATGTAAGGTTGATGTAATCCGGACACTTCTTACTGAAGATCCGGAATTCCGGCGGCGAACCAGACTCCAGATCCCGCTGCGTTCCGGATAAGCAGTACCGGAGCTTCGCAGTTAGCCGGAGGAAGAGGGGACAAGAAGCCTTGAATTCTGAAGTCACCGTCCAGTTCGAGAGCCACCCTGGTTGAGTTGAAGGCTGCGGGTGCGGCTGCACCGCAGAACAGAGTAGCAAAGACGCTCGCTCCGGCGTTGGTTCCGATACCGTTACCTGCGGCCAGAAGCAAACCGCGCCCCTTGACGAGGATGCTCCCATCAGAACTCACATCCGCTTTTAGGTCAGCAATCCTCCAGGGCCCGGCTGGGTTGACGCCGCGTACGACATTGAGAGCGCCCACGCCGGTCGCGGACATTCCGGTCACCGGAATAACCCCGATTCCGCCCCTAAATCTCAGATCTATTGTTGTTTGAGCCGACGCCACGCTGGCGACAGCAAGTACCAGCAGTCCACAGACTGCAGCCTGAACCGCAATGCCATTCCGAACTTTTCCGTTTTTCACGTCATTCTCCTGGTTGAATTTGTTTGCCGCCAAAGCCACTGCTCTGTGCAGCACTGGATCGAGAGTAGCGTCGAAGCAGGAAGCAGTCATCACGGCTGCGTCTTGTCTCGGTAATCTTTTGGTCTTGTATTCTTAACGTTTAGTAGCGACACAGGCTGAACGCTATGGCTAATAACTATGAAAAAAATATTTTTGCAACATTGTGACAAGGTATATAATCTAATCGTTTAGTATTTCTGGGGCCCCGACAGCTTCCGCTATGGTGGGTGACTGAATGCAAGCCCAAAAAGAAATCTTGTTCGGGCAGTTTCGGCTGGACCTGACAAACGAATGCTTGTGGCAGGGAACACGCGCTATATCTTTGCGCCCGAAGGCGTTTGCAGTACTCAAAGTTCTTATCGATAACCCCGGTCGGCTGGTCAACAAAAACCAAGTCCTCGATTCCGTCTGGCCGGGCACGTTTGTAGGTGACGCCGTCCTGAAGGACAACATCCGTCAGCTGCGGGAGGCGCTGCACGACGATGCAACCTCTCCTACTTACATCGAAACTGCCCATCGCCGCGGCTACCGTTTCATTGGAAAGCTTTTCGATCCGGTGGTGACCCCCGATTCGCTTTCCTACGCGCCTGCTGAATCAGTTAACGAAGTGGCATCTTCCGCCTGGCAACACTCGCAGGTGCTTGGCCGACAAGCAGACCTACTACAGATGCGTACCTGGCTGAACCGCGTGCTCGCCGGAGAACGGCGCACCGTGTTTGTTACGGGCGAGCCTGGAATCGGAAAGACGACCATCGTCAACGCGTTTCTTGAAGAGGCCGCCCGAACTCCCGGTATCCATGTCGCCCGCGGGCAATGCCTCGAGCACTATGGCGCGGGCGAAGCTTATTTGCCGGTGCTGGATGGATTTTCGCGACTGTGCCGCTCTGAGAGTGGTGCTCACGTGCTGGAACTGCTGCGGCATCAAGCGCCAACCTGGCTTGCTCAGATGCCATCTCTGGTTCCTCAGACCGAAAGGAGGGACTTACAGTCTCAAACAGCCGGAGTAACACGCGAACGAATGCTGCGCGAAATGGCCGAATGTATAGAAACGCTGACCGCTGAGTCTCCGTTGCTGCTCGTCTTGGAAGACTTGCACTGGGCCGACTACTCCACCCTTGACTTGATCTCGTATCTGGCGCGCCGCCACGATCCGGCCCGCCTCATGATCATCGGAACCTATAGGCCTGTGGACGTCATCCTGGGCGACCACCCCATCAAAGGCGTCAAACGAGAGCTGCAGGCGCATGACTTGTGCCAGGAGCTGTCACTCGAATATCTCTCCGAAGGTGCAGTTGCCGGCTATCTGGCTAATCGGTTTCCCGTTCATCACTTTCCCGCCCGATTGAAACGCAGCATTTACCAGCGCACTGAAGGCAATCCGCTTTTCATGGTCAATCTCGTCGAGTATCTGATTGATCACAAAATCATTATTGAGGAGCAAGGGACCTGGAAACTCGGGGTTGAGTTATCTGAGGTCGAAAACGGAGTTCCAACCAATCTGCGACAGCTGATTGAAAAACAAATCGAACGCTTGAGCCCTGATGAGCGCTCCGTGCTCGAAGCCGCCAGTATTGCGGGAATGGAGTGTTCTACTGTAGCGATTGCCGCGGGGCTGGATATGGAAATGGAGAAAGTCGAACGGCATTGCGAAGAGCTGGCACAACGGCATCAGTTTTTGTCACCGGCATGGCTTTTCGAGTTGCCGGACGGCACCGTTACTCCCCGTCATCGCTTTATTCACATTTTGTACCGCGACGTACTCTATCGTCTGATGCCTCCGATGCGGCGTGCCCTGATTCACCAGCGAATCGCGGAGCGTGGAATCGCAATCTATGGCGATCGCAAGAATGAAATTGCCGCTGAGCTGGCTATGCACTTTGAGCAAAGCCGAGACTGGCCGCGGGCCCTTGAGTACCTTTTATCGGCAGCAGAAAACGCTGCGACCTGTTCCGCCCATCATGAGGCAATCGACCTGGCGAACCGTGGGCTGGAGGCGCTGAAGCTGGTTCCCGACACCGCCGAGTACGCGAAGAGAGAAATGAGATTACGCATGATCTTGAGCGCCTCCCTGATGGCAACAAAGGGATTTGCGTCGGCGGAAGTTGAAAAGGTCAATGCGGCCGGGCGTGAGCTGTTCTGGCGGCATGGTCCGTCTTCCGAATTGTTCTACATGCTGTGGTCGTTAAATATGTACCAGCAGTTCAGCGGAAAGATGCGTACCTCGTTGGAGATTTCACATCAACTCATGCACTTGGCTGAGGATCTCGAGGACGGCGCGCTGATCATGGAAGCTCGACGCTCGCTGGCGGCAGTGCTCGTGCTGTCAGGGCAATGCTTCGAAGCGCTCGAGCACCTTGAAAAGGGGGCCGCACTTTATGCCTGGCATCATGACCACAGCAACATGGTTTTCACAGGTGGATTCGATAACCAAGTGATGGTCGAGGGCTTTGCCGCCCTGGCACTTTTTCCGCTTGGCTACCCAGATCAATCGGCTGCACGACTGGAAGGATCCTTGCGGCTGGCGCGAGAGCTTAATCATCCGCAAACTTTGGTGGTGGCCGGGCACATGGCAGCGCAACTCCATCAACTGAGAGGCGAAGCACCTCTTGTGCAAATATTGGCAAAAGAGGCGCTGGAACTAGCGGACGAGTATGGCTTGTCCCTCTGGGTGACGTATGGCCTCATCGAACTCGGCTGGGCGGAAGCTGAATTGGGGGATGTGGAAGGTGGAATCGAAAAAATGGAACGGGGCTTAGCCCAGTACGAAATGTCAGGCGCAAAACTCCGGTCCCCGTACTTTTTGGGCCTACTGGCCGATCAACTGTGCAAAGCAGGCCGGCTACAACAAGGCTTTGAAGCGATCACAAAAGGTATAGCACTCGCCGAGGAAAGCGGTGAGGGATATGCCCTTTCGGAGTTGCACCGCATCAAAGGCGAATTATTTCTGAGAAACAGCGAAGGCAGCCCGCAAATTCAGGCGGCGAAACATGAGAATGACTTATGTGAGGCCTCACATTTGTCGCAAGCGCGTACTTGTTTTGTCCAGGCAATCGCTGTGGCCAGAGCGCAGGGAGCGAGATTTTGGGAACTGAAAGCTGCCCTGAGCATGTACCATCTTGATCTGAAGCTTGGAAATTCAGATCCCTCTGGAATCGCAGAGATATATTCCTCCTTCACCGAAGGTTTCGAAACCGCAGAGCTCAAGTACGCCGAAAATCTATTCAATTGTTCTGCCCGCGTCATGCCTCAAATCCATGACGCCGTACCAGCAAGTCTATGTTGACGGGAGATTTTTTGCGCCTCTGTTGATTTGCGATGTCGGTCAAGTAAGCCACTTCCGTGTTTGCAGTGGTGATCGACGGGTCAGATTTGGGGAGAATATAACTGGTTCTTGGGAAGAGAGGAGACAGCTCTCGATGCCGTCAAAGAACGGGCTACGAACTGACGCAGGAGCAATGTACTAATCATCTTGACGGAGGCTACTCACCTCACATAGCATCCTCCTCGTTATGCCTCCCTATCGCCGAATTATTATCATGGCCGGTTCCACTGGAATCGTTGCCGGCTTAGCCGCGAGTTTGGGCATCGAGTGGATGCGTTACCTGGTCGTCGTTTTGATCGGGGTTGTTGGGGCTTTGTTTTGGCAAGTGAATGAAGTTCGCGACGAGGCGGAAAGGCGTGTAGTTCGAGCCATGTCGCATCACCTCAACAACGGATTAAGTATTGTCATGAACCGGCAGCACCTCGACCCCAACGCGCGCGAGCAAATTGTGGACGAGCAGGTTCTGCGATGCATTTGGGCTATCCAGACTATTCTGCCTGCGCTCAACATTGGCTTACCAGAGCTTCTCAATATCAAACGGCATTCCCATCCAACCGAGTGGACACAGCCCGATATCGAGCAGTTGAAGCGCCAACAGGGATCGACCATCCACTAGGCACTACCCCTGAGGTTCAAGGCGACTCATGGGGTTCGTGAAATTGTTGTGGATTACGTCGTTCGAGCACTTCATTCACTTTCCGCATATTCCGTGTGTTTGACCGGAAAACTCTCACCGGATGTTTTTGTCCGGCTCGATGCACTCGGATTCCACGTGTGTTTTCGATGTTTTGCCTGCACGTGACCCAACACAACTCGGAAGAGCTCCGAATAACTCAGCGGTACTTCCTGGGCTGACTCGAAGGCCCACGCTCAGCATGACCGAGTCATTAAGAACGCTCCCCGGCTGCAGGGCAGGGGACTGCCGTCTTCCTGCCATACACGACGCAACAACCCCACGTATCCTCAGAGCGTCAGGATTCGTATTAATAGGTAGCAGGAATTGAGAGAGAGGGATGTGCGGTCGGGCAAAAAATATAGCAGCCAGATGAGGACTGACATCCATTTTCCAGGAGCGTAAATCCACCGTATTGGCCGGTGAAAGGATCGGAAGCAGGTTTTCGCCCAAACACACGCGAGGCGCGACGCAAGTTGGCCTGCGACCCTCGGGAGTTGGTGCCGTGAGCGTCATCGGCAAATTTCGTGAGGGGAATGCCGACATCGGACTCGACGCCACAAGATACAAGATAACGGCATACTCTTACTTTTTCCGTACCCCTATGCGGCTAGCCCGATGGCCCCGATCCTCGGCTGCGAACGAACCACAACGCTGGTTTAACTCGTAAAATATCCCGATGAATAAAAAGCCTGACCCATTGCTGGGAATGGATGCGTCCATCACTCGCCGCGACTTCCTCGGTTCGACACTCTTAGCCTCCGGATCAGTCTTGCTCAAGGGCATGACTCCCGCTGAATTGCTGGCCGCTCGCGACGAGTTTACCGGCTATGGGGGCGTGGGCGAATACAGTTCATCCAACGGTAATACTTTCGATGTCTTGCGGGCTGGTCATACCATCCGCGACGGCACCTACGATCCGCTTCCAAAGCAAATTGTCGAAACCGGCGAGAGCTACGATTGCGTCATCATCGGCGGCGGAATCAGCGGTCTCGCCGCGGCGCTTTTCTTTCAGCGGCAGGCGGGACCTGAAACGAAATGCCTGATTCTCGAGAATCACCCGATTTTCGGCGGCGAGGCCAAACAAAACGAGTTTCTGGTGGATGGCAAGCGCTTGATCGCACATCAAGGTTCGGCCATTTATCAGATTCAATACCCGCACAGTTTCCTTGCAGGGTTCTACGATTCAATCGGTCTGAAAACACCCAAACTAACTTATCAGAAATGGGCGGGCGCTGACCCCGAGTTCCCGCTGTCGAGGACTCCCTACGAAGCAACCGGCTTGCAACATGGCCAGTACGGGTTCTGGTTCGGTGTGAAGTTCGGACACAAGCCCGGAATGTGGTTGACAGATCCCATAGGGAAGAGTCTGGAAGGCGCTCCCGTTTCTGATGAATCGCGGGCCGAATGGTTACGCTGGCTGAAAGGTGAAGCGGTCGAGAAGATCAAGTTCGAGCGGCCCAAAGCCGAAGGTGATCCCATCTCGCGCTATCTCGATTCCATCACCCTGGAACAGCATTACATGGAACGCTTTGGTCTGAGCCGGGATACGGTACGGACTTTTCTTTCGCCAGTCGAAGGCGGTGGTTCCGGTCTGGGCCCCGATGCATTGTCCGCCTATTCGGATTATGCCTTCGAAATGCTGCGTCCGCTGCCCGAAGAACAAGGCGGTTCCGATCAGATGTTTCCGGGTGGGAATACAACGATTGCTCGACTGATGTTGAAAAGTTTAATTCCTACCGCAATCGACGGCCCTGATACGGTGGAAAGTGTCAGCCGCAATCCGGTGAATTTTTCCGCGCTGGAGAGCCCGCACTCTTCCACTCGAGTGCGAGTGTCATCAACTGCGATTCATGTGCAACACGACGGAGATCCCAGCAAAGCGCAATCAGTTACGATCACCTATCTAAAGGAAGGCAAGCTGTATCAAGTCAAAGCGCGATCGGTGGTCACGGCAGGTGGATGTTGGACTGCGAAACACATTATCAGGGACCTGCCGGAAACTCATCGCAATGCGTATGCAGAGTTCTACCGTTCTCCTTGCATGATGGCCAATGTTGCGGTCAGGAACTGGCGCTTCCTTTACAAAATGGGAATGAGTGGATGTCGCTGGTTTGAAGGTTTCGGGAACTATATGGAGGTGTGCAAGCTGGCGCTGACCGGCATCGACGACCCGACGATCAGCCCCGACTCTCCAATCGTGCTCAGTTTGAAAGTCTTGTACTCATATCCCGGACTCTCCACCCAGGATCAGGGAAACCGGGGCCGCGGCGAGATGATACGGACATCGTTCGTTGATTACGAAAAGCAGATTCGGGAGCAGTTCACGGAAATGTTTGGCAGCGCCGGGTTTGACGCAAAGCGCGACATAGCGGGGATCGTCTTGAACCGCTGGGGCCACGCCTATTTAAGTCCGCAGCCCGGATTCTTTTTTGGCCGCGATGGTAAGCCCGCGGCGCGCGAGACCTTGCGCCGGGCGCCATTTGGCCGAATAGCATTTGCCAACACTGATTTGGCCGGCGCAATGGACCATCGCTACTCTATTCTCGAGGCACGGCGAGCCGTAGACCAACTGCTCGACGGAGTGTTGACCTGAAAGTGGAGAACATATTCCTTCTGATACTTACGCTGAATAAAGCTTAGCTGAATTGATAGCGGCGATTCGTAAAGGGCTTCCTGACGAGGGTGAGGTTTTTCGTGCTCCGTCGCGAACCTCAGCAACTAGCGATCCTAGTTTTCACTCCAATGCTCTGCTTCAATTCCACTAAGCGGCTTCTCGAGATGGAGACTCGAACTCAATCGTGGCCGACTTGTCGTGTGCCGGCCGGTGAATTTCCTGACCCAGTTTCGGACGCCGATTCTTAACTCAGTGAGGAACCTTGACTTTTCCACTTCGAGCAGACTTATAGACGGCCTCAATAATGTTCATTCGGCATCATGGATTTGAGTGTGACTGCGACTTCTCACCATGCGACGTTCTGCTTCTCAATGTTCGCCGAATCCTAAAGTTCTTGTGAACGGCGAGAGTGCCTGATGTTTACGGCGGCATCTTCATCCTTTATGCAGCACATCTCGGGTTGACCGTCTGTTAACATGTTTGCTCAAAATGAGCGACCCGATAGCCAGCACGCGGATTACACTCCTCCGATTTTCAATAGGCCTGAATTCACTGTGTGGCTTCACAGACACAGCGGTCATGCAGCGTTTGTTCAGAGTTTCGCGTGGCCTGGAGTATGCAGTCATGCTTCTCGCATTATCCGTGGTGCTACAATCTGCCACGCTCGCGTCGCCTTCCCAAGAGCAGCCCAAGCGCCCGCGCATCACCGGCATTGATCACGTATCTGTCTACGTCAGCAACATTAACAAATCTCGCAAGTTCTATTCCGATGTTCTCGGGCTGACGCTTTCCTGTCCGCAGTACACAGGTTCAGAAACTTGTTTTCTTGTGCGACCTCCGTACCAACGACTGATTCTGAAATCAGCGCCGCCTCCGGTAAGAAATGCAGCCCTTAAGGACTGGCTCGCAGAAGTTGCGTTCTCAACTGATAACCTCACGGAAATGCGCCGTTACCTTCTCGCGCATGGTGTAATGCCAGGCGCGATTCACCGAGACCCCGATGGCGCACGATACTTCCGAGTTCGTGACCCTGAAGGAAATTTGATTGCTTTTGTTCATAGGCCCTCACCTGAAGTTGGACAAGCGGCTGCCCTCAAGCAGATAAGTTCGCATCTGATCCATGCAGGTTTCGTCGTCAAAGACATGAGCGCCGAGAATCGTTTTTACGTTGACCTGCTCGGGTTTCGCCTTTACTGGTTTGGTGGATTCAAAGATGCCGGCACCGATTGGTATGAACTCCACGGTCCCGACGGCTCCGATTGGATCGAATACATGCTCAACATTCCTCCAAACGCCGACCACCAAGAGCTCGGGGTGCAAAACCATTTCGCCTTAGGCGTGAAAGATGTTCACGCTGCAGCAAGCCAGCTTCGTTTGAATGGTTTGAAAACGTTCGACGGCCCCGAAGTCGGTCGCGACGGCAAAGACAGCTTGGATGCCTACGACCCGGACGGCACTCGCGTCGAGATTATGGAGTTCACGCCTGTACAGAAACCCTGCTGTCACTCTTATAGCGCGGATCATCCCAAACAGTGACCGATATTGTTTTAGGTGACTGGTTTCCATCCAAGCTCAGAGGCACTTCGCCAGGCCGACATCGTGCGAACATTTTCCTCGCCTTCTCCGGCTGAAACTCTGCGTCCCGTTCATCGATCTGCCCTAGCCGCCGCTTGCCGTACTGATAGTCGGCATTTTCACTCGATCGCCGTTCCCTGCAGCCCACGCCACCACCTCCATCACGGCGGGGCGTCCCATGCGGATTAGAAACTCGTGCTCATCTTTGGGGCGCTGCAGCCCGCTCGACGTTATGTAGTTCTTGCCTCGCGTCGCGGGCTCGTCCGCTCGTGGTTTTTTCGTAAAGCCTTCCCGCAACTCGTGGTCTTCTCAGCGCGAATCCAGTGGGTGCACTCCTGTTGTCAGCAGGCGGGCTCACTCATTGACCTGACGCTTGCGTGCGACTTTTGTGCCAAAATCGCATCACCGTCTATTTTCTACAATCGCGTCCGCTTCGATTTCGACCAGCCAATCGGGATCGATAAAACGCACAACTTGCATGATCGTGTTGGCAGGGCGGATGCTGCCAAAAAACTCCCCGTGGACAATGCCAACCTGTTCCCAGTCTTCTATGCGAGTCAGCAAAATTCTAGTCCGTATGACGTCTGAAAGTTTGCCGCCCAAGCCTTCGATAGCCGATCGAACAATTTCGAAACACCTACGAGCTTGAGCCGCCGCATCGCCTTTAGCGACTGTATTGCCATCCGGACCAAGCGGGGCCGTGCCGGTGACAGCAATCACCTTCCCGCTTCGTATCGCTCGTGAAATTCCAACTTTCGGCTCGAAAGGCGATCCCGTCGAGATACGTTGGCGTGACGGTTGCGTCATGCTTAGATTCCTCGTTCCCTACAGTTATTGAGAACTGCAAACCGGGTCAACTGACGTTATCAGGCGTGTCTGTTGAAAACTCGCGGAAAGGTGTGCGTGGCAAATTGAAAATCCAAGGCAAACGCCTCATTGCGCCTGCTCCTCCTTTGCGATTCGCATTTATCTGATGCGGGCGACACCAGACTTCAGTCTAGTGCGGTCATCCTTCCCACTGAGCTTGCGCCGCGTATCCGCCTGAAAGCAAACTGCCCCGGCGTTTTTTCTTTGGCCCGCTAGGGTTCTTCCCACTGGGTTACATTTTTCTGCTAATCGCGGTGTTTACGATCTCGGCTCGCGGCATCGCGTGCACAAAGCCTATATATGGGGCCGTGCGTTCATTGGTGGCGTCCGTGCCATTGCGGCTGGTTTTGTCGGGCACAGCGACGTGGCGACCAATCGCGCAACTTTTGACAGAATCGGCAACGTCCATCGTAGCGGCGGATTTCGACGGCGATGGCGCACTGGATCGACACCGTTCCGCCGCAGCAGTAGTTCTCCGCTGGCTCACAGCTTCGATACGTCGAGAGGTGGCCCCAGCCACTTCATACCGTGTGCCTCTGCGATTTTTGCATCCACTGGCTGCTTGCTAGAGAGAGTAAAGAAATCTTCCATCTGGCCAGCTGGCGTGAAACCCATCAGCATCCGCCCCGGCTTTTCACCAACATAGGCCCACACATGAGGCACATTTCGTGGCGCGAGTATGGAATCGCCGGGCCGGAGCATGAAGCGCTCGTCGCCTACCTCGATCACCACCTTGTTGCCCTCAAGCAGGTAGAACCATTCTTCTTGTGCATAGTGCAGATGGCGCACTGGCCCGCCTTGCGGAACATTGCGATGTTCTATCAAAAAGAAACCGCTTCATGCTCCGGCCCGGCGATTCCATACTCGCGCCACGAAATGTGCCTCATGTGTGGGCCTATGTTGGTGAAAAGCCGGGGCGGATGCTGATGGGTTTCAC
>Ga0157369_10009893_pt1 | contig 10896 bp, 11 predicted proteins | sample C25metaG_FD_113461 | JGI IMG/M metagenome (GOLD analysis project Ga0157369, IMG submission 113461) | Corn rhizosphere microbial communities from Kellogg Biological Station, Michigan, USA - C2-5 metaG | ecosystem: Host-associated > Plants > Roots > Rhizosphere > Soil | place: USA: Michigan... | reverse complement strand
AACCTCAACGCGCTCCGCTTCGGTCGGCCCGATCACCCCAAGACGCGCCATCTCGTCGCGGGCGTGGTCGCGGGCATTGGCGGCTATGGCAATTGCGTCGGCGTTCCGACCGTCGGCGGCGAGGTCAATTTCGACGCGGCTTACGACGGCAATATCCTGGTCAACGCGATGACCGTCGGCGTCGCCAGGACCGACAAGATCTTCTACTCCGCCGCCGCCGGGATCGGAAATTCGGTCGTCTATGTCGGCTCCAGGACCGGGCGCGACGGGATTCACGGCGCGACCATGGCGTCGGCCGATTTCTCCGAAGACAGCGAGGAAAAGCGGCCGACGGTGCAGGTCGGCGACCCCTTCATCGAGAAATTGCTGATCGAGGCCTGCCTCGAGCTGATGGCCTCGGACGCGATCGTCGCGATCCAGGACATGGGGGCGGCGGGCCTCACGTCATCCGCGGTGGAGATGGCGAGCAAGGGCGGCGTCGGCATCCGCCTCGACATGAACCAGGTGCCCTGCCGGGAAACCGGCATGACGCCCTACGAGATGATGCTCTCCGAGAGCCAGGAGCGCATGCTGATGGTGCTGAAGCCCGGGCGCGAGGCCGAGGCCGAGGCGATCTTTAAGAAATGGGAGCTGGACTTCGCGGTGATCGGCAAGGTCACCGACACCGGGCGGATGGAGCTGGTGTGGAACGGGGAGACGATCGCCGACGTCCCGCTCGGCCCGCTGGCGGACGAGGCACCGCTGTACGAGCGGCCGTATGCGATTCCGAAGGCGCCGCCGCCGCTCACCGACATCCCCGAGAGCACCGACATCGCGGCGGACCTCCTGAAGCTGATGGCCTCGCCCAACCTCGCCTCGCGGCGCTGGATCTATGAGCAGTACGACCAGTCGGTGGGAGGGGACACGGTCCAACGCCCGGGCGGCGATGCCGCGGTGGTGCGCGTGCATGGGTCGAAGAAGGCGCTGGCAATCACCACGGATTGCACGCCGCGTTATTGCTACGCCGACCCGGTCGAGGGCGGGAAGCAGGCGGTCGCCGAGGCCTATCGCAACCTCTGCGCGGTCGGCGCGAAGCCGCTGGCAATCACCAACTGCCTCAACTTCGGCAATCCGCGGCGGTCCGAAATCATGGGCCAGCTCGTCGGCTGCATCACCGGCATGGCCGAAGCCTGCCGGGCGCTCGAGTTCCCGGTCGTGAGCGGCAACGTCAGCCTCTACAACGAGACGAAGGGCGACGATGGATCGAGCCTCGCGATCCTGCCCACTCCGGCGATCGGCGGCGTGGGATTGCTCGACGATTGGGAGAAGAGCGCGACGATCGGGTTCAAAAGACCCGGCGAAGCAATTTTGGCGCTTGGTTCAAATGAAGGCGATCTCGGTCAAACAGTGTGGCTCCGAGAAATTGCACGAAGATCGGATGGCCGGCCACCGAAGGTCGATTTTGAACAAGAGAAACGAGTTGGGAGCTTCATCCGCGACCTGATTGTGCAAGGCGTCGTCTCTGCGGTTCATGATGTCTCTGATGGAGGAGAAATCGTAGCAGTCACCGAGATGGCGCTTACAGGCGACATCGGAGCGGAAGTGAATTGGGCGGACGAGATTTACCCGAACTACGATTTCCAGTCCTACAGCGGAACCGCAGCAATCTTCGGCGAATCGCAAGGTCGGTTCATCGTAACAACAAGCGACCCCGAGCGGATCATCGCTGCCGCGGAGGCGGCCGCAATTCAAGTTCGATGGCTTGGCGCCACGACGGAGGAGAAAGTTCTGCATGCGATGACCGAAGATACCGTCGCCGCATACCTTGCGCTCGCCGACCTCCGCGCTGCGCACGAGGGCTTCTTCCCCAAGCTGATGGGCAGCGAGCTGACGCCCGAGTTCTGATGGCTGCAATCGCTCCTCCCTGTTGCGCAGCAATGGGGAGGGGGACCATTCACCGAAGAGTGAATGGTGGAGGGGTTGAGCGGTGAGCGCAACTGACAGAGCTTACAAGATTGCGCGGCGGCTGCGACGCAATCTTTCCTTGCCCGAAAAGCTCCTCTGGGTTCGACTCCGCGGTGCGGAGGTGCGATTTCGCAAGCAACACCCGATCGGCCCGTACGTGCTCGATTTCTACTGCGCGTCGGCCAAGCTCGCCATCGAAGTGGACGGTTTCGCGCACGACACGGGCGAACGGCCGCAGCGCGACGACCGGCGCACGGAATGGCTGCAGAGCCAAAACATCGATGTCTTGCGGATTCCAGCAAGGGAGGTGCTCGCAGACCCCGACGCAATCGCTGATGCGATCATCAGGCTTTGCGCAGAACCCCTCCACCACTCGCCTGCGGCGAGCGGTCCCCCTCCCCAGCCTTCGGCTAGGGAGGAGCTATGACCGCCGGCTATTCGGGAACGCCGCTGGCGAAGAAGCTGTCGCTCAAGGACGGCATGCGTGTGTGGTGGGACGGGATGCCGGACAGCGTGGCCGCCGAGATTTCCGCCGGGGGTCTTCAGCTTCAGCTGATCGATCATCCCGAAAGCCCAATCGACGCCGCGCACATTTTCGTCACTGCACGTGCCGACCTCTCGGCCAAGCTGCACCGGCTGATGCCGCTGCTCGCGCCATCGGGCTTCATCTGGGCAAGCTGGCCCAAGAAAGCCTCGAAAGTTCCGACCGACATCACCGAGGATACGATCCGCGACGTCTGCCTGCCGATGGGCCTGGTCGATGTGAAGGTCTGCGCGGTGGACGAGACCTGGTCGGGCCTCAAGCTGATGAAGCGCAAGTCCGCGTGCTGACCCGCGTCAGATTCGGCCGAAGCCCTGGTTGTTGACCTTGCGGCCGAAGCCGGTCGGCGCCGTCCGGCGGACCAGCGGATTGGTTTCCTTCTCGAACAGCTCGACCGTTGTTTCGAACAGCTTCCGGAGCTCGACGACCTGCGGCACCAGCTCGTCGGGAAAGCGCCCGTTCTCGACGCAGAAGCGCGCGGTCGTCTCGATCAGTTCGGCGACCTTTGCGAGCGGCTCGGCGCCGAGCTGCCGCGCTTCGCCCTTCAGCGTGTGCGCGGGGAGCACGAGCGCGGTGGTGTTCTCATTGCGCATCGCCTCTTCGATCTGGCCGATCGACTTGACGCCGTCTTCGCGAAAATAGCTCAGAATCCTGATAAAGCCGGAGCCAAGCTCGGTCCGGCTCTTCTCGAAATGCACCCAGTCGATGACGTCCCGAGCTTCGTCGGTCACCCCAAGCTCCTTGCACGCCGGTCCGCTCCGGCTTTGGCACCTGCCCACGAAATAGCGCCTAAAGAGTAAAATTTGCCTTAGCGTCTTCCCTGATCGAACGGGTTCGACCGGCCGCGGAACTCGAGCCTAAGCGGCACCGGTCCAAGATTGAGGTCGCGGCGCAACGAATTTACGAGGTAGCGGCGATAGCTTTCCGGCAGCTCGTCGGTGCGGTTGCCGAACACGACAAAGGTCGGCGGGCGGCTCTTCACCTGGGTGATGTAGCGGAGCTTGATCCGCTGGCCCTTGGGCGCGGGCGGCGGGTTGGCTTCGACGGCGCCCTCGAACCAGCGGTTGAGCTCTCCCGTGGTCACGCGCCGGCTCCAGGCGTCGCGAAGCTCGAACGCGACTTTGAGGATGGTGTCGGTGCCCTTCCCGGTCTTCGCGGACACGGTCAGCACCGGCACGTCGCGAAGCTGGGCGAGGCCCTCGGCCAGCGCGGCTTTCACGCCGTTGAACAGCGCCGACGCGTTCTCCGCCACGTCCCATTTGTTGAGCGCGACGATCAGCACGCGGCCTTCCTCAATCACCTGGGCGGCGATCTTGAGGTCCTGCGCCTCGAGCCCCCGAGTGGCGTCGAGGAGGAGAACGACAACCTCGGCATAGTCGATCGCCCGGCGGGCATCGGCGGCGGACAGGCGCTCGAGTTTGTCGTCGACCTTGGCGCGTTTCCTGAGGCCCGCGGTATCGACCAGCCGCACCGGCCGTAGATCGCCAGAAGGACTTGGCCACTCCCAGTCAAGGCTAATCGAGTCGCGCGTGATGCCGGCTTCGGGGCCGGTGATCATCCGCTCTTCGCCGAGCATCCGGTTGACCAAAGTCGACTTGCCCGCGTTGGGCCGGCCGACCACCGCGAGATGGAGTGGCGCGCCCTCGCCTGCCTCCTCGTCCTCCTCGATATCGTCGCGCTCGACCAATGGCCGGAGCGCCTGGAACAGATCGGCAAGACCCTCGCCATGTTCGGCACTGATCGCGATCGGCTCGCCCAGGCCGAGCCGATAGGCATCAAGGATACCGCTTTCCGCCGCTCGGCCCTCGGCCTTGTTGGCGACGACAACGACCGGTGTCGCTTCGGTGCGCAGCCAGCGGCCGATCTCCACGTCGAGCGGCGTCAGTCCGTCCCGCGCGTCGATCATAAACAGGACCGCGTCAGCGTCGCGGACCGCGGCCTCGGTCTGCATGCGCATCCGGCCGGGCAGCGTCCACGGGTCCTCATCCTCGAAGCCAGCGGTGTCGATCAACCGGAAATCGAGCCCGAGCAGCGTGGCCTCGCCCTCGCGCCGGTCGCGGGTCACTCCGGGACGGTCGTCGACCAATGCCACACGCTTGCCCACCAGCCGGTTGAACAGGGTAGACTTGCCGACATTGGGGCGGCCGACGATGGCGACGGTTGGGAGCGGCATGGGGGAGCGTTAGCGCACCAGGCTCCTCACTGCGAGCGTAGCTCGGGGGGGGCGCCAAACCCCTCCACCATCGAATCATCGTTCGATGGCCCCCTCCCCATGAGCTGCGCTCATAGGGAGGAGCACTCCTTTAGCGATACGCCAGCAACCGTCCGCGGTCGTCGAGGATGTAAAGCGTCGAGTTGGCCACCACCGGCGACAGGCTGATCGGCGCTCCGACGGCCGTCTGGCTCTGGATCGCCCCGGTCGTCGGATCGACCGACACGATTGTTCCAGCGGAGTTGGTCAGGATGAGCCGTCCGCCTGCCAGCACCGGGCCCGAATAGTCGATCTCGCCCTTCTTCGACTTTGCCTTCACGAACCGCGGCAGCTGGCTGATCCAGCGCACGTGTCCGGTCTGGCGATATACGCAGATCAGCTTGGCCTCGTCGGTGACGACGAAGATCCAGTCGCCGGCGACCCATGGAGTCGAGATTCCGGCAATGTTCAGCTCCCACTGGCGCTGGCCGGTGATGAGGTCGAGCGCGACCATCCGGCCGCCCTGGCCGACGGCGATGACCTGTCCGCTATCGATCACCGGATCGGCGTCGATGTCGTTGAGCGACGAGACGCTGGTCCGGACGCTGGTCCGCTGCAGCGTATCGCTCCACACCGAACGCCCGTTTTCATAGCGATAGGCATTGAGTTCGCCCGAGGAAAATCCGGCCACGACGGTACCCTGACCGACGGCCGGAGAGGCCGAACCGAACACCCCCGCGATCTCAAGCGTGGCGGGCTCGGACCAATTGGTCGCTCCGTCCGCCTCCTTGAGCGAATAGATCTGGTCGTCCTGGCTGATCACGTAGACCGCACCGTTGCCGACGCTCGGAGCGCCGCGCAGCGGTCCGCCCGGCCGGACCTTCCAGACGATGCCGCCGTTGCGCTCGTCGAGCGCGGCGACATAGCCGAGGCCATTGGTCGCGTAGATATGGCCCTGATCGTAGGCGAGGCCGCCGCCGTACATTTCGGCCTGATCGCCCTTCTCGGACGGAGTCTGGCTGGCCCAGACCTGAGCGCCGGTGCGCGCGTCGAACGAGCGGACGGTGCCAAGCGTATCAATCACATAGACCCGGCCGCCGGCGACGATCGGCGGAGCGCCGAGCCGAGCGGTCAGCGAGCTTCCCCGTCCCGCCTGGACCATGAAGGCGCGGCCCAGCATGTTGCGAAGCGCGACCTGGCCCATCGACTTGGTCGCATTGCCGCCGGACTGGGCCCATTCGGTGTTCACGACGGGGTCGGGCAGGCTCATCGGCAGCGCAACGGTCTGTGGATCGACCGTGACATCGCCCTCGCCGGTCAGAACCGCGATGCGGTTGCCGAGCACCGGCGTGCGCGTTGTCTTGCCTTTCTTGAACATACTGCAGCCGCTCGCGGCCAGCGCCGCGGCAATAAGAATCGCAACGCGGAAAGTCTTGGCTCTGGTCATTCCTGTCCTATTGGGCCTGAGTCTGGAGGGCGGCGCCGGCATCGATCCCCAGCGAACCCGCAACCTGGACGGAGCGCGCGCGGATCGCGTCCGGAACGCCCTTGTCCCTGGCGATGGCGGCGAAGAGTTGGCCCGCCTCGCGGTTCTTCCCCTGCTTGAGCAATGCGAGCGCGGTCATCTCGCCCGCCGTTCCGAACCACGGCTCGCCCGATTTGGTGAGAGGTGCAAGGCGGCCGATCACGTCCTGCGGCTTCAGCTGGTCGAATTCGAGCGCGGTTTGGCGGATCAGCGCCGTGTCGCGATAAGGCGCCGGCAGCCCGCTATCCTGAGCGAGCGACTGGTAGGTGGCGATGGCGAGCTTCGTATCGTTCTGCTGGATCGCGAGCGCGGCCCGGGTGAACAGCGCGGTCGCGTACACCGACTTGCTGCCGCTCTTCGACAGTTCGTCAAGCTGCTGCGGCGCTCTGGCGACATTGCCGCCGCCGATGTCCTTATAGAGTTGGGCGAGATCCTGGACCTGAGCCTCGTGCTTCTGCATCTGATGCTGGTTCCACCAGATCAGCCCGCCGCTGGCGGCGAGGAACAGCACGACCGCCCCGATCAGCCAATTGCCATAGGCCTTGAGGAAATCGCGCATCTTGTCGCGACGCAAATTCTCGTCGACCTCGCGGACGAAGGTTTCGGTAATGTCAGGAGGCTGCGCCAAACTCTTTCAATCCACTCGGCCGGGGATCCAATTGCCGAAGCTTCCCTTCCCCACCCCGGATGAATGGAAGCTGGCGGCGCACCGTCTAGCGGCTGTGGCGGCAAAGGCAACGGGCAGCGGCCGCCTCGCCGCTCAAGGCTTGGGACGATAGGTCTGCTCAGCCGTGGGGAAGGACCGGGACCGTACTTCGTCGGCATAGGCGGCGGCGGCGGTGCCGATCCGGGCGGCGAGATCGTCGTAGCGCTTCACGAACCGCGGTGTGCGTTCGAACATCCCAAGCATATCGTCGATGACGAGCACCTGGCCGTCGCACTCGGCCGAGGCGCCGATCCCGATGACGGGCGCGGCCACCGCCCGAGTGATGCGTGTTGCGATGTCCTCGACCACTCCCTCCACCACGATGCAGAACGCGCCGGCGTTGTCGACGGCCTTGGCGTCGGCCAGGATCTTCTCCGCCTCTTGCTCCTCGCGCCCTCGCGCGCCGTAGCCGCCGAGGACGTTGACCGCCTGCGGCGTCAGGCCGACATGGCCGATCACCGGGATTCCGCGGCGGGTCAGGAACTCGATCGTCGGCGCCATCGCCTCGCCCCCCTCGAGCTTCACCGCCGCGCACCCGGTCTCCTTCATGACTCGCGCGGCCGATTCGAACGCTTGGGCCGGCGATGCCTCATAGCTTCCGAACGGCATGTCGACGGCGACCAAGGCGTGCCAGCTTCCGCGAACGACTGCGGCGCCGTGAGCGCACATCATGTCCATGGTCACCGGGATCGTCGAGGGAAGGCCGTAGATGACCTGACCGAGGCTGTCGCCGACGAGCAGCATGTCGCAATGCGGGTCGAGCAACTGCGCCATGCGCATCGTGTACGCCGTGAGCATGACCACCGGCTGCTCGGTTTGGCCGCCGGTCTTTCGCGAACGGATCGACGGCGCGGTCATGCGCTTGCCCGGCACTGGCAAGGGCGTCGCCCGGCTGGTGCTCGTATCGATCGTGAAGGTCGACATGGGCGCGGCTTCTACCCGTGTGCCATGCCGATCGCCAGCCTCGCGCTGCCGCTGCCCATCGCGGAACGACCCACGACATCCGCGGCGAAGATGACATCCACGGATCGGATCGCAGCGACCGGCCGCGTCAGCCTCATCGGCTAGTTCGCCACTCCGTTCCCAAGCCGCTCTTCCCAGGAGGCTCCTTGGGCGAGAGAGATGGAATCGAGCACGGCCGTGCTCTGGTCGCGCAGGATCGCGAACGCGCGGCGGATCGCGCACGTCGCCTCGTCCTGGCAATCGCCGCAGGGCGCGTAGAAATTGGTGCTCGCGCAGGACACCAGCGCGATCGGCCCCTCCATCGTCCGAACCACCTCGCCGAACGAAATCTGCTCGGAGGTTCGCGCCAGCCGATACCCCCCTTTGGGGCCGCGAGCGCTTTTCACCAGGCCGGCCTTCTTGAGGTCGAGCATGATCAGCTCGAGATACTTCGGCGGGACGCGCTGCGTCTCGGCGATGCGGGCAAGCTGGACGGGCGCGCCGCCCTGCTCCTCGGCGAGGAACAGCAGGGAACGGAGCGCGTAGCGTGTCTTCTGGGCAATCATTCGACAAACCCAGCCTAGCGTTGGGCTGGCCCGCACGCAAAGGCCGCTTCCCTGCGATCGGTCGATGAACGGCATTTAACCTCGCCGCCATGGATGTGAGACTTGGCGAAACCTATCGGACGATAGGTCGCCGGAACGTGTGTTCGCCGGTCTCCATCTTTATTGCACATACAAATCCGGAGTAAGCGCCGAATATGGGCCGCAAGATCCTGCTGATCGAGGACGACCGGGAGACCGCGACCTATCTGGCCAAGGGGCTTGGCCAGGAAGGCCACAGCGTCGAGCAGGCGACCAATGGCCAGGACGGATTGTTCCGTGCCACCGACGGCACGTTCGACCTTATCATCCTCGACCGGATGCTCCCGGGACTCGACGGCCTGTCGGTACTGAAGGCGCTCCGAGCCGCCCAGATCGACACTCCCGTCCTGACGTTGTCGGCGCTGGCTTCCGTCGGCGACCGGATCGAGGGCCTCGAATGCGGCTCCGACGATTATCTGACCAAGCCCTTCTCCTTCGCCGAGCTTCTGGCGCGAGTGAATGCACTGTTGCGCCGACGCGAATCCCGGGTCGATCCGACCGAGCACCGACTGACCGTCGGAGACCTGGAGATCGATCCGCTTTCGAGGACCGTGCGCCGCGCGGGGAAAAAGCTCGATCTCAAGCCCCGCGAATATCTGCTGCTGGAATATTTCGCTCGCAACGAAGGCCGCGTCGTCACCCGCACGATGCTCCTCGAGCAGGTGTGGGACTATCATTTCGATCCCGGGACCAACGTCATCGACGTTCACGTCAGCCGCCTTCGACGCAAGCTCGACGAAGGATTCGAAAAGCCGCTGCTCCACACGGTGCGGGGCGCGGGCTACATGCTCGCCGCCTAAACCGCTACAAGCGCATTCGTGCCCACGACCCTACGCATCGCGCTGCTTGCGGGACTGCTTGCGCTGCTCTCGAACCTCGCCGTCATCGGGTTCATCTATTACCAGACCCATGACGAGGCGCTGTCAACCGTCCGGCGACAGGTCACCGAACAAAGCAAGGTCTTCGCCGACGTCTATCGCACCGGCGGCAAGGCCGCGCTCGACGATGCGATCCAGGACACGATCGGCTACGCCGACCAGCAGACGGCTGTCGCGCTCCTGCAGCCGGACGGCCGCGAGACGATGGGCAACGTATTGCTGGTCAAGCCCACGGTGGTGCCGCTGCAGGAAGGCTACCACAACGCGCTGATCCGGCTTCGCGGGCAAACGACACCGCGCGAGGCGGCGCTGGTCGTTCATCGGCTTCCGACCGGCGAATGGGTGGTCAGCGGCCGCATCGCCGGCGAAGGACTGGCGATCCGTCAAACGCTCGAGCGATCGCTTCTGATCGCACTGATCGTCGCGGTCCTGCTCGGGCTGTTCTGCGGTCTGATTCTCGCCCATTACGTCGGCCGGCGGATCAGCGACATCGCCACGGTCGCCAACCGGATCAGCGCGCGTGACTTGTCGCAGCGCGTTCCGCTGTCGGGGGCGGGCGACGCATTCGATCAGCTCGGGGTGCAGATCAATGCGATGCTCGACCGCATCGGCGCGTTGATGGCTGAGTTGCAACTGCTGACCGACAGCCTTGCCCACGATCTTCGCTCGCCCGTCAGCCGCCTGCGCGCGGCGGCACACGCAGCCGCTCAAGCCGCCGACCCGGCCGAACAGGAGGAAATGCTCGGCAGCGTCATTCGCCAGGCCGACGCGTTGATGCGGATTCTGAGCGCCGTGCTCGAGATCAGCCGGTCGGAAGCGCTAACGGGGCGCAAGCAGTTCAACTGGTTCGATGTCGGCGAGCTCGCCGCCGAGCTTACCGAAATGTACGACCCGCTGGCCGACGAGCGCGGCGCGCGGCTGGACTATGACAGGCCGGCGCGCCCGGTTCCCCTGTTCGGGCATCGCCAGCTCCTGGCCCAGGCGCTCAGCAACCTGCTCGAGAATGCGATCCGCTACGGCTCGTCGGGCGGCGAGATCCGGGTCAGCGTCGGCCCGGGCGAGCGGCAGATCAGCGTCGAGGTCGCAGACCGCGGCCCGGGTATCCCGACCGAACGGCGAGCGGAGGCGCGCCGGCGCTTCGGCCGGCTCGATTCCAGCCGGTCGGACGAAGGCGCCGGCCTCGGCCTCGCGCTCGCCGAAGCGATCGCCCACCTCCACGAAGGCGAACTGGTGCTGGAAGACAACGGACCCGGGCTGCGCACCGTCCTGCGGCTTCCAGTCCACTCCCAGCAGGCCCGCGCCGCTTAGGCCCAGACCACGCGGTCCACGCGACAGTTCGAGCATCCCGCCCCCTCGCGACCGCCGTTGGCCGGATTGAGGTCAAGCGCGGTCTGGCCATCGCCTGGTTGCGTTCGCCTTATCCTTCGATCACCACCTTGGTGCCGATCTTGGTCACGCCATAGAGCTTCTCGGCGAACTTCATCGGCAAGCGCATGCAGCCGTGGCTGGCCGGATAGCCGGGGTT
>Ga0157369_10009892_pt1 | contig 10897 bp, 11 predicted proteins | sample C25metaG_FD_113461 | JGI IMG/M metagenome (GOLD analysis project Ga0157369, IMG submission 113461) | Corn rhizosphere microbial communities from Kellogg Biological Station, Michigan, USA - C2-5 metaG | ecosystem: Host-associated > Plants > Roots > Rhizosphere > Soil | place: USA: Michigan... | reverse complement strand
GACCGCGGCGGCGAATACGACCGGCTCGTCCACACGTCGAGCAAGCCCGCCGGCTGCGACCCGGACTCACCGTCCGGCGGGCGCTGCAACAGGCTGCGCGCGAGTTGCTCCTCCCGGCCTGACGACCTCTTCGCGACGGGAGTGAGGTTCCCGTGGTGCGGGAACTGTCTCCAGGTATGAGCCAGGCCGCGGCCGACTTGATCCCCGAGCGTCCCACGCTCGCGACGCTCCGCAAGGCCGCCTCCCGGTGCCGTGCCTGCCCGCTCTGGGAGACCGGCAGCCGGACCGTGTTCGGGCAGGGCGCCGCGAGGGCGAAGGCGATGTTCGTCGGCGAGCAGCCCGGCGACCAGGAAGACCGGCAAGGAAGACCGTTCGTCGGGCCGGCCGGACGTGTGCTCGACGAGGCACTCGAGCTCGCGGGAATCGCTCGGGACTCGATCTACCTGACGAACGCAGTCAAGCACTTCAAGTGGGAGGAGCGCGGCAAGCGTCGTATTCACGCGAAGCCGAGCTGGTCGGAACAGATGGCGTGCCGGCCGTGGCTCGAGGCCGAGCTCGTCGTCCTGCGACCGCACGTTCTCGTCTGCCTCGGCGCAACGGCGGCCCAGTCGCTCCTCGGCAAGCAGTTCCGCGTCACGAAAGAGCGTGGGCGCTGGCTCGACTCGGATCTCGCCGACCTGGTAGTCGCGACGATCCACCCCAGCGCGATACTTCGGCAGCGCGACGGAGCCTCGCGACGACGCGAGCTGCAGCTGTTCGTCGAGGATCTGCGGCTCGTGGCAGCGGAGCTCGACACGAAGGGGCAGACGCGCGAGGCCGGCCCCGAGCCTGGATCGTCCTAGTCCGGCGATGGGCAACGCCGAGATCGCGCAAACGCTCGACGCCTACGGATCGTTGCTCGATCTGGCGGGTGCAGGCCGCTACACGGTGCGCGCCTACCGTCGGGCGGCGGAGCTGATCCGCGACACGCGGGCTCCGGTCGCCGAGCTCGTGCGGGCGGGCCGCGCCCGCGATCTGCGCGGCATCGGCCCGGGTATCGAGCGTCGACTCGTCGAGCTCGTCGAGACCGGCCGGATCGCGGACCTCGAGGACCTCGAACGCGAAGTCCAGCCGCAACTCGTGGCACTCGGCCGTCTGGTGGGGCTCGGCCCACAGAGAATGGTCGCGCTCGGGCGCGAGCTGGGCATCCGGACCGCCGACGAGCTCGGCGCCGCCGCTCGCGCCGGCAGGCTGCGCGAGGTCAAAGGAATCGGTCCCGCGACCGAGCGGAAGATTCTCGCCGGGCTTGCACGCGAACGCCCGCCGCGACGCCGCGGCCTCCTGCTCAACCGTGCCCGCGCGCTCGCGGAGGCGCTCGCCCGAGAGCTCGACGCCGAGGTCGCCGGGGACGTTCGACGGTGGTGCGACGTCATCTTCGACCTGACACTCGTGTCGAGCGCGCCTGACGCCATCGACCGCCTCGAGTCGTCGCGGACCGTCGTGGCGATCGTCGAGCGAGAGCAGGACCGCGCGGTGGGGGTCACCGTCGAAGGGGTCCCGGTGACGCTCGTCCTCACCTCCGCGGAGCTCCATGGCACGACGCTCGTGCGTGCAACAGGGTCGGCCGAGTACGTCAAGTCGCTCGGCGAGCTACCGGAGGCGAACACGGAGGAGGCGCTGTACGCCCGTCTGGGGCTGCCGTGGTGCCCGCCCGAGCTGCGTGAAGCCGCGATCGGCTCCGATCTGCCGACGCTCGTGGAGCTCGAGGCGATCCGCGGCGACCTGCACTGCCACACGACCTGGTCGGACGGAAAGGCGTCCGTCGAAGAGATGGCGGTTGCGGCACGACGCCTCGGCTACGAGTACGTCGCCATCTGCGACCACACGCCAAACGTTCGCGTGGTCCCGGGTCTCGACGCGGATGCACTGCGCCGCCAGGCGGAGGAGATCGCGGATGTGAACGAGCGTCTGGCACCCTTTCGCGTTCTCTGCGGCACCGAGTGCGACATCCGGGCGGACGGCACCCTCGATCTGCCCGACGAAGCGCTCGCCGAGCTCGACTGGGTTCAGCTCTCGCTGCATGCAGGTCAGCGTGACGAAGCAGACCGCCTCACGAGCAAGGTCGTCGAGGCGATGAGGCATCCAGCCGTGCGCTGCCTCAGCCATCCAAAGGGCCGAATCATCAACCATCGACCGCCGAATGCACTGCAGCTCGAGCGTGTCCTCGAGGTAGCGGTCGAAGAGGGCGTTGCACTCGAGACAAACGGTCTGCCCGACCGGCTCGATCTCCGCGACACGGACGTCCGGCTCGCGGTCGACGCCGGTGTGCGAATCGTCTGTTCGACCGACGCCCATTCTGTTCGAGGATTGGACAACATGCGACTCGCCGTCGCGACAGCACGTCGGGGCTGGGCCACCGAGCCGGACGTGCTCAACACCCGGGGACTCGACGAGATTCTCGGCCGGGTTCCGCCCGCGGCTCAGCCGGCGCGCCACACGCGGATCCCGCCCACCTCATCGGCATAGCGAAGCGCGATCTCCTCGAGGCCTGCGTCGGTGGTGGCGCAGGCGTCGGCGACGATTGTCGCCTTCAGGTCGCGCTCGCGCGCGTCGATCGCGGTCTGGACGACACAGCCTTCCGTCGCGGCGCCGACAAGCACGACGCGCTCTGCCTCGAGCGAGGCGAGCAGGAGCTCGAGCGCCGTGTGGTCGAATGCGGAGTACCGGTGCTTCAGCAGCACGCATTCGCCCGGCTCGGGGAGCACCCGGCGCACAACCTCGCTGCCCTCGCCGTCGAGCGCGGCGCGAATCAGTGCCGGCGCGTCCGACTCCCAGCGTCCGCGCTCGTCGTTCACGTAGATCACCGGCACGTCCGCCGCTCGCGCCGCGGAGAGCACCGCAGACATCTGGGCGACTCTCTCCTCGAACGATGCGAGCAGCGCACTCCCGTCCTCGTGGTCGAAGTCGTTGAACACGTCGATCACGAGGACTGCGTCCCCGTCCTGGAAGTCGGTCACGTCGCGACGGGCGTCCGTGCCGCGCGCGCGTGCGAGACGCCGAGTCGTGCCTGGAGCCCGCGTGCGTTGGCCGGCGCGAATGCCTCCCAGTCGTTGTTGAAGTACGCCCAGACCTCGACCCGTTCGCGCAGATCGTCGATGCGCTGCGCCCACTCGTCGAGCTCGCCCGGCGAGTAGTTGCCGCGCCGGCCGCGCGAGCCGTGGTGGAAGCGCAGGTAGGTGAAGTCCGTGGTCAGCGCGGCGGTTTGGAACTCCCGCACCTCGGGTCGGTCGCCGACCACGAGTGCCACGCCGTGCTGCTCGAGAAGGGACATCACCCCGTCGGTGAACCAGCTGGCATCCCGGAACTCGATCGCGTGCCGCAGGCCGGGAGGCATCGCTGCGAGCGCCTCTGCCAGGCGCGTCTCGTCGCGTCGGAACGTCGGCGGAAGCTGCCAGAGGAGCGGGCCGACGAGTCTCGCCGCGAGCAGCGGCTCGAGTCGTTCGAGCAGCAGCGCGAGGTGCTCGGCCGTGTCGGCGAGGCGCACGACGTGCGTGAGATAGCGGCTGACCTTCACGGCGAAGCGGAAGCCGTCGGGTACCTGCGCCGTCCAGCGCTCCACCGCTTCGCGCGCAGGCAGCCGATAGAAGCTCGCGTTCAGCTCGACCGTGTCGAACTGCGTCGCGTAGTGGCGCAGACGGTCGCGAGGCGCAAGCCGCGGCGGGTAGAACGCGCCGTCTCGCCAGTCGTCGTACGACCAGCCTGAGCAGCCGATCCGGACCTCGCGCTTCACCGTGACTCCGATACCGAGGGCGAAGGTCGCTCAAACCGCTGCAGCGAGCACCTCCGCGATAGGGAGGTGCTCGGTCGTAGGTAACGGGCCAACCTCGGGGAAAGGAAGTCGCCGAGGTATCCCTAAGGTCAGTACGTCCGAACGAACGTTAGGATGTTCGTATGACTGATGATCGCTGCGAGCTTCTCTGCTTGGACCTGCGGGTCGCTGAGCGGCTGCGAAAGAAGCGGCTTGCACCCGAACTGGCGGATGTCGTGGCGGGGAAGGCGCGCGCGCTGTCGGATCCGACCCGGTTGATACTGGCGGCGGCGTTGCTCGAAGCGGGTGAGTTGTGTGTCTGTGACTTGGCGTGGATCGTGGAGCGCTCGCAAACGCTCGCCTCACACCATGTGCGTGCATTACGCACGCAGGGAATCGTCTGGTCTAGGCGCGAGGGGAAGATGGTTATGTACTCGCTCACCGAAGAGGGCCGGACGCTGCTCGCCTCTGTTCTGCCGATGCCCGGCGCCCGCCGCCGAAAGCGCGTCCATGTCTGAGCCGAGCACACCGCTGCTGCAGCTCCGCAACGAGCGGATCGCGCTTCCTGTGCTGCCGGCAGCTCCCCCACCGGCTGAGCGGGCGAGGCTCGAGCGGCGCGCGCGGCTGCTTGCCTGGGGCGGGATCGGCTGGCACGTCGTCGAGTTCGGGATCGCCCTCGCCGCGGGTCTGGCTGCGGGCTCGATCGCGCTGATCGGTTTCGGTGCCGACAGCCTGATCGAGGCGCTCGCCGGAGGCGTCGTGCTCTGGCTGTTCACCGGCAACCGGCGCGGCTCGAGCACCGCCGAGCGACGCGCGCAGCAGCTGATCGCGGTCAGCTTCTTCGTGCTCGCCGCGTACGTCGGCATCGAAGCGCTGCGCACACTCCTCAGTGGTGATCATCCCAGCGCAAGCTGGGTCGGCATCGGTCTCGCTGCGTTCACGGCGCCGACGATGCCGATTCTCGCCTACGCGAAACGGCGGCTCGGCAACCAACTCCACTCTGCCGCCACCGTCAAGGAAGCGGCACAGACGCAGCTTTGCGCCTACCTCTCGATCGCGCTGCTGCTCGGGTTGGGTGCGAACGCGCTCGCCGGCTGGTGGTGGGCCGACCCACTGACCGCTCTTGTCATCACAGCCGTTGCGATGAGGGAAGGGCGCGAGAGCTGGCGCGGCGAAGGCTGCGACTGCTGCTGAACCAACCTGCCTAGCTCGAGGAGTGCTCAGGCCGGCGCCGCAACAGTCTGAGCCTGACCTCCTGCTCGACTGTCACCCGCGTCGTTGCGGCCGCGAGTCCCGTCGCGATGTCGGACGGGACGCGAGTGCCCCGCCAGCCGGCGACTGTTTCCAGGCACTCGGGTCCGTGGTCGAAACTGTCCGTGACGACGAAGCGCGATTCGTGCTGCAGCTCGTAGAGTCCGTCGGCGATCGTCTCCGAGACGAGCTCATCGATTCCTTGGATCGTGTCGGACCAGTCGCGCATGTCGAGCGTGCCGAGGGTGACGCCGTCGGCGGCGACCGGGGGGCGGCCCGAGACGGGTTGCGTGTCGACGAGGATGGCGTCGGGGGCGAGCGCAGCGTGGATCTTATGCAGGGCGTGCACGACGCCCTCGGCTGGGACACATCACAACGACCAGCCGCAGAGCGCGACGTCGAACCGTTCGCGCGGGAGGTCGAGCGCTTCGGCGTCGTGGACGGCGAAGCGGACACGACGACGGTGCTCGCTTGTCAGCGTCGCACGCGCGGCGGCGACGTTCTCGGCGCTCGGGTCGAAGGCGTACACAGAAGATGCGCGGGTAGCAGCGAGCGTCGTCAGTCTTCCTTTGCCGCAGCCGACTTCGAGCACGCGCCCGCCCTCGAGTGAGACAAGCGCGTCGATCGCCGCCGCCTCGACCCCGTCCTCGTCGCGCCGCTGCATTCGCTAGGACGCCGGCTTGTAGGCCTTGAGGGTGGTGCCGCGCGCGCCAAATTTCTGCGCCTTCCGACGCGTGTCTTCGAACTTGGAGCGGGCGTAGGTGTCCACGAGCTGTCCGGTCTCGATCCTCTCGAAGCCGTGGCCCTCTAGGAGCTTCGCGTACGCTGCTTCCAGCAGCGCCCCGGCAATTCAGCCAGTCCAGAGATCGATGTTGCGCCTGCCCTCCGCGCTGACGGGGTTCTGGATCGTCACGTCGGCGATCTGCAATCGGCCGCCGGGTGTGAGCACCCGGTAGAGCTCGGCGAAAACAGCGTCCTTGTCGGGGATCAGATCGATGACGCCGTTCGAGATCACGACGTCGAACGTTCCGTCCGCGAACGGCAGGTGTTCAGCCTCGCTCTCGACGAACTCGACGTTCGTGACTCCCATCTCGGCTGCCGCGCCACGAGCCTTCTCAAGCATGGCGGGTGTCATGTCGATCCCGGTGACGCTGCCGCGCGACCCAACCATCTGGGAGGCGATCAGCGAGTCCGTGCCGGCACCGGAGCCGAGATCAAGCACTCGCTCAGCGTCGGCGAGCCGCCCCATCGTCCACGGGTTGGCGACGCCGGCGAACGACTCGACCGCCGCCTCGGGCACATTCGCGAGCTCGTGCGGGTAGTCGAGGTCTTCTGCCCAAGCGCGGCCGGTCGGGAAGATGAACTCCGTCTGCGGTTGCTCGGAGACGGAGGCGTAGGTCTTCTTGATCTCGCTCTTCAGCAGCCCGACATCGACCTCAACTTCGACGGCCATCACGCCTCCTTCGGGATCGGGATCTCTGCATGATCGTGCTCACGGCGCGGCGGCGGCTCGAAGGACAGGCCGTGGCTGCCAGGAAGTGGCTGCGACGAGGAGCCCGCTGGCACCGGTCAGCAAGGCGACGATCAGGATCGCGGTGCGCGGCGAGGTGGCGTCGGCGCCGATGCCGGCGATGAGGGCGCCGAGCACGAAGCCGAGATCGCGCCAGAAGCGATAGACGCCGACGACGCGGGCACGGTCGCGCGGCTGGGTCGCGTCCGAGACGGCCGCGATCAGGGTCGGGTAGACCATCGCTGTACCGACACCGAGCAGGACGGCGGCGACGAGCGAGGGCCTGAAGGCGCCGTCGCCGGCGACCAGCAGCCCGAGCGCCGCGGCCTGCACGAGCATGCCGGCGGCGATCAGCGGCTTGCGGCCAGTGTGATCGGAGAGCCAGCCCGTCGCGAGCTGCCCGGCGCCCCAGACGACCGGGTAGGCGGCGGCGACGACGGCGATCTCGCGCACGCCGGCGCCGTGCGCGGCCAGGTAAAGCGGAGCGAGGCCCCAGGCGAGCGCGTCGTTGAGGTTGTTCACCAGGCCGGCCTGGCTGCAGGCGCGCAGGACCGGATCGCGCACGCTCGCCTGCACGAACGCACCCCGAAGCCCCGCATGCTCGGACGCATGCTCGCCGTGTTCCCTTTGCTCCAGCGCGACATGCGCACCGGTGTCGCGCACAGCAAAGACGCTGAGCAGCAGGCCGGCGGCGACGATCAACGCCGCGCCGAGCCAGACGACGGTGCGCGGCGCGTAGCTGGCGGCCAGCGCGCCGGTTGCGAAGGCGGTGGCGGCGACCCCGAGGTAGCCGGCGGCTTCGTTCAGGCCGAGTGCGAGCCCACGCCGCCTTGGGCCGGCGAGGTCGATCTTCATCACGACCGTCATTGACCAGGCGAGGCCCTGGTTGATACCCAGCAGCAGGTTGGCGGCGACGATGAACCACCAGGAAGGAGCAAGCCCGATCAGCAGCGGCACCGGCAGTGCGACCAGCCAGCCGAGCACGAGCAGCCGCTTGCGCCCGAACCGCTCCGCCAGCGCGCCGGCGGCCAGGTTGGTGAACGCCTTGGCGGCACCGAAGGCGACCACGAAGGCGAGGATCACCGCCGTCGAGGTGAGCCCGAAATCCTGTTTGCCGACCAACGGCAGCACACTTCGCTCCAGACCGACCATCCCGCCGACGAGCGCGTTCAGACCGACCAGCAGAGCGAACTGACTCGAGTTCGCGCGCAGTCCGAGCCGGGGCGGCACCGTCATGCCGCGGCGCCCACGTTGCCGGCGCGGTTGGCGGCGACGATACGCTCCTGCTCCGCCGGCCGCGGCGGCATCTCGGTCAGGAGCGCGTCCGCGAACGCGTCCGGGTTTTCCAGCGTGAGAAGCGGGTTGTGCGCGCGTTCGAAGCCGATCGAGGAGACGGGGTTGCCGGAGAGGCCGCGACCGCAGACGGAGCCGCCGTAGTGACTCGGATAGAGCACGACACCTTGGGGTAGCTCGAGCAGCCGGCGCAAGCTCGCGTGGAGAAGCCGCGCCTGACCGCGCGGGTCGCCGGAGACGTGCAGGTCGGGGCGGCCGACGTCGCCGATCAAGAGCGAGTCGCCGCTGAAGACAAGCCACGGCTCCTCGCTACCGCGCCGCTTGTCGGCAACCGTGTAGGCGTGATGCGCCGGTGCGTGTCCCGGCGTCGCGATCGCCGTCACGACGGTGTTGCCGAGCTCGACTGCCTCACCGTCCTCCAGCGCCACGTGCTCGAACTCGACACCGGCGCCGGCCGGCAGATATGGCGTTGCTCCGGTGCGATCGACCAGTGCGGGCAGGCCGGAGAGGTGGTCTGCCTGCACATGCGTCTCGAACACCGCGACGATCGGAGCGCCGACCGTCGCCGCTGCCGCCAGGTAGTCGTCGACGAAGTCGGCGTGCGGGTCGACGACGGCGAGCTTGTTGTGGCTCGTGCAGCCGAACAGGTAACTGGCACAGGAGCCGGCATCGTTGAGGAACGGTCGTAGCAGCATCGGTGTCCTTTCAGCTTGCGATCTCGACCGGCCGTCCGGCACGCCGCCATTCGGGGAAACCGACATCGAGTCGGCGCGCCTTCAACCCACGCTTGCGCAGCAGCCGCACTGCATCGTCGGCGTACACGCAGTAGGGGCCGCGGCAGTAGGCGACGATCTCGCGCCGCCGCGGCAGCTGCGCCAACAAGGAGGGAAGCTCGTCCAGTGGCGCCGAGCGCGCCCCGGCGATGTGACCGGCGCGATACTCGGGCTCTGGGCGCACGTCGAGCACGACGACTTGGTCGCGCGCCAACCGCTGCTCCAGCTCCTCCGCCGAGAGTTGCTCGACGCCGTCGCGCTCTCCCAGGTACTCGTCGGCCAGCACCGACACCTCGGCGACGTGGCGGACGGCGATATCGCGGACCGCAGCCCACACGTCACCTACGTGCTCGCTCGCCAGTCGGTAATAGACCCTCGTTCCCTCGCGGCGTGAGCGCACCAGACTCGCCCGGGCCAGCACCTGCAGATGCTGCGAGGTGTTGGCGAGACTCTGCGAGATCTCGCCGGCCAGTTCCTCGACCGAGCGCTCGCCCTGGGCGAGCACGTCGACGATCTCTGCGCGCCGGCCGCTGCCGAGCGCCTGCGCCACCGACGCCAACGAATCGAACAACGCTGCCTTCGCCGTCCCGTTCGCCATCAATCTCAAGCTATCACTTGAATACTTGTAGATCAAGCCTGCGGGTTTCCGAGGCGGTGAAGGAAACCGAGCGCGGGCTGATTCATACTCGACCGTGTGACAGCGGAACCGATCGGCGCAGCGCCGCTCGAAATCGGCTTGGTTGCCCTTCGCGGCGGCGACTGGGTTGACGCCAGAGCCGCGTTCGAGGAGTCCCTCGCCCAGGATGAGACGCCAGAGGCGCTTGAGGGGATGGGCTGGGTCGGCCACATGCTGAACGAGGACCGGCTCACGTTCGACTCCCGAGAGCGCGCTTACCGGTTGTACCTCGAGCGCGGCGACAAGAGCTCGGCGGCGCGGATCGCCTCCTACCTCGCCGCCGATCACCTGTTGTTTCGCGGCGAGCCGGCCGTCGCGAACGGCTGGCTGCAGCGCGCACACAGCCTGATCGACGACCTCGAGCCCAGCGTCGACCACGGGTGGCTCGCCATCCACGAGGGACACATCGCGGTTGCGCTCGAGGAGGACACGGCCAAGGCCCGGCAGCTGGCGACGCGCGCCGTCGAGCTGGGCCGAACCTTCCGGGCTCCCGAGCTCGAGATGCTCGGGCTCGGCCTCGAAGGACGGGCCCTCGTCAGCGACGGCGAGCTCGAGGAAGGCATGCGCCGCCTCGACGAGGCGACGACCGTGGCGCTGGCCGGCGAGGCGCGCCTCCTCTACTGCGTGGCATGGGCATGCTGCTACCTGATCTCCGCCTGCGAACGCGTGCGCGACTTCGATCGCGCGGCCCAATGGTGCGCCCGTGTCGGCGACTTCTGCGGCCAGCACGACATCTTCCTGCTCAACACGTGCAGGGCGCACTACGCGAGCGTGCTCAGCTGGCAGGGTCGCTGGGACGAGGCGGAGAGCCAGCTCACGGCGGCTGTCGGCGGGCTCCAGGCGTCGCGCCCACCGATGGTCGGCGACGCGATCGCGCGGCTGGGCGAGCTCCGCCGGCGGCAGGGCCGACTTGCGGAGGCAGCGGAGCTCTTCGCGCGCAGCGAGACGCACACGCTGTCGCTGCTCGGACGCGCCGCCCTCGCGCTCGACAGCGACCAACCCGCGGAGGCTGCAGAGCTGGCTGATCGCTATCTCCGTCGGTTCGCGGAGCCCGGCCGGGTCGAGCGAAGCGCAGGCCTCGAGCTGGCAGTCAGGGCACTGGCCCGCCTGGGTGACCATGAGCGCGCTGCCGATGCGCTGAGCGAGCTCCGCGAGATAGCAGCCCGAGCCCGTACGCGCCCGATTCTCGCTGCCGTCTTCTCCGCCGAGGGAACGCTGGCCGCAGCGAGCGGCGACCACGACGCCGCACGACGCTCGCTCGAGGACGCGCTCGACCTGCTCGCCGCCTGCGAGGCTCCCTTTGAAACCGGTCGAGTGCGGCTCGACCTCGCGGCGACCCTCGACGCGCTCGGCCGGCCCGATCAGGCACAGCGCGAGATGGAGGCCGCGATCGAGAACTTTCAAGCGATCGGAGCCAACTGGGAACGCGGGCGCGCCGAGGCGATGCTCGAGAAGCTCCGCAGGCCGAGCATTTCGAGTCCGACCGAAGCGACCGACGGACCGCTCAGCCGCTTGAGCCGACGCGAGCTCGAGGTGCTTGACCTCGTCGCGCAGGGTCGTACGAATCGCGAGATCGCAGCGCGTCTCGTCCTCAGCGAGCACACCGT
>Ga0157369_10009891_pt1 | contig 10897 bp, 4 predicted proteins | sample C25metaG_FD_113461 | JGI IMG/M metagenome (GOLD analysis project Ga0157369, IMG submission 113461) | Corn rhizosphere microbial communities from Kellogg Biological Station, Michigan, USA - C2-5 metaG | ecosystem: Host-associated > Plants > Roots > Rhizosphere > Soil | place: USA: Michigan... | reverse complement strand
TCGACAACCGTGTGCTCGTTTTTCCCACCGACGCGACGACCGGCGCTGCGGCCAAGTCGGTCTTCGGACAGACGGACCTGGCGACGACGACGGCGAACACGGGCGCCAGCCCTCTGGCTTCTCCCAGTTCATTGGCGCAGCCGGTGGACGTAAAACTCGATGCGAGTGGGAATGTGTTTCTGTGCGATAGCGGGAACCATCGGGTTCTGCAGGTTCCGGCAGCCGGAAAGTCGGCAGTCCGGGTCTGGGGGCAAACGGATTTCGTTGCCAACACAGCCAACCAGTTGAAGCCCGGCAGCATCAACTATCCATACAAGATCGCGATCGACTATTCCTCCGCTCCTTTTGCGCTGTACGTATCGGATACGGGAAACAACCGCGTCCTGGTGTGGAAGGACTCGGTGCGGTACCGCAGCGGCGATGCCGCGGATCTGGTGATCGGGCAGCCGAATCTGCGAACAGGGGCCGCAAATGTGGACTCGCCGAGCGGTTCCAAGCCCACTGCGACTTCGTTGTTCGGTCCGGAAGGCCTTGCGGTTAACCCGTATGACGGGACGCTCTATGTGGCGGATGCCGGAAATCATCGCGTTCTGCGTTATCCCCGTCCGGTTTCCCAAGGGGGTCGGATTACACCGGATGCGGTGATCGGCCAACTGGATTTTACGAGCGCGGATTCGGCCGCGGTGAATGCGGGCACACTAAGGAATCCCGCCGGCCTGGCGATCGGGCCTGGCGGGAATGTATTCGTCGCGGACAGCGGCAATTATCGGGTTCTCGAGTATCCGGCGGGCGCCGGAACCGGAGCCGTGGCGATGCGTGTCTTCGGACAGCCTTCGATGCTCTCGTCGGTGAAGCCGAGCCACCCCGCGGCGCAAACGCTGGCCAGCCCCCAAGGGATCGCCGTGGACGCGGCTGGAAACCTGTACGTAGCCGATACCGGAGCAAATCGGGTGCTGATCTTCCCGGACACCCAGAGTGCGCCGGCGGCGGGAATGCCCGCGACGTTCGTTCTGGGGCAGGCCGATTTCGGGAGTGCCGGGACGGCGTCTCTAAAGACGCCTGTCGACGTCACGACCGACAGCGCAGGAAGCATCTACGTGGCGGATCGCGGAAACAATCGAGTGCTGATTTTCGACTCGCTTGTATTTCTACAGCTCTCGGGCGCTGCGCCTAGCGGTGTCGTGGGCCAGCAGGCCCCGAATGGAAGCGCTCCGAACTGGGACTCCCCCGACGGCCTGGCGACCGCCGCCGGACTCTACGGCCCGGCCGGCATCTACGTCGACCGCCAGGATACGTTGTACATCGGAGACGCCGGAAACAGCCGGATTGTTCAATTTCTGCGGACCGGCACAGTAGTCAACGCGGCGACTTATCAAGGGAGCGTGCCGATCGGGCAGGGCGCGTTGGCGACGCTCTTCGGCGGGAACCTGGCCAGCGACAAAGCGGCCGCAGGGGCGGCGCCCTGGCCGGGCGCGCTGTTGAACCGCCAAATCGTCGTGAATGACGAAATCGTCGCGCCCCTCTACTTTGCGGGACCCGGGCAAGTGAATTTTCAGATGCCCTCGAACGCTCCCTTGGGATCGGCCCGCATCGCAGTGCGGCTTGCGGATACGGGAGAACTGGTCGCCGGCGGTCCCGTGGTTATCGCAGCAGCATCACCGGGGCTGTTCACATCCAATCAGGGCGGCAGTGGACAGGCGGTGGCCCTGAATCAGGATGGCACAATCAATGCCCCGAACAATCCCGCAGCCGCCGGTTCAACAGTCGTCTTGTACGGGACAGGGCAAGGGCAGGTCAGTCCGGCGGTTGCGGATGGAACGGGCGCCCCTACGTCGCCGTTGGCGCAGACCGTGGCCGTGCCGACGTCGAGCGGGACGACATGCCTGAACACTCAGCCTTCGATGTGTGTCGTCGTCGGGAGCACTGGATTCGGGGGAGTCCAATACTCGGGGCTCGCGCCCGGGTTCGTAGGGCTCTGGCAGATCAATGTCACCATTCCTGCGGGAACCCCGGGGGGGAACGTGCCGGTGCGGGTGGTCATCAACGGAAGGCCGAGCAACACTGTCACGCTGGCGGTGCGATAATGCGGGCGACGTTGGGACTGCTTCTCGCAGCGCTTCCCGTGCTCGTGTTCGGGCAGGACACGCCGGATAACCCGCCGCCGGGGCGGTCGAGGCGTATCATCGAGGTGCAAAGCGTCAGCGTCTCTTCGGGATATTACACGTCCGGAACCCCGGCCGGTTTCGAGTTACCGACACAGAGCCTGTTTCTCGGGCCAACCGCCTTAGTTTCCGGCTCCGTGACTTTCGGAGGCTCGACCAGCAGCGAAAAGGGCGGCTTCACCTGGAATTATTCACCGTCGTACTTCAGCACTGTGTATTCGCAGGACCAGCGATCGAATCACGGATCGTTCGATCACCGAGCCGGGGTGTACTGGCGGCGGAGACTCGGGAACAGGTGGACCGCCGTGGCTTCGGCGAACGGCATTCTCGCGAGCCTCGAGCAACTCTACTTCGCGCCGGGACTTCTGACGGGTGTGGCCGCTTTGCCGACGAGCTTCGACGATCTCGCAGCCGCAACGCTGGCCGGCAAGTTCACGGACGCGCAACTCGCGGCGCTGCTCACCGGTTCGCCTTTGCAGGCGTCTCCGGAGCAGGCATTCCCATATGGAACGCGGCTGATGAGCGCCGGGGCGAACTTCGGATTGTCGTGGGCGCCATCGGGAAGAACGACCGTCGCTCTGACGCTCTCCGGTACCCGGACGCAAAGCGTAAAGGGCGCCGGCGTCACCGGTCTGGATATTGCAGCGGCTACCCCGTCGCTACCGCAGATGACCAATGCTACGGCGGCGCTCTCCTGGTCCTATTCGATGTCCCCGCGGACGCAGTTCAGCGTGCAGGCGACGTCTAGCCGGACCTTCTCCGGCATTCAACAGGGATACGCATCGAGCGGGAACGTGAGCCTCGGCCGTACGATGAGCCGGCGGTGGTTCGTTCAAGGTAGGGCCGGGGCGGGAGTGCTGTCTTACAGCAGGCAGCAGTTTGCGCAGCCTGAGGCCAAACAGTATCTGTTCGGCGGTACTCTCGGCTTCAAAACGTCGAGTCACACTTTCGTGGGGTCATACGACCGCACATTGGGCGACCCGTATGGACTCGGTTCCGGAACGACAGGAACGGCGTCGGGCGCGTGGAACTGGGTGCGGCCGGGCAGTGGATGGGCCGCCTCGGCGGCGGCCAGCTACCAGCAGTTGAATAACCCGACTTTCGTGAACACGGGAAGCTGGCGCCTACAGGGGAGCGTCAGCCGGTCTTTGACGCGGTCCATTCAACTCAGTTGGCAGTACATCTATTTCCAGATTCCACTAGGGCTGACAGTTGGCGGTCAGGATCAGACGGAGCATGGAGTTCTGGTGTCATTAAGCTGGAAGCCGCCGTCTTTCTAACGGAGGCGCGGAGCCGTGGAACTTCTCTTATGAGCAACGAAGCAGCAATTCGAATCTGTGTCGTGGGGTGTGGCCACTGGGGAAAAAACCTTCTTCGCAATTTCGAACGGCTCGGCTCGCTTTATGGGCTCTTTGACGCAATACCGCAGCGGCGGCAGACGTTCGCGCAGCAATATCCATCGGCGCGCGTCTACGAGAGCTACGAAGAGCTCTTGAGCGACCCGGAAGTAGAGGCGGTGGCTTTGGCTACCCCGGCGGAGCAGCACGCGCCGATGGCGATTGCCGCGCTCCGCGCCGGGAAGGACGTGTTCATCGAAAAGCCGATGGCTCTCACGTCGGAGTCCGGAGAACAGATTCTGGACGTGGCGCGCCAAAGCCGCGGCTTCGTTATGGTCGGGCACCTGTTGCTCTATCATCCGGCAATCGCCACGATTCAGCAGCTATTGGCAGCGGGCGAGCTCGGAAGGCTCGAATACATCTATTCGAACCGCCTGAGCATGGGAAAGGTCCGGAGCGAGGAGAACGCGCTCTGGAGTTTCGCGCCACACGACATTTCCGTGATCCTGCGGCTCACCGGACAACTTCCAGTCCAAGTCTCCGCGACGGGAGGCGCTTACCTGCAGCCCAATATTGCGGACGTTACCGTTTCCGATCTGCTGTTCGACCGCGGAACGCGCGCACACGTGTTTGTGAGCTGGCTCCATCCGTATAAGGAACAACGGCTGGTGGTCATCGGCAGCAAGAAAATGGTCGTCTTCGAGGAAACGCGTCCGTCCGCCAGGCTGCTCCTCTATGACAAGCAGATCTCGCATAACGGCGACGTCTTCGAAGCCACTCAGAGCCAGCCGGTGACCCTGCCCTACAGCGATGAGGAGCCTCTCCTGCTTGAATGCCGGCACTTCGTGGAGTGTGTGCGGAAGAGGCTGGAGCCCCGCACCCCGGCGCAAGATGGCCTGAATGTCCTTCAGGTCTTGCAGGCGTGTCAGCGATCCCTTGAGCTCAACGGCGAACTTGTCCAGCTGAGTATGCGGACCTTGCATCGCATGGCCGCGATGTAATCGCCGGGCGGGATCTGCGAAACTCATCTTACGCCGACCCTTGGGACGTTGAAGTCGCGCCTCTAAGAACGGTGTACCTCCCAGGAGCGTGGGAGTATAATTGGTGAAATTCGCAATTAAGTCTTGCTATATGGTATCGAATACCCGCCTCGCAAGCATTTCTCTGCTTTTGGCTGCCGTCTCTTCTCTTTGGGCCGGCAAACAATTTCCAGCGGGACCCTCGGACGTCATTATCCCGGACCAGCTTATCGTTCGGTTCAAAGCCGGGGTTAATCCGGTTCCCGTCCTTGCCCGCATCGCGCCCCAAGCTGTCGCCACCTTGGTCAGCAAACATTCGAATACCCATCTGTTGCATATTCCGGCGGCGCAACGCGAGAACATTGCGAGCGCTCTGGCCGCGGCGGCCGAAACCGAATACATCGAGCCAAACCGTGTTCGGACGATCAACGTCGGATCGCCCAACGACCCGAGCTACAGTTCTCAGTGGGCCCTCGCGACGATCCACGCTTTACAGGCGTGGAGCTATGTTCCCGACCAATACCTCACGAGCGCGGCCGCCACTTCTTCCCGGGTCAAAATAGCGGTCCTCGATACGGGCGCGGACTGCACGCACCCCGATTTCAAGAACGCCGGGGGAACCTCCACCGACTCGGCAAGCGGCGGACAGCTTTCTTTTACTCTCAGCCAGGCGATCGTGCCTACGACGGTCGCGTCTGCGACTTGCCCGTGGCAGGACGACCACTATCACGGGACGCACACCGCCGGCACGATTGCCGCCGCAACACACAACGGAGCAGGCGTCGCATCCATCGGCTATCCGGTTCAGTTGTTGATCTACAAGGTTCTGGACAACACCGGAAGCGGCAGCGACAGCGGAATTGCGACCGCGATTGAGTCGGCGACTGACGCCGGCGCGCAAGTCATCTCCATGAGCCTTGGGGGGGCCGGCTATTCGCAGTCTCTGCAAAGCGCGATCGATTACGCTTGGGAGCACAATGTCGTGGTGGTTGCCGCCGCCGGAAACACGGGCAGCAATGCCCTGACGTATCCCGGCGCCGCAAACCACGCGGTCGGCGTTGCGGCCACGGATACTGTAAACGCCCGCGCGAGTTTTTCTACGTATGGGAATTGGGTCAAAATCGCGGCGCCCGGCGTCAATATTCTCTCGACTTTTCCCAGCTACGCGAATCCTTCAGGGGTGTTGAACTATGGCACTTTGTCGGGCACGTCGATGGCGACGCCTCATGTCGCCGGCGTCGCCGGCCTCCTTGCGGTGGCCAATCCCGGGCTCTCCGCGGCAGCGATCATCCAGCGGCTCCAACAGTCCGCGCAGTTGTCAGGGGGAGGCTGGAACCAATACCTTGGATACGGTGTTCTGGATGCCGCCGCCGCGGTAAGCGGCGCGACTGGATCGGCGGCCACCGGGAGTCTCACCGGCCAGGTGGTCGACGCCAATGCGCTTCCGATCGGAAGCATTACGCTGTCGGCCAACGGCCAGAGTTTCACGACCGCTTCGGATGGCTTGTTTCGGATTGCGAACCTGCCCCCCGGAGGATATACACTCACCGCAACCGGAGGGAGCCTCCCTGCCGTATCGATGCAGACCTCCGTTGTTAGCGGCGCCGACAGTTTGCTGACCGTCACTATGGGCGTCCCGACCGGCGAATTCACGGGGAGCGTGACGCACAACGCGAGTGCGGTGGCAGGGGTAACGGTCGAAGCGATCAGCGGGGGCGTCGTTCAAGCGGCGGCGACCACGGACGCCAACGGGCGCTATGCGCTCTACGTCGCGCCCGGGACCTACGACCTCACTACGTCCGCAAACGGAAGTATCAACACGACCGTAGCCGGGCGGAGCGTGGTAGCGGGCGCGGTGACCACCGTCGACCTGGCCATCTCCATCCGCGGCAGTATCAGCGGCGTGGTGCAGGATTCGAGCGGCGCTGTCGTGGCGAATGCGGCGGTCGATGTTTCGGGGTCCTTCACCGCCGGCGCGACCACCAATATGAACGGGAGCTTCACGACCGTCGGCCTGCCCTCCGGAACATATGCGGTCAAAGCATCGGCGCCGGGGTACACATCGACGACTCTCACAGGTGTCGTGGTGAGCGCCGACACGTCGACGCCTGTGACCCTGGTATTCGTGCTGCCCGTCCCGGTGATCACGGGCGTGGCGCCAAGCGGCGTGACGAACACCACCGCGACCATCACCTGGACTACGAACCGCGCCGCGACCTCGCAGGCGCAATACGGAACCACGTCGGCGTATGGTTCGACGACCCCGCTCGATTCGACGCTCGTCACTTCTCACTCCGTGGCACTCTCAAATCTTGCTCCGGCCACGACTTATCACTATCAGGTCTCTTCCCGTGATGCCCGGGGGCTGGTTGGCGCGTCAGGCGACCTGACGTTCACAACGCTGGCGTCCGGCGGCACGCAACTCTTGTTCCAGGCCCATATGGACGCGTCCGAAGTCAGCGGAACCGTGAATGGCTCCTCTGTCAATCCTGCTGTTGCGCCCAGCGGAATGGCGGGAAGAGTCGTGGTCAACGGCGCGGGCTCGGTGAACTACGCTCCGGCGCAATCCGGCAACGGCGCTTACTTTCTCAACTGCTGTACGAACACCAACAACGCCTACTACCAGTTCACGGGCTCGGGGATCGGCAATTCGTTCAATGTGGCGCAGGGGCAGGTAACGTTCTACATCAAATCCCGCTACTCGTTTGCCCAGCGGCAGTCCAGCGCCGCATCACCGCGTTACTCTTTCGATGTTCGCGACGCAAGCGGGCACCAATTTTACTTTCTGACACAGATCGTGTCGAGCCGCCTTCAGTTCTCGTACGCGGCGGGCGCCAGCGCGCAGTACTACTACGTTCCGGCGGGGAACGAGGACACTCTCTTCGGAGGCGGAGTTCTCCTGAAGGTCGCGCTCGCGTGGAACTCCACCGCCGGGACGATGACTCTTTCGCTGAACGATACCCCGGTGAAGACGACGTCGTACACCAAATCTGCGCCGAACTGGACCGCGGCGTCGACGTTCGACCTCGGCGCCTACGAGTACCTCAGTTATGGCGGATATGACGTTCTGGACGATATCCTGGACGAGTTTACGGTCACCGGTCCGGCTGCCAAAACGGATTCCACTCCCCCATCGGTTTCGATGACGGCGCCGGCAGCCGGTGCGACCGTCTCCGGGGTGGTGGCGGTCTCCGCCAATGCGACTGACAATGTCGGCGTCTCGAGTGTGCAGTTCAAGCTCGACGGCGCGAACCTCGGCGCGCCCGTCACGACGGGCGGCCCGGCGTATTCGCTGAACTGGGACACCACCGGGGCTCCGAACGGCTCACATACCCTCTCCGCAGTTGCGGCCGACGCCGCCGGCAATACCGCCGCAGCGGGCGCGGTGACTGTGAGGGTCGGCAATGTCTCCCCTCCGCCCGTCATCTCCGCGGTGTCGGCGGGCTCGGTCTCATCCACCGGCGTTACGATCACGTGGACGACGGACAAGAGCGCTGACTCGCAGGTGGTGTACGGCCTCGCGGCCACGTACGGGTCTACTTCTGCCCTGAATTCGACAATGGTGACATCCCACTCCGTCCCCCTCTCCGGCCTCTCCGCGTCGACCACGTACCACTACCAAGTCCTCTCGCGCGACGCCCAGGGGAATCTGTCCAGCTCTGCCGATTTCACGTTCACCACCGCCGCTCCGGCTACCGGGCCGCAGCCGCTGTTGCTGCTGCACGCCGACGCGTCGGAGGTCTCGGGCGTCAGCAACGGATCGGTAGTCACTCCTGCGGTTGCGCCTGCTGGTTTCAGCGGCAGCGTCGTGGTGAAGGGAATGGGCTCGGTGAACTACGCTCCCGCTCAATCCTGCAACGGCGTCTATTTTCTCAGCTGCTGTTCGACCAACAACACCAACACTGCCTATTACAAGTTCACCGGCTCGACGATCGGCAGCATCTTCAACGCGGCTCAGGGGCAGGTGACGTTTTATCTTAAATCCCGCTATAGTTGGGCCCAGCGACAGGCCGCCGGCGCCACGACCGTGCGATATGCTTTCGACGTCCGGGACGCGAACGGGCACCAGTTCTATTTTCTGTCGCAGGTCCTGTCGGGCCGTCTCGAGTTCTCGTATTCTGCCGGCGGAAACGCGCAGTATTATTACGTTCAGGCGGGAAGCGAAGACGCGCTGTTCGGCAGCGGCGTCATTCTGAAGATAACGCTCGCGTGGGATTCCACCGCCGGCACGATGTCTCTCTCACTAAACGACGCGGGAGTCAGGACGACCGCGTACGCCAAACCGGCGCTGAACTGGACGTCCGCCTCGACCTTCGATCTCGGCGCGTACGAGTATTTGAGTTACGGCGGATACTACGTCATGGATGACATCGTCGACGAGTTCACGGTTCGTTAGTCTTGCGTGATGATGTCCAGAATAGGCCGAACTCAGGCAAACATTACCTGAGAATAGGGTCTAACCTATTTGGAATGAGTGGCGCTCAGGTAATGTTTGCCTGAGTCGCCGTCGCTCTGGATGATAGAGTCGTGGATCGGCATAAAGCCAGCCATCAGCGTTATGCTATCTTCGTTTGGGAAGCGCGGCTCTGAGGCCGTGCGCCGGAGGCATCGTCTCCCGGCTTCCACCAGGTCGGGCCGAGCGGGATCCAACTGAACATGCGGATAATTTCTATCGTGGGTGCGCGCCCGCAATTCGTCAAAGTCGCGGTCATCTGCCGTGCCATCGCGCAGTGGAATGGGCCTGCGATGGAACACCGGATCATCCACACAGGCCAGCATTACGACTCCGCGATGAGCGACGTTTTCTTCGAGGAGTTGGAGATCCCGCGCCCGGACTTTAACCTTGGCGTGGGGTCCGGGCCGCACGGTGAGCAGACTGGCGAAATGATCAAGCGCATCGAGCCGATCCTCCACTCCGAGGCCCCGGATTGGGTGCTCCTCTACGGCGACACAAACTCCACTCTCGCCGGCGCCGTGGTCAGCTCCAAGATGGGACTGCCGACCGCGCATATCGAGGCCGGCCTGCGCAGCTTCGACCGGCGCATGCCGGAGGAACTGAACCGCGTCGCCACCGATCACCTGAGCGATCTCCTGCTCTGCCCGACCGAAACCGCGATCGAGAACCTCCGCCGCGAAGGTCTCGAAGCGCGTTCGGCGCAGACAGGCGACGTGATGTATGACGCGGCCCTGTTCTATCACCGGCGCGCCGAACAGCGCGAAGCGACGGGCGCAATCTCGCTGCCGCCGATCGCCCGTACTGACGCCCCTTTCGCACTTGCGACAGTGCACCGGGCCGAAAATACGGACGCCCCTGAGAAACTCGCCGCGATTCTCGAGGCGCTCGATGCTCTGGCGCGGGACGTGTGCCCTGTGCTACTGCCTCTTCATCCCAGGACCCTCAAAGCGATCGAGGCGGCGCACCTTTCCGCCGGCCGGATCGAGATCCTGCCGCCGGCGTCCTTCTTTCAGATGCTGCTCCTCGAAGCGCGCGCAAGCCTCATCATGACCGATTCGGGCGGCGTGCAGAAGGAAGCCTACTTCGCCAACCGGCCGTGCGTTACGTTGCGCAACGAAACAGAGTGGGTCGAGACGCTCGAAAATCGCTGCAACGTATTGGCCGGGTCGGATCCAGCGCGGATCAAAGCCGCGGCCGCGGGCGCAGCGACCGCCGGGCCGTGGCGGCAGTTGTACGGGGATGGCGACGCCGGGACGCGCATTCTCGAAGTTCTCTCCTCCCAACGCGCCGGCGGTCCGCTCGAACAAGGCAGGGAAGCGGCGCGTTAAAAGACGCGACGGTACTCTGCTACTAGCGCGACTCATATTCAGCCGGAACGTCGGGATGCGATTGACGCCACCCCGGTCGCATGGTCAAATTGAAAAGAATTCAGGCAAGAACTCGAACCTGCTGCGGACCTATTTCTTGCCTTTCATTCTTAGTAGAGATGACATACTTTGATCGATTTATACTCGGAATGGCTGCGCTCCTCGCACTGCCCGGCGGCGCCGCTGCGGCGACGTACAGCGCCACGCCGTCCAATTACCGCTCACTGCTCACGACGCTAAAGCCGGGCGACGTCCTAACTCTCACGGCCGGGGATTACACGCTCTTACCCGTCAGCAATCTGCGGGGGAGTCCGTCCGCATGGATCACGATTACTGGACCCGCCAGCGGGTCTCCGGCGCGCATCATCGGCTCGAGCTGCTGTAATACGGTGGAACTCTTCAACGTCAGCTACGTCGCGATCAAAAACCTCACCATCGACAGCCTCGGTATCGAGGGTCTTTTTGGGCTCAGCGCGAAGGGCGGCACGACAAATCTGACGCACGACATCCTGATTGAGAACAATAGCTTCGTCGGCCAGAACGGCGGGCAACAGAC
>Ga0157369_10009890_pt1 | contig 10897 bp, 10 predicted proteins | sample C25metaG_FD_113461 | JGI IMG/M metagenome (GOLD analysis project Ga0157369, IMG submission 113461) | Corn rhizosphere microbial communities from Kellogg Biological Station, Michigan, USA - C2-5 metaG | ecosystem: Host-associated > Plants > Roots > Rhizosphere > Soil | place: USA: Michigan... | reverse complement strand
TGCTTTACGACATCCCGGCCCGGTCCGGTGTCCCGATCCGCACCGAGACGCTCGCGACGCTGGGCGAGCATGAGCGGATCGTCGCGGTCAAGGACGCGAAGGGTGACTTCGGTGCCTCGTCGTGGGTGTCCGCGCGAACCGACCTCGCCTACTACTCCGGCGACGACATGGTGAACCTGCCTCTGCTTTCCATCGGAGCTGTTGGATTCGTCAGCGTGGCGTCGCATGTCGCGACGCCGCAGCTGGTCGAGCTGCTGCAGGCCTGGGATGCCGGCGACGTCGTGACAGCGCGCACGATCCATCGCAGCCTGCTGCCGGTCTACAGCGGACTGTTCCGCGCGCCGAACCCGATCCTGGTCAAGGCCGCGCTGCGGTTGCAAGGCTTGCCGGCGGGACCGGTGCGAGCGCCGATGGTTGACGCCGACGCCGCGCAAGTGGCGCAGCTGACGTCCGACCTGGCCGCCGCCGGCATCGCCCTCTGACGTGAGCCACCCGCACCCGGACCTGTCCGACCCGCCGCCACTCGCACCGGGCGGTCTTCGCATCGTTCCGCTGGGCGGGCTGGGCGAGATCGGTCGCAACATGACCGTCTTCGAACACGCCGGCCGGCTGCTCATCATCGACTGCGGAGTGCTCTTTCCCGAACCGGACCAGCCGGGCGTCGACCTGATCCTGCCGGACTTCTCTTACCTTCGCGACCGGTGGGACGACCTCGAGGCGATCGTGCTCACGCATGGCCACGAGGACCACATCGGTGCGGTGCCCTACCTGCTGCGGGAGAAGCCGGACGTTCCGATTGTTGGATCGCGGCTGACATTGGCTCTTCTCGACGGCAAGCTGCGCGAGCACCGGATCACGCCGTACACCCTGGAGGTGCGCGAGGGACAGACGGAGCAGCTCGGTCCGTTCAGCTGCGAGTTCTTCGCCGTCAACCACTCCATCCCGGACGCGCTCGGCGTTGCGTTGCGTACGGCGGCCGGCGTCGTGCTGCACACCGGTGACTTCAAGATGGACCAGCTTCCGCTCGACGGGCGGATCACCGACCTCGGCGGTTGGGCGCGGCTCGGGCGCGACGGCGTCGACCTGCTGATGAGCGACTCGACGAACGCCGAAGTGCCGGGCTTCGTGACCCCCGAGCGCGAGATCGGTCCGGTGCTCGACGACGTCTTCCGCGCGGCTTCGCGGCGCGTCATCGTTGCCTGCTTCGCGTCTCATGTTCATCGCGTGCAGCAAGTCCTGGACACTGCGCAAGCGCACGACCGCAAGGTGGTGTTCATCGGTCGGTCGATGGTGCGCAACATGGGCATCGCCCGCGACCTTGGCTACCTCACCATTCCGCCCGGGCTCGTCGTCGAGATCGAGGCGCTCGACGATCTGCGTCCCGAGGACGTCGTGCTGATCTCGACCGGTTCGCAAGGTGAGCCGATGTCGGCGCTGTCGCGTATGGCGAACCGCGACCATCACCAGGTGCGCATCGAACCCGATGACACGGTGGTGCTCGCGTCCTCGCTCATTCCCGGCAACGAAAGCGCTGTCTGGCGAGTGGTCAACGGTCTGACGCGCTGGGGTGCGAAGGTCGTGCACAAGGAGAGCGCTCTGGTGCACGTCTCCGGCCACGCGCCGGCCGGTGAGCTGTTGTACGTGCTCAATCTGACGAGGCCGTCCAACGTGATGCCTATCCACGGCGAATGGCGCCACCTTCGCGCGCATGCCGACCTTGCCGCCGCGACGGGTGTGCCGCGCGACAACATCGTGTGCGCCGAGGACGGCGTGGTGGTCGACCTGGTCGACGGTCACGCCAGCATCGTCGGCGCGGTCCCGGCCGGCTATGTCTTCGTCGACGGGCTCGCGGTCGGTGATGTCGGGGAGGAGTCGCTGCGCGACCGTCGAATTCTTGGTGGAGAAGGCTTCGTCACCGTCGTTGTCGTCGTCGACTCGGTCACCGGCAAGGTCACCGCCGGTCCCGAGATCCTCGCTCGCGGCTTCTCCGAGGACGCGGCGGCGTTCGAGGAGGTCCGTCCGTTGATCGAGGAAGCCCTTGCCGGTGCGGCACGCGAAGGTGTCAACGACGTCCACCAGCTCCAGCAGTTGGTGCGCCGAACGCTCGGCAAGTGGGTGTCCGACACCTACCGCCGCCGTCCGATGATCATTCCCGTCGTCGTCGAGGTGTAGTCATGACCGACAAGGAGTGGGAGCCCGGCGCCCCCTCGCTGCGCGCGATGGCGCCCAGCACGATCTTCGGCGCCGCGATCCCGCTCGCGGTCTACTACGTCGTCCGCCCACACGTCGGTGGCGACGCCCCCGCCCTGATGATCGCCGGCGCGATCCCGGCCGCGTGGGTGGTCGTCGAGTGGATTCGCAAGCGAACCCTCGACGCGATCGGGAGCATCACGCTGTTCGGCTTCATCGCCGGCATCATTGCCTCGGTGGCGCTCGGCGGTAACGCGTTCGTCCTGAAGGTGCGCGACTCCGCCTTCACCGCCCTGTTCGGGGTCGTCTGCCTCGCCACGTTGCGCATGCACAAGCCGCTCATGTTCCACCTCGGCAAGGCGCTGTCCGCGGGCGACGACCCGGAGAAGCGTTCGGCGTATGACGAGCTGTTCGACCTGCCGACGGCCCGCCGGACGTTCCTGATCATCACCGGCGTCTGGGGCATCGGGCTGATCATCGAGGCGAGCGCCCGCGTGCTGCTCGCGGTCAGCCTGCCGACCGGCCCGTTCCTCGCGGTGTCGCCGATCCTCGGCGGCGCTTTCTTCGGGGGGCTGTTCGTCTTCACGCTCTGGTACAGCAAGGTGGCGCGGGCTCGCGGCGAGGCGCTGCTCGCCGACAGCGGGATCGAGTTCCCTTCGGTCGGCAAGCCGGCGCTGCCTGACCCTGCGGTCGCCGTCGCCGAGTAGCCCCGCGGGGGGCCATTGCCCGCGCCACGTCGGTGCCCCTCGGCGTTCGCGAGTACATCGCTCGCGCGACCGATCACCGATGGCGCCGCAGTGGCGCGCGGCGCGCCGGGGTGTGACTTGTGGGGCACATGTGACATAGGCGGCTAGGCTTCGAGCGTGGCTACGCGTACGCCGACGCGGCCGCGGGCCGGCGCACGCACGGCCGCGGCCCCGTCCCGGTCAGGCCCGACGCGGTCGGCGCCGCGACGCACTCCGCCCAAACGTCGGCCGAAGACCGGCCCCGGAGTCCCGACGAAGATCGTCCGGGCGCTCGGCCGGCTGCTCGGCGCCGTCTGGATGCTGCTCGCCCACGTGGTCGGTGCCGCGGCTCGTCACATCGGCGGTGGCGCCCGCGACCTCGAACCCGCGCATCGCCGCGACGGGCTCGGACTTGGCTGCCTGGCCGCCGCGCTGGTCATCGCGGTCGGCGCCTGGGCGTCGGCGGGTGGTCCGCTCGGTCACGGCATCGTCTGGACGCTCCGCTCTCTCATCGGCTCCGCGGTCATGCTGCTGCCGGTGCTCATGGCCGCGGCCGCCTGGCGGCTGCTGCGCACCCCTCGGGTCGACGCCCCGCGGGGCCGCGTCGCGATCGGCTGGATCGCCGTCACGATCGGGCTTCTCGGACTTCTCGACCTGATCCACGGCGACCCGTCCGGCGGCAACGCCCGCCGCGGCGCCGGGGGTGTGCTCGGGGTGTTGGCCGGCTCGCCGCTGCGGAGTGCGTTGACCGCCTACCTGGCGATCCCGATCCTGCTCCTGGTCGGTGTCTTCGGCGCGCTCGTCATCAGCGGCACGCCGCTGCACGCGGTGAAGGCTCGCGTGCTCGGCCGGCTCCGGCACGATCTCGCCGACCCGGCCACGTCTGGCCACGACGACTCCGGCCTCGATCTGGTCGACGAACCCGAGCCGAAGCGCAAGCGCCGGCGCAGGCACAAGGGCGACTCCATCGACCTGACGGGCTCGGAGACGACACCGTTCTCCGCCTCGCCCGTCGTGGCCGAGGACGCGCCGATCGATCCCGCGTTTGCCGACACCGGCCCGATTCCGATCGTGCGAGACGTCCCGGGCACAACTTTGGCACCGCGTCGCGCAGAACAGATGGCCCTGGGGGACGGCAACTATCAGCTGCCGTCACCGAAGCTGCTGCGTGAGGGCCCGGCCGCAAAGGCCCGCAGCAAGGCCAATGACACGGTCATCGAGGCCCTCACCGCGGTCTTTGCGCAGTTCGAGGTCGACGCGTCGGTCACCGGGTTCAGCCGCGGGCCGACCGTGACGCGCTACGAGGTCGAGCTCGGCCACGCGGTCAAGGTCGAGCGCATCAAACAACTGCTCCGCAACATCGCCTACGCGGTGAAAAGCCCCGACGTCCGCATCATCGACGTGATTCCCGGCAGATCCGCGATCGGCATCGAGATCCCTAACACCGACCGCGAGATGGTCGCGCTCGGCGATGTGCTGCGCAGTCCGGTCGCGACCGGACAGCACCATCCGCTCGTCGTCGCGCTGGGCAAGGACGTCGAAGGTCACTTCATCGCGGCCAACCTCGCGAAGATGCCGCACATGCTGATCGCCGGCGCGACCGGCGCGGGCAAGAGCACGTGCATCAACAGCCTGATCACCTCGATCCTCGCCCGCTCCACGCCGGACGAAGTGCGGTTGGTGCTCATCGATCCCAAGCGGGTTGAGCTCACTCACTACCAAGGCATCCCGCACCTGATCACTCCGATCATCACCAACCCGAAGAAGGCGGCCGATGCGCTGCAGTGGGTCGTGCGGGAGATGGAGCTCCGGTACGACGACATGGAAGCGGCCGGCGTTCGCCACGTCGACGACTTCAACACCAAGGTTCGTGCCGGCAAGCTGTCGCCGCAGCCGGGTGACGACCGTCAGTTCGCGCCGTACCCGTATCTCCTCGTGATCGTCGACGAGCTGGCCGACCTGATGATGGTCGCGCCTCGCGACGTCGAGGACGCCGTCGTGCGCATCACCCAGCTGGCTCGCGCCGCCGGCATCCATCTGGTGCTGGCGACCCAGCGGCCCAGCGTCGACGTCGTCACCGGGCTGATCAAGGCCAACGTCCCGAGCCGGCTCGCGTTCGCGACGGCGAGCCTCGCCGACAGCCGGGTCATCCTCGACCAACCGGGTGCGGAGAAGCTCGTCGGCGGGGGCGACTGCTTGTTCCTGCCCATGGGCGAGAGCAAGCCGATGCGGCTGCAGGGCGCGTTCGTCTCCGACACCGAGATCGAAGCCGTCGTTGCCCACTGCAAGAAGCAGCTGGCACCGGCCTATCGAAACGATGTGACCGCACCGACCGCCTCGAAGAAGGAGATCGACGAGGACATCGGTGACGACCTCGACCTGCTCTGTCAGGCGACCGAGCTCGTCGTCACGACTCAGTTCGGGTCGACCTCCATGCTGCAGCGCAAGCTGCGCGTGGGTTTCGCCAAGGCCGGCCGGCTCATGGACCTTATGGAAAGCCGCGGGATCGTCGGGCCGAGCGAAGGCTCGAAGGCTCGAGACGTGCTCGTGCGTCCGGAGGAGCTCGACGGCATCCTCACGACGCTTCGCGGAGCGTGAGCGGGAGACGTCAAGTACCTAGGTCGACAAGCCGCCAGGTTCACTAGACTTGACGTCGCTTCACATCCTTCCCCAGGAGGCTCGTCCGTGTCCGTCGGCGAAGAGCTCACTCGCGCTCGCGAGGCGAGTGGGCTGTCGGTCGAGGACGTCAGCGCCTCGACCCGGATCCGGGCCGGGCTGATCCGGGCCATCGAGGCGGACGACTTCGAGCCCTGCGGGGGCGCGGTCTACGCACGGGGCCACCTGCGGAGCATCGCGCGCGTGGTCGGGATCGATCCTGAGCCTTTGGTCGCCGACTACGACCGGGCGCACGCGCAGGAGTCCCTGCCGGTCCCGGTGCCTAACCAGCCCGCCGAGCCCGACCTCGCCGCCCGCGCCGATCGGCGCCCGCCCAACTGGACCGGGGCAATGGCGGCGGCGCTGGTCGCGATCTGCGTGCTCGCGGCGTACGGCCTGGTCCATCGCAGTCCGAGCCACTCGGGCACCGAGGCCAACCAGGGCACGTCGAGCGTGCAGTCGTCGTCGAGCCCGCAGCCGAGCCATCCCTCGGTGCGGCCGTCGCTGCCCTCGTCGCCGTTGGCCCAACTGCCGACCACCAACAACGCGATCGCACTCATCCGGGTCACCGGCAGCACGACCTGGCTGCAGGTCGAAACTCTCTCTGGTCGGTTGCTCTTCCAGGGACTGCTCAACCGCGGCGACTCGAAAGTGTTCCGCGACGCCAAAGGCCTGAGGATCGTCATCGGCAACGCGCCGGCCGTGCAGCTCGTCGCCGACAACCATGATTTTGGCTCCCCGCACTCGTCCGGCAACGTTGCGCACGTGACGGTGCAGCCCGGCGGCGAAGTCCAGTTCGCCTGACGTGACCCGCTCGGTCAAGTTCGTCACCCTCGGCTGCGCCCGCAATGACGTCGACTCAGAAGAGCTTGCGGCTCGCCTGACCGACTCCGGGTGGACCGTCGTCGACGATGACCGACCGGCCGACGCAGTCATCGTCAACACGTGCGGGTTCGTCGAGTCGGCGAAACGCGACTCGATCGATGTGCTGCTCGACGCCGCTGATGGCCGGAGCAAGGTCGTCGCTGTTGGCTGCCTGGCCGAACGCTACGGCGCACAGCTGGAACGCGACTTGCCGGAAGCCGATGCGGTGCTCGGCTTCGACGACTACGCCGATATCGGCGAACGTCTGGACGATGTCTTGGCCGAGCGTCCGCTGGTCTCGCACCAGCCGCGGGACCGACGCGAGTTGCTGCCGATCACGCCCGTCCACCGCAGCGCGGCGGCCATCGACATCGGCATACCTGGTCACGCCGGCGGGCCGCGATCCGTGATGCGGCGCCGTCTCGGTCAGGGTCCGGTTGCTCCGGTGAAGCTGGCGTCCGGCTGCGATCGGCGATGTGCGTTCTGCGCGATTCCGTCGTTCCGCGGCTCGTTCGTGTCACGTCGTCCGGACGAGGTGCTCGCCGACGCCGAGTGGCTTGCCGGACAAGGCGTGCGCGAGATCGTGCTGGTCAGCGAGAACTCCACGTCGTACGGCAAGGATCTCGGCGACCTCCGTGCACTGGAAAAGCTGTTGCCACAGCTGGCCGCGGTCGCCGGCATTGATCGGGTGCGCGTCTCCTACCTGCAGCCGGCGGAGATGCGCCCGTCGTTGGTCGAGGTGATGACGAGCACCACGGGCGTCGCGGCGTACTTCGACTTGTCGTTCCAACATGCCAGCGGAGCCGTCTTGAGGCGGATGCGCCGCTTCGGCGACTCTTCACGATTCCTGGGCTTGCTCGCCGACATCCGAGCGCAGTCGCGAGATGCGGGCTGCCGGAGCAACGTCATCGTCGGCTTCCCCGGCGAGACTCGCGACGATGTCGACACGTTGGTGCGATTTCTCGAAGCGGCGCGGCTTGACGCCGTTGGCGTGTTCGGTTACTCCGACGAAGACGGCACCGAAGCGGCGACCATGCCGGGCAAGGTGCGACGCGACGTGCGCACTCGGCGCGTGCAAAGCATCACTGACCTGGCCGAGGAGCTCACTGCACAGCGCGCGCTGGAACGTGTGGGCACCGTGGTCGACGTGCTCGTCGAGTCGGTGGAAAGCGACGTCGCGGAAGGGCGCGCCGAGCACCAGGCGCCGGAGGTCGACGGCGTGACGCACCTTCGCGGTGGTCCGGCGCCGTACGTCGGACAGATGGTCAGGGCTCGGGTAACCGAAGCTGCTGGTGTCGACCTGGCGGCGACGCCGTTATGAGTCGTCTGGCTGCCGATCCTGCGGCTCAACCGGCGCAGACCGCGCATGTCGTCAACATCGCCAACGGGCTCACGTTGCTGCGCCTGCTGTTGGTGCCGGTGTTCCTCCTGTTGTTGTTCCTGCACGGCGGTCACTCGCCGGGTTGGCGCATCTGGGCATGCGTCGCGTTCGCGGCAGCGACCATCACCGACCTCATCGATGGTGACATCGCTCGGAGCCGTGGGCTCGTGACCGATGTCGGCAAGGTCGCCGACCCACTCGCGGACAAGGCGTTGACCGGAGCAGCACTCGTCGGGCTCTCCGCGCTCGATGACTTGTCGTGGATCGTGACCATCGTCATCCTCGCCCGAGAGCTCGGCGTCACCGGACTCCGCTTCTTCGTGATCCGCCACGGTGTCATCCCGGCGAGCCGCGGCGGCAAGATCAAGACGTTGCTGCAGAACATTGCGATCGGTTGCTACCTGCTGCCCTTGACCGGCTGGGCGGCGACCGGTCGTTACTGGGTGCTCTTCGTCGCGGTTGTCATCACTGTCGTCACCGGCGTCGACTATGTCGCGCGGGCACTGCGGCTCCGTCGCACTAGTGAGCGGGCAGCGATGAAGCGGGCCCGCAAGTTGGCCCAGCACCAATGACCGACGGCGCCGAGGTGCATCGGCTGCTGCTGGCTCGCGGGTCCACCGTGGCCGTGGCGGAGTCGCTGACCGGCGGCCTGCTCGGCGCTGCACTGACGACGACTCCCGGAGCGTCTGTGACGTTCCGCGGCGGTCTGGTCGTCTACGCCACGGATCTCAAGGCCGCTCTCGCCGGAGTGCCGCAGCCGCTGCTCGAGGCCGAGGGGCCGGTGTCCGCCCATGTCGCGGCCGCGCTGGCGGCCGGCGCCCGGGATCGGTTGTTCGCGACGTACGGCGTCGGCGTGACCGGCGTCGCCGGACCGGACGAGCAGAACGGCCAGCCGGTCGGCACCGTGCATGTCGCGATCGCCGGTCCTGGCTCGGTGGCGGGAAGCGCGGGAGAGGTGCGCTCGTTGCTCCTTTCCGGTGATCGTGACGCGATCCGCAGCGGCGCTGTGGACGCGGCGTTGACTCTTATCGCTGAGACCGTCGCGCGTCACGGGTAGTCTCGAAGAACGCGGCGTTGCGCCCGCAGGGAGGTGGCGTCATGGTCTTGTTCCGCAGACTCCTCGGCGACGTCCTCCGGCGGCACCGGCTGCGTCAATCGCGCACTCTGCGCGACGTGGCTGCCGCGGCCCGGATCTCATTGGGCTACCTGTCCGAGATCGAGCGGGGTCGAAAAGAGGCGTCGAGCGAGCTGCTCGCTTCGCTTTGTGCAGCGCTCGGGATCTCCCTGGCCGACGTGCTCGCTGAAGTGAGCTACGACATCACGAGGTTGGAGCGCGGCGCGCTCGCCTCCGTCGGCTTCACCGGTGTGGCGGATCCTGCCAAGGTGGCTGCCACCCGGCCGGTTGCGTCGTTGTCGGCGACCGCCATGGGCCGGGTTCCCGCGGCGCCGGTCGCGTCCCTGTCGCTTGCTGCTGACCGGTTGCCTGTCGTCGCCGCATGAGCGTGGACCCGAGCGCCGCGCCGGTGCGTGAACGCGGCGTGCGAAGTCGCGCCGGCAACGCCATGCATCGCACGCGCATAGCGGTGCTCGACGGTGCCGTGCGCGCGGTCGAGAAGCACGGCTCGCGCCGCGCAACGATGGCCGACATCGCGATGCTCGCCGGCATCGCGAAGGGCACGCTCTACAACCACTTCCGCACGAAGGAGGCGGTCTACGCCGCGGCCGTCGACGCGGGCATCCGATCGTTGGCCGAAGACTGCACTGCCGCCGCAGCAGATGGCGTGGCCGAAGCCCTGGCGGTTGCCGCAGAGCGGCTCGGAAGCCATCCGGCGCTGCGGCGGATCGCGGCAGACGAGCCGGCCGTGCTGGCCGCGTTGATGACGATCAGCGACGACCCGACATGGATGCTTGCGCGCGAAAGCGTGCAGGCGCTGCTGGCGGCCGGTGGGCGGGGGACAGAGCCGGCGACGGTGGAGCTCGTCCTTCGCTGGTTGGTGTCGTTCGTCGGCGCCCCCGGCCATGCGGTCGAGGCACAGTCCGGTCAGCTGGCCGCTGCGCTCCCGTCCGGCGCGGGTCCCGCCTGACAGCGTTCACACCAGTAGCAAACACGGGCCTGCTCCGGCCGCTCGTCTTCTCTTTGCATCGCCTCGCGCACTGACGCGCCGCACCGGCGACAGGGCCGGTTCGTCCGCTCGAAGACCCAGTGCTGCTCACCGCGGCGCAGGCTGCCCGTCGTCGACTGTTGCCAGTGCCCCTTGTTCGCGGTCATCAATCGGCGCGCCCGTCGTACGACGGCGTTCAGATCCGCGACGTCGCCCACTCGCGTCCACGGAGTGATGCCGGACAGGAACAGCGTCTCCGTCTTGTAGAGGTTGCCGATGCCGGCAAGGTTGCGCTGATCGAGCAATGCGGGGCCGACTTCCCGCTCGGGACGCTTGGCCAGCCGCCGCGTCGCTTCGTCCTCGTCCCAGTCGTCACCGAGCAGGTCTGGACCGAGATGACCGACGACGTCACCCTCCTTGGGAGTGGGGACGAGCTCGACGACCGGCAACCGGTAGCCGACGGCGTCCCACTCGTCGGTGCGCAAGACGACGCGCACCTGGAACTCCGGGCCGCCTGACCATGGCGAGCCGCGGCGGAAAACCCGCCACGTGCCATCCATCCGGAAGTGCGTGTGCAACGTCAGTTCTGCATCTGTCCGGAGCAGCAGATGCTTGCCGCGGCTGACGACGTCGATGACGGTCTGCCCGGCCAGTGACGCGGTCGCCAGCTGCGGCACGCGGAAGTCGGTGTGAATCAGCCTCCGGCCGGCGAGTACCTCGTCGAGACGGCGCGCCGCCAGCCAGACGGTGTCACCTTCGGGCACCCGTCAAGTGTGCCCACTGACGCACCTGCTCGGCCGCGAGCGCGGCCGCGGCCAGCGCGGCCAGAGTGACGAGCAAGGCGCGCAGTGGCGAGCCGCTGTGGTTCGCGATGTCGTCGACGGTCGCGCCACGGGTCTGCCCGGCCGGGAGGACGGATCCGGCCGGTGCGCCCTGAGCCAGGTTCGGCGGCTCCGCCTGGAACGCCGCGAGCCGAGCGA
>Ga0157369_10009888_pt1 | contig 10898 bp, 12 predicted proteins | sample C25metaG_FD_113461 | JGI IMG/M metagenome (GOLD analysis project Ga0157369, IMG submission 113461) | Corn rhizosphere microbial communities from Kellogg Biological Station, Michigan, USA - C2-5 metaG | ecosystem: Host-associated > Plants > Roots > Rhizosphere > Soil | place: USA: Michigan... | reverse complement strand
CCCGCTCGCCATGTTTGAGTTCGATCGGCTCGGCTTCCGAGAATTTCTTGCCGTCGAACCCCCAGATGAAGCGCTCCATGTTCCCGGTCAGGTGGAGCGTGATCTCGCGACCGGGCAAGCGCGGATCGTAGCCGCGCTGGGTGGCGCGCAAATCGGCATAGCTGAGCACGCGAAGGCCTTTTGGAAAACCTTCGCCGGCACGATCCAAATGCGTCATCGGCATCATGGCGACATTGTCGACGCTTGGTTTGCCCTCGAGCTTTTGCCCCTCAGGACTGAGGGTCATGCCTGGCATCTCGCCATGCTCCATGCCTTCCATGCCCATATCGGCCATGGTGCGTATGGGTCGCGGGTCCATTGGCGGAATCGGCGCCGCCATGCCGGCGCGTGGCGCAAGCGTGCCGCGCGCAAAGCCGCTTCGATCTTCGGCTTGAACGAAGAGCGTGTAGGCGCGATCTTGCGCCGGCATCACGATCACGTCGTAGGTTTCGGCAACGCTGATGCGGAACGTATCCACCGTGACCGGTTCGACTTCGTTGCCATCGGCCTGAACGACCGTCATCGGCAAGCCATCGATCCGCACATCGAAGATGCTCATGGAGGACGCATTGATAAAGCGCAGCCGGATGCGCTCGCCCGGCTTGAAGAGCGCCGTCCAGTTCGCGTCGGCCGGCTGCCCGTTGATGAGATAGGTGTAGGTGGCACCGGTCACATCGAGGATGTCGGTCGGGCTCATCCGCATCTGGCCCCATTGCAGGCGGTCGGAAAGCGTCGCTCCCAGGCCGTTCCGGCGCATATCGGCGATGAAAGTGCCGAGCGTGCGCTGGCTGTAATTGTAATAATCGCTTTGCTGCTTGAGATTGCTGACGATAGTCTTGGGATCCTCGTAGCTCCAATCCGAAAGCACGACGACGTAATCGCGGTCGAAGGGCACGCGATAGCCGTTGCGCGGCTCGATCACGAGCGCGCCATAGATGCCGGTCTGTTCCTGAAACATCGAGTGGCTGTGATACCAATAGGTGCCGCTCTGATGCACGGGGAAGCGGTACATGAACGTCTCTCCGGGCGCGATGCCGGAGAACGACAAGCCCGGGACGCCGTCCATCGATGATGGCGTCCGTACGCCATGCCAATGGATCGAACTCATATCGCTGAGGTGGTTCGTGACGGCGAGCGTCACCGTGTCGCCTTCGCGCCAACGTAAGATAGGCGCTGGAATGGACCCATTCACGGCAGTGGCTTGACCCGTGCGGCCGTTGATCGTGAACGGCAGGGTTGCGATATCGAGCTTGAACTCGGTTCCGCTGAGGACCCGTTCGCCACCTGGTGCAGCAAGCGCTCGCCGTACCGGCCAGGGCAGCAAGGCCGTGGCACCGGCCGAGAGAAGCCCTTGCGTAAATAGGCGCCGCGACCGATTGGTGCGCTTTTGCGAGAAGCCCGGTGTCATTTCGAAGTTCCCGCCGGCGAGATCGCCTGCACCTCGTACATTCCGTCCTTGCCTTGCTCGATGGTGAAATTCACCTTCGCGCCAGGCTTGAGCGCTTTCAAATCGACATTCGGCGCGGCATGGAAATCCATGGTCATCGCCGGCCAGCCGATGGCGGGGATCGGGTTGTGGCTGATGTTGAGCGTATGCTGAGCGGCGTTGATCGAGTTGACGGTTCCGGTTCCATGAGCGTCGTTGTGACCGTCATGCGCCTGTTGGACGGGCGCCGCGGCCATCCCCGGCATTTTCATTTCGGCTGCCGCTGAGCCGGCGCTCGCCACTTCCAGCTTCGGCATCGGCTGCGGAATCACTTCATGGCCTTCGCTCGCGGCCGGCGAAATGCTGCGTGCGGGGCCGAGATCGGTCGCGAGAGCAAGGTTCGGTGACGCCGTAACGTCATGCGGCGCTGCGGTCGCGCAGCCGGTCAAAGCAACGAGAGCAACAGCCACGTGGAGGCGGGAGCGTTGGGTCATGTCGTATGTCCTCAGTAGGCACCGAGAATTGCAGCCGCTCCGGCCCAGTGCCTTTTGACCGGAGCCAGCCAGTTGTGTCGCGCGTGACGCCGGAACCCTGGCGCACGCCGGACGTCCCCTGAGCGCGCGAGCGCCAGGGTTAGATGAGCGGGGAGGGTCTGGGAGGGTCGGGATCGGGAATGAGTTCCCGACCGGAAAGCGATTGGCTCGGTTCCACAAAGCTTCGTATCGTCGCCAGCTTCATGGGTCGGAGGAAGATATCCGGCGCCGCTAAAGTTGCGGTCATGCAGCAATACCCGCCGCAACAGCTACAGGCGTCGCCCGTATCGTGATGATGATCATGCGAATGAGGCGCGGATGCATCGCCAACATGGTGATGGCTATGCGCGTGCTCTTCGCAGGGCTGAGTCAACATGAGAAGCCCCGCCTGGGCGCTACCGCTTGCCAGCGATAGTACGAGCAACGCGACCAGGCATCTGATCAACAGCGGGCGCATCAAAGCGGTGCCTCCAGCGTCATCAGCTTTTACCAAACTGCGCTTTCGCGGAAAAGGGCAGAGGCACACGCAGCGCGGCGCGCGAGACGAGACTTGTCGGGCTTCACGGCTTGCGCCGCCAGCGGCTTGGGAAGATCACCCAGGTGGTGACGAGGGCGATGGCGCAGCCGAGCGCGGTGTCGTAGATACGCTCGGAGAGCAGCGGCCGGTCGCCGCCTTCGCTCAGCAACGCCATGTCGAGCAGCACCAGCGCCATCGCCGTGATCGCGGCGAAGCCGCTCCAGCGTTGCCAGATCATGCCGGGCGAGATGAAGAAGGCGAGGGCGATCGCCACCGCGGTCAGATGCCAGGCATTGTGGCTGAGCGAGACGATGGCGAGCGCGATGCCGACGCCGACCAGCGTGCCGAAGGCGCGCTGCAACACCAGCTGCACGCTTTCGGAATCATTCGGCCGCATCACCGCGAGCGTCGTGATCGTCACCCAAGCGGCATGCGCCGCGCCGAAATGGATGGCGAGGCCGAGGCCGAGCGCCGCGGCGATCGCGTAGCGCAGGCCGAAGCGCCAATCCGCGGCATGCGGGCCCCAGAAATGCGCGAGCCCTTTGCGCACGCTGCCGCCGGTCTCGACGGCATATTGCCGGCGGAGCTGGTGATCGACCCAGACAATGAGCAGCGCCCAAGCGCTGCCGGCGAGCGCGGGAATGATCAGTCGCGGGTTGGCGATATGAAGCGACGCCACGATGACGAAACTGAAGCCCATACAGCGTGCCGCGTTCTCGAAGGCGCGGCTGGTGTTGTGCACCCAGCCGATGGCGACGGCGCAGAGGAACAGGACGAGCAGCTGCGCCCAGTAATTGTCGCCGGCGACATAAGCGAGCAATCCGCCCAAGAGGATCGCGTCGCCGCTCGTCGCCATGTTGATGAGGCGGTCCTTGATGTCGCCGCCGAGATCGTTGATCCACGGCCAGAGCGCGCAAATCGTCGCGATGAGGCCGAGCTCCGGATCGCCGAGAGCGACGCCGACAATGCTCGGTCCTGCCACCGAGAGCGCGCCGCGAATGGCACGGTCCCAGAGTAGCGATTGGCCCTGATATCGAACGAGATCGAGTGGGTCGAAATTGAAAACGCGCATCGTTATCGATGCGCGTTGTTAGAACGAGAAGTGTTGAAGCTCGACCCCCTCACCCTCCCACGCTTCGCGCGGGCCCCTCCCTCTCCCCGGCGGGGAGAGGGTTGGGGTGAGGGGGCTACGTCTTTCGTCAGCGCTCGGGCGCGCCTTCGTTCTGCGCGGCCGCTTCGGCTGCCGCCTGGCGCTGCTCGTCCTCTTCGCGCGCCAAGGCTTCCGCCGCGAGCTTCAGTGGATCGATGCCCTCTGCCTGCATCTCGGCCTCTTCGGCCGATTGCGCGACGTTCGCCGTCACGGCCACTGAGACTTCCGGATGCAGCACGACTTTGAGCGGGAAGAGGCCCAGCGTCTTGATCGGTTTCTCCAGCACGATCTGGCCGCGGGTGATGGTGAAGCCCGCTGCCGTCACCGCGTCCGAGAGATCGCGCGCCGAGACCGAGCCGTAGAGCTGGCCGCTCTCGCCCGCCTGACGGATCAGCACGACCTTGAGGCCGTTGAGCTTCTCCGCGACCTGCTCGGCTTCGCTCTTGCGCGTCAGGTTCTGCGCTTCGAGCTGCGCGCGCTGCTTCTCGAAATAGGTAAGGTTCTCTTTCGTCGCGCGCAGCGCCTTTTTCTGCGGCAGGAGGAAGTTGCGCGCATAGCCCGGGCGCACCTTCACGACCTGGCCCATCTGGCCGAGATTCTCGACCCGCTCGAGGAGGATCACATCCAACATGTCGGCGTGCTCCTAGCGCAACGCGTAGGGCAGGAGACCGAGATAGCGCGCGCGCTTGATCGCCTGCGCCAGCTCGCGCTGCTTCTTCGTCGAGACCGCGGTGATGCGGCTCGGCACGATCTTGCCGCGCTCGGAGATGAAGCGCTGCATCAGCTTCACGTCCTTGTAGTCGATCTTCGGCGCGTTCGGGCCCGAGAAGGGGCAGGATTTGCGCCGGCGGAAGAAAGGCCGCCGCGCGGCCGGACGGCCACCGCCACCCTGGCGTTCGTCGTTATCGGCCATCGGTCATCTCCCTTTCCCGCTCTCTATCCCTATCCCTATCCCTATCTTCTTCGCGCGGGTCGCGGTCGCCATAGCCGCGGCGCGGGCCGCGGTCTCGGTCCCGATCACGGTCGCGCTCGTCACGGTTGCGGCTCTGCATCATCGCCGACGGCTCTGTCTCGAGCGCCTCGACGCGGATGGTGAGGTAGCGCAGCACGTCTTCGTTGATACGCATGTTGCGCTCGAGCTCGCTCACCGCGGCGGCCGGCGCCTCGAGATTGAAGAGCACGTAATGGCCCTTGCGGTTCTTCTTGATGCGGTAGGAGAGGTTGCGCAGACCCCAGTATTCGCGCTTCTCGACCTTGCCGCCATTCTCGGAGACGAGATTGGCAAAAGTATCGGCCAGGGCTTCCACCTGGGCGGTGGATATGTCCTGACGCGCAATAAAGATATTCTCGTAGAACGGCATCTATTCCCCTTATGGCTGTTTCGCGGCCCGCCGCTGGTCAGAGCCAAACCCTGACGCTCAGCCGCGCGGACCTAGCCGGCTGGGCCGGCAAGGAGGCGGCGGACTATAGCGGATCGCCCGCCCAAGACAAGCCGTGGGTAGCAGCGCGCCCACCGCTGGACAGGCCGCGTCCCAAATGTTATCGCAGCGTGACAGGGCGGGGAGCGCGCGATGGGTCGATCGCTTTACCTTATTGTTTTGCTTGGTCTTTTATCGGGGTGTGTGCCGATCGCCATCGATCCGGGACGCGACCAATTCGGCGTCTCGACGGCGCGGCCGGTTGCCGCGGAGGCGCCGCCGTCCGATCAGCAGCTCGCGGAGCTCGACCGCAAGGCGCAAGCGATCTGCACCACCGGCTATCAGGGTGCGGCACCGACCGTGCAGCCGGCCGCGAACAGCCAGCAGATCGTCGACCAGAAGCTGCGCTGTAGCCATTACGACCGGCTCAACCTCGACTATGTCCATATGGACTGGTCGAACATTTTCTGATCTTCAGCGTTGCACAGGATGAGTAAGTGGGAGGCGGCATGACGCGCGCCCTGGTATTTCCGGGCCAAGGCTCGCAAGCGGTTGGTATGGGGCGCGACCTCGCCGGTGCGTTCACGACCGCGCGCGATGTCTTTGCCGAGATCGACGAGGCGCTGCATCAAAATCTGTCGCGCCTCATGTTCGAAGGGCCGGAGAGCGATCTGACCCTCACCGAGAATGCGCAGCCGGCGCTGATGGCGGCGAGCCTCGCTGTCGCGCGCGTGCTCGAGAACGACGGCAAGCTCGATCTCAAAAGCCATGTCGCTTTCGTTGCCGGCCATTCGCTCGGCGAATATTCGGCGCTGGCCGCCGCGCATGCGCTGGAGATTGCCGATGCGGCGCGCTTGTTGAAGCGCCGCGGTCTCGCGATGCAGCGCGCCGTCCCGGTCGGCATGGGTGCGATGGCGGCGCTGCTCGGCGTCGAGCTCGATGTCGCGCGCGATGTCGCCAAGGAAGCGGAGCAAGGCGAGGTGTGCGATCTCGCCAATGACAATGGCGGCGGCCAGCTCGTGTTGAGCGGCCACAAGACCGCGGTCGAGCGCGCGGTGGCGATCGCGTCAGAGCGCGGCGTGCGGCGCTCGATCATGCTGCCGGTGAGCGCTCCCTTCCATTGCGCGCTGATGAAGCCGGCGGCTGATGAGATGGCCGACGCGCTCGGCGAGGTGAAGCTCAGCGAGCCCTGGGTGCCGCTCATCGCCAATGTCAGCGCCGCGCCGGTGCGCGATTCCGACGAGATCAAGCGCTTGCTGGTCGAACAGGTGACCGGCCTGGTGCGCTGGCGCGAATGCGTCCTCGCGATGAAAGAGCAAGGCGTCACTGAGCAGATCGAGCTCGGCGCCGGCCGCGTGCTCACCGGCCTCACGAAACGTATCGATAAAGAGCTGACCGGCCAGGCGATCGGCACACCGGCCGAGATCGAAGCGTTCGTGAAAACGCTGTAGCACGATGCCGAAACATCCGAAGCCGTCATCGCGGACAACCCGTTCGATCGCTATTGCGATCGAACCCTCCGGGGCCAACCGCAAAGAGCGGTTGGCCGGGTTGTCCGAAGTGGCCGTGGCGATCCAGAAAAATCTGGATTGCCACGTCGCTCTTCGGGCTCCTCGCAATGACGATCAATAGGCGGCTTTCTAAACGGGGACGCGATGTTCGATTTGAACGGCAAGACTGCGCTGGTCACCGGCGCCTCGGGCGGTATCGGTGGCGCGATCGCGCGTGCGCTCTATGGCGCCGGCGCGAAGGTGCTGCTGCATGGCACGCGGCAGCCGGCGCTTGATGCGCTGAAAACCGAGCTGGGCGAGCGCGCTTTTGTCGCGGTCTCCGATCTCGGCGATCCGGCGGCGGCCGATGCGCTGGTGAAGACCGCCGAGGAGGCGATGGGGCAGCTCGATATTCTCATCAACAATGCCGGGCTCAATCGCGACATGCTGGCGATGCGCATGAAGGACGAGGATTGGCAGAAGGTGATCGATGTCGATCTCACCGCCGGCTTCCGCCTCGCGCGCGCGGCGCTGCGTGGCATGGTGCGGCGGCGCTGGGGCCGCATCATCGCGATCACCTCGGTGGTCGGCGCGACCGGCAATCCGGGCCAGGCGAACTACGCCGCCGCCAAAGCCGGTATGGTCGGCATGTCGAAGGCGCTCGCTGCCGAGGTGGCGCAGCGCGGCGTCACCGTCAATTGCATTGCGCCCGGTTTCATCGCGACGGCGATGACCGAGACGCTGAACGATGAGCAGAAAGCCCGAATCGCCCAGGCGATTCCGATGGGTCGAGTCGGCACGCCCGACGAGATCGCGGCCGGCGTACTCTTCGTCGCCAGCGAAGAGGCGCGCTATATGACCGGGCAAACCTTGCACATCAACGGCGGGTTGGCCATGATCTAGCACGGTCAAGGCAGGCTTGACCTAGGGGCTGTTTTCGCAGGGTGTCTCTTGATTTAGTGGTCAAGTCAGGCTTGACTACGTTCTCCGGCTCGCCGTCGGAAAGTCACCCCACACTGAAGTAAGCGCGTCAATTTTGTCGAGGAACGAGTGATGAGCGATGTCGCCGAGCGGGTAAAGAAAATCGTCGTGGAGCACCTGGGCGTCGACGAGGCCAAGGTCACCGACAATGCCAGCTTCATCGACGATCTGGGCGCCGACAGTCTCGACACGGTCGAGCTCGTGATGGCGTTCGAAGAGGAATTCGGCTGCGAGATCCCGGACGATGCGGCCGAGAAAATCGTCACTGTGAAAGACGCCGTCCAATTCATCGAAGCGCATCCATCCTGATCGCCTCCGCACTAAAAGACAGGGCATCATGAGACGGGTCGTCGTTACCGGTCTCGGTCTGGTCACGCCGCTCGGCATCGGCGTCGAGCATGTCTGGAAGCGCTTGCTCAACAGCGAATCCGGCATCGGCGCGATCCAGAGCTTCGACGTGTCGGACCTGCCGGCCAAGATCGCGGGCCAGGTGCCGCGCGGCGAAACCGCAGCCGGCAATTTCAATGCCGATGACTGGGTCCCGCCCAAGGACCAGCGCAAGATGGATGATTTCATCATCTTCGCGATCGGCGCCGCGACGCAGGCGGTGAATGATTCGGGCTGGACGCCGACCGATGAGGAATCGCTCGAGCGTACCGGCGTGATGATCGGCTCGGGCATCGGCGGCTTACCGCAGATCTCGGAAACTTCGCTGACCCTGCACGAGAAGGGCCCGCGCCGCATCTCGCCTTTCTTCATTCCCTCCTGTCTCATCAACCTCGCGTCGGGCCAGGTCTCGATCAAATACGGCTTCAAGGGCCCCAACCACGCCGTCGTCACGGCCTGTTCCACGGGAGCGCATGCGATCGGCGACGCCGCGCGCATTATCCAATGGGACGATGCCGATGTGATGGTCGCCGGCGGCGCCGAAGCGGCCGTCTGCCGCATCGGTCTCGCGGGCTTTGCAGCGGCGCGTGCGCTGTCGACCGCGTTCAATGACACGCCGGAGAAGGCTTCGCGTCCCTGGGACGAAGCGCGCGACGGTTTCGTGATGGGCGAGGGCGCCGGCGTCGTCGTGCTCGAAGAGCTGGAGCATGCCAAGAAGCGCGGCGCCAAGATTTATGGCGAGGTCATCGGTTACGGCATGTCGGGCGATGCTTATCACATCACCGCGCCGGTAGAGGACGGCAATGGCGGCTTCCGCGCCATGCGCAACGCGCTGAAGCGCGCCGGGCTCGGGACGGGAGATATCGACTACATCAACGCGCATGGCACCTCGACGCCCTTGGGCGACGAGATCGAGCTGGGCGCGGTGAAGCGGCTCTTCGGCGATGACGCCTATAAGCTCTCGATGTCGTCGACCAAATCGGCGATCGGACATCTTCTGGGCGCGGCCGGCGCCGTCGAGGCGATCTATTCGATTCTCTCGATGCGCGATCAGATCGTGCCGCCGACACTCAATCTCGAGAAGCCGAGCGCGTCCTGTGACATCGATCTCGTGCCCTTGAAGGCCAAGGAGCGCAAAGTCCGCCGCGCGCTCTCCAATTCCTTCGGCTTCGGCGGCACCAACGCTTCGCTGATCTTCGGCCCTGCTCCTTGAGCGTTGGGGCTCCCTGACATGCGCTGGGTGGTTCGCGCAGCAGGGGGGCTGATCGCCATCCTGCTGCTCGCCGGCATTGCCGTTTATATCGGCGGCCGTGCCTATAACGCGCCGGGGCCGCTCACCGAGGCGAAGATCGTCGTCATCCCGAAAGGCGCCGGTACGCGCGAGGTCGGCACGCTGCTGGCGGCGAATGGCGTGATCGAGAATGGCTATCTCTTCGCGATCGGCACCCATGTGACCGGCCGCGCGGCGGGCCTCAAAGCCGGCGAATACGAATTCGCGGCCGGCATCAGCGCCGCCGGTGCCGCTGATCTGCTCGACAGCGGCAAGGTCTATCGCCACAAGCTGACCATTCCCGAAGGCCTTAGTTCGGCGCAGATCGTCGCGCTCATCGATGCCGCGCCGGCGCTCGACGGCACGATCGAGGCCGAGCCGCCGGAAGGGACGCTGCTGCCCGACACCTATTTCTACGTCATGGGCAATACGCGGCGGGAGCTGCTGACACGCATGCATCGCGCGATGGAGAAGGCGCTCACCGAGGCCTGGGCCAAGCGCGCGCCGAATCTGCCGCTGGCGAGTCCCGCGGAAGCCGTGACCCTCGCCTCGATCGTCGAGAAGGAGACGGCGAAGCCCGTCGAGCGGCCGCGCGTCGCCGGCGTCTTCATCGAGCGCCTGAAGCTCGGCATGAAGCTGCAGGCCGATCCGACGGTGATCTATGTCATGACCAAGGGCGGCGCGGTGCCGATGCCGCATCCGTTGGGGCATGAGGATCTCTCGATCGAATCGCCCTACAACACCTATGTCGATAAGGGCCTGCCGCCGACGCCGATCGACAATCCGGGCCTCGCCTCGCTGAAGGCGGCGCTGCAGCCCGACGATCGCGGCGAGCTTTATTTCGTCGCCGACGGCACCGGCGGTCATGCCTTCGCCAAGACGCTCGAAGAGCACAACAAGAACGTCGCCAGGCTGCGCGCGACGCAGAGCCAAAGCGGCGGACCCAACGGCGGCTGAATCCAACCGCCGTCTCGAACACCCAGAAGCTACAAGCTGATCAGGTAGTAGGAAGGCGGATCGCTCGCCGGAAAGGATTCGTCGGACGCTTGATCGACCTTGTCCCAATGCTCAGGCGGAGCGCGCATAAACTCAGGTCCCGCCGGCCGGTGGGTGCCTCCGGCGTTCCAACGAGGTAGCACATCCTCAGGGCGCGGCTGTGATCCGCGACGGAGCAGAGCGATCGCGCCGCAACCGGCTGCGATAGTTAGCAGCGCAATACGTGGCCAGTTCATCGGCAGCCTCCCGAATCATCCTGTGCATGGCGCGGCGATGTCGAAGATGTGCTTTCCTCCGTAACCATCGCGCGAGGCCGAAGGTTCACCAAAGCGGCGGCGTCGCGCGGCTTCCATGGCGATCGCCGCTTCCCGTGCGCTGTCGTACAGGGTGCCTAGCCGCTGCTGGCGCGCGCCGTTATAACCCCGCCATGACAATCGCGAGCATGACGGGCTTCGCCCGTGCCGAAGGCCATGACGGGCCGTTAAGCTGGGCCTGGGAGCTCAAAAGCGTCAATTCGAAATCGCTGGATCTGCGCTTCCGCCTGCCGCCGGGCTTCGATGCGCTGGAGCTGCCGCTGCGCGCGCTGGTGACGCAGCGGCTGAAGCGCGGCTCGATCAGCGCCGGGCTCTCGGTGGCGCGCGCGGCGGGCGCCGGCAATCTCCGCGTCAATCGCGAGGCGCTGGCGGTGGTG
>Ga0157369_10009885_pt1 | contig 10899 bp, 11 predicted proteins | sample C25metaG_FD_113461 | JGI IMG/M metagenome (GOLD analysis project Ga0157369, IMG submission 113461) | Corn rhizosphere microbial communities from Kellogg Biological Station, Michigan, USA - C2-5 metaG | ecosystem: Host-associated > Plants > Roots > Rhizosphere > Soil | place: USA: Michigan... | reverse complement strand
CGGCTGGTACCCGCCGGCCGGCTCGTACCCGCCACCGGCGGGCGGCGGGAAGCTGGCGGTCGGGCTGTCGACCGGCTCGGCCTCGACCGAACGGGCCTCGACCGGCTCGGTCGGGCTGTCGACCGGCTCGGTCGGGCCGTCGTTGGGCTCGGCCTCGACCTGCTGGGTCGGGCCGTCGACCGGCTCGGCCTGTACCGGCTCGGTCGGGCTGTCCGTCGGTTCGGGGTCGACGGGCTCGTTCGTCATGACCCGATCCTCGCGCCTGGCCAGCCCGAGAACCTCAGGAGCGCACCCTGATCCGACCCTGATAATGCCTGTCAGGGACGTCCCCGTGGCCACCCGGCTGCTGATTGTGTGACGATCGGAGCACGCCCGATCCGATCGGAGCGCCGATCCGGAAGGAAGCCGTGACCGAAGTCCGTCGCCTGTACCGCGACCCCGACCACCGGGTCGTCGCGGGGGTGGCCGCCGGCCTGGCCGCGCACCTGAGCCTGCCGACCATCGCGGTACGGATCGCCTTCATCGCCCTGCTGCCCGTCGACGGCATGGGAGCCCTGCTGTACGCCGCGTTCTGGGCCGTACTGCCGGTCGCGCCCGGGCCGCTCGGCACGCGGCCCGCCCGCCGGGACCGCCGCCAGGTGCTGCCCTTCCTCGCCCTCGCCATCGGCATCGTGGGGGTCTCCCAGCTGTCCGGCTTCGGGGGCGGAGCCAGCGGCACCATCGGCTGGCTGGTCGCGATGATCGCGGCCGGCGCCGGCGTGATCTGGCACCTGGCCGATCCGAGCCGGCGGCGCCAGTGGCGCCAGACGGTGCCGCAGGCGCCATGGCTCGGCGTGGTACTGGACGAGACCGACCGGCGCAGCTACCTGATCCGCCTGATCGGCGGTGGCGTGCTGATCGTCACCGGAATCATCGGCATCCTGTTCGTCTTCCCGGTGTTCTCCGCGTCCGGGGTCGGCTCCATGGTCAACGGCCTGATCTTCGCGGTCGTGGCCCTGGCCGGCCTGGCCGTCGTGGTGGCGCCGCTGCTGTACCGGATGTTCTCCCAGCTCCGCACGGAGCGGGAGGCGCGCATCCGCGAGCAGGAGCGGGCCGAGATCGCCGCGATGGTGCACGACCAGGTGCTGCACACCCTCGCCCTGATCCAGCGCAACGCGGGCGATTCGAAGGCGGTCCTCCGGTTGGCCCGCGGCCAGGAGCGCAGCCTGCGCAACTGGCTGTACAAGCCGGCCGCGGTCTCCTGCGAGGTGCTGTCCGCGGCGCTGGAGGAGGCGGTCGCGGAGGTCGAGGACACGTACGCCATCGCGGTCGAGTCCGTGATGGTCGGCGACGCGGACGTCGACGACCGGGTCGGCGCGCTGGTCGCCGCGGCGCGCGAGGCGATGGTCAACGCGGCCAAGCACGCGAAGGTACAGACCATTTCGCTGTACGCCGAGGTGGAGCCCGAGAAGGTCAGCGTGTTCGTACGCGACCGCGGGGTAGGCTTCGATCTGTCCACTGTGGAGGATGATCGGCACGGGGTGCGTGGCTCGATCATCGGACGGATGGAGCGGCACGGCGGCAAGGCGGAGATCCGCAGCGAGCCCGGGGACGGCACGGAGGTCAGGTTGACCATGCCGGTACCGGAACGGAGAGATCGAGACAAAGATGGAAACCGGAATGGATGAGCAGCAGCGCCTGCGGGTGTTCCTGGTCGACGACCACGCGATGTTCCGTGCCGGCGTACGGGCCGAGTTGGGCGCGTACGTCGAGGTGATCGGCGAGGCGAGCACGGTGGCCCAGGCGGTCAGCGCGATCGCCGGCCTGGAGCCCGACGTGGTGCTGCTCGACGTGCACATGCCCGACGGCGGCGGCCGCGCGGTACTGGACGCGCTGCGGCGCAGCCACCCGCAGGTCAAGTTCCTCGCCCTGTCGGTGTCCGACGCGGCCGAGGACGTGATCGGGCTGATCCGGGCCGGGGCGCGCGGGTACGTGACCAAGACGATCTCGCCGGAGGACCTGGCCGCCGCGATCCGCCGGGTGGCCGAGGGCGACGCGGTGTTCAGCCCCCGGCTCGCCGGCTTCGTACTCGACGCGTTCGCGGCGCGCCCGGACACCCCGGTCGCCGATCCCGAGCTCGACCTGTTGACCAACCGCGAGCGCGAGGTGCTGCGGCTGCTGGCCCGCGGCTACGCGTACAAGGAGATCGCCAAGGAGCTCTACATCTCCATCAAGACGGTGGAGACGCACGTGTCGAACGTCCTGCGCAAGCTGCAGATGTCCAACCGGTACGAGCTTTCCCGGTGGGCCGCCGACCGCCGCCTGGTCTAGTCGCTGCGGCGGGCGAGCATCTCCTGCTCCAGCTCCCATTCACCGGTACCGGCACGGTCGACGTAACCGCGCCACGTGAAGCTGTCGGGTTCGATATCGGTGAACGTCCAGCGGATCTTCGTGCCGTCCGGGTCGGTACCCTCCTGGAAGATGCCGTCGCCGTCGGCGCGCCCGACCAGGCGGCAGATGTCGCCCCGCGACGGCGCGAACCACACCACGTTCCACACGTCGTTCTTGGTGTCGTAGAGCCGGACGGTGGTACCGGGACGCGCGCCGAACTCCAGCGTGTCCTGCACCGCGCGGCCGCCGAGTACCCACCCGAAGTGCCAGTGCCCGGCGTTCTGCCGCCATTCGCCGGTATCCGGGTCGACGAAGCGGTTCTCGATGTCCCAGGAGCCGACGAACCGCCCGTACAGGTTCAGCCGGTCGGCGTGGTCCGGCTCGGGCCCGGAGGCGGCGAGCAGCCGCAGCATCGCGTTGCCTTCGATGGTTTCCATGTCCACCAGGCTGTCCGGCGGGTGCGGAAGCCGTCTTGAACATTCTTGTCGTACCGCCGGATTAGCGTGCGCGCATGCTCGATTCGCGGGTGCTGCTCGACGGTCCCGGAGTGCGGGTGGCGCAGGTCCGCTGCCCGGGGCACGAGTTGCGGTTCGGGGAGGCCGAGCCGGTGGGCGCGCCGGCGATCGTGCTGCCGGTGCGCGGAGTGTTCCGGCTGCGGGTCGACGGCGCGGAGTCCGTGGTCGACCCGGCCCTGGCCTATGTCCAGGTGCCCGGCCATGAACAGCAGTTCGCCCACCCGGCCGGCGGAGACGTGTGCACGAGCATCGACGTGGGTGCCGAGCCGGCCGCGGCCGAGGTGGTCGACCTGGCCTACCGGCCGGTCCCGGTCGGCCCACCACTGGCGCTCGCCCACCGGCTGCTGCTCGGCCGCGCCAGGGCCGGTGCCACCCGGGCCGAGCTGACCGACCTGACCGCCGACCTGGTGGCGCGGGTGCTCGGCGCATTGGGTGCGGGGCCTCGCGACGGCGGGCCGCCGGGCACGCTGGACCGCCACCGCCGCCTGGTCGAGGACGCCCGGGAGCTGCTGTCCTGCGAGCCGGATCTGGCCCTGCCCGACGTGGCCCAACTGCTCGGCACCTCGCCGTGGCGGCTGAGCCGGCTGTTCCACCGGCTGACCGGCGTGACCCTGCACCGGTACCGGACGCGGCTGCGGATCAACGCCGCCATGGATCGGTTGGCCGACGGCGCGGGCAGCCTGGCCGAGCTGGCCACCGAGTTGGGCTTCGCCGATCAGGCACACCTGACCCGGGTGGTCCGGGAGGGCACCGGGCTGCCGCCGGGCCGACTGCGCGCCGTGCTGGCCGCGCGGCCGCTCAGCCGGTCGACAGGACGGTGAATGCCTCGGCGAGGCTGCCCGGGGGCAGGCCCGCGGCGGCCGCGTTGCCCTCCAGCATCGGGCGCAGCCGGGCCTCGAAGTCCTCGTGGGAGGTCTGGGTCACGTGCGCCAGCAGGGCGACGACCTTCTGCTGGTACGTGGCGGTGATGTCCACGTACAGGTCCGGGCTCGGGCCGCCCTGGTACCAGACCTCGCGGACCGTCCACGGCTTGAGCCCCTCGTCGGCCAGCAGCTCGGGGAAGGCGAACGGGTTGCGCGAGTCCGGGTAGACCGCGCAGGTGGTGGCCTCACCGACCGCGAGGTGGTCGGGGTGGCTCGGGCCGGCGAGGCGCTCCCAGCGGCGCAGCGGCGAATTGGTCAGCACGCGGTCCGGCCGGTACCGGCGGATCGCCCGGGCGATGTCGCGCCGCAGGTCCAGCGACGCCGTGACGGTACCGTCGGCGTACCCCTCGAGGAACTCGATCCGCTCGACTCCGACCGCCTGGGCGGCGGCAAACTGCTCCGCCTCCCGCAGCAGCGGCATCTGCTCCCGCGGGGTGTCGTCGAAGCCGCCCGCGTCGCCGCGGGTCACCAGCAGGTACGTCACGTCCAGCCCCTGCTCGACCCAGCGGGCGATGGTACCGGCGGCACCGAAGTCCAGGTCGTCCGGGTGCGCGGCGACGCACAGCACCCGCTGGGCGTCGGTGATCGGCTTGACCGAGGGCGGGAAGCTCACAGATGGCAGGCTACCGGGGCCGCCGGCGGCCGACCCCGGCGGCTACAGCGGACCGCGGCCGGCACGCAGGATGAGCAGGGCCAGCTGGGTACCGTCGGCACCCAGCGCCGTGCGGAACCGGTCCAGGATCTCCCGCTCACGGGAGAGCACCAGCCGGGTACCGCCGGACGCCACGCGGGTGGCGCCGACCTGCTGGGAGATCGCGGCGCGCTCCTGCCAGAGGCTGATCAACGCCGAGTCAATCTCGTCGATCCGCCGCCTCAGCTCGGAGATGTGCGCGTCCGCGGCCGCCTTGGCCGCATCCGGCCCAGCCTCTGTCGAACGCTGATCGGTGCCGGCTCCGCCGGCGTCGCCGGCGGCGGACTTCGGACCGTCCAAGATCGTGCCGTTCATCGTTCGCTCCTCGGTGGGTACTGCCGGGCCGCTCGGGCCGGGAGCGCCAAAACGCCCCGGACTCCGAGAGCCCGGGGCGTTTCGCAGGTCATTTCGTTCAGGCGCGACCTACGGCTGCCGGACTCCCGGTGCCGTAGTAAAAAAATCGCGCTTCGTAACGCACGGGGAAAGTATGCCATCCCGCGACCCGACCGCGTCAAGCCCGTCGGGTACGCCGCAGCCACCAGAGTCCGAGAACGGGCAGGACAAGCGGGACGAAGCCGTATCCCGCGCCGTAACCGGACCAGACCGTCGCGTCCGGGAAGGCGGCCCGGTCCAGCAGGCTCACGGTACCCACGGTCAGCACCCCGAGCAGCTCGATCGAGCAGCAGGCGATGGCCAGCCGCCGGTCGCTGCGGGCCAGCGCCACCGTCGCGACGATGTAGATCACCGCGGCCAGGGCGGACAGCAGGTACGCCACCGGGGCCTCGTGGAACTTCGTCGCGATCTGTACCCCGGCCCGGGCGCTCGCCGACAGCGCGAACAGCCCGTACACCGCGACCAGTACCCGACCCGGTCCGCGGCCGGTGGGCCGGGCGGCCCGCGGCGACCCGGCCGGCGACGGGGTGGAGACGCGCTCAGCCAACGCCGGTCCACACCTGGTTCAGCCGCACGATGAGCACCGGGATCACCAGGCAGCCCACGGTCGCGATCAGGGCGCCCCAACGGGTCGGCTCGAGGCGGGCGAGCAGCCCGGCCAGCGGCAGGATCACGAGGATCGCCACCAGGTACCCGATGAAGGTCGGCAGCTCCCGGGGGCGGGCGCCGGTGGCCAGGTGCCAGACGGCGACCGCGACCTGGGCGACGACGAGCGCCTCGACCGCGGCCATGGCGGCCAGCTCCCCGATTCCGACCGCGCGTCGGCGCAGCGTGGTCACCAGACACCAGGCGGCCGCGAGCAGTCCGGCGATGATGACCGCCGTGCCCAGGCCGTGCGGTGTCATGGCTGCACCCTACTGGCGCGCTGATCCGGTCGTGTCGGTGCCCCGGCATAGACTCGGTTCGCGATGCGACCTCTCTTCGAAACCACCGCCGAGGAAGCCCACGACGGGGCGGCCCCGGCCGAGCGCCGGCGCGGCCACCGACTCGACCCTGACCTCCTGCTGGAGGGCCTCAACGGGCCGCAGCGCGCCGCGGTCGTGCACCAGGGCGCGCCGCTGCTGATTGTCGCGGGGGCGGGCTCGGGCAAGACCCGGGTGCTGACCCACCGCATCGCCTACCTGCTGGCCGCGCGCGACGCGCACCCGGCCGAGATCCTCGCGATCACGTTCACCAACAAGGCCGCGGGCGAGATGAAGGAGCGGGTCGCGGCGCTGGTGGGCAACCGGGCCCGGTTCATGTGGGTGTCGACCTTCCACTCCGCGTGCGTGCGGATCCTGCGCGCCGAGCACCAGCACGCCGGGCTCAAGTCGTCGTTCTCCATCTACGACGCGGACGACACCCGCCGGCTGATGCAGCTCGTCGCACGGGAGCTGGAGCTGGACCCCAAGCGGTACTCGCCGAATTCGCTGGCCGCCCAGGTCTCCAACCTGAAGAACGAGCTGGTCGACCCGGAGACCTTCGCGGCGAAGGCGAGCGGCCCCAACGAGCGGGCCGTGGCAGAGGCCTACACGCTCTACCAGAAGCGGCTGGCCGAGGCGCACGCGCTGGACTTCGACGACCTCATCATGACCACAGTCCATCTGTTGCAGGCGTTTCCCGAGGTGGCCGAGAAATACCGGAAGCGGTTCAGGCACGTCCTCGTCGACGAGTACCAGGACACCAACCACGCGCAGTACGTGTTGGTGCGCGAGCTCGTGGGGCAGACCGGCGAGCTGTGCGTGGTGGGCGACGCCGACCAGTCGATCTACGCGTTCCGCGGCGCGACCATCCGCAACATCCTGGAGTTCGAGCGGGACTACCCGGACGCGCGGACCATCCTGCTGGAGCAGAACTACCGGTCCACCCAGACGATCCTGTCCGCCGCCAACGCGGTCATCGACCGCAACACCGAGCGCAAGCCCAAGCGGCTGTGGAGCGAGCAGGGCGCGGGCGAGCAGATCGTGGGCTACGTCGCGGATACCGAGCACGCCGAGGCGGACTGGGTCGGCCGGGAGATCGACCGGCTCTGCGACGCGGGGGTGGCCCGGCCGGCCGACGTCGCCGTGTTCTACCGCACCAACGCGCAGTCCCGGGTGTTCGAGGAGGTGTTCATCCGGGTCGGCCTGCCGTACAAGGTGGTCGGCGGGGTGCGCTTCTACGAGCGCCGGGAGGTCCGCGACGCACTGGCCTACCTGCGGGCCATCACCAACGAGGACGACACGGTCAGCGTGCGGCGCATCCTGAACACCCCGCGGCGGGGCATCGGCGACCGGGCCGAGGCCTGCGTGACCGCACTGTCCACAAGGGACGGAGTCTCGTTCGGCGCGGCGCTGCGCAAGGCGGATGCCGCGCCCGGCATCTCCAGCCGCGCGGCGGGCGGCATCAAGGACTTCGTGGCCATGATGGACGAGCTGCGGGAGTTGGCCGACACCGCGCCGCCCGAGGAGGTGCTCGAGGCCGCGCTGCAGCGCTCGGGGTACCTCGTCGAGCTGGAGGACAGCCTCGACCCGCAGGACGCCGGCCGCGTGGAAAACCTGCAGGAGCTGGTGAGCGTGGCCCGCGAGTACACGGAGCGGGCGCTGGCGGTCGCGGCGGCGCAGGCGCTGGACGACGAGGTCGATCCCGACGGCGTGGTCGCCCCCGACGGGGCCGCGGCGCCGACACTCGGGCCGCCCACGCTGGCCGGGTTTCTGGAGCAGGTGTCGCTGGTGGCCGACGCGGACGAGATCCCCGACGAGGACGGCGACCAGCGCGGCGTGGTCACGCTGATGACCCTGCACACCGCCAAGGGCCTGGAGTTCCCGGTGGTCTTCCTGACCGGTCTCGAGGACGGCGTCTTCCCGCACCTGCGGTCGCTGGACAACATGCGGGAACTGGAGGAGGAGCGGCGGCTGGCCTACGTCGGCATCACCCGCGCCCAGCACCGGCTGTACCTGTCCCGCGCGGTGACCCGCTCAGCGTGGGGTCAGCCGCAGTACAACCCGGCGTCGCGGTTCCTCGGCGAGCTGCCCGAGGACCTGCTGCGCTGGGAGCGGACCGAGGCGGCGTACACCTCGTGGTCGGGCAGTGGCGGCGGGGTCGGCGGGCGGGCCGCCTGGACCGGCAACCGGTTCGCCACCAACTCGCCCAGGGCGGCCCAGCTCGCCGAGCGGCTCGGGCTGCCGGCCTCGGCCGGGCTGAGCACCGCGAGCGAGCTGCCGAAGGTACCGGACCTGAAGGCCGGCGACCGGGTCAACCATCAGCGCTGGGGCCTGGGTCGGGTGGTCGCGGTCGAGGGCGCCGGGGCGCGAGCCCAGGCGCAGATCGACTTCGGCGACCAGAGCATGTGGATCGTGCTGCGGCACGCACCGATCGAGAAGCTGTGACATAAGTCACAGCGACGCGGCTCAGCGGATCAGCTGTCGATGGCCTGCGACTGGTGGGCGATGTCTACCCCGTGCGCCAGCAGGTAGTTCGACGCGTCGATCGCGGCGCCGTGTTGGCGGATCTCGAAGTACAGGCACGGGGCCTGCGCGTAGCCCGTGTTGCCGGTCAGGCCGAGCGGGTCGCCGGCGTTGACGTGCTGGCCCTCCTGGACGAGCAGCAGGGCCGAGTGCGCGTAGACCAGGGTCGTGCCGTTGCCGGCGTCGATCTGGACGCAGTACCCGTACCCGCCGCACCAGCGAGCCAGCGTCACCGTGCCGCCGTGGGCCGCATAGTAGGTCGTCCCCTCGGGTACGACCATGTCGACGCCGACGTGGGAGGACGTGGAGGCCAGGGTGTACGAGTGCATCGGCAGGAGCCACAGGTCGGGCGCGACGTCGGCCAGCGACTGCGCGTCGGTGCGGGCGGCGTCACGGTTGGCCCGGTCGGCGTTGGCCTGGCGGCCCGCGACATCGAGGCTGGACGAGCCGCCCGAGAGGTTGGCCGCATTCAGCGCCGCCAGATCGCTCGAGTGGTCCGGCATGGCATGAGCCGTGGCGAGGGCGACCACGCCCGCCCCGACGAGCGCCGTGGTGGCCACGGCGGCGTAACGGGACCGGGGTGGAGTCGGTGCCCTGCGGCGCCCACGATAGCGGCCGCTATCTTCCCGAGAAGACACGCGCACACCCTCCGAATCTGTGTCATTGCACGGTGTGTGGATCCTCGATTGGAGTACTCGTTGATCCCACACCGCGTTGTCATCCGTATGTCGCTCGAATGACAACAGGGGCCACCGTAGCGAATTCGTTACCCGTGACACAAGCGGGTGAGGCAACTTCGCGGACTGGTCGTGCGTCGCAGCAGCGGCAACACCGGAGAATCGTTACTTTTGAGCCTGACTCTCGTTTTCCGCGTAAGCAAATAGTATTCGAGGAAATACACAGGGTCAGCGACCGGTGTGGCACTCGTCGCTCTGCGACCCACTCCCGGCCTACCGTCCGTTAGGGCACACTTGTCGTTCAGGAGCGCAGCGCGGCGGTCCGGAAGGTTGAGGCGTCTGATGAGTTCACGGATCCGGGTGGTGGTCGCGAAGCCCGGCCTGGACGGGCACGACCGGGGGGCCAAGGTGGTCGCCCGGGCGTTGCGGGACGCCGGCATGGAGGTCATTTACACGGGCTTGCACCAGACTCCGGAGCAGATCGTGGAGACCGCGCTGCAGGAGGACGCCGACGCGATCGGCCTGTCGGTGCTGTCCGGCGCGCACATGACGCTGTTCCGCCGGGTGGTCGAACTGCTGCGCGAACGGGACGCCGCGGACATCGTCGTATTCGGCGGCGGAATCATCCCGGACGCGGACATTCCCGAGCTGGAGAAGCTCGGCGTCGCCAAGATCTTTACCCCCGGCGCGACCACCGCGTCCATTGTGGACTGGGTCCGTACCCACGTACCCACTCCCGTTTCTTAGTTCTTGGCGTTCGCTCCGCTCGCGCGGGTCGGGTGGCTCAGACCGCTCCTTATCCGCCCCTTCGACTCGGTCGCTGCGCTCCTCCGCTCAGGAACGGCTGCGGGCGGCGAGACCGTAATGGTTGCGGAGCGCCAATTAACAGGGAGCGGCCGGACGCACCCCTCACACGTCCGGCCGCTCATGCACGACGCCCCGCCGCCACCCCTCGACCGACAGGGCATCGGCCGCTTTCTGTTGTTGGTACCCCTTGGCGCCAACATCCTTCTCAACGACGCCGCCCGGGGGCGGTTACGAGACAGCCGCGATATTTTGTGCGCTACCGCACAGGCCGTACCCATCTGGCGCCGCTCCATCAAGGGGTCGTTAGGCTGCGGCCGAAGGCCCGGCTTAGCGGAAGGCGGGCGCGAACGGGACGGGACGCGCAAACGTGGACCTGTACGAGTACCAGGGGCGCGAGTTGTTCGCCCGGCACGGGCTGCCGGTGCTGGATGGCGGGGTCGCCACCACCGCCGAGGAGGCCCGCGCCATCGCCGAGCGGCTCGGCCGGAGGGTTGTCGTCAAAGCTCAGGTCAAGGTCGGCGGTCGGGGCAAGGCCGGCGGCGTGAAGCTGGCCGACGGCGTGGACGAGGCCGAGGCCCGGGCCCGGGACATCCTCGGCATGGACATCAAGGGCCACACGGTCCACAAGGTCATGATCACCACGACCGCCGACATCGTCGAGGAGTACTACTTCTCTTACCTGCTGGACCGCGCCAACCGCACGTTCCTGTGCATCGCGAGCGTGGCCGGCGGCATGGAGATCGAGCAGGTCGCGCACGAGGCCCCGGAGAAGGTGGTCAAGCAGCCGATCGACGCCAACACCGGCGTGGACGAGGCGACCGCGCGGGACATCGTGACCCGCGCCGGGTTCCCGGCCGACGTGGCCGACCAGATCGTCGCGATCGCCCAGAAGCTGTGGCAGACCTTCGTTACCGAGGACGCCACCCTGGTCGAGGTCAACCCGTTGGCGAAGGTGGCTGTCGAGCGCCTGCCTGCTGGTCTGGCCCAAGTGCCAGACCACGATCTCCGGGTACTCCTGCTCGACGCGAAGATCACGTT
>Ga0157369_10009883_pt1 | contig 10899 bp, 11 predicted proteins | sample C25metaG_FD_113461 | JGI IMG/M metagenome (GOLD analysis project Ga0157369, IMG submission 113461) | Corn rhizosphere microbial communities from Kellogg Biological Station, Michigan, USA - C2-5 metaG | ecosystem: Host-associated > Plants > Roots > Rhizosphere > Soil | place: USA: Michigan... | reverse complement strand
GTGCCAGAGCGGGATGCCCTCGGTAACGGGCGTCACGTAGGAGCGCACCACGCGGGCGAGCCCGCAGATCCGCTCCGAGCGGATCGGGTTCTTCTTGTGCGGCATCGCGGACGAGCCCTTCTGGCCCGTCCTGAAGGGTTCGGCAAGCTCGCGCACCTCCGTCCGCTGCCCGTGCCGCACCTCAAGCGCGATCGCCTCGCAGACCGTGGCGAGTACCGCGAGTGCGGAAACCCACTCGGCGATGCCGTCGCGCATCACCACCTGGGTCGCGACGTCCGCCGCCCGGAGCCCGAGCGCGGGCATGACCTCCGCCTCGACGGCCGGGTCGATGTTCGAGTAGCTACCGACCGGCCCGGACAGCTTGCCCACCGCGACCGCCTCGCGGGCGCGCCGTATCCGGTCCCGTGACCGGGCGGCCGCGAACGCGAAGTCGGCCACCCGGTGCCCCCACAGGTCGGGCTCCGCGTGGATGCCGTGCGTCCGCCCCGAGCGCAGCGTGTGGCGGTGCGCGAGCCCGTGGTCGCGCAGCACCGCGACGAGCCGGTCGGCCTTCGCGAGAATGAGGTCGGTCGCCTCGACCAGTTGCAGCGCGAGCGCGGTGTCGAGCAGGTCGGAGGAGGTCATCCCGTAGTGCACGAAAGCGGCGGCCGACCGCGGCTCCGTGTTGTCCGCCCAGGCGGTGAGGAACGCGATCACGTCGTGCTCCGTCACTGCTTCCACCTCGGCCACCGCCTCGGGGGTGGGTGGCGCCGCGGCCCGTACCGGACCGACCGCATCGGCAGGCACCGTCCCCGCGCGCGCGTGCGCCTCAAGCACCAGGGTCTCCACCCGGCACCAGAGCTCGTACTTGTGGGCCTCGGACCAGACCCGGCCCATCTCCGGCAGCGTATACCTGTCGATCATGCTTTAACGGTAGCGTGCTTAGCGCGCCTTTCCACAGCTAGCGTTCCCGCCACCACCGCTGTGAGCAGCGCGATCCCGGCCGCGGTGTCGACGGCCACGGAAAGCGGCCAGGCCGCGAGCGCGAGCACCGCGGCCAGCGTCCGGTACCTGAGCGTGCCGATGCCCATCACCTGCCGGAACGCCACGTCGCCAGCCAGGAAGAGCGTCACGACCCGGCGAGCGCTATCGCGGGCCCGGCCGTCAGCGCGGTGCCCGGATGCCCGATCGCGTTCTTCAGCCCCGCCGCGGTCGCCGCGATGCCGAGCAGCATCGGGATGTAGGCGTAGAAGTAGGCGACGAGCACGAGCCAGGGCCGCCGGTCCGGGCTCGCGGCGGTCAGCGACTCTTCCGCCCGGTCGTCGTCGCCGGTGCCGAAGAATGCCCACCACAGCGAGGCGGTGAGCGCCAGCCCGAGCGTCGCCGACAAGGCAAGGGCCACGGTGACCGCGTGACCTTCCGCCCCGAGGCCCACGTCGGCCACCGACTCGCCGAACGCCACGATCATCAGCGCGCCGTGCCGCTCGACGAAGTGCGCGGGCTGGATGTCGAACCGGGCCCCAAGCCGCACCACCATCGGTCCGAGGACCTGGATGGCGAGGGCGGCGCCCCACAGCGCGTACGCGGCCGGGGCCGAGGTCAGGCCCGCGATGATCACCAGGATCGGCGAGGTGAGGTTGAACGGCAGTATCCGGCCGATGTTTCTGTTGGCCCGCAGGTACAGGATGCTGTGCACGCCGACCACGACCAGGTAGCCGAACCCGAGCGCGAGACCGTCCCGGCCGTGGGTGCCCGCGCTGCCGAACGCGTGCGGGATCGAGAGCCCGATGATCAGGAAGCCCGCCATGCCGATGAGGAGCAGGAGGCGCTCGGGGCGCGGGAAGGGGTCCGCGCGTTGGTAAGCCACGCGTAGCCGCCGTACATCCACCACAGCACGCCGAAGACAAGCAGCAGCCGTCCGGCCGCCGCCAGCGTCACGTGCTCCGCGAGCGTCGAGGTGAGCTGCGTGATCGTGAAGACGAACACCAGGTCAAAGAACAGTTCAAGCGTGGTGACCCGTTGCGGCGGGTCGAGCATGGTCGATTGCTCGCTGGAGGGCGTCAACGTGGAAACTTTTCGTCCGGTGGTAATAAAGCACGTCTCACGCGTGCTTTATTACCACCGGATGCGGAGTTTCCACGCTAATCGCGGCTCATGGGCGGGCGGCCCACCCCATCCGCCACTCGCTTGCCTTGCGTCTCAGGGGCCGGGATGTCCTACAGAGCGGCGGCGCGCTCGGCGATGTCGTGGCGGTACCAGGCGCCGCGGAACCGCACGGTTTCGGCGACCGCGTACGCCGCGGCCCGGGCGGCGGTCAGGTCCTGGCCGGATCCGACGGCGTTGAGCACGCGGCCACCCGCCGTTACCAGGCCAGCGCCGTCGAGCGCGGTGCCGGCGTGCAGCAAGTAGCCCGCGTTATCGTCGGGAAGATCCTTGAGCGCGATCGGGTCGCCCTTGGCCGGAGCTGACGGGTATCCCTCGGCCGCGATCACGACCGTGACGGCCGCGCCGGGCCGCCAGGCGAGCGCCGGCGCGGAACCGAGGTCGCCGACCGCCGAAGCGTGCAGCAGCCCGGCGAGCGGAGTCATCAGCCGGTCAAGCACCACCTGGGTCTCCGGATCGCCGAAGCGCGCGTTGAACTCGACGACCTTGACCCCCTTGGAAGTCAGCGCCAGCCCCGCGTACAGCAGCCCCCGGTAGGGCGTGCCCCGCCGGGCCATCTCGTCGATGGCGGGCTGGATCACCGTGGCCAGCACCTCGTCGACCAGGCCGGGCGGCGCCCACGGCAGCGGCACGTAGGCGCCCATGCCTCCGGTGTTGGGCCCTTCGTCACCGTCATGGGCCCGCTTGAAATCCTGCGCGGCCAGCAGCGGCACCGCCGTCCGGCCGTCGGCGACGGCGAACAGCGACACCTCCGGCCCGTCGAGGTACTCCTCGATCACCACGCGCTGGCACGAAGCAGCATGCGCCATGGCCGCCGAGAAGTCCTCGGTGACGACGACCCCCTTGCCCGCGGCGAGCGCGTCGTCCTTAACGACATACGGCGCCCTAAAGGCCTTAAGCGCTTCCTCGGCCTCGCCCGGAGAACTGGCAACCCGCGCCTGAGCGGTCGGAATCCCCCCAGCGGCCATGACCTCCTTGGCAAAGGCCTTAGACCCCTCAATCCGCGCCGCGGCCCCATCCGGCCCAAAGACAGCAACCCCGGCCGCCCGCAGCGCATCCGCGACCCCAGCCACCAGCGGAGCTTCCGGGCCGACCACCACGAGATCCGCCGCCACCTGCCGAGCCACCCGGACGACATCCACCGGATCGCTCGCCGAGACGCTGTGCACCTGCGCCAGCCGAGCGATCCCGGGATTCCCCGGAGCGCAGTGAAGTTCGCTGACGCTGGGGTCCGCGGCCAGCCCCCGCGCAATCGCGTGCTCCCGCCCGCCACCACCGATAACAAGTACTCGCACGCCACGGGAGCCTACCCGGTGCCCGCCAACTCCCCGGGACAAGGAGCAGCGTGGGGCGCGGCGGCGACCCCCGCAAGCCCCGCGATGCGAAAGCGGGCCTTTGGGGTGTGGAGATTGCGGCTAGCCCTGAAGGGATACGGCTAGCCCTGGATAGTGCACCCTGCTAGAGGAGGGGCCGGATCTGAAGCGTCTGGTCGCGGCGAGGGCCGACGCCGATCGCGCTGACCGGCGCGCCGGAGAGGTCCTCGATCGCCTTGACGTAGTCCTGAGCCGCCTGGGGGAGGTCAGCGAAGGACCGGGCCTGGGAGATGTCCTCCCACCAGCCGTTCAGGTACTCGTACACGGGCTTGGCGTGGTGGAACTCCGTCTGGGTCATCGGGATCTCGTCGTACCGCTGGCCATCGACCTCGTACGCCACGCACACCGGCACCTTGTCCAGCGAGGAAAGCACGTCGAGCTTGGTCACGAAGAAGTCGGTGACGCCGTTGACGCGGGTCGCGTACCGGGCGATCACCGCGTCGAACCAGCCGCAGCGCCGTGCGCGCCCGGTGGTCACGCCGTACTCGCCGCCGGACTTGCGCAGGTATTCGCCCCACTCGTCGTTGAGCTCGGTGGGGAACGGTCCCGCCCCGACCCGCGTCGTGTACGCCTTGACGATGCCGATCACCTTGCCGATCCGTGTCGGCCCGATGCCCGCCCCGACGCAGGCGCCGCCCGCGGTCGGGTTGGACGAGGTGACGAACGGATAGGTGCCGTGGTCGATGTCGAGCAGCGACCCCTGGGCGCCTTCGAGCAGCACGGTCTCGTCGTTGTCGAGCGCCTTGCCGAGCACCAGGCCGACGTCGGCGACGTAAGGCCGCAGCCGCTCGCCGTAGGCCAGGTACTCGTCGGCGACCTGCTTGGCGTCCACGCCGCGGCGGTTGTAGACCTTCGTCAGCAGCTGGTTCTTGTCGCGCAGCGCCAACTCGAGCTTCTGCCGGAGGATGCCGGGGTCGAACAGGTCCTGGACCCTGATGCCCACCCGCGCGATCTTGTCGCCGTAGGTCGGCCCGATGCCCCGCCCCGTGGTGCCGATCTTGGCGTTGCCGAGGAAGCGCTCGCTGACCTTATCGAGCGCCCGGTGGTAGGGCATGATCAGGTGCGCGCTCGCGCTGACCAGGAGCCGCTCGCAGCTGACCCCGCGCGCCTCGAGGGCGTCGATCTCCTCGAAGAGCACCTTCGGGTCGATGACCACGCCGTTGCCGATCACCGGGGTGACCTCCGGTGACAGCACCCCGGAGGGCAGCACGTGCAGGGCGTACTTCTCGTCGCCGATGACGACCGTATGACCCGCGTTATTTCCGCCCTGGTACCTGACGACGTACTGGACGCGGTCCCCGAGCAGGTCGGTCGCCTTGCCCTTACCCTCGTCGCCCCACTGGGCACCGATCAGCACGATCGCGGGCATCCTCTTCACGCCTTTCACACGACGAAAGCCCCTGACAGCGCAAGCGCGACAGGGGCTCTTGCCTGATGAGATTACCCGAAAGGGGCAGGTGAAACCCAGTCAGGGACGGCTCGCTATCGCGATCTGGCAGACTCATCCGCATGAGCGATCATGTGAACCTGCTGGGTGAACCCCCCGCCACGCTGCTGCCGTCGCTGCCGGAGGCGGAGGCGCTTGTGTCGTCAGGTACGGCACCGGTGGACATCGCCGCGAAGTACCCCGCGTTCTCACTGGCCTGGGCCATGCTCGCGGAGGCGGCGCTGGACGGCGGGCGCCCCGTCGAGGCATACGCCTACGCTCGCACCGGCTACCACCGCGGCCTCGACGCGCTGCGCAGGAACGGCTGGAAGGGCCACGGCCCCGTCCCCTGGTCCCACGAGCCTAACCAGGGCTTCCTGCGCTGCCTGGCCGCCCTGGCCCGCGCGGCGGGCACGATCGGCGAGACCGACGAGGAGGCGCGCTGCTGGACGTTCCTCGCCGACAGCAGCAAGGAAGCGTACGCGGAGCTGCGGAAGTAAGCGGTTACGCGCGCTGTCCCCCGCCCGGGCCAGGGGCGGCCGGGCGGGGGAACCACGCAACCGTTCGGACTGATCTGGACCTTGACTTTGGCTTAGGAGAGCTTCGTGCCGGCGGTGAGCAGGTCCTGGCAGGCCTGGGTCACCCGCGCGGCCATGCCCGCCTCGGCCGACTTGCCGTAGGAGCGCGGGTCGTACGCCTTCTTGTTGCCGACGTCGCCGTCCACCTTGAGCACGCCGTCGTAGTTGCCGAACATGTGGCCGGCGATCGGGCGGGTGAACGCGTACTGCGTGTCGGTGTCGACGTTCATCTTCACCACGCCGTAGGAGAGCGCCTCGCGGATCTCGCTCTCCGCCGAGCCCGAGCCGCCGTGGAAGACCAGGTCGAACGGCTTTTCCGTGCCGTACTTGGCCCCGACGGTGTCCTGGATCTCCTTGAGCACGCTCGGGCGGAGCCTCACGTGACCGGGCTTGTAGACGCCGTGCACGTTGCCGAACGTCGCCGCGAGAATGTACCGGCCGTGCTCGCCGATGCCGAGGGCCTCCGCGGTCGCGAGGGCGTCTTCCGGCGTTGAGTACAGCTTCTCGTTGATCTCGCCGACGACGCCGTCTTCCTCGCCGCCGACGACGCCGATCTCAAGCTCCATGATGATCTTGGCCGCGGCGCACTTGGCCAGCAGGTCCTTGGCGATCTCAAGGTTCTCCGCGAGCGGGACCGCCGAGCCGTCCCACATGTGTGACTGGAACAGCGGCTCCCGGCCCGCCTTGACCCGCTCAGCGGAGATCGCGATCAGCGGGCGCATGTAACCGTCGAGCTTGTCCTTCGGGCAGTGGTCGGTGTGCAGGGCCACGTTGACCGGGTACCGGTCGGCGACCACGTGGGCGAATTCGGCGAGCGCGCTCGCGCCGGTGACCATGTCCTTGACCGCCTGGCCAGACAGGTACTCGGCGCCGCCGGTGGAGATCTGGAGGATGCCGTCGCTCTCGGCGTCGGCGAAGCCCTTCAGCGCCGCGTTCAGCGTCTGGCTTGAGGTCACGTTGATTGCCGGGTAAGCAAAGCCCTGCTGCTTGGCCCGGTCGAGCATCTGCGCGTAGATCTCTGGGGTCGCGATCGGCATGGCGATGACTCCTGTATCAGTCGGTCTGCTGTCACTGTAACGGCCGGGCCTGGCACCCCTCTAGACCGGCTCAGGGCCTGTGGTTTGCGAAAACTCTGCGAATTCTCTGAGCGATCGGGGCCGCAACGAGGGCTACGTCACGCTGGTCATGAGGTACAAAGGTCCACATGCAGAGCTTCCTCGTGTCGCACGCGATCTACGCGATCATTGTCTTCGGCGTGCTCGAAGCCATGTGCATACCGATCTCCTCGGAGCTCACGTTCCTGCTCGGCGGCGCGATCGCCTCCGGCGGGGTGGCCGGGACCCAGCAGCACCCGTCGCTCGTGCTGGTCATCGTGCTCGGCACGCTGGCCGAGCTCGTCGGGTCCTACATCTCCTATTACGTCGGCCGGGTCGGCGGCAAGCCGCTGGTGCACCGCTGGGGACGGTACGTCCTGGTGACCGAGGCGGACGTGGCGCGCGCCGAGCGTTTCCTCGTCGGACGGGGCGTGTGGGCGGTGCCGGTAGCGCGCATGCTGCCCTTCGTCCGGGCGTTCGCGTCGATCGTGGCCGGCTTCGTGGACATCCCGCCGGTCCGGTTCGGCGTGCTGAGCTTTATCGGAACGCTCGTCTACGTGGTGGCGCTGTCCAGCGTCGGCTACAGCCTCGGCGGCCAGTGGAGCAAGATCAACCACAGCCTGTCGATGGCCACCTACATCCTGGTCGCGGTCGTCGTCGTGGCGATCGTCGGATTCGTGATCTACCGGCTGCGCGAGTTCCGCAAGGAAGCCGCGGCGGCCGCGGCGCGCGGCGAGACCCAGACCGGTTCCGACCGGATCCGCCGCTAACGGCTTAGACGCCGAGCTCGCCCAGCTCGTATACCGCGACGTAGGGCAGGCCGCGGTCGAGCACCTTCTGCCGGGCGCCCCGGTCGACGATCACCGCGACGCCGACGACCTCGGCGCCCGCTTCCTCCAGCGCGTCGACCGCGGCAAGCACCGAGTTGCCGGTCGTCGAAGTGTCCTCAAGTGCGAGCACCCGCCGCCCGGTCACATCCGGTCCCTCGATCCGCCGCTGCAGGCCGTGCGCCTTCTCGGCCTTCCGCACCACGAACGCGTCGACCGGGGTGCCCCGGTTGGCCGCGGCGTGCATCATCGCGGTCGCCACCGGGTCCGCGCCGAGCGTGAGTCCACCGACCGCGTCGTAGGTCAGGTCCGCGGTCGCGTTGAGCAGCACCCGTCCGACCAGCGGCGCGAGACGGCCGTCCAGCGTCACCCGGCGCAGGTCCACGTAGCTGGTCGCGTGGCCGCCAGACGACAGCTCGAAGTCGCCCTGCACGACCCCCTTGGCCTTGATTCCTGCCAGCAGTTCCTCGCGGTCATTCACGTCTCAAGAGCATACGAGGCTGTGTGAGTTCATGCGGAACGGCCATGGCGGACGGCCCGTTTCATTACCCTAGTGAGGCGGAGAGCATTCGACCGTGGTCTGTTCGCGGTCACTGACCTGGCATTGTTCTCGCACTGAGGGGAAGGGTCGTTTCGCGTGGATCGCTGTGCGCTGTTCGTGGACGCGGGCTATGTGCTAACGGACGGTGCCATGGCGGTGCACGGTACGCGCCGCCGTGAGTCGGTGTCCTGGGATTACGGTGGCTTGTTGCAGTTGTTCGGCAGCCTGGCCACGGAGCGCACCCGGCTCCCGCTGCTGCGCTGCTACTGGTACGAGGCGACCGTGGAGGGCCGACGGTCCGCCGATCATGACACGCTCGCCGACCTGCCCGGGGTCAAGCTCCGGGTGGCCAAGATGCGGCCCGGGCGCCGGGAAGGCGTCGAGGGCGAGATCCACCGGGACCTCACGACGCTGGCGCGGAACAAGGCCGTCAGCGACGTGATGGTGGTCAGCGCGGAAGAAGACCTCGCGCAGGTGATCGCGGACGTCCAGGACATGGGCATGCGAGTCATGCTGCTGAACATCACCGCCGACGGCAACGGGACGGCTTCCCGTGCGCTCCGGCAGGAGTGCGACGACTTCGTGGAGATCAGCGCCGCGCAACTGCGCCCCTACGTCGAGCTGATCTCCGGGGCTGAGCCGCCGCGCCCGGACGAAGCCAACGCTGGGTCCGTGCCGCTGCGCCCGGCCCTGAACGGGAGCGCCAACGGGGCCAACGGCAACGGCGCGACGGCGGGACGCGCCGTCGCCTTCGCGCAGCAGCCCCAGGGGCCGCAAGGCCGGCCGGGCACCGGACCGCAGCCGCCGGTACCGTCGGGCCCGCAGCCCGTCGCGATGGATGCCGCGCAGGCTGACCACGGCCAGCCCGAGCGCGTGGACGCGCTCGGCGCCGACTTCGGCGCGAACGTCGACTACAACGGGTCCGTCGATTACCCCGCGGCTCCGGACTACGCTCCCGCGGCCGACCAGCCGGCCGCGGTCGACTACGGCTCCGCGCTGGAATACGGCCCGGCCGCGGACTACGCGCCCGTGCCGGAGTACGCGACCCCCGCGCCTATGCCGGCGCCGGTTCCGCTGGCGGTGCCGCGTGAGGACATCTACGCCGCGCCGGTCGCCCTGCCCGTGCCCACCGACGACATACCGGGCGAGCGTGACCGGGACCGCACGGGGACCCGGCCTCGCCTGACGGGCGACCTCGCCGCGTACAACCCCGGTGCCGTCCGCGAGCAGTACCAGCGCGACGGCATGCTCAGGGAGGCGCCGCCGGCGGACAACGGCGACCGGCTCCAGCCGGTGCCGGTCGCGCTTCCCGGCAACGGCTCGGCGCAGGTCCGGCGGCTGCCCACCCGGGGCGCCATCCCCGGCCCGCCGAACCCGGGCCTGCCGGCGCCGGGCCTGCCGCCCGCCCCGCCGGACAGCGGACTCGGCCAGCCGCAACTGGGCGGCCAGCCGACGAGCGGGCAGCCGACCGGCGGCCAGCCGGCCGTGCCGGTGGCCCCGGTGGTGCCCATGGACTATCAGGGCAATCGCGGCGCCGCCCCCGGCGGCCCGCGTCACGGGATCCAGAGTCCCGGCGCGCCGGGCGGGCCAGGACCGCAGGTGCCCCCCGGCGCCCAGCCGGGCCCGCAGGTTCCGCCGATGCCACAGGCGCCCCAGGTTCCGCCTCTGCCGCAGGGCCAGGCGGGACAGCCGGTTCCCGTGCCCCAGCCTGAGCTCGGCGGGCCGTCGAGTCCCATCGGCCTCGCCGGTCCGGGTGGAGGCTACTCGGGCGGCGCGCCCGGCGTCTCGCTCGCCGACGCGGTGCAGTCGGCGCACGAGGAGGGCCAGGCGTTCGGCGAATCGGTCGCCCGCGACGCCCCGGCGCTGTGGCTTGAGGCCGTCCTCGCGAGGAAGCCGCGGATGCCCTCGGACCTCGAGGCGCGGCTCCTGCAGGGGTCGGCGCTGCCAATCGATTTCTTGCTGCACGACGAGGTGAGGCACGCGCTGCGCCGCGGTTTCTGGGACGCGCTCGAGCGCGCCCGACGCTAACCGGCGATCTCAGCGTTATCTGGACGCAATCTGGAATCGGAAGTCTCGCAAGCGCGGACCGCACCCCGATGCGGACGCTGAAAATCCGTAGGAATTGAGAAGGGCCGCTGGGGTACCGTGGGAAGAGTGGCGAACGTCGAAGACTTCGACGAGATCGAGTTCCAGGCGGCACGTACTGGCAATCATGTGCGGGCCGCTGTTCGTATGAGCGAGTTGGCTCAGCAGGCCGAGCCCGGACTGCGGGCCGAATTCCACCTGCGGGCCGGCGAGCAGTGGATGAGTGCCGACAATCCGCAGCGGGCGGCGGAGGAGTTCTCCGCCGCGATCGAGGACGGCGGCGCCACGTTCGCCGATCCCCGAGTTCACCTAGTCCGTGCGCTGCGTGACCTTGAGCGCGAAGCCGAGGCGGACAGGCTGCTCAGCGCGCTGACTGCGGACCGTGACGCGGTAACGCCGCGCACCTGTGACTTGCTGGCCGAGTTGTTCACCGAGCAGGGCGACCTGCGGGGCGCTCTCGACTGGGCGACCACCGGCGTGGAGCGGTGCATTCAGATCGGCGATGATGCCGAGTTGCAACTGCTGCTCCGCCTGCGCTACCGGATCCGCGTGGACCTTGGCCTCGACGAGGACGATTACGACCACATGCTCGACACGAGCCACCCGCGCGGCTAACCAGGCAACGATAGAGCGGGGCGGGCGATCGATCGCCCGCCCCGCTCTATCGTGTGCCGTGCGCTAGCCCACCTTCGCGGGGACCCTCGCCGCCACCTTGACGCTCAGCTCGTCGGCGGTCGTGTCCAGGTCCACGATCACCTCGTCGCCGTCGACGACGGTGCCCGTCAGCAGCGCCTTCGCCAGCTTGTCGCCGATCGCCGACTGGACGAGCCGTC
>Ga0157369_10009879_pt1 | contig 10902 bp, 5 predicted proteins | sample C25metaG_FD_113461 | JGI IMG/M metagenome (GOLD analysis project Ga0157369, IMG submission 113461) | Corn rhizosphere microbial communities from Kellogg Biological Station, Michigan, USA - C2-5 metaG | ecosystem: Host-associated > Plants > Roots > Rhizosphere > Soil | place: USA: Michigan... | reverse complement strand
AGTGATCGGCATCGACGCACTCGGCGTCGCGCCGACGGGCGCGACCGCCGAGTTCTACAAGAGCAAGGGCTACCGCTACCCACCCGAGTACGGTCCGTTAGCCGCGGTCACACCGGGCACGGTCGGCGGCATGCTAACGATGCTGGCGGAATACGGACGCCTCTCGCTCAAGGACGTGCTTGCGCCCGCAATCCAGATGGCTGACGGCTATCCAATGGAAGCGGAGCTCTCGCACACCATCGAGCATTACAAAGGATGGATCAAGAAGTGGAAGTACGCGCCGGCCATCATGCTGCCGCACGTGGGCAGCGAGTATGAAGCGCCGCAGCCCGGCGAGATCTTCGTGCAGAAAGACCTCGCGGCAACGTGGCGCAAGCTGGTCGACGCCGAGCAGACCGCACTCAAGCAGGGCAAGAGTCGTAAGGCAGCCATCTACGCCGCGTACGACCGCTTCTACAAGGGCGACATCGCGCGCGAGCTGGTGCGCGGCGCACGCGACGATGGCGCGCTGTTCACGATGCAGGACCTCGCGAACTGGAAGGTGCGCATCGAAGAGCCGCTGCACGTGTCGTACGAGGGCATCGACGTGTACAAGCTGCCGATCTGGGAGCAGGGACCGGTGATGCTCGAATCGCTCGAGATGCTGAGCAACACGAACGTGAAAGACATGGGCTACAACTCGCCCAAGTACATCCACACGCTCTATCAGGTGATGAACCTGGCGTTCGCCGATCGCGATTTCTATTACGGCGATCCGTATTTCCCGCCGGCCGAGCCGGTGAAGGGGTTGCTGTCGCCCGAATACGCCAAAGCGCGATTCGGACAAATCGATTGGACCCACAACGATTCCACGGTGAAGCCGGGCGACCCGTATCCGTACCAGAACGGGACGAACCCATTCGCGTCACTGCTCGCGCAATGGAAAGTGAGCGAGCCGCTGCCTAACGGGCCGAGCGGCCAGCAGGACAAACCGGTGGCAGCACCCATGCCTCCGGCCGGCACGCAGTCGTCGCCGCCTAACGATACGTCGGTGCGCGAGTCTGGTGCGCTCGAGTTTCTGTCCGACAACGCGGCGCCGCAGGACTCCGCGCTCACGCACGACTTCTATAGCGGAACCACGTCGATCGAAGCCGCCGACGCCGAGGGCTGGGTGGTGTCGGTGACGCCGAGCGGCGGGTGGGTACCCGCGGTGATCGCCGGCCACACGGGCATCGGACTGAGCGAGCGCGCGCAGAGCTTCGTCACCGACCCGGCCGACGGCCCGTTCAATGTGATCGAACCGGGGAAGAAGCCGCGCGTCACGCTCACGCCGACGCTGGCGCTCAAGGACGGCGCGCCGTTCCTCGCGTTCGCCGTGCAGGGCGGCGACTCGCAAGACCAGAATCTCCTGCAGTTCTTCCTCAACGTCGCCGACTTCGGAATGACCGTGCAGCAGGCGTGCGAGGCGCCGAACATCAACAGCTACCAGATGCATTCGTCGTTCGGCCAGCACGAGTCGCGGCCGGGCCGCATGCTGGTGGCGTCGTCGCTGCCCGATAGCACGCGCGACGCGTTGCGAGAGATGGGCTACCATCTCGTATTCGCCGAGCGAACGTCGGGGCCGATCAACGCGATTTACTTCGATGCCGCGCACCACAGCATGTGGGGCGGGTCGAGTAATCACGGCGAGGACTACGGCATCGCCTGGTGAGACTCCGATGAAACGCTCCTGTTGACAATCTGAAGGAGAGAGAATACCGTGTTCCTTCAGTGAACCTGAAGGAACGATGATGCCGGATTCCCGGACAGATCTGGTCCAGGGCACCCTGGAGATGCTCGTCCTCAAGACGCTGGCGCTCGAGCCCATGCACGGCTGGGGCATCGCGCAGCGGATCGAGCAGCTGTCCAACGACGTCTTTCTGGTCACGCAGGGTTCCCTTTACCCCGCGCTCGTCCGCATGCGTCGCCGCGGATGGATCACGTCCTCCTGGCGCACCACCGAGAACAACCGCCGAGCCCGGTATTATTCGCTCACCGCGGCCGGCGAGCGGCAGCTCGAGGCCGAGCGCGCCGAGTGGCGGCGCGCGTCCGGTGCGGTGAACGGTGTCCTCAACGCGCGCTTGGCGCCGGGCACCGCATGAGCATCTTCTCGGACCTCGGCGCCCGCGTCGCCAGCATTCTCTGGCGGGGTCGCGAAGAGCGCGAGCTGGACGAAGAGCTCCGCTTCCATATGGACATGGAAGCCAAGCGACAGCAACGCGCGGGGGCCGGGCCCGAGGCCGCCCGCCGGCGCGGCGCCATTGCGTTAGGCGGCATCGAGCGGACCAAGGAAGATGTCCGCGACGCACGCGGCACGCGCGTGTTCGACGATACGATGCGCGACGTCGCGTTCTCCGTGCGCACGCTCGCGCGGTCGCCGGCGTTCGCGCTGGTCGTGATCATCACACTCGCCGTAGGCATCGGCGGCACGACGGCCATCTTCAGCACCGTCGATGCAACGCTCGTGAAACCCCTGCCCTACCAGGAGCCCGGCCAACTGGTACGATTGTATGAGGGCTACACGGGCGAGCCGTCACCGCACAATTTCGTTTCGCCGACGATGTTCCTCGCCTACCGCGACCGGCTGTCCTCGTTCGACCACCTCGCCGCCGGACTCACCTACGACGACAAGGGGGCCGACATCGGGAGGAACGGACACGCCGAGCGCATCCACGTCTTGTACGTGAGCGCATCGTACTTCGCGACGCTGCGCCGGCCACCCGAGTTGGGCCGCGAGTTCGAGTCCAACGAAGAGAACGGCGCGCCGTCCGTCATCCTCAGTCATCATTTGTGGGTCGATCGCTTCCATGCGAGCGCGGCGGCGCTCGGCTCCGAGCTCGTCATGGATGGAAAGCCGTACACGGTCGTCGGCGTTATGCCCAAGGGGTACGTCGACCCGCTGCGTCCGGGCGCTGATGCGTACGCACCGCTGGACCTCACGCCGGGCCTCGACCCGAGCAACGTCGACAACCACTACCTCACGGTGATCGGGCGGCTGCGCCCCGGAACGCCCCTCCCGCACGCACAAGCCGAGCTCGACGCCCTGAGCGTCGCGTTAGGCAGACAGTACGCGGACGCCGAACGCGCCATCGCGCGGCTCTACTCGCTCAAGCAGGACATGGTCGGCCCCGCGAGCCGGGCGCTCGAGCTCGTGTTAGGCGCGGTGGGCCTCGTGCTGCTCCTCGTGTGCGTGAACGTCGCCACGCTGCTCCTGGTCCGTGCCTCGGCGCGTGCGCACGAGTTCGCGCTCCGGTCGGCACTCGGCGCGCGGCGCACGCGGTTGTTGCGCCAGATGCTCATCGAGAGCCTGGTCCTGGCACTCGCCGGCGACGCGTTGGGGTTGATCATTGCGCGCGCGGCGATGAGCGGCATCGTGCATCTGGGTGCGGGATCGGTCCCGCGGCTCACGTCACTGTCGCTCGATCCGCGCCTGCTCCTGTTCTCCGTCATCATCACGACGGCGAGCGCGGTCGTGCTCGGGCTGACGCCTGCCCTCCGCGCGGCCCGCACCGATCCAATCGATGCATTGCGCGGCGAGGATCGCGCGCTCGCCGGCAGCCGCGGGCACAATCGCCTGCGCAGCGTGCTCGTCACCGCGCAGGTCGCGTTGGCGTTCGTTCTCATGGTCGGTGCGGGCGTGCTGCTCGTCAGCTTCCACCGTGTTCGGTCGCTCGACCTCGGCGTGGACGGCGATCGCGCGCTGGTGTTCGAGCTCCACTTACCCGATGCGCGCTACGATTCGACGGCGCGCGCGCTCTTCTACGAGGACATCGCGGCGCGCATCGCCCGGCTGCCGGGCGTGCGCGCAGTGGGCGGCATCTCGAAGCTCCCGGCCACGGGCGAATACAATGAATGGGGCACGAATCCCCTCACCGGGCCTAACGTTGGCCGGAAGGAGAGCGGTGTCGGCGCCCAACAGCGAGTCGTATCGGGCGACTATTTCCGCGCGGCGGGCATTCGGATTCTCGAGGGACGTGCCTTCGATGCACGCGATGCCGCCGCCACGCCGAAGCGCGTCGTCGTGAGCACGCTCGCTGCGTCACGCCTGTTTCCCGGCGTCGACCCGATCGGCCAACGCTTGCGGACGGGCGGCTTCGACTGGGAGGTGATCGGTGTCGTGCCCGATGTGTCGGTGAACGCCGAAGGCGATCGGCAGCCGACCATCTATCATGCGCACGCGCAGTTCGCGGGCGATCGCAACTGGGCGCTCACGCAGGTCGTATCCACCTCGGCGCCCCCGGCCGACATCGTTCCGCAAATTCAGCGCACCATCGCCGAACGCGACCCGCAGCTCGTGATGTACCGGCCCATGACGCTCGCCGACGCGATCGGCGCAGGCACCGCCCAACGGAAATTCACGCTGGTGATGCTGGCCAGCTTCGCTCTCGTGGCCGTGCTCCTGGCTGCGTTAGGCCTGTTCGGCGCGCTTGCGTATGCGGTGAAGCTGCGGTCGCGCGAATTCGGCGTGCGCATGGCCATCGGCGCCGATCGCGGCATGATTCGACGGCTCGTCCTTCGCCAAGGGTTGGTCGTGACCGTCGCGGGCGTCGTGATCGGGCTCGCCGGCTCGGTGGCGTTCGCGCGTGCCATGACATCGTTGGTCTTCCACGTGCGACCGTTGGAGCCATCCGTGCTTGCCGGCGCCGCGGGTGTGATTCTCGTGGTGGGCGCTATCGCCGCGTATCTCCCCGCGCGTCGCGCAACGGCCGTCGACCCGCGATCGATATTGCAGTAGTCGGCCTAGGAGCCTGAGGCAAGCTTCAGCTTCTCGCGCACCGTGCGGCGCACGAACGCCGACGGCGGATTGTGCGCTGTCGCCAGGTCGTACGCCTTTCGGTAGAGTGCCATCGCCTCGTCGTGCCGGCCCTGCTGCTCGGCGGTCACGGCGAGCAGATACCGCAGGAACGGGTCGTTTTCCCCGCCCTTCATTGCGATCGCGCGCGTGAGCTGCGTGTGCGCCGTTTGAAGATCGTGCATGTACAGCGCCACGTAGCCCACGAGATACGGGAAGAACCGCTCCTGCTGCGCCGCCATCGCCGTGTCGCTGTCCAGCACACGACGCGCGGTATCGATCTGCGCCTGTGAGGCCGCTGCATCGCCGCGGCGCGCGGCGAGCCGGCCTAACGCGTGGGCGAGGCGGAAGTCCCACAGCGACTTCGGATGCTTCCGCGGCGCGGGCTCTTTGATGCCCAACGCGTAGCCCTCGCGGTACCAGCGCTCGGCGGCGCCGAGATCGCCGACATCGATGCAGACGCGCGCGGCCTCGTCCGCCAACTCGCCTTGTTGATAAAACGCGTTCGAAGGCTCGGCCTGCTCGCGCGTCCGCCAGTACGCGATTACCATCGACTCGTATTTGCCGGTGTTCGCGCAATCGCCGGCGAAGGCGTACGACATCGCCATCGCGCGCTGGGCATCGGCCTTGGCCGCCGGATCCGACGTCGTATCGATGAGCGGCTCGAGGATCGCGCGCGCTTGCGTCGTCTTTCCATTGAGATCGAGGCTGATCGCTTCGCGCATCTGTGGCGAGAGACGGCGACCCTGCTGCCCCTGCGCGACGACGGACGGCGACGCAGCGAGCGGCGCACATATGAGCGCCAGGTGCACGAGCCGGCGGCGCGACCACGCGAGCGACATCTGTGCCTCCTTCCAATCGGGATTAGGCGATTCTGAGATTCATCATCGACACGCATCGCGTGACCACGCAAGGGCCTGTGCATCGCGGCGCGTGCCTTGCAGCAATGAACGGGCTGAACTGCCGGCGCGCGCGACGACGCGCGGGCCCGGCCCGAACGAGCGAGTACTTGCCGCCATGACACGTCTATTTCGCACCGCCCGAGTCCGCTGGTCCCTGGGCCTATCGTGGACCGCCATCGCCCTCGCCGCGTGCGGCTCGAGCACCGCGCCTAACGGACCGGTCGGGTCAGTCACAGTGACGCCCGCGACCGACAGCGTCGCTGTCGGCAGCACGGTCACGCTGCAAGCCACGGTCATGGCACCCGGCGGCCAGGTCCTGTCGGGCCAGCACGTGTTCTGGAACACGGGCAATGCGTCGGTTGCGACGGTCACCGATGCCGGCGTCGTGACGGGCGTCGCGCCCGGCACGGTGCAGATCGCGGCGAGCGCCGGAGGCTCTTCGGGCGTCGCGACCATCACCGTGCTTCCGCCGCCGGTCGCCTCGGTCTCCGTCACGCCGCCGCTCGACACCATCGTGCTGCCGGGCACCGCGCAGCTCACGGCAGCGGTATTCGACGCCCAGCACAACCCGCTCACGGGCCGAACGATCACCTGGTCGAGCAACATGCCTAACGTTGCCAACGTGGACGCGAACGGCCTCGTCACCGGCGTCGCCCCTGGCTCGGCGACCATCACGGCGAGCAGCGAGGGCCAGTCCGGTACCGCCACGATCGTGGTGCAGCCGCCGGCGGCCGCGAGCGTCGCAGTGTCGCCTGGCGCGACAACCCTCACGGTGGGCGACAGCACGACTCTCACCGCCACCGTGAAAGACGGGTCGGGCAACGTGATCTCCGGCGCGCCGGTCACCTGGAGCAGCGACAACACGGCGGCCGCCACGGTTTCGACGAGCGGCGTCGTCACGGCGGTCGGCGCCGGTTCGGCGACCATCACCGCGAAGAGCGGCAATGCGAGCGGGACGGCGGCCATTCTCGTGCTCCCGGTGATCTGACCGCCTAGCGGCGACCGCGGCGCGACGTAAATTCGACAATCGGCGCAGCCCAATGCGCCGGCCGTCCGGTGCATCGCGCGCCGGGCGCCAGTTTTCTCGCTCGCCTTCGCCGCATGTCACTCCGCTCGCACCGGTGGGCCGCGCTCGGCCTGTGCGCCGCGCTCGCCGCGTTCGTTTCGCCTAACGGGCATCGCCCGGCATCTGGGCCGTCTCTCGATCCGGCGGCGGCCGCCGAGCTCGACGCGTTCATCGCGCACGAGATGCGCCAGAAGGACTTGCCGGCCTTCAGCGTCGCACTCGTCGACGACCAGCAGCTGATCTGGTCCAAGGATTACGGCATGGCCCGGCCGCGCGACAGCGTTTGCGCGAGCGACGCGACCACGTATCGCGCCGGCCAGATCTCGGAGATCATCACCGACATCGCCATCTTGCAGCTCGCGGAACGCGGCGCTCTCGATCTCGACGCGCCCGTGACGCGCTACGTGCCCGATGTCCATCTCGACACGCGCTCGCCCATCACACTGCGCGAGCTCATGACACACCGCGCGGGCCTGGACCGCGAACCGCCCAAGGGCGGCCGCGCCGACGACAGCTCGCGCACGCTCGCCGACGTCGTGCGAAGCCTCGACTCGCTTCCGCTCCTATCCGCGCCGGGTACGCGCACGCACGCGTCCGATGCCGGCATGGCTCTGGCCGGCTACGTGATCGAGGCCACGCAGCACGAACCGTTCGCCCGGTACGTCCAGCGCGCGGTGCTCGCTCCGTTAGGCATGACGCACAGCACGTTCGTGCGCGACACCACCGTGGCCGCGTCGCTCGCCGACGGGCACCTGTGGACATACGATCCGCGCAACCTGCCCGCGCCGACCTTCGACCTCGGTGTTGCGCCAGCCGAGAATCTCTACACCACCACCGGCGACCTCGCACGCCTGGTGAGCGCGCTCGCAAACGGTGGCCGCGGACTCGTCGGCCGCGTGCTGTCCGCGCGCACCGTCGCCGAGATGATGCGCCCCGCTCCGGCACGCTCCGGCGACTCGACGCGTACCGCAATCGGCCTGAGCCTGATGTCGCTCGATGGCCACGCCGAGCTCGAACAGCACGGCGCGCTCTACGGCTATACGACCCAGATCACGACTCTGCCTAACGATAAACTCGGGGCCGTCGCCATCACGACGGAGGACGGTGCAGCCGGCGTCACGCAGCGTGTGACGGCGCTTGCATTGCGCCTCGCCCTCGCCCAACGCCACCACGCCGCGCTGCCGCCTATCGATACGACGATCGATGTGCCGCCCGCCCTGGCACACGATCTCTCCGGCCACTATGCGCACGGCGACCGCGCCGTCGACCTGTTCCAGAGCCTGGGCCACTTCTACCTCGAGCACGCCGAGGGCGGTGAGCGCGCCGACCTTCGCCTGCTGCGCGACACCCTTATCGATGATGGCCGCCTCGCGTTCGGCACGCGCGTGCTCCGCGCCGGCGACAGCGCCATCGTCATCGATGGTGACACACTGCGCCGCGTCTCAGAGCCCGAGCCGACTCCGGTCTCCGACGATTGGCGCGGACTCGTGGGCGAATACGGGCCGGACTACCAGACGATGTACGTCCTCGAGCGACACGGCACGCTCGAGCTCCTGGCCGATTGGTTCGTCCGGTCTCCGCTCCAGCCGGTGTCGGCCGGCGAGTTCCGGATGCCGGATCGCGGCGCCTACGCGCTCGAGCGCCTGACCTTCGCGCGTGCGCCCAACGGCCGCGCTTCGAGCCTGACGTTAGGCGGTGTCACGTACGCGCGGCGTGTCACCGGCCCCGAAGACGGGTCGCAGTTCCGCATCACCCCCCTGCGCCCAACGGCAGAGCTCCGCACCGAGGCGCTCGCTGCCCAGCCGCCGCACGAGACCGGGACCTTCCGCCCTGCCGATCTGGTCGAGCTCGTCCGACTCGACACCACGATCAAACTCGACATCCGCTACGCGACCTCCAACAATTTCATGGGCACGCCCCTCTACCAGGAGGCGCGCGCGTTCATGCAGCGTCCCGCCGCTCAAGCGGTGGTGCGCGCCAGTCAATGGCTGCACGGGCGAGGCTACGGTCTGCTCATCCACGATGCCTACCGTCCGTGGTTCGTGACCAAGATGTTCTGGGATGCGACGCCCGACGACAAGAAGATGTTCGTCGCGGATCCGTCCAGCGGCTCCAAGCACAATCGGGGTTGTGCTGTGGACCTCACGCTGTATGATCTCGCGACGGGTCAGCCGGTGACGATGACCGGCGGCTACGACGAGATGACGGATCGCAGCTACCCGGATTATCCCGGCGGCACGTCGGGCCAGCGATGGCTGCGCGCGCTCCTCCGCCAGGCGATGGAGATGCAAGGCTTCGCCGTCGACAAAGAAGAATGGTGGCACTTCGACTACAAGGATTGGCGCGAGTACGGGATCGGCAATGTGCCGTTCGACCGGATCGCGTCCGGCGCCTAACGGAAGGTACACCGTGAACGGATCACTCGCCCTGCGTCGCGCCCTGCTCGTGCTGTCCGCCGCGCTCGCCGCCTGCACATCGGCGGGCGGCGCGCCCTCGCTCACTCCGGCCTCGCTCGAGGGACCATACGACCTCGTGATCGCGGGTGGACGAGTCGTCGACGGCACCGGCAATCCCTGGTTCTACAGTGACGTCGCCGTGACGGGCGAGCGCATCGCACGCGTCGCGCCGGCGGGCATGCTCGCGCACGCGCGCGCCAAGCGCCGCATCGACGCGCACGGAATGGTCGTCGCGCCGGGATTCATCGACATCCAGGCGCAGTCGGTGGGCGAGCTCGTGAACGGCGACAGCCGCGTGATCAGCATGACCACGCAGGGCGTCACTACGATGATCTTCGGCGAGGGCGAGACGCCCGCGCCGACGAACAACAAGGTCATCCCCATGTACGCGGACGCAGACGGCGCCGACAGCACCGAACAGCGGATCATGGCCGGCTTCCAAGGTCCGCACGGTTTCGGCAACTGGCTCCAGGAGATGGCGCAGCACAAGGCGTCGGTGAACTTCGGCTCGTTCATTGGCGCGGCCACCGTGCGCGCGTACGCCAAGGGCATGGCCGAGGGCGCGGCAACGCCGGCGGAGCTCGACACGATGCGCGCTGTCGTTAGGCGCGCGATGCAGGACGGCGCGTTCGGCGTGGGCAGCGCGTTGATCTATCCGCCGGGAAGCTACGCGTCCACGCAGGAGCTCGTCGAAGAAGCCAAAGCCATGGCGCCCTACGGCGGCGTCTACATCACGCACATGCGCTCCGAGGGCGACCGGCTGCTCGAGGCAGTCGACGAAGCGCTCACCATCGGACGCGAGGGCGGCGTGCCGGTCGAGATCTACCACCTCAAAGCGGCGGGCGTCAGCAACTGGCCCAAGGCCAGGCAAGTGGTGGCCAAGATCGACTCCGCGCGCGCAGCCGGCCAGGACGTGGCGGCCGACCAGTACGCCTACACCGCCGGCGCCAACGGCTTCTCGTCGTGCATTCCGCCGTGGGCGCACGCCGACGGCAAGCTGCTCCAGCGGTTAGGCGATCCGACGACGCGGGCCAGGATCAAGACGGACATGACGCAGGTCGAGAGCAGCTGGGAGAATCTCTGCTTGGGTGCGACTCCGGCCAACGTCGAAGTGCTCGGCTTCCACGAGGACTCGCTCAAGCAGTTCGAGGGCAAGCGCCTCTCGGACATCGCGCAGGCGCTGCACACCGATTGGGCCGACGCGGTCATCAACCTGACCATCGCCGAGCACAACCGACTCGGCCAAATCCTGTTCATCGCGTCCGACTCGAACGTCGCGATGCAGATCCAGCAGCCGTGGATGAAATTCGGGACCGACGCCGAGGGCCTCGACCCCGACAGCGCGCAGGGCATGACCCACCCGCGCTCGTACGGCAACTATCCGCGTGTGTTAGGCCGCTTCGTGCGCGAGCAGCACGTCCTGCGTCTCGAGGATGCGATTCGCAAGATGACGTGGGCCGTCGCGGCGCGTCTCTCGATCCACGATCGCGGCATGCTCCACGAAGGGATGCACGCCGACATCGTGGTGTTCGACCCGAACACGATCATCGACCGGGCGACGTACGAGAAGCCGCACCAGCTCTCGGTCGGCATGCAGCACGTGTTCGTGAACGGCGTGGAAGTGGTGACCGAGGGCAAGTCGACGGGCGCCAAGCCCGGGGAGATCGT
>Ga0157369_10009876_pt1 | contig 10904 bp, 4 predicted proteins | sample C25metaG_FD_113461 | JGI IMG/M metagenome (GOLD analysis project Ga0157369, IMG submission 113461) | Corn rhizosphere microbial communities from Kellogg Biological Station, Michigan, USA - C2-5 metaG | ecosystem: Host-associated > Plants > Roots > Rhizosphere > Soil | place: USA: Michigan... | reverse complement strand
GGAACGGGCTGCATACGGCGGTGCGGGCGCCGATTGCGGCTCTGGTGGCGTATCACGCAAGCTCGCAACTGAGTCCGCAGATGCAGGTGCTGGCGACGGCGCTGGGCGCGGCGATTGCGCTGGCGGCGCACAGCTCAAAGACGGCGATACGGGCGGCGGTCACACCGAGCCCGGAGCCGGTCTCGAATATTGCGCTGAGCAGTTCGGAGGATGTGGTTGCCGTCGGGCTGACGTGGTTTGCGACGCACCATCCGTTTGTTGCGGCTGGAATTGCGGTGGCGCTGATGGTGGCTGCAGTCGTGGCGGCATGGGCGCTGTTGCGGGCGGTGCGAAAGCCGTTGAAGAAGCTGTTTGGCGGTGGAGCGCAGGAGGACGTGGCACCGAAGACTTCGACTTGAGGCTGCGTCGGTTGGGCCGGGCGTTCAGGGGGTTGCTGAAAAATTCCGTATGGCATAGCTAAACCGTACCTCAGGGGCTAAAGCATTTTCGATATAGGTGTAGCCCGGTGCAGGCCGAAGTAAAACGCAGATTCCCTTCGGGAATGACAACAAAAGGGGTGTGGGATGGAAACGCAGATTCCCTTCGGGAATGACAACAAATCCCGGTTCGGAGGATGAGATCGCGAGGGCTATATCTTCAGAGAAAATGCTCTAAAGCCCCATTGCAAATGAAGTCCTTGCGGCACGGCTGAAGCCGTGCCCTTAAGCAAAACGACTGGCTTCGCACCGTGGGCGAAGGGTTGGCTTGCAGTGATATTCTGGCAGAAATCACGTGATTGCGAGGATGTAGCAGTTCATGTCCAACCCAGGTATTCCCGAAACTGAAGTGCCCGTCGAAGCGAGTGAGTCCGCAGAATCGTTTGACGCGATTCTTTCGCAGTATGAGCAGAGTCACCAGCACCGGACAAGCGAGGGCGGCGGGCGGTTGGATGGGACTGTGGTTGCCGTCAATGCCGAGTGGGTGTTTGTCGATGTCGGCTTCAAGTCGGAAGGTGTGCTGCCGGTTTCCGTGTTTGAGAGCGCGGGCGAAACGGTGGCTCCCGGCGACAAACTGCTGGTCTCGGTGAAGGGGCGCAACGAGGCGGGGCTGCTGGAGCTTTCGCGGATGCGCGTGGCGCAGCCGAAGGACTGGTCGGCGCTGGAGCGGGCGTTTGCGGAGAAGGCGGTGATCGGCGGTACGGTAACGGCTGTGGTGAAGGGCGGGCTGAGCGTGGATGTGGGCGTTCGCGCGTTTATGCCAGGCTCGCGCAGTGGAGCGCGGGACGCCGCCGAGATGGAGAAACTGGTGGGGCAGGAGATTCGCTGCCGCATCACGAAGCTGGATGCCGCTGACGAAGATGTAGTGGTGGACCGGCGCTCGGTGGTGGAGGAGGAAGAACGGTCTACTAAGGAGAAGCGCTTCTCCGAGGTGAGCGAAGGCGACTTGGTTTCGGGGACGGTTCGCAGCATGATGGACTTTGGCGCGTTCGTCGATATTGGCGGCGTGGATGGATTGCTGCATGTTGGAGACATCGCGTGGGGGCGCGTCAATAAGCCCGCCGACGTGTTGACTGTTGGGCAGCAGATTGAAGTAAAGGTGCTGAAGGTCGATACGGAAGGCCGACGGATTTCGCTGGGGATGAAGCAGCTTCAGCGGCATCCGTGGGACGCCGCCGCGGGTAAGTATGTGGCGGGCGAGCGTGTGCGCGGCGCGGTGACGCACGTGACGGACTTTGGCGCGTTTGTGGAACTGGAGCCGGGGGTGGAGGGGATGGTTCATGTGTCGGAGATGTCGTGGGCGAAGAAGGTTAGAAAGCCCGGCGACATGCTGAAGGTTGGCGACGTGGTAGAGGTGATGATTCTGGGCGTGAGCCAGGCCGAGCGGCGGATGTCGCTGGGGCTGAAGCAGGCGCTGGGCGATCCGTGGGCGGATGCGGTGGTGAGGTTTCCCGTTGGCTCGGCGGTGGAGGGGCCGGTGACGAGCTTCACGAAGTTCGGCGCGTTTGTGCAGCTTGCCGAGGGCGTGGAGGGGATGATTCACGTCTCGGAGATCAGCGCGGAGAAGCGCGTGGAGCGTCCGCAGGATGTGCTCCGCGCCGGGCAGATGGTGAAGGTGAAGGTGCTGGAGGTTGACCGCGAGAAGCGTCAGTTGCGGTTGAGTATGAAGCAGATGGTTCCGACAGGCCTTGATGAATACATTGCCGAGCACAAGCTTGGCGATGTGGTGACGGGTCGGTTGATGGAGATAACGGATGGTCACGCGACGGTGGAACTAGGGGAGGGCATCTTTGCTACGGGGCGCGTGAGTGTGCCGGCTCCGGTGGCAGAGCAGGCGCAGAGTGCGGGACAAGTGGACTTGTCGTCGCTCAGCTCGATGCTTGCCGCGCGGTGGAAGAATGGGCCTGCGGCCAGCGAGGTGAAGGCGGAGCCGGTGCGGGCGGGACAGATTCGCAGCTTCAAAATTACGCTGCTGGACCGCGGTGCGAAGCGGATTGAAGTGCGGCTGGTTTAGCTCGCTATGGCAGTTTGCAAAAGCACAGGAACAGGCAACAACAAAAGCAAATGCAGAGGTTCTTCGCTTCGCTCAGAATGACAATTGTGGGTAGTGGGTCAGTTTCCAACTGACCCACTACCCACTGGTGCCGTCATTTTTTGTGCTGTCATTCTGAGCGTCCACGAAGCTGGTTTAGTTTAGAAGATCAGTTTCAGAGCGAACTGTGCCTGGCGTGAGCTGGAGGCAGTGGGGCCGACGAGGACGCCGCCTGCTCCGAGAGGATTGCCGTTCTGACCGAAGAGCAGCGCGCCGGATTTTGGTGGAGTGGCGTAGTTGACGTGGTTGAGGACGTTGAAGAGCTCGGCGCGGAACTGGACGTTGAAGTTTTCGGAGATGCGTGAGATCTTCGTGTTTTTGACCAGCGACGTGTCGAAGTCTGCGAGGCCCGGGCCGATGATGGAGTTGCGTCCAGCGGTTCCGAGATGAGTAAGGCCCGTGACGGGATCGAAGGATGGAAAGGCAAAGCAGCTTGTCTTTACATAGTGCCGATTCGTGGGACGGACTGATTGCACCGGATTGCCAGCGCATCCGTTACCGGTCAGGCGGTCGGGGAAGGCGAAGTTGTCGTTGCCGTGGAGGTTGAGCGAGTCGCCGCTGATCTGCGGCGTGAAGGGTTCGCCGGTGCTGGCCTGGAAGATTCCTCCCCACTGCCAGCCGTTCAGGAGAAGGGCTGTCGCGGCGTTGGATTTGGATACGGTTGGCAGCTCGATCAGGTAGTTGAGCACGATGTTTTGCGCGACGTTGAAGTCGGAGATGCCGCGTCGGCGATTGGGTGCCCAGATGGGAAGGCTCGACACTGAGTTGGCGAAGGTGTCTCCGAAGGTGGAAGAGGAGCCGTCATCGATGGATTTGGACCTAGTATAGGATGCCTGGAACTGCGTGTGGTGCGAGAAGCGCTTCGTGAGCGAGGTTTGCAGCGAGTTGTAGTGGGAGTAGCCGGTCATAAAGAGAGCGCTGATCTGGCCGACGTTCGGGTTGAGTTTGGCGGCAGTGAGTTGGGCTGCCGAGGGCGATGACGTGCCGTTGGGGCCGTAGAAAGAGTACCCGCCGGTCACGCTGGTTGGCTGGACCGTATTGACATCGTCCACGCGGTAGGGGAGGTGGGTACCGCGCGAGCCTGCGTAGCCGGCCTGGATGACGAAGTCGTGGGGAAGCTGCTGCTGGATATTGAAGCTGTACTCCTGCACGTAGCTGCGCTTCGGATTTGGGTCTGCATGGGAGTAGCGCAAGCTGGTGGCGGGTGCGCTGGCGAGTGAAGCATAGGCCCCTTTGGGGAAGGAACCCATGCCAGGAGCGGCGTTGTTGCCAAGCGAGAGATATGGCGCGGTGAAGATCGAGAGGCCCTCGAAGAGGTAGTTCAGCATCTGGGCATCGTAGATGCCGTAGCCGCCGTGGACGCTGGTCATGTTCTTGCCGAAGGGGTCCCAGGCGAAGCCGACGCGCGGAGCGATGTTTTTGAAGCTGGAGTTATTGAAGTAGGGGTTGCCGATGCGCGGCAGCTTGTCGGTGAGGTTGACCAGATTGGCAAGGCGGTTGGCGGTTTCGGTAGGAACGGTGACGGGCTCGTAACGGACACCGAGGTTGAGGGTGAGATTGCTGCTGACGCGGTAGTTGTCGTTGACGTAGCCGCCGAAGACGGACTGGCGGAGGTCGCGCGGGGAGACGCCCTGGGCGAGCGGCGCATTGAAGCTGCTCGGGCTATTGGTGACGAAGGATTGCAGGTTCGAGAAGATGAACTGGCCGTTGGGGTTGGCGGTGCCGAGCTGGTTGTTCTGGAGACGCTCGAAGGCGAAACCGAACTTCAGCGAATGCTTGCCGTGTGTGAAGTAGACATCGTCATAGAGTTGATAGGAGTTGAGACGGAAGTTGAACTCGCCGGTGGCGCGGAGACCGCCCTGGAAGTTTGAAACGCCTCCGATGTTGATGAGTCCGACCGGAATGCCGGGGACGAAGCCGAGTGAGGTGTCGCCTGCGGCGGGGTTGATGGCGGCTAGCGTCGTGGGCGCGTCGGACATGACGTGGCTGTAGCCGACTTTGATGGAGTTCAGCAGATTGGCGGAGAAGACATGCGACTCGCCAATGGTGGCTAGCTGACGCTTGGCGATATTGCCGGTGATGCGCACGTTGAAGGGATCGGGCGAGGTGAGGTTTCCGTTGTCGTAGAAGTAGGTTCCGGTGAGAGAGTCGTTGTCGGAGATTTTGTGGTCGGCGCGGAGGGTGAAGTAGTTTTCGTGGCTGGTGAAGGGGTCGTTGAAGAGGAAGGAGCCTGTGTCGCTGGTGGGACTGTTGCGGTCAGAGGGACTACCGAAGTTGGGCATTGGATAGAAGGTGAAGTAGGGCGCGACGGCCTGGTCGACGGTGAACTGCTTTTTCGACTCGCAGGGGTTCTTTTTGTCTGCGGATGGCTGGCAGAGAAGACCGCTGCGCGCGTCGGCGTTGGGGACGAGGCTGGAAGTGTTGGCGCCCTGATATTGGCGGAGGCCTTCATAGTCGCCGAAGATGAAGGTGCGGTCCTTGATGATGGGTCCGCCGGCGGAGACGCCGAACTGGTTGCGACGGAACTCGGCAATTTTGCCGGGGGCATCGAACTCATTGCGGGCGTCGAGGGCGGAGTTGCGGAAGAATTCGTAGGCGGAGCCGTGGAGCTGATTGGCGCCGGAGCGGGTGACGGCGTTGATGATGCCGCCCGCAGTCTTGCCGTAATCGGCAGAGGGGTTCGAGGTGACGACGGAGAATTCCTGGATGGCGTCTACGCCGAGGTTGGAGCCGATAACGCCGCCGGGGCCACCGTTGGAGTAATCGTTGATGCTGATGCCATCGACGCGGTAGTTATTCTGCTGTGGGCGCGCTCCGCCGACTGTGAGCTGATTGCCTACGCCGCGGTTGGCGCGCTGATTGGTAACGGCGACCGCAGGCTGGGTGCGCACGGCGGCGACTCCCGGCTGAAGGCTGGCGAGCTGCGTCCAGTCGCGTCCGTTGAGCGGAAGCTCGACGATGGTCCTCTGATTGACGACAGGCATCGTGGTGGATGTGACCATGTCGATCGACGGCGACGCGGAGGTGACAACCACTTTCTCGGAGGCCGCTCCAATTTTGAGGACGAAGTCGGTCTCCTGTTGTGCCCCGACGGTCAGCTCGATATTGTTGACGACCTGCTTGGAGAATCCCTGGGCAGCGACGTAGACGGAGTATGGGCCGGGCTGGAGGTTGGGCGCTGAGTAGAATCCGCTGGTGCCGGCTACGGACTTGGTGATAACGCCAGTAGCGGTGTTCGTGACGAGAACTGTTGCGTTTGCGACGACTGCCCCCGTGCTGTCGGAGACGTTGCCTGCGATGGTTCCGGTGGAGACCTGCGCTATTGCGAATGGCGAGATTGCTATCAGGAGCGCGAGAACGAGTTGGCCTTGCTTGAAGATGGACCTCATAAATGACCTCTTTGCTGGTCGGCAGGGGTTCCGGACTGTCTCCGTGTACTGTGCCTGCTCTGGTGTAAGAAATGGACTCTGCCATTTATCAACCGTGAAATGAAGAGCGACTGAATTGAGGATAAAAAAATGTTCACAGGATGGAGCGAATTATCCTGGCGCCAGAGCTTTCTGGCGAGAGTAACTTACAGCAGAAGGCGAATAGCAGGTTAAATGCTGATTGACGTGGGCGGAGGGAGATAGCCGAAGTCGCGCTCGATAGCTGCGGCAATACCCAGCACAGCTTCATCTGCATAGGGACGGCCTGCGACCTGCACGCCAATAGGAAGGCCTTCGGTGGACCATCCTGCAGGCACGACCGCGGCAGGCGCGCCTAGCAGGTTGAACCATTGGGTGTAGCGCATGGCGTCGAGGTATTCGACCTTTTGGCCGTCTATCTCCCATGCACGCTCGCTATGGCGGAACGCGGGGATGGAGCAGACGGGAGTGATGAGGATGGGGAAGCGGCGCATCTCTTCGAGAAGCTTGCCGCGAACGATGTCGCTCTCTGCCCAGGCGGAGAGGAGTTCGTCGCCGGTGAGTGGCGGGTCTTTGCGCGCGATGTCGAGGAAGCCCCGAAAGGTGGGGCTAAGGTCGGCTTCGCGGCCGGCGATGACCGGGTCGAAGAACATTGCACCGGAGCGGACGAAGAACTTCCACCAGAGACGGCGCGCCTCTTCAAGAGCGCGGGGGCGGAACGGTTCGAGATGGAAACCCTGCCGCCGCAGCGAGCGAACGGCTTCACGGATGGCCTGTCGTGTCTCGGGCGTGACGGGCGTGTGGCCGTCGTCTTCAAAGAAACCGATGGGGAGTTTTTGCAGGTCTTGGATGGTGTGATGACGCAGGGTGACGGGCGCGCTGGTGGGATCGGCCTCGTCCTGTCCAGAGATGGTTCGGAAGAGCAGCGAGACATCGGCGATGGTGCGGGCCATCGGGCCGACTGTGCCGAGCAGCGAGAACGGGCCGACGCAGGGAGGCAGATGGCCGCCTGCGGGAATGCGGCCCGGGGTTGGCTTGAGCGCGCAGATGCCGGTGAAGTGGGCAGGCTCGCGGACAGAGCCGCCGCCGTCGCTGCCGAAGCCCGCTGCGGAGAGGCCGGCGGCGATGGCTGCGGATTCGCCGCCGCTGGAGCCTCCGGCGGTGCGTGTCAGGTCCCAGGGATTGGAAGTGGGGCCGTAGAGGCGGTTGTCGGTCTCGTAAGCCATCAGGAACTCGGGGCAGTTGGTGGTGCCGAGGATAACGGCTCCCGCCTGGCGCGCGCGTGTGACGATGACGGCGTCTTCGGTTGGGGTGTAGCCCTTGTTGATGAGGCTGCCGGTCTCGCAGCGATGACCTGCGACTGCGATCGATGCTTTGACGGTGGTGGGAAGGCCGTGCAAAGGGCCTCTAGGTGTGGTGGACTGTTCAAGTGCTGTGACCTGTGCGTAGACGCGGTCTGGGTCGAAGTCAATCAGCGCGTTGAGTTGCGGGTTAAGCTTTTCGATCTGGCGGATATGTTCTTCGGCCAGTTCAAGCGGAGATATTTTGCGCGCGTTGAGCAGCGCGAGGAGTTCGACGGCTGGGCGCGTCAGGAGGTCGTTCATTGAGCGTTGCTCTTCCTGGACTGGCCGGGCGCGGAGTTGGTGGGTACGTAGTTGAATTGATATTTTTGCGAAGGCTCAGGCGTGCCGGACTCGAAGCGCGTGTTCCACCTGAGCTGGTAGGCGGTGCGCCTTGCGTCGCTGGGGTAGCGCTCACTCGAAGGGTAAGGATAGGTGGACATGCCGTGGAAGGGCATGGCCGAGACGGTGAAGGGGCTGGCTTCGTAGAAGTCCATGTCCTTGACGAAGCCGTTGGCGTAGAAGAAATAGTCTCGGACCCAGCCTTTCGGCAGGGCAGGTTGTGCAGCGGCGTTGAATTCGAGGTCCATGTCTTCGCCGGTGCCGAAGATGACGTCCTCATCGTCGATGCGGCGGAGCAGGGGAGTCACGTCGCCGTAGCGGGTGTACGCTCCACGCTGCGGGATGAAGGGGCCGGTCTGGCTGATGCGTTGGTAGTTGTAGTTGAGGTCGCCGGAGGTCTTGCCATCGAGCTGTTGCGGATAGCCTCGGAAGGCCAGGCTTGCCGAAATGAGTGGAAGTTCGGTCTGGCGGATGAGGTTGGAGGTTGTGATGGGATCGTTATCGACGAGCGCCTGATCCCAGTAGATTTGCAGGTTGGTGATGATGCGGATGCGCCGGCTGCCTGCGGGAAGTTTGCCGGTGAGATCGACGACAACGGTGCGCGGCAGGCCGGCGGGGAAGCCCATGTCGTTGACGATGCGCTTCCACGAGCCGTCAGGAAGTTGCGCTTCGACGTAAGGCGGGATGGGCGAGATGCCTGCCTGCCATGCAGCGTACATGGAACTGGCGGAGAAGTATTCGACGTAGCCATGCAGCATCAGGCGCAGCGGGTTAGCGGGGTTCCATGTGCCGAGATCGAGCATGAGCGTGTGCTGGTTGGCGAAGCCGGCAAAGGTGAGGTTGGTGAAGTCCTTCACGTAGGTGTGGTCGATGCTGCGGAGTTCGGGGAGGACGTTGTTGCCGTGGTCGTCCCACGCTGCTGTGGGAAGGTGCGCGTGAGCGGTGACGATGGTCTTCGCCTTTGCAAAAGGCGGCTCGCTGAGGAAGCCTTCGTTGGGATAAACCTTGGTGCCTGCTGGGTGATCGATGGCGACGAGGCGCACCTGGTCGATGTAGTTGACCTCTTCCATCGGTTCCCCGAAGCGCAGGGCCAGCTTGCCTGCGCGGGCTTTCAATTGTGAGCCGTCGATTTTGATCCACTCGTCGGGGTCGGGCGTGTTGCGTTGCCTGGGTGAGATCCAGTGGCCAACGACGCCTGCGCCGATGACGTCGGAGACGAAGGTGAATTTGCTGCCGTTCCATGCGAAGAGCGTGGGGCAGGAGCTGCCGCGCCGGTCGAGCTCGGCGAGCACAAGGCGCTTGGATGCGGGAACGTCGATCTCGTCCTGCGGGACACCGGTGGGCCAGAGCAGGCGGATGAGATCGGCTTTGTCCGTGCTGCCGAGTCCGGCGATGATGTCTCCGGGGCTGGTGACCTCCCACTTCTGCCACATGTCGTTGGCGAAGACCGCGACCTTGGTGCCGATGGCGCTCTTGTTGTCGGCAAGTCCTTTGAGCGAGATGCGCAGGGAATGGTTCTTGCTGCCGCCTTCGTTGCGGAGCGCGATGGTGTCGCCGTCCTGTTGTATGACGAGCAGATCGGCTGCGCCGTCGCCGTCGAGGTCCGCGGCAAGCAGCGAGCGTGGGGCGTTGAGTTTGATGGCATCGAGTTTGAGTTGTGCGGTCACGTCTTTAAAACCATCTGCGCCGAGGTTGCGGAAGATGCGCAGGGCCGGGCCGTTCGCGGTTTCGATAAGGGCGGCGAGATCGATCCAGCCGTCGTTGTCGATGTCGAGCGCGGCTACGCTCCAGCCGCGTGTTGCATCCTGAAGCGGTAGAGGCACACGCTCGAAGCGCTTGCCGTTGACGTTGCGCCAGAGCGTGACGCCGGGCGCGCCGGCATGGGCGATGGCTATGTCCATCCAGCCATCTTTGTTGAAGTCGAGCGTGGTGACGCTGGTGGTGTGTGGCAGCGCATCGGAGTAGAGCGGCGAGGCTTTGAATGTGCCTTCGCGCGGATTGGCGTAGAAGGTGGGCGCGGCGCTGGAGCCGGTTACGAGTAGGTCCACGGCGCGGTCGTTGTTCAGGTCAGAGAGGATGGCCGCGGTCGTATTGCCACTGCCGGCGAGGCCGGGTTCCTTCGTCCATTCGGTGAATGTCTTGTTGCCGTTATTGCGCCAGAGAACGTTGGCGCCGTAGCCGTTTGCAGCTTCGCCGGTGACGAAGAGGTCGAGGTCGCCGTCGTGATCGTAATCGACGAAGACGACTCCGGAGGGATGATTGGCAGGCTTGATGCCGGCTTCTTTAGTGACATCTGCGAACTTGCCATTGCCCAGATTGCGGAAGAGGAGGACACGATCGCTCATGGCAAGCGCGAGATCGGGCAGGCCGTCGTTGTCGAAGTCGCCGGCGGCACAGGCCACGCCGTCTCCGCTGACAGAGATGCCGGTCTGGTCGGGCGTCAGTAGATTGAAGCTGCCCTTGCCGCTGTTGCGGTAGAGGCGCACAGCGTTTTGTCCGTGGCCCATCGCGACGAGGCTCGGATGACCGCTGCCGTCTATATCGATGAGACATGCGCCGCCGGGATGTACGCCGGAGGCCGCGCTGCTCTTTTCATCGGCAGGCGATTCCCATGTTTTGGAGAAGGTGACTGGAATCATCGCTGGGGCTTTCAGCGCGCCTCCGGGAGCGTCTTCCGCAGTCGCAAGGCTGCCTTCTTCGCCGTAGTTGTGCGAGAAGGGTGTAGCGAGTTTGGCCGTGGTGATTTTTCTGAAGCGGTCGAAGGCTGCGCGGGCCTCCTCGGATTTACCCTCGCGCTGCAGGGCGCGGGCGAGGCCAAACTCTGCCGACGCATGGAGCGGGTTGAGCGCGAGTGCGGCGCGATACTCGGCGACAGCGGCGGGCAGGTTGTGAAGCTCGAACTGGAAGGAGCCGAGAAAGTAGTGGCTGTCGGCGTTGGAGGGATCGAGCGCGGCCACCCGCTCGAATGCCTTGAGGCCGTCCTGTAGCTGGTTCTGGCTGCGGTAGAGCAGTCCGAGTGCGTACCAGGTGCGCGGGTCGCCGGGTGCCTGTTTGGCCGAGTGTTCGAGGGCGGCTTTTGCTTCGGGGAGCTTCTGCAGGTAGAGGAGCGCAATGCCTTTGTTGGTCTCGGTGGTCGCAGGATAAGGAAAGAGAAGGTATGCCTGATCGAATTTTTCAGCGGCCTTCTGACGTAACTGCTAGCTCATAAGCAAGGAGCCGACGATGTTGAGCGTGGCGGAATCCTGCG
>Ga0157369_10009875_pt1 | contig 10905 bp, 9 predicted proteins | sample C25metaG_FD_113461 | JGI IMG/M metagenome (GOLD analysis project Ga0157369, IMG submission 113461) | Corn rhizosphere microbial communities from Kellogg Biological Station, Michigan, USA - C2-5 metaG | ecosystem: Host-associated > Plants > Roots > Rhizosphere > Soil | place: USA: Michigan... | reverse complement strand
TCGGCGTCGTGCTGTACGAAATGGCTACGGGGCGCCGCGCGTTTTCGCGTCAGAGCCTCACCGCGGTTCTCGATGAGACGCCCGAACCGCCGGTTCGGCTGAACGCGTCCCTGCCGGCGCGTCTCGACAAAATTATCGGCAAGGCGATGGAGAAGGAACCGGAGCGCCGCTATCAGTCCGCGGAGGCCGTGCTCGAGGACCTGCAGCAGCTGAAGACAGGCGCGGAGCGCTGGCGGAACGCCCGGCCCGGCGTGCTGATCTCGATCATCGTGGCGGTTCTGGCGATCGCGATCGTCGTTGGCACGTTGCGACGCCGCGCGGGCCAGGCCCGGCCCGTGCGCGCCACCTTCTCGCAGGTGACCGACTTGCCCGGGCGGGAGCTCTTCCCCAGTCTTTCGCCTGACGGAAAGCTGCTCGCGTACACGAGCCGCGTCTCGGGCAAGTGGGGCGTCTATGTGCAACCGCTCGGCGGAGGATCGCCCACCAATCTCACCGCCGATAACGCCGCGGGCGGCAGCGAGCCCGCGTTTTCTCCAGACAGCCGGTCGATCGCTTTTCGCTCCAGCCGCGATGGCGGCGGAATTTATGTGATGGCGCCCGACGGCGCGGCTGTTCGCCGCGTCATCGCCGAGGGATTTAATCCCGCCTGGTCCCCGGATGGGCGCGAGATCATCTACGACACCGAAGACGTCCTCTATCCGGAGAGTCGCTACGGCGTCAGCCAGCTCTGGGCCGTGGACGTCGCCAGCGGGCGCAAGCGGCTCATCACCAAGGGCGATGCCGTGCAGCCGAGTGCTTCGCCACATGGCTACCGCATCGCGTACTGGGGCCGCGAGGCGGGTACGCCCGACTTGTGGACCGTCGCGGCGGACGGATCCGCGCCCGTGCGCGTCACCAACGACAAGTACTACGACTGGAATCCGGTGTGGTCGCCGGACGGAAAGTATCTGTACTTCTCCTCGAGTCGCGGCGGCAGCATGAACTTGTGGCGCGTCGCGATCGACGAAAAATCCGGGTCGCCTCTCGGCGCGCCGGAGCCGATCGTCACTCCCGCAACTTTCAGCGGCCACTTGAGCATCTCGGGCGACGGCAAAACACTCGCCTACTCGCAGGAAACGCGCGGCTCGGAGGTCCGGAAAGTCGGATTTGATCCGGCGTCCGGCAAGGCAGTGGGCGCGGCCGTGCCCGTCATTCGCGGCACGAACGGCGCCGGGAGTCCGGATGTGTCGCCCGACGGCAAGTGGTTGACCTTCGTCTCGCCGGACAAGGAGAAGGTGTTCGTTGCGCAAACCGATGGAACCGGCGCGCGGCAGCTCACCAACGGCGAATATAAGGACCGGTTTCCCCGCTGGTCGCCCGACGGCAAGCGCATCGTGTTCTACCGCAGCAGCAACGGCCGCGCACAAGTGTGGATGATCAACGCCGACGGATCGGGGCTGCGGCAGGTCACCGATTTTGCCTCTGGCGCCCTGGCGCCGAACTGGGCGCCCGACGGCACGCGGCTTGCCTACTCCAGCAATCGCGCGCAGAGGGCGTTCCTCTACGATCTGTCGAAACCCTGGAGCGCGGAAGCAGCCGTACCGCTGCCGGCGCTTGGTCCGCCGGACACATGGTTCGAAGCCTGGTCGTGGTCGCACGATGGACGCCGCATCGCCGGGCATCGCGAGGACAAGGCCGGCCTCCTCTCGGGCATCTTTGTTTACGATCTACGCTCAGGCAAGTACACACGTCTCTCGGACTTTGGCCGGTCGCCGGTCTGGCTCAACGACAACCGCCGCATTCTCTACTACCAGGAAGACAAGCTCATGCTCGCCGACAGCGTCTCGGCGAAACAGGAGCTGGTCCTGTCCGTTGCGCCCTATCACATTGTCTGGGCGATCTCCGCCTCGCCGGACAATCAGACCATTTACTTCAGCCTCGTCATGGAAGAGGCGGATATCTGGCTGGCGAAGCTCGAGCAGTAAAAACCAACCGCCCAGCTTCGCCTTTCCCGTACAATTCCGCCCTTCGGAGGCTCATCGCATGACTTCCCGCCGCTCGTTCCTCTCGTGTGCCGTTGCCCTGGTCGCCGCGCCGCTGGTCGCGGCAGACGAACCCGCCGCGCCGCAATCATTCGCCAAGACGTTTCGCGAGCTCACGGCGAAGAAGACGAAGACCGGTTTCTCGCGGCCGATCGTGAACGGCACCAGCGCGACCACCGGATACTTCTTCGAGGCGCACCAGACCACGCTGAATCCCGGCCAGCAGCCGCATCCGCCGCACCAGCACAAGCATGACGAGCTTTTCCTCGTCCGCAGCGGCGTGGTCGATTTCACCGTCAACGGCAAGACGCATCGACTCGGGCCGGGCTCGGCCGCGCTCGCCGCCAACAACGACCTGCACGGCGTGAAGAACGTCGGCGCCGAACCGGCGCGGTATTTCGTGGTCGCGATCGGCAAGGACTAGGGAATTGGGTGGGAGCACCGGCCTTTAGGCCGGTGATAGCTGCCTGCAAAACATCGGGCTTCAGCCCTGGTTTCGGATGGGCACGGCTTTAGCCGTGCCGCCTAACTCGGCATTGAACTCCGGCTTTAGCCGCTGAGGTATGGGTTTGAAATTTCTAAAGTGCATTCTTCTTGTCTCCCTCGCCGGCGCCTTGTCCGCGCAGTCGCAACCGCCCGCTCCCAAACTCAAAGCCTTCCGCTTCGGCAAGCTGATCGACGGACGCGGCAAGGTCTGGACCGACGCCGTCGTGGTCACAAAAGGTGACCGCGTCGATTCCGTCGGCAGCGCCGTTCCCGACGGCGCCGAGGTCGTCGACCTTCGCCCCTACACCGCCGTGCCGGGCTTGATCGACGTTCACACGCACTTGACGTACTACTGGGACGCGAACGTTCCGGCTGCGCAGCAGGGCGGACGCACGCCGCAGGTCATCGTCTTCCTCGCGCAGGAGAATGCGCGCAAGACGCTGGAAGCGGGCGTGACCACGGTGCGCGATCTCGGCGCCTCGGACTACAACGACATCGCCATGCGCGACCTGATCAACCGCGGCGCCATGGTTGGTCCGCGCGCGTTCGTCGCCGGGTATGGCCTGCACGTGAGCGGGCGGCCGCCGCGTCCGGGATTCGTGGTCCCTCCCGGCGGCACCGCCGACGGCGTCCCCGAAGTGCTGCGTGTGGTGCGCGAGCAGATCGGTTCCGGCGCCGACTGGATCAAGATGTACGCCTCCAGCGGCACCGGCTTCGACGTCTCCACCCACCAGACCTATACGTACGACGAGATGCGAGCGGCCGTCGAGGTCGCGCACAACTGGGGCAAGAAGGTTGCGATCCACTCGTACGGCGGCAATGGCGCGCGGGACGCGGTGCGCGCCGGTACCGACTCGGTCGAGCACGCCATCGACATCGACGATGCCACTCTCGCCGACATGGCCAAGCGCGGCATGTTCTACGTGCCCACCGTCGATCACAATCGCTACTACATCGACGCGCACACGCTGCTCGGCTATCCCGACCGGCAGATTCCCGCCGTGCAGGCCTACATCGACAAGAACGTGGAGACGGTGCGGCGCGCGCACAAGGCCGGCGTCAAGATGGCGATGGGCTCCGACGCCGTCTACACCATGTTCGGCCAGAACGCGCGCGAGTTGGAACAGTTCGTGAAAGCCGGCCTCACGCCCACCGAGGCGCTCGCCACCGCCACCTCGCTCGCCGCCGAGTTGATGGGCATGGAGAAGGACATTGGCTCCGTTGCGCCCGGCACGTTTGCGGACTTTGCCGTCGTCGAAGGTGATCCGCTGGCCGACATTACGCTCATCTCGCGTCATGTCCGCTGCACCATCAAGGGCGGCGTGGTCGTGGCAGGAAACTGCGGGGCGAAGTAAACAGGCTTCCACCACGGAGAACACGAAGTACACGGAGAGCAGGAAATCAGAGTTTTCCGTGTTCTCGGTGTTCTCCGTGGTTGAACCGGCTTTTCAGTTCAGCAGTCGTAACCATCATCGAAAGCGCCTCATCTGGATACTTAATGCGTCTCGCAGTCATCCTCGCGCTTTGCGCCTCCGCCTTCGCCCAGGTGGACACCACGCCGCGCCCCGCGCCCGACATCCCCAAGGACGTGGTCTGGCTGGATCAGGGTGCGCCCGTGCCGCACTCGCTCAAGGACTATCGCGGCAAAGTCGTGCTCATCGACTTCTGGGAGTACACCTGCATCAACTGCATTCGCGATTTTGCGGTGGTGAAGCGTTGGTACGCCAAGTACCACCCGTACGGCTTCGAGGTGCTGGGCGTGCACTTCGGCGAATTCCAGATCGGGTTCAACCCGGAGAACGTAAAACGCGCGGCGCGGCAATTCCGCCTGCCCTGGCCGGTGATCGCCGACGTAAAGGGATCGACGTGGAGGGACTTTTATTCCAACGTATGGCCGAACCGCTATCTCGTCGATCCCTCGGGTTCAATCGTCATGCAGGTCGGCGGCGAGGGCAACAACCGTGTCATGGAGAAGCAGATCCACGACCTGCTGGTGAAGCACCATCCGGAGGTGAAGTCGATCCCGCTCGATCCCGACGAGGCCACGTTCGCGCCGCAGTGCGGCTCGCCCACGCAGGAAACCTACGTCGGCAAGTGGCTCGACCGCGGTTCGGTGCAGAATTCCGGCGCCTATCACGGCAAGGAGGGGACGCGGGAATTCCGTTCCGACAAGCCGCCAAGAGATGGCGGCGTGGTGCTCGGCGGCAAATGGGCTGTCATTCAGGAAGCGGCGGTTTCGGGCGGGACCGACGGATCCGCGGCGCTGCGCTATCACGCGCGCTCCGTCTACGCCGTGCTCAGCACGAACTGCTCGCTGCCGGGCGACGGCAAGCCGTCAAAGGACGCCGCCGAATCCGTTTGCCTCGCGCCGGTTCGCGTCTACCTCGAGCAGGACGACAAGCCTCTCGCTCGCGCCGACGCTGGACGCGACGTCCAGTTCGACGCCAAGGGCGCATACCTCGACGTCGCCGACCCGCGCATGTACGACTTGGTGAAGAACGGAGACGAGGAAGCGCCGCTCAAGAACCGCCTGCCGGAGCACGTCCTCACGCTCAAACCGCAGACGCAGGGCCTTGTCCTGCATTCATTCACGTACGGAAACAACTGCCAGCAGAATTTCTGAAAACAGTGGCTAGTGTCTAGTGGCCAGTGGCTAGTGAAAGCAAAGGCGAGAACTATTCGACGCTGATCATCGGTTTGCCGGCCGGCAGGACTTCGCCGATCTCGGCCGCGTATGTGCAGCCGGCGTCTTTGAGTTGCCAGAGCAGCTTGGAGGCCTCAGCGGCAGCGACAGAAATCAACAGCCCACCCGCCGTCTGTGGATCGTAGAGCAGCGCCTGCAAGCCAGGCGGAATCTCGGAGCGGTACTCGACCACGCATTCGGCAAAGTCCCGGTTGTTCTTCAAGCCGCCGGGCAGGAATCCGCTGCGCGCGCAGTGGCGCGCTCCGTTCAGCAGCGGCACTTGCGACACCACGATCCTAAGGCTCACGTTGCTCGCCTTGGCCAGTTCGCGCGCGTGTCCGATCAAGCCGAAGCCGGTGATGTCGGTCATGGTGCGGACGGCGGCGTTTTCCGCGCAGATTTCCGCCGCTGCCTTGTTCAGTGTGGTCATGGCGGCGACGGCGTCGTCCACCCACAACTGCTCGGCTTTGCCCTTCTTCAGTGCGGTGGCAATCACGCCGGTGCCGATCGGCTTGGTAAGGATCAAGCGGTCGCCGGCGCGCGCGCCGTTGTTGGCAAGGACGCGCTTGGGATCGATGGTGCCGGTCACGGCGTAGCCGAACTTGATTTCCTCGTCTCGCACGCTGTGTCCGCCGATCACCGCGCATCCGGCTTCCATCATCTTCGACAGCCCGCCGGCCAGTATGCGCTCCAGGATCTCCAGATCGCCCTTCTCCGGAAAACACACGATGGCCAGCGCGCTCACGGGACGCCCGCCCATGGCGTAGACGTCGCTCAACGCGTTGACGGCCGCGATCTGGCCGTAGGTGTACGGGTCGTCGACGATGGGCGTGAAAAAGTCCACCGTCTGGACGAGCGCGAGCTTGTCTGAAATTTTGTACACGCCGGCATCGTCGGCGTTGTCGAAGCCGACCAGGACATTCGGATCGTGTTGCCGGGCTAATTTCCCAAGCACCGAGTCCAGCGCCGCTGGACTGAGCTTAGACGCTCAACCCGCGGCCTTGGCGGCTTCGGTGAGCCGCACCGTCTTAACTGGAGTCATGAGCTGATTTTACAGCGTGGAAAGCCGGTCTTCGCAATTCCGCGTCTTGTTCGAAATTCAGAACAGGATTCTGTTCGTTATTGGGTCTTGACCCCGACGATCCTGAGCGCGGGATACGCGCCGTTCCAGTCGGCGCTCACGTGTTCCAGCGTAATGCGGATGGCGGCGGACTTGCCTGGCGCCAGCGGCGCGCGCGAAAGGTCCACATTGTCGGAGTAGCCCGGGCGCTCCTGCGTCACCATGACCGGCAGGTTCTCCTGCTGAACGACCTGGTTCATGCCGTTGAGGAACGTGGCCTCCACGGTCACGCTCGTCACCGTCTGGCTGCCGGTGTTGGCGATTGTGCCTTCCAGGTACGTGACGCTGCCGCCCACGTAGTTGTTCGCCGTCGCCATCTTGATGTCGCGGAGCTGGAGGTTGGCGGCGTAGGGCGGCGTATCGAGGCGCTCGCCCGGCTGCGGCGCCGGTTTGTACATCGCCAGCGTGACCACCGCCACCACGATCAACACGACGGCCGCGCCAATCGCAATCGGCCAGGGAAATTCCTTCTTCTCCGCCGGACGCGGCTCCTCGCCGAGGATGTCGGGGCTGCTCATCAGGAGAATTTTACTCCCGCCGCGGCGCTTAGACGGCCACCGGCTGCGTGCAATGCGAGCAGCGGCGGGCAGCAATGGGAATCTCGCTCTGGCACTCCGGACACTTCTTCGTGGTCGGGTCGGGAGGCGTTTCGCCGCGGTTCATGCGCGCCACAAGGTGGTTGATCGGCAGCACCACGAAGAAGTACACCGCCGCCGCGATCATCAGGAACGAGACCAGCGCGTTCAGGAAGTCGCCGTAGGCGAACGTGGAGTTGTTCACCGTGAAGCTCAGCTTGTCGAAGCTCGGCTTGCCGAAGATGGCCGAGATCAGCGGCGTCAGCAGGTCTTTCACAAACGCCGTGACCACCGCGCCGAAGGCGGCTCCGATCACCACCGCCACCGCCAGGTCAATCACGTTGCCGCGCAGCAGGAATTGCCTGAAGCCTTTGAACATATGCGCCTCCGCGTGCAGGAAGGATAGGGCGGGAAGACAGAACGCGCAACCGAGAGGCTCGCGGCATTGCGATTTTCGATTTGTGAGTTGTGACTTGCGATTCAAAGCACGCCCGCGAAGCGAATCACAAATCGGAAATCACGAATCTGCGGAAAACGTTCCCTATTTTGCGGGTGCGCGCTTTGTAGCCGCTGGCGGCGCCGGCAGCGCGCCCAGCTTCAGCGTATGCAGGCTGTTGGTAAGACGCGCCAGCGAATCGGGCGCGGGACCGGTCAGGGTAAAGATGAGAGCGTAGCCGCGGCGGATGGTCACGAGCTGCGACTGGTAGCTCTCGCCGTCCTTGTGGAAGTCGGCGCGATAGAAGCGCACGCCCGCCAGCTCCACCGGCGTGGCCAGCGACGTGAACTCGAAGTGCTGCTGCTGCATGAGCGGGCCGGTGACCTTGCGAAGGTAGTCAGCGCCATCGGCGAAAGGCCCGTACGGCGACGCGATCGAGTCTGCAACGATGACCACGCCTTCGCGCCCTTTCTCGTCCGGCGTCGTCCCATAGGCCGCCAGCAGGACAAACGTGCGGTTGGACTGGTCGATCTGGCCTTCCATGAACGACGTCTGGTCTTGAACGTCCAGGTTCTCCGGGAAGGTGTATTCCAGGGCGAAGAAGCGGTTGGTGTAGGTGTCTTCGGAGACGGAACCTTCGTCGGGATCGGTGGACGCGTGCGGCGACGGCAGCGGCCGGCGCAAGGGAGCCTTGGGCGCGGCCGTGCTCGGTGTCTGCGCGAAGCACGCCGACGACAAGATCAGCGCGATAAGAAATCTGCGCATAGCTAAAGTGTAGCGCGATCCCGCCGGTCGCCGCGCCTGGAACCGGAATTAGTGATCGGCGATGTGTTCGGGGGCAAGGATGGTAGCGCCGCCGCGGTTGACTGGCTTGATCTCGATGCGATGCTCGCCGGGACGCGATGCCGGACGCGGATAACGCGCCAGGTAGCCGCAATCCAGGAGCGTCGCGACTTTGGGAAGGCTCGCCTCGAGTTCGCGCGGATTCGCAGCGTCCACAACCAGGCCGCCGGTCTTCGACGCCAGTTGCTGAAGCGTTGCTTTGCCGTCATGGGGCTGGGTTTCGGTCAAGTGGAGGCCGACCACGGTCACGCCGTCTGACTGTGCCGCGCGGACAGCCTGCTCACGCGAGACATGGCTCGAATTGTCGATGCCGTCGGCGATCACAAGCAGGATATTTCTCGCCGGGCCCGGAGTCTTGCGGGCGTAATTGCCGGCACGATCAAGAGCATCGAACAGCGCCGTCCCCCCGCGAAATTCCAGCGCCTTCAAGAGTGCGGCTTGGAACTGCTGGAGATCGCTGGTGAGTTTCTGGTCGAGGTAGACCTCGTCGTTGAAATCGACGAGCGCGACCTGGTCGCGATCGGCCCGCATGTGGTCCCGCAGAAACTGCATGGTCCTGTCGAGCGCGGTCTGGATCTCCGAGATTTCCTTTCGCCCTGAGCCGCTGACGTCCACCACCAGGATGTAGTGCATGGGATGATCGGCAGCACGCTCCAACGCAGAGATGGCGACTGCCTTCCCGTCTTCCTTCAACGTGATTTCCGAAGCTGAGGAAATCGACGAGCACGTGCCGTTTGGCGCGACGGCAGTGAACCACACTGCGCGCTCACCCGTCGCTTGGGCAAGCGCGGGCGAACAAAGCAACAAGAGAAGCATGAGGCGGCGCATGCGGAGAGTGTAGCGCGGTGGGGAAGGAAAGACACTCACCGCAAAGAAGCAGAGATCGCAAAGTAAAAGGCCACAGATCGCTCTGTGGCCTCTGTGTCTCTGTGGTGAATATTGCTCAGATCCTCATCGGCATGACGATGTAGCGGTACTTGTAGTCGTCGCCTTCTTCCGGCCGAAGCTGCCCGGCGGATTGCGCGTCCTTGAATTCCAGCCGGACTTCGCCCGTACTGGACGCCTTGAGGAAGTCGAGCAGGTACTGCGAATTGAAGCCGATGATGATGGGATCGGCCTTGTAGGTGGTTTCGATCGAGTCTTCCGACTCGCCCGCCTCGGTTGACGACGACGAGATGCGGATCTCGTCCTTCTCCAGCTTCAGCCGGATCGCGCCCGAGCGCTCGTCGGCGAACTGGGCGACGCGCTGGATGGCGCTGGCAATGTCTTCGCAGCGCACGGTCACGCTCTTGGTGTTGTCGCGCGGCAGCACGGCTTCATAGTTCGGGAATTGTCCGGTGAGCTGGCGCGAGGTCAGCAGCCGATCGCCGATGCGGAAGAACAGCGTGGAATCGTCCTTCGCAAAATCCACCGCTTCCACGTCCGACGAGTTGAGCAGCGAGTTGATCTCGGCCATGGCTTTCTTGGGAACCAGTGTCTTGATCTCGCCGCCCAGGCCGTTGAACTTTGCGCCGCTGGTTTCGATGTGCGCCAGGCGATGCCCGTCCGTGGCGACCATGATGATCGAGTCGGCCTTCAGCACCATCAGCGCGCCGTTCAGCGTGTAGCGCGACTCTTCGTTTGAGATGGCGAAGATCGTGCGCGCGATCAGGTTGCGCAGCACGCCGGCGGGAATCTTGTAGCTCGGTCCCTCGGGGAAGATTGGCAGGCTGGGGAAATTCGCGCGCGCCATCCCCACCATCTTCGTGTTGGACCGGCCGGAGCGAATCTGGACCCAGTGATTCTCCAGCAGCTTGATGCTGATCTCGCCGTCGGGCAGCAGCTTCACGTAGTCGTACAGCTTGCGCGCCGGGATGGTGCAGGAGCCTTCCTTCTTCACCTTCGCCGCACACGAGGTGCGAAGGCTCAGATCGAGGTCGGTGGCGGTTATCGCCAGCTTGTCGCCCGCGGCCTCGAACAGGAAGTTTGACAGGATGGGGATGGTAGTCTTGCGCTCCACCACACCCTGGGTCGCGGTGAGCTCCTTCAACAGATCGGATTTGTTGACGGTTATCTCCATAACGGTGTCCCTCGAATCCGTGGGCTGCATGCACTGCGTAGGCTGGCGCAGTCGGCGTTCAAGAACTGCAGGCAATGCGATGTGCAGGCCCTTGCTGTTACGTACCTTATATCAAATCAAAATACAGATAAATACCAGCAGTACCAGTAGGGGCGGTGGATATGTGGAAAATCGGGCCACAACTGTGAGCAGAATGGGAATGGGCGTCCTAAGGCCATTGTTGGGAACCGGTCCCGGTGGTGCTTCCCTCCGGAAGACCGGTACGCTGATTTTTTCAGGTACGGGTAATCCGCCGACGCGCACAGGCGGGACGGGATTTGCCGGAGAAAAACAGCCGGAAGAGTGGAAATCGAGTGAGAAATCGCTGTAGGAGCCATTGCGACAGCTGCCCATCGGCAGGAAAAAGTGGCACAATTTCGGCCATGAGAGCGGCGCTCCTGCTGGTTCTGTTGTCGGCTGCGGTGGCAGCGCAGCAGCAACCGCGTCCGCAGAGCGCTCCATCGCGTCCCCCTGACGCGCCGGCGTCCCTGGCGGAAGCCAATGCCTCCCGCGGCCAGATCGATCCCCAGGGGCAATGCGCTTACATCGCGAAGGATCACCCGGAGCTGGCGCCGCTGCAAAAAGCCTGCGAGACGGCAGTCATGGCCTCGGAAACACTCCCCAACTTCGTTTGTGACCTGCG
>Ga0157369_10009874_pt1 | contig 10905 bp, 5 predicted proteins | sample C25metaG_FD_113461 | JGI IMG/M metagenome (GOLD analysis project Ga0157369, IMG submission 113461) | Corn rhizosphere microbial communities from Kellogg Biological Station, Michigan, USA - C2-5 metaG | ecosystem: Host-associated > Plants > Roots > Rhizosphere > Soil | place: USA: Michigan... | reverse complement strand
TTGTACCTTGCGGACGGGACCAGAAACAGCACCAGGGGTGGGCATGATCTCGACAGCTCCAATCACTTCATCCACGGGCATCGCCGGGCAAACAACCTCCGCGCGTGTTGTCTCCATCGATATCTTTCGCGGCATCACCATGGCGGTCATGATCTTTGTCAACGATCTGGCGAGCGTAACCGGCCTGAGCAAGTGGACTTATCATATGCCGGCGAAGATCGACGCGATGACTTACGTGGACATGGTGTTTCCCGCCTTTCTTTTTATTGTGGGAATGTCGCTTCCCATCGCTGTCCGGCAGCGGCTGCGGCGCGACCCGTCGGTGGGCAAACTGTGGCTGCATATCGCGCTGCGTTCGCTGGCCCTGCTTGCTCTCGGACTGATTCTCGCTAACGTCGATCACTGCGATCCAAAGAGGATGGTTGTCTCTCCTTATGTCTGGGCCCTGCTCGGATTGGGTGGGGGCATTCTTTTCTGGAACGTCTACACCGGTGTGAGCCGGAGAGTGGAAGCCACCCTACGCCTTACCGGTGCGGCTCTTCTCGTCTTTGTGTTCGCAATATTCCGCCGCGCTACACCTGGCGGAGAAGCATGGCTCGAGTTCTCCTATCCCGAGATTCTCGGCCTCATCGGAATCACCTATTTCGCGACGTGCCTGTTCTACATCCCCACGCGGCGGTGGCGCTTCGCGCCGCTGGGGTGGCTCATTGTGCTGGTCGCCTATAACTCGGCCTGCTGCGCCCACTGGATTCGCACCGACCACGTTTCTCTTTACTTATGGCCTTTCGGCAACGGAGCCATGGCAAGCCTTATCATGGCTGGAATCGTGATGTCGCAGATCTTTCTCGAAGCGCCTCTCGGTGGACCGGCAAAGAGACTTTTCTTCGGCATTCTGATGGGAGTTATTGCGTTTGCAGCCGGCTGGTTTCTCATGTCGCTGGGTATCTCGAAGATTCGCGCTACGCCGACCTGGGCCTTGTGGACTGTGGCCGCCTGTTGTGTGCTCTTCACCGCTCTCTATTGGCTGTGCGATGTAAAGAAGCGCACAGCGTGGGCGTGGCTGGTGCGGCCGGCAGGGTCGAACACGCTGCTCACCTATCTCATACCGGACATCTATTACTTCTTCGTCGCACTCACCGGAACAGCTTATTTGCAGGAGCACTGGAGTCAGGGCTGGCCCGGCGTCCTTCGCGCCGTGGCGTTTACGGTGGCAATCCTGCTAGTGGCTCACACTGCTACGCGGGCGCGGCTACGCATGCAGTTGTGAACATTTCCGTGGTCCAGGAAATTGAGGGCGATACACTGATGGCTCTGCTCAAGTCGACAGCTCCTCTTGCCATGCGTCGGATCCGGACCTATGCCGCAATGGTCCTCGCACTTGCCTTGCTTTCTTTTTCTGCGCGTGCCCAGCAGGCCGCAACCGCACCAGTCGATTACCGGAACGGCGCGGAATATCGCCAGTTGCAGAAGCAAGTGCAGCGCTCACGCGTGCTCGACGACATGGAGGACCTCTCGCACTGGTCGTTTGCCGGCGTCGGTACGATGACTCTCTCAGCGACTGAGGTGAAACAGGGGCGGACGTCTCTGCGCATCACCTCGGCGGATGACATGGGCCGAGTTGAGGGAAGCGGCGACTGGCAGGATCTTGTCGGCACGCGCAAGTTTCTCTCAGAAGACTGGAGCCAATTCAATCGGATCTCTGTTTGGGTGTATCCCGATGTTCACGGTGCACCCGCCATTTCGTTGAATCTGACCCTGCACAACGAAGGGAAGCATCTGCTGCCCGACGACCAGAATGAAGGCCGCGACGATTCCATCCCGATTGTGAATCACCAGTGGAATCACGTGGTGTGGGAAATACCCTCGCTGGACCGCGACAAGGTCACAGGCCTCAGTTTCGGCTATTCCCTGCCGCGGAAGATTCCCAATCCCGGCGACCAGACGGTGTTCTATCTTGACCAGCTCGAGTTACAGAGCGTTGTCGCGGACTATACGGAAGGGTGGACTGTCGCGCCGGGAAAGATTGCCTTCAGCCACGCCGGATACTCGCCCGGCGCAACCAAGACGGCTCTGGCCAGCGGGCTGGCCGCGCATGATTTTTCGCTCGTTGATGAAGCCACAGGGAAGGCGATCTACACCGGCCAGGTTGAGGAAAGCAAAACCGGCCTGGGCGCATTTCAAGTGTTGGATTTCTCTACCGTGCAGCGCCCGGGCAGCTACTCGCTGCGTGCCGGCGATGTGGCAACGCGGCCGTTTCGCATTGGCACGGATGTGTGGCGCGACAGCATCTGGAAAGTCCTCAACTTCATGTACAGCGAGCGATGCGGCACCGTTATTCCAGGAATTCATGGCGTCTGTCATCAGGATGACTACACCGTGCATGGCGACCGGCGCCTGATCGTCAATGGCGGATACCACGACGCGGGCGATACCAGCGTGACTGGAAATACTCCGGCCATGGCCTACGCGCTGTTCACGCTGGCCGGCCGCCTGCAGCAGGAGAACGACGATCCAGAGCTGCTGAACCGCGTGATCGACGAAGCCAAGTGGGGCCTTCGCTGGGTGCTCAAAACGCGATTCGGCGATGGCTTTCGCAGCACCGGCCAGAACATCAGCTACTGGACCGATGGCGTGATGGGAGATGCCGACGACCGCTTCGGCCAGGCCGTGAATGACCCGCAGTGGAATTTCCGCGTAGCCGCTGTGGAAGCTCTCGCCAGCCGCGTGCTGCAACAGAGCGATCCAGAACTGGCGCGCCGCAGCCTTGCCACGGCGAAAGAAGACTGGCGCTTCGCCGCCGAAGGTCTGGCGAAAGCTGCGCCTCTCCCGGCGGTCTACGGACAGAGCGATGACCTGGAGAGAATTTCCTTTGGAACGATTGCTTCGATCGAACTCTACAAGGCGACAGGCGATGCGATCTACGCGCATGAGGCCGTCGATCTGGGCAGCCAGATTCTCGCGTCTCAGGAACAGGTGCTTCAGGGGTGGAGCGTTCCCATGACCGGGTTCTTCTACACGGGCCCGGATCGCAAGTATCTCTTTCACCGCTTTCACATGGGAGAAGAAGAGCAGCCCATCGCGGCGCTGGCGGCGCTGTGCGACGCGCTGCCCGAAAGCCCCAACTGGATCAAGTGGTATGCGGCCATCGTCCTTCATTCGAAGTATTACCAGGAGGCGGGCGCGCGGCTCGATGCGCCGTACAACGTGCTTCCAGCCGGCATCTACAAAACCAGTGAAGCCGACATCCTTCCGCAGAGCCCTGCCTGGCGTGCGCTCGAAACGGCGAACCGTGCCATGTTCGTGGCCCAGGTCAAAGAGGGACTTCCCCTCGGTGGCGATGCGTGGCTGCGACGATATCCGGTGTGGTTCCAGTTCCGCGGAAACTCCAGCGTGCTGCTCTCCGCGGCCAAGGCGCTTTCCATTGCGGCGCACTTGCGCGGAGACATCGGCGATGAAGACCTGGCGCAGCAGCAGGCCCAGTGGCTGATCGGCAGAAATCCTTTCTCCGCCAGCATCATGTATGGCGAGGGATACGACTGGACTCCTCTCTACAGCGTGCGATCTGGCCAGATGGTGGGCGCGCTGCCCGTGGGCATCGAGACGAAGGGCAACGCCGATGTGCCGTATTGGCCCAACCAGATCTGCTGGACGTACAAGGAGGTGTGGACACAGCCCGCGGGCGAATGGATCTGGCTGATGCGCGATCTGAGCGGCTCAGCGATTCTCAGCGGCGTGGTCGATGCGGGAGGCACCGGCGCCGTCACTCTCGTCAATACAGCCACCCAGGAAAACCTCACCGTGCCCATTGCGGCAGATGGAAGGTTCCGCGCGTTGATCCCGCAGGGACGCTACCGTGCAACCTATGGCGAGGCGCACGCCTCAGTCGTAGCCCTCGCCGGCGGCACCGCTTCCATCGACCTGCGGCGCGGTCATGCGGCCACGTTCGCGGCCTCTTTCGAGTCGGCAGGATCAGACTCCATCATCATGCGCGCGACCGCCGACGGAGCTGGCCGGCACACCCTTTCCGTCCGCTCGGACAATCTCGATCTCTCCGGCCTCGAGTCAGTTTCCATAGATCTAAGAAATAAAGGCAACCGGGTCGTCACCTGGAACGCACGCATTCTGGACAAGTCCAAGCCCTGGGTCGCCGTGATACTGCTGGATGGCTCGCTCGACGGACATGCGGAATTCAGCGGAGTGGCAAATCCATGAACTTGTGCCAACCGGCGGGGGCCTCGGTAGCGCACTTCTGCCAGCAGCCCTGCGCCACGACGCCCGATTCGGTATCCGCATCGAGGCCGTGCTCACCTATAACTCCACAACTGATCCCAGGTACCCCATAACTCAATGGTTGTGGAACAGCAAAACCGGCCGCTTTCTGCGATGTGGAATTATGCACTTGGGAAAGGCCAATTCCGCACCTCTTCGCCATCATTCGGCCAAGCGCGCCTTCGCTCTCGTTACAATGGGTGCAGTTTTTTGTCAGCAGATCTCGCGCCCAAGACTCCGAGGAGGATATGACCAGAGAACCCGCCGGCGCCTATTCGTTTTTGAGGAACGCTCTGTTGTTGTTAGGCCTGCTGACCTGGTCGAGTCTTCGGTCCAGTGGCGTGCAAAGCGCACCCGGTTCCTGGCCGATGGTGAATCTGGATTCCGGCGCCATGCGCTATTCTTCTCTGTCACAAATTACGCCCGCAAACGTACAGCATCTGAAAGTCGCATGGATCTATCACATGAAGCCTGCGCCAGGCGCCGGCAGCGCAACCGACAACGCATTGCGACCGTCTGAAGATCAGCCCCTGATCGTCGGAAATACCATGTTCGTTGTAACTCCCTACAGCCGCGTGGTCGCTTTGGATCCGGCTAGCGGCAAAGAAAAATGGGTCTTCATCATTCCAAATTCAGATCAGGCATCGCTGCGCGGAGCTGCCTACTGGGCCGGAGACACATCCACCGGTCCATCGCTTTTCTTCGGAACCAATCAAGGCCTCCTGTATTCGATCAGCGCAACCACCGGAAAACCTAACGCAGCCTTCGGCAACAACGGAGCTATCAATCTCCGCACCCCCGAAGTGATGAGCACAGGCGCAGACACGCTCTACATTCTGCCCTCGCCACCCGTCATCTACAAAAACCTCGTCATTACAGGCGCAGGAACCGGAGAGGGACACGGAGGTAAGGACGGCGGACTTGGTCCCGCCGGAGATACGCGCGCGTGGGACATACACAGCGGAAAGCTGGTATGGACATTCCACTCTGTGCCGCTACCAGGAGAAACAGGCCACGATACCTGGGGCGGCGACAGTTGGAAGCAGCGCTCCGGCGTGAACGTCTGGGGCTACATGACCGTTGATCAGGAGCGAGGCATCCTCTACATGCCCTTCGGGGCTCCAAACTACGATCGCGTCGGCACAGACCGGCCCGGCGATAACCTCTTCGGCTCGTCAGTCGTCGCTGCAGAGGCTGCCACTGGAAAACTTCTCTGGTATTTTCAAGCGGTCCATCACGATATCTGGGACTATGACACGGAAGCGCCTCCGATGCTTGTGGATGTCCATCGGCATGGCAGTACCATTCCCGCGGTCGTCATCGTTAACAAGACGGGAATCCTGTTCGTGCTCGATCGCGTCACTGGGAAGCCCCTTTTTCCGGTCGTGGAAAGGCCCGTTCCCCCTAGCGACGTTCCTGGCGAGCACACGTCGCCGACGCAGCCGTTTCCCGTAACTCCCGAGCCGCTCGCACAGAATAGCGTGGAGTTATACCATGACCTGCCTGAGCACGCCGCATGGTGTAAGGCCTATGTGGAAGACAATCACATGCTGTTGGCGCAACGGCCTTACACGCCACCTGCCTTCAATCGCTACTCATTGAACATGCCTGGAACCCACGGGGGCGTGAACTATTCTGGCGGGGCTTTCGACCCTACGCACGGCCTCTTTGTAGTGAATGTGAACAATCTGGGACAGCCGATGCGCATTGTGCGCGACGAAACCGGAGGCTACACCAATTCGGGTCAGTTCGCTGGTACGGCGCGCTTCTGGGACCCCGAAAAACACCTTCCATGTACTGAACCGCCCTGGGGAGAACTCGTTGCGGTCAACGTGAATAGCGGTAAAGTCGCGTGGCGATCCGTGCTGGGTGTAACGGACAACTTTCCTGAAGGAAAGCGGCGCACCGGCCGTCCCGGCTTAGGTGGGCCCATTGTGACCGCCGGCGGGCTCACCTTTATCGGCGCCACCGATGACGCTCGCTTTCGGGCGTTCGACACAAAAACCGGACAGGAACTCTGGACTTATCGCCTGCCCGCGTCCGCCGAATCGATTCCCATCACCTACACCGACGGGGATGGGAAGCAGTTCGTCGCCATCGTCGCAACGGGTGGAGGTTTGCTGCGTGCGCCGCTGCTGAGCGACGAACTCATCGCGTTCACACTGGATGACGGCGCGGGTGGAATGCCCAATGTCGTTCAGGCAAGCCCGAATCCGGAAGCTTCTCGGCCTTCAGTCACAAGACCCGGCGTCGCTGAGACAATCCAGAGCCAGGATCCCAAGAGGCAAGCCCTAATTAGCCGCCAGGCCGCGTTGCTGCCCGCGGGACCGGGGCGCGACATCACCATTCGTTCGTGCTCCACTTGTCACGGCCTCGATGTGGTGACAAATCAACGCCTCACCCCGCGGGAATGGACCAATGTCGTGCAGACCATGTCCGCAAAAGGCGCACCAGCCAGTCCAACAGAGCTGGATACGATTCAGAGTTATCTCGCGCACGCTTTTCCGCGACAGGCGGCAACTAAAAAGTGAGTTCTGAAATTCTGCGGCAACAATGGTTCGCAATCGCGCTCGAGCGATTTGGACGGGCTGGAAATTCACCCCGTCTGAGAACTTGGCTGGTGTTTGCCAGTCGCCTGTACCGCGCTCGATTTGTATACTTCGTTGCACCGGAACAATCAGCCGAATTCAATTCCCCGGCTGGCTCCGCCGGCTTTATGAACGAAGTGGCAGAATGACACTTTCAGAAGACTCGTGTCTTTGCGCTTCCGGCCGAAGCCGGTCAAAGGATGGACACAAAGTGCGTTACTGGATATTCCAGGCATTGCTCGTTGCCGGCGCCGCATCTGTGGCGATCGTAGTCGCCGGCCAGCAAAATCACGCGGGCGGCCAGGAAGGTGTACAGCAGCAGACCTATAAGAACATGACACCTGCACAAAGGGCCGAGGCAACAAGGACTTTCCTGGGACTGGGAGCCGTTCCCGACAAAGTCGCGGCCGCGCGCGGGCAGCAGCTCTTCGTTCGGAACTGCGCGTTTTGCCATGGCCAAGAAGCCCGGGGAGCGACCGGACCCAGCCTGATCACGTCGGACCAGGTGCTGGCGGACGATCATGGCGAGCACTTGACGCCGTTCCTTAAGAAAGGAGTACCGGAAAAAGGCATGCCCGCGTTTGCCGGCATGACCGGCCAGCAGTTGACGGACATCGCCGAGTTCTTGCACCTGCAGGTGGAAGACGTAGCCAATCGCGGCACTTACCATGTGCTGAATCTGATGGTCGGGAATGCAGAAAAGGGGAAGGCGTACGTTGGGAACCATTGCATGTCGTGCCACACTGCGGGCACGTTCGCGCACATCGCAAGCAGGTTCCGCTCGCCGGACCAACTACAACGCAACTGGATCTGGCCATCGCGCGAAGCCAACCTGACTGCGACGGTAAAATCACCGAACAGCACGATCTCTGGCCGGGTCACCCAGATTGATGATTTTCGCATCACGCTCGTCGACGGATCGGGCAAGACGTTCACGGTCGATAGGGGACCCGGCGTCGATGTGCAGATCCACGATCTGCTCAAGCCGCACCAGGAGTTCCTGATGACGCTGGCAAACGATGATATGCATAACGTGACCGCCTATCTCGAGACGCTGAAATGAAGACTCCATTGGGGCTGTACGCCGTGATCATCGCCTCCGCGTTGGCGGGCGCATCGCTTCGCGCCCCGAGCATAGCGGTTCAACCAAACGCCATCGGGAGAGCACCCATCTCGGACTGGCCCACTTTCAATGGCGACTATAGCGGCCAACGCTACAGCACGCTCACCCAGATCGGCCCCGCCAATTTGAGCCGACTCCAACCGCAATGGGTATATGAGATCAAAGAAGTTGGAGCACAGCGCGGCGCACCCGTCCCGGTGATCAAATGCACGCCATTGATGGTGAGTGGCGTGTTGTTCATCACGATTCCCGATCACGTGTGGGCGCTGGATGCGCGGACCGGAAAGGAGCTGTGGCGCTATGACTGGGTCGATCATGGCGGACACCTTGTGGGACAACGCGGCGTTGGTATCTGGAATTCCACGCTGTTCTTCCTAACTCCGGATAACTGGCTCGTCGCGCTCGATGCGAATACCGGAAAGGAGCTGTGGAAGAAGAATTACGCCGACGCCCGCAAGCAATACTTCTCGACTTCCGCTCCACTAATCGTGAAGAACCACGTGATTGTGGGAGTAGGTGGCGATGCAATGGACATGCCTGGTTTTCTCGACTCGTTCGACCCGGTGACGGGAAAGCTGCAGTGGACATGGTGGTCGACACCGCGCAGGGGAGATCCCGCACTGAAGACGTGGCCAAATGAGACGGCATCGGATCATGGCGGTGGGATGACGTGGATGCCGGGAACCTACGATCCGGCGCTTAACCTGCTCTATTGGCCGACCGGGAACACCAACCCGGTATTTGCGGGCCAGGGGAGACCAGGCGCGAATCTGTGGACCGAATCCATCGTCGCACTCGACGTGGATAAGGGAAAGTTGAAGTGGTACTTCCAGGTATCGCCTCATGACACGCACGATTTTGACAACACGACAGCGCCGATCCTGTTCGATCGGGTGGTGGACGGAAAGCCACAGAAGCTGCTGGCGCAGGCGGCGCGCAACGGATACTTCGTGACGCTCGACCGCATAACGGGCAAGTACCTGGTGATGAAACCGTATGTTCCGCTCGACTATGCTTCGGGCCTGTCGCCGGAAGGCGAGCCGGTGCCCATCCCCGACAAGGACCCGTCCGTGGGAGGTTCCATCAACATCGTGAATGCGTCGAACTGGCCAGCTCCTTCGTACAGTCCAAAGACCGGGCTGGTGTATGTGAACTCGGTGATGGGCAAAGCGATCTACTACCTGACAGATGATAGCGAAAAGCCTTCAGGATATGGGGGAACGGGCGTCGACATCGGTCGTTCGATGAGAGTGCTTCAGGCCATCGATCCGCTCTCCGGAGACGCGATGTGGCGGCATGTCTATCCAAACCTGAACGATGCGCCGACAACCGTAGGGCCTAGTATTTTAACGACAGCAAGCAATTTGCTCATCTCCGGCGATGACCAGAAGAACATGATCATCTTCAGCGCCGATAAAGGCGAGATTCTCTGGCATCACGAACTGAAGGCGAACGAATCGGGTGGCATTATCACCTACCTGCTGAATGGCAAACAGTACATCCTGGTCGGCGCAGGAGACAGCCTGTACGCATGGAGTCTGCCCGAATGAAACCGACCCGCGCCCGCTATGGCGTCGTCGTGCTGGCCACCGGGCTTGCGGTGCTGTCGTATGTGCAACGCGTGGCTATTTCGGGCGCAGCGGTGCCGATCACCCACGATTTGCACCTGTCCAAACAGCAGATGGGCTTCGTCTTCGGCGCGTTTGGATTGGCATATGCGCTCTTCGAGATACCGATGGGACTGATGGGCGACCGGGTCGGCGTGCGTCGCGCGCTGGCGCAGATTGTGCTGGCGTGGTCTGCGTTTACGGCGCTCACCGGAGCAGCATGGAATGCAACATCGCTGATGGCCATTCGGTTTCTCTTCGGAGCCGGGGAGGCAGGTTGCTTCCCCAATCTCACGCGCATGCTGGCCGCCTGGCTGCCCGCGCGGGAACGCGTCACTGCGCAGTCTCTGATGTGGGCCTGCACCAGGTGGGGCGGCGCGGCAACCCCTCCTCTGACGCTGCTCTGCATCAACCTGTTCGGCTGGCGACGGGCGTTCGTATGCTTCGCCGCGCTGGGGCTCGTCTGGTGCGCAGTGTTTCTGGCGTGGTTCAAAGATGATCCGACACAGCATCGCGCCGTGAATGCAGCAGAGCGCGAGATGCTCGAAGCATCTCGTGTCCTCGTCACCCATCGATCGAGATCAAACTGGTTGAAGCTGCTGCTCACGCGCGAGGTTGCAGCGCTGGTGTTGCAATACTTTTGCTTTTCTTATGTGTGGTACTTCTACATCACCTGGCTTCCGACGTATTTGCGCGAGGGTCGCGGACAATCGGCGGAGCGCGCTGCCTTTTTCGCCATGTTGCCCCTGCTGCTCGGCGGATTCGGATCGCTGGTCGGGGGCATCGCGTCGCGGCTGATTTCGAGGCGCGCAATCGCAATGAGCGGATTCGCCGCCACGGCGGTGTTGCTCTTTCTATTCACCCATATTCGGAACGTCGGACCGGCGATGGTCGTGATGGCGCTGGCAAGTTTCGCGAGTGACCTCACGATGCCGATTTCCTGGGACACCTGCGTCGAAATCGGCGGGCCATATACGGCAACCGTGGCAGCCACCATGAACATGCTGGGCAACCTAGCTGGATTCTTTGCGCCGGTAGTTGGCGGAATGATTCTGCAGCGGCGCGGTGCCGGCGTCAATGGTTGGAATCTGCTGATCCATACGATGGTCGGAGCAGCGGTTGTCTCGGCAGCGTGCTGGCTGTATCTCGATCCGGAATCGGCGCGACGCAAACGGGAAGAACTTCTGAGCGCTGCCTCAGTAACTGAAGACCCGATTTCATTGTAAGAACCCGTAGCAAATAGCAACACAGACGAAAGGGGTTATCGATGCAGATCGATTTGAAGGGCCGCACCGCGGTAATCACGGGAGGAAGCCGG
>Ga0157369_10009873_pt1 | contig 10905 bp, 11 predicted proteins | sample C25metaG_FD_113461 | JGI IMG/M metagenome (GOLD analysis project Ga0157369, IMG submission 113461) | Corn rhizosphere microbial communities from Kellogg Biological Station, Michigan, USA - C2-5 metaG | ecosystem: Host-associated > Plants > Roots > Rhizosphere > Soil | place: USA: Michigan... | reverse complement strand
GGCGAGCCTGCCTGGCAGGAAGTGCCTGGCGAATACCGCGCCATGTTGCGCCGTCTCGTCGTGATCCAGGGCGATACCGAGCCTGCTTCCGTCGAGCAGCAACGCCATCTCGGCAAGACCGCGCCCTCGCTCTATGACCTGCGCAATCTGTTTCAGGTCAATGTCGAGGAGGGCCGCCATCTCTGGGCGATGGTTTACCTCCTGCAGAAATATTTCGGCCGCGATGGCCGCGAGGAAGCCGACGATTTGTTGCGACGCCGCTCGGGCGATGAGGATTCGCCGCGCATGTTAGGGGCCTTCAACGAGAAGACGCCGGACTGGCTCTCTTTCTTCATGTTCACCTATTTCACCGACCGCGACGGCAAGATGCAGCTGCACTCGCTGGCGCAGTCCGGCTTCGATCCGTTGTCGCGCACCTGCCGCTTCATGCTGACCGAGGAAGCGCACCACATGTTCGTCGGCGAGACCGGCATCACCCGCGTGGTGCAGCGGACGTGCGATGCCATGAAGGAAGCCGGCATCAGCGATCCCTCCGATATCGCCAAAGTTCGCGCGCTCGGCGTCATCGACCTGCCGACCATTCAGAAGAAGCTGAACCTGCATTATTCGCTGTCGCTCGACCTTTTCGGCTCGGAAGTCTCGACCAATGCGGCGAATGCCTTCAACGCCGGCATCAAGGGCCGCTATCACGAGACCCAGATCGAGGACGATCACCAGCTCAAGAACGCCACCTATCCGGTGCTCAAGCTCATCAACGGCGAGGCCAAGCGCGTCGACGAGCCGGCGCTGACCGCGCTCAACATGCGCCTGCGCGACGACTACACGCAGGACTGCGTCAAGGGCATGCTGCGCTGGAACAAGGTGATCTCGACCGCGGGCTATGACTACAAGCTGACCCTGCCGAACGTCGCCTTCCACCGCGCCATCGGTGAGTTCAAGGACGTACACGCGACGCCCGACGGCATCCTGATCGACGACGCCACCTGGAACAAGCGCAAGGGCGAGTGGATTCCCTCGACCGACGATGGCGAATTCATCGCCTCGCTGATGACGCCAGTCACCGAGCCCGGCCAGTTCGCCTCCTGGATCGCCGCGCCCAAGGTCGGCATCGACAACAAGCCCGGCGACTTCGAATACGTGAAGATCGAGACGTGAGGCCTTTCTGAGCTGTCATCACCCGCCTTGTGCGCAATTGCGCACTGGAGCGGGTGATCCAGTATTCCAGAGACGGTGCGGCTAGAGCCGAGAAGCCACGGCGTACTGGATGCCCCGGTCGAGCCGGGGCATGACACTGAGTTTGCGGCGCGCCGATGCCGCAACTCAACCACATCACCCCGCAATCTCCGCGCCCGCGCTGCCATAGACTACGCCGCCATCCACCGCGAGCGTGGTGCCGACCACGTAATCGCCGGCGCGGGAGGCGAGGTAGATTGCGGTGCCTGCCATGTCCTCGGTGGTGCCGATCCGGCCCGAGGGTACGCGCGCGGCGACGTCATCGGCATGGTCGCGCGCGGCGCGGTTCATGTCCGAGGCGAAGGCGCCCGGCGCGATGCACGATACCACGATGTGATCCTTGATCAGCCTCGCCGCCATCCGCCGCGTCAGGTGGATCAGGCCGGCTTTGCTCGCCTGATAGGAATAAGTCTCCAGCGGATTGACCGAGAGGCCGTCGATCGAGGCGATGTTGATCACCTTGGCCGGCCGTTCGGCGCTTGCCGCCGCCCGCAACTCAGCGGCCAGCGCCTTGGTCAGGAAGAACGGCGTCTTGACGTTCAGGTTCATCACCTTGTCCCAGCCGCTCTCGGGAAATTCGTCGAACGCCGAGCCCCAGGCCGCGCCCGCATTGTTGACGAGGATGTCGAGCTTTTTCTCGCGCTTCTTGATTTCATTCGCCAGCATGTCGATGCCGGCCATCGTCGAGATATCGATCGGCAGCGCGAGGCATTCGCCGCCATATTCCGCCGTCAATTCCTTCGCCGTCTCCTCGCAGGGGCCCGCCTTGCGCGCGGTGATGTAGACCCTTGCCGCGCCAGAGCCGAGAAAGCCCGCGGCGATCATCTTGCCAATGCCGCGTGAGCCGCCGGTGACCAGCGCCACGCGGCCTTGAAGTGAAAACAGGTCCTTGAACATCGCCTCTCCCTCCATTCGTCGCTGTTCTGGGCGCCTGCGGGCGTCTAGTCAAGAAAGCCGGGCCGGCGCGTCACCCTGGCGGTGCTGCTGATGTCAGGCGTGCTGCTGATGTCAGGCGTGCTGCTGTTCGCGTGAGGCTTACGCCGCGTCGACGCGGCGAAAGCCGTTCCACATCGCGGTCGCCGCGCCCGAGGTCAGCACGGGCAGGACGCGCGCGTTCTGGTAATTGCCGTTGAGCGACACCCGCGGCAGCGCGGTGAGGTGGCCTGCGTTCTCCGGAAACATCATGCCGGGCCGCGTCGTCACCGCGGTCTTGTAGCCTGCGGTGGCAGCGAGCGCGAATTCGCGCGCGCCGGCCGCAAGCCTGTCGCCATAGGGATAGGCGAGATGCTGCACGGGACGCTGCAGCTTCTCTTCGATCCGCGCGCGGCTGATGGTCAATTCCTCGCGCGCGGCTTCCTCGCTCTGATGGGCGAGATTACAATGGCTGATCGTATGTCCGCCGATCGCAACCAGGGGATCGGCGGCAAAGGATTTCAGCTCGTCCCAGGACATGCAGAGATCGCGGCAAATCGCCGCCCGGTCGACGCCAAGGCGCGCGCAGAGCGCGCTCACCTCGCGCTGCGCCTCGTGCTCGGGCAGCGAGCGCAGCCAGTCGTGCAGCCGGCCGAAGGCGGCCTGCTTGGCTGATGCCGTCGACGCGTCGAGGCGCGCCGCCGTGCCGCCGATCGCGACCTCGATGGAGGAGGCTTTTGCGATCGCCCGCTCCAGCGCGACCCACCACAGCCGGCCGGTGCCTTCGGCGAAGTCGGAAGTGACATACACTGTGAAGGGCGCGGCAAATTCACGCATCACCGGCAGCGCGTGGTCGCGGTTGTCGCGATAGCCGTCGTCGAAGGTGAAACAGGCGAAGCGGCGCGCAAAATCCTTGTTTCGCAGCCGGTCGTGCATCTCATCCATGCTGATCACATCGATGTCGCGCGACTTTAAGTGCGCCAGCGTCGCGCGCAGGAATTGCGGGGTCACCTCGAGATGGCGGTTCGGCTGGAAATCGTCGTCGCGGCCCGGCCGCACATGGTGCAGCATGAAAACCGCGCCGACCCCGGAAAAGATCGGCCGCAACAGAATATGCGCGCCGGAGAAGTAGAGCACTTCCAGTCCGGCGCGGATGACGGCGTTGCGAAACTGCTTCATTGCCCCCGGGGGGTGGGTTGCCGATCGCGATATTATCCAGCGAGTTAACGAACAACCCCTGAACAAAGGGTTATTCGGCCGGTTATTCGCCACTCGGCCGCGCCTCTGTTATTTCCGGTTTGACAGCCCCGCAAGGGTTTGTTTTCTCTCTGTCTTTCCAAGCCCTCGAGATTTGAAGTTCCGGGGTGCGCCACGAGCGCGCAGGAGGAATGTCAAAGCCAAAAGCGGCACTGGAATCATAGAGTTGTTGGTGCCCTCGCGCGGGATATCGAATGCACGGTCTGTTCAGCTGGAGCCGCAAATGGTGGCCGGGCGTAATCCCCCTGGTTGCTTTTTGGGCCATTGCGGCCTGGACCAACACCGATCCCCTCGAAGCCGATCTGGCCGCCAGTAGCGGCGCCGCGCTGAAAAACGTCGTCCTTGACAAGACCAAGATCACCGTCGACGGCCGCGATGTCACGCTCGCCGCGGACGCGTTTTCGGAAGACGGGCGCAAAAGCGCGCTGACCGCGGTCGAAGCCGTGCCCGGCGTGCGGCTGGTCAATGATGAGACCCGCCTGGTGCCCGAGGCCAAGCCGTTCCTGTGGTCGGCGGAACGCGATGTCACCCGCGTCACCCTCTCCGGCAGCGCGCCACTGCCGGTGAGCAAGGCCAAATTGCTGGAAGCCGGACACGCCGCCATCAATGGCGTCGAAATCGTCGACCAGATGGGACTTGCACGCGGCGCGCCGCCGCGCTTCGACGATGCCGCGGCGTTGCTGCTCGAGCAGGTCGCGAAATTGAAGGACGGCAAGGTCACGATATCGGACACCAGCGTGTCGCTGTCCGGCATGGCGCGCGATCTCGGCGGGCGCGAGGCCATCGCCGCGGCGCTGACAAATCTCCCCGGAGGCTTCAAGGTAGTTGCCAACGACGTCCAGGCGCCGCCTTACATTTTCCAGGCCTACAAGGATCCGGTCGCGGTGACGCTGACGCTGACGGGCTACGTGCCCGACAAGAGCGTCCACGCTGCGATCGATGCAGCCGCCGTGCATAAATTCTTCGGCGAGAAGCTCGTCGATAATCTCAAATCGAGTGTCGGCGCGCCGTCGGGCTTTTCCGCCGCAGTGATCCCGGCGCTCGGCGCGCTGGCGCGGCTTTCGACCGGCACGCTGGTCGTATCCGACCGCGAGGTGAAGCTCTCCGGCGACGCGCTCTATGAGGGTGCTGCCGCGGAAATCCGCGCTGGCCTCGGCAAGGACTTTCCGCAATCCTTCCAGTACAAGCCGGAAATCACGGTCAAGCCGGCTTCCTCACCGGTCGATCCGACCGTATGCCAGCAGCTCTTCACCGAACTCCTCACGAAAGGCAGAATCCGCTTCGAGCCGTCGAGCACAAGGCTCGATCCGGATTCGATCGCGCTGCTCGACCGCCTGATCGAGATCGCTCTGCGCTGTCCGACCGCCAATATCGAGGTCGCGGGTCATACCGATGGCGATGGCGAAGACGGCTTCAACCAGGAGCTATCGCAGAAGCGCGCGCAGGTCGTTGTCGATTATCTCGTCAAGGCCGGCCTGCCGGCGAGCCGCTTCACCGCGGTCGGCTATGGCTCGACGCAGCCGATCGCCGGTAACGATACGGACGAAGGCAAGGCGCAGAACCGCCGCATCGAATTTCTGGTGAGGTGAGCATGGCATATCTCGTAATGTTTCACTGGGGCTGGCTGCTCGCCTCGTTTCTGCTCGGGCTCGCGATGGGTTGGATCTCGGTGGTCCAGCACGGCGAGGGCCTCTCGAAGGTGACGGCGCGCTGGGTCGCAGCTCTCATTGTCGTGTTGGTCGGTCTTGCGGCGGCACGCGTGGTGCCCGGTCGCTTCGGCTATTGGCTCGACCTCGGCCTGATCCTGTTCGCCTGCTACCTGATCGGCTGCGCCATCGGCTCGCTGCTGCGTGCCTGGGTAGTCTCGCGCCAAAGGGCGCGGCTGGCGGCGTAAGCCAGAGATTAGCCGAGCCGGGTCTGACCGTTGACGCTTAGGCTGGCGCGCGGCGGATCGAAAATGAAGTCGGCTTGTGGCTGAGCGAGGGCTTCGGCCAAACTCATCTTTCCGCCGGTCAGTCGGCGATAGTCCTCTATCGTCAACAACACATGAGAAGGCCGACCGCCTTCGGTGATGAAGATCGGTCCTCGTGCGGCAGCCTTCTTGGCGCCGCCGATGTCCTGATCGAACTCGCGGCTGGTGAGGGTGATGATGGACATTGCCCCTCCGAGCGAACGTAAGCAGATAACCCAGCGTATCACATTGGAAAGGATCGGCTATTTCTTTGCTTGACATTTAATACGTACGTACGTATTAACAATATTATGCCCAGACCCTCTCTCCGCGAAAACATTCTCGAAGCCGGCCTCAAGGCCATGTTCCGCACTGGTTATCACGGCACCAGCGTGCGTGATGTCTCCACCGCCGCCGGCGCACCGATCGGCTCGTTCACCAACCATTTCCGCTCCAAAGAGGCCTTCACCTCCGAGGTGCTGGAGCGCTATTTCGATCATGTCCGCGTGCTGGTGGCACAGGCGCTCGACGAGGTCTCGCTGACGCCGCGCGCGCGGTTGAGGTGCTATCTCGAGATCATCAGCGGCAAGCTCGAGGCCGACGGCTTTGCCCGCGGTTGCCTGATCGGCGATCTGAGCCTGGAAGCCTCGGGCAGCAGCGAATTGCTGCGCACCCAGCTCGACGCCATCTTTGCCGAATGGCGCGTGCCATTTGCCGCCTGCATCCGTGAGGCACAGGCGAGCGGCGAGATCGCCGCCGACTTCGATGCCGAAGAGCTTGCCGAGTTTCTGCTCGCGTCCTGGCAGGGCGCGATGCTGCGCATGAAAGTCGAGCGCAGCGGTGCTGCGCTCGAGCGCTTCAAGAAGATCGCCTTCCAAACCGTGTTCAGGGAGCCATCATGACTGAGACTGCCAACATGAACGTACGCCATCAGCCCGTATTCGGATCGACCATGGCCTATCGCGAAATCGCCAATGCCGGCGCGCCGGTCGCGCTGTTCCTGCACGGCAATCCCTGCTCCTCCTATATCTGGCGCAACATCATGCCCCACGTGGCGCCGGTCGCGCATTGCATCGCGCCCGACCTGATCGGCTTCGGCTCCTCCGGCAAGCCCGATATCGCCTACCGCTTCTTCGATCAGGTTCGTTATCTCGATGCCTTCATCGATGGTCTCGGCATCAGCTCGGCTTATCTGGTGGCGCAGGATTGGGGCGCGGCGCTGGCCTATCACCTGGCCGCTCGCCGGCCGGATTTCGTGCGCGGACTTGCCTTCATGGAATTCGTTCGTCCCGCCTCGAGCTGGGAGGATTTTCATCAGAACCCCGCGACACGCGAAGCCTTCCGCAAGTTCAGGACGCCGGGCGAGGGCGAGGCGATGGTTCTGCAACACAATGTCTTCATCGAGCGTGTGCTGCCGGCCTCGGTCGCGCGCCAGTTCAGCGACGAGGAGATGGCAGTCTATCGCGCGCCGTTCCCTGACCCGGAAAGCCGGCTCCCGATGCTCGCGCTGCCCCGCGACCTGCCGATCGAGGGTGAGCCGGCCGATATGGATGCTGCGCTAAAATCCTCACTCGCGGCGCTCGTCGCCTCGACCTATCCAAAACTTCTGTTCGTGGGCGACCCAGGCGTCCTGGTCTCGCCGGCCTATGCGGCCGATTTCGCCGCCAAGCTGCGGCATGCCGCGGTGGTGCAGTTCCGAAGCGGACGGCATAATTTGCAGGAAGATCACCCCGAGGCCATCGGCCGTTCGGTTGCGGGGTGGATCGCCGGCATCGAGGCTGCGACTTCCTGCCATCAGCAGCACGCCGCCTGATCGAAGATTTGCACAGATCCGAACCACCAGGAGTTTGTCATGAAAGACGTCTCGATCATCTATTGCCGTCCCTGCGGTTATGAAAAGCGCGCAAAGGATGCTGCCTCGGCACTGCGCGAGCGCCTCTCCGTCGACGCGAAGCTGGTGCCGGGCACTGGCGGCGTGTTCGAGGTGAAGGTTGGCGACAAAGTCGTTGTCAAGCGCGCAAAGGGGCATTTCCCCGACGCCGCCGAGGTGGTAGCTGCCGTCGCCGCGGCGCGCAGCTAGCGCGCAAAGAATTTTGATCGAATTAACTCGCCGCGAACTCGGTTCACCTCTCCCAAGGGAGAGGTGAACCTCCGACGCCGATCCGATCGAAGCTGATTTCATCAAGGACTGGTACGACGATGCCGTACGCCTTCACCGACGATCTCGCCTCCGTCGATTGGGACGAGCTCTCGGCGCTCTATCGCGCCGCGCCCCTTGGCGACAAATCACCGGCTGATCTGAAGCTCGTTTTCACGAACAGCATGTTTCGCGTCTTCGTCTTCGAGGACGGCCGGCTCGTCGGTGTGGGGCGCGCCTTGGCCGACGGCCGCGACTGCTCCTACCTCTGCGATATCGCGGTGCTTCCGAATCAGCAGGGACGGGGCCTCGGCAAGGAAATCGTGGACCGGCTCGTTCGACTTTCGGCCGGGCACCGGAAAATCATCCTCTATTCTGTGCCGGGCAGGGAGCCGTTTTACGAGGTCTTCGGCTTTCGTCGCATGACGACCGCCATGGCTATCTTCGAAGACCCTGCCAAGGCACTCCGGAACGGTTATCTGGAGCGCGTCTAGGCCCTCGGCTCCGCCCTCGCCCACTTCCGCACGCTCCGGTTGGGTTGCTCGCCCTGCGACCGCTCGCCGCGCATGAGGCGGCCGAATGCAGTAAAACTACGCATCCCACCGTCATCCAACGCGCCTAATATATTGACGGAGCGCGTCTTTATTCACATCTGACGAATTCCATAGCGGCTCAAAACGCGCTACCACGTCAGCCCCGGGAACTGCTATCCCGGTTTTGATATTCGCTCTGAAACGCTCTTGAAACGGAAGCGAGTTTCAAAATTCACCACAACAGGGCAGGATCGGGAAAAATGCCACCGGTTTTCCGAACGGATCGTGCTCAATCAGACTCTCACGCCTTTCGTCAGACGGGGCACTAGATGCTGGAAGCAATTCGCAGAGCAATCTTGGTTCTGCGCCAGAAGCAAATTCTGCACCGGCTTGGAGTTGCGATCAGCGTCACCGTGATCGGAATCGCGTGCTATGTGCTCTTTCACATGCTGCGCCACATCGACGTGCTCGAGGTGATCGAGGCGATCAAGAGCACCGAGCCGCGGCAGATCGCGCTGGCCGCCCTGTTTGTCGCTGCCGGCTATTTTACCCTGACCTTCTACGACCTGTTCGCGGTGCGCGCGATCGGCCATAGCGAGGTGTCCTACAGCGTCAATGCATTCGCAGCCTTCACCTCCTATTCGATCGGCCACAATGTCGGCGCCAGCGTCTTCACTGGCGGCGCGGTGCGCTACCGTATCTATTCAGCCTATGGGCTGAACGCGATCGACGTCGCCAAGATCTGCTTTCTGGCCGGACTGACGTTCTGGCTCGGTAACGCCGCGGTGCTCGGGCTCGGCATCACCTATCATCCCGAGGCTGCCGCCTCGATCGACCAGTTGCCGGTCTGGCTGAACCGCGTGGTCGCGATCATGATCATCCTGGCTCTCGTCGGCTATGTGGTCTGGGTCTGGACCCAGCCGCGCAGTGTCGGCCGCGGGCCGTGGAGTGTGCAACTGCCGGGCGGTCCACTGACGCTGCTCCAGATCCTGATCGGTATCCTCGACCTCGGCTTTTGTGCACTGGCGATGTACGTGCTGGTGCCGGACGAACCCAATCTCGGCTTTGTCGTGGTCGCCGTGATCTTCGTTTCGGCCACGCTCTTGGGGTTCGCCAGCCACTCCCCGGGAGGGCTCGGGGTGTTCGATGCGGCCATGCTGGTCGGCCTCTGGCAGATGGACCGGGAGGACCTCCTGGCCGGTATGCTGCTGTTCCGCTTGCTTTATTATATTGTGCCCTTTGTTATCTCTGTAATCTTGCTGACGTTTCGGGAGGTTATCCTCGGCGCCCGATCGAAGCGCCTGCGTCAGGCGGCGCTCGGGCTTGAGGCTGGCCCGGCGCGTGAAGCGGCCTATGTGAGAGAGCGTGGAGATACAGGCGCCTGACCGAAACAGAGAAGCCGGCCAGATGGCAATAGAAGCTCCCTCGTCATCGTCTTCTTCGATTTTCTCTCCGTGGCCGGACCGGTTGCGGAACTCGGCCTTCATCCTGGCGGTCGCTGCCGCCGCGCTTGCTTTCCTGGTTTTCTTTGGCGAGCTCTCGCCGCTGCGCGCCGGCGTCGCATTCATCTGCATTGCCGCCGCGGCGCTGGTGCCCTGGCGGCTGAACAACGACAGCGCCTCGCGCGAGGACGCCCGCGGCATCAATCCCGTCGAGGCGGCCGCCGTCAGCGCGGTGGTTGCCGGCATGCCGGATCCTGCCGTGCTGCTCGACCGCGCCGGCCGCGTCATCCATCTCAACGCCGCCGCCGCCCAGCTCGCGCCGGCGCTGCGCAAGAACGAGCTTGCCCAGTTCGCATTGCGCTCGCCGGAGATCATCACGGCGCTGCGGGAAGCGATCGCCACCTCGGAGCCGCGTCGCGCCACCTATACCGATCATGTCCCCGTCGATCGCTGGATGGAGCTGGTCATCAGCCCGGTGCCGGTGCCGAGCAACTTCGGCGGAACCGACAAGTGCATGCTGATGACCTTCCACGACCAGACGCCGCTGCGCCGGGTCGAGGAAATGCGCGCCGACTTCGTTGCCAATGCCAGCCATGAACTGCGCACGCCGCTCGCGGCCCTGTCGGGCTTCATCGATACCCTGCAAGGCCCGGCCAAGGACGACGCCAAGGCGCGCGAGCGCTTCCTCTCCATCATGCATGCGCAGGCGACCCGCATGGCGCGGCTGATCGACGATCTGCTGTCGCTGTCGCGGGTCGAATTGTCGGCCCATGTCCGCCCCGATACCTCGATCGATATCGTCCCCATCATCCGCCAGGTCGCCGACGGGCTGGAGCCGCTTGCGCGCGAGCGTCAGGTCCTGGTCGAGATCGACCTGCCCGAGAACGCTGTGCAGATCGCGGGGGATCGGGAGGAGCTGCTGCGCCTGTTTGAGAACCTGATCGAGAACGCCCTCAAATATGGCGCCTCCGGCGGCAAGGTGATCGTCTCCCTGAGCTCTGCTATTTCTGGCGAAGGCGCGCCGGAAATCCGGGTCATGGTCCGTGATTTTGGTCCCGGCATCGCCCCCGAACATTTGCCCCGGCTGACCGAGCGCTTCTACCGCGTGGACGTCGGCGACAGCCGTTCGCAGGGCGGAACCGGACTCGGTTTATCGCTGGTGAAACATATTCTTAACCGTCATCGCGGCCGGCTTTTGATCGAAAGCGTGCCCAAACATGGGGCCACCTTCACCGCCTGTTTTCCCCAGCCCAAAGCCGGTCCTTCGGTCTGAACTTTAGTCGAATCAAGACTTTAGTCCTGTCATCCGACTGTCATCCAACCTTCGTAAAAGCAAAACCGACCGCTCCTAAACGGACCGGCGTGAGCGCGATCGGGCGTATACGGCGCTTCGCTCACCAGATGGAGATCAGCATGAATTTCGTTAAGGCAATCGTGGCC